>OJFP01000007.1_pt1 | contig 184867 bp, 150 predicted proteins | sample 1594141 | NCBI WGS metagenome assembly OJFP01 (sample SAMN05416843, study PRJEB24817) | seawater metagenome | isolation source: Sea water | place: Canada:Atlantic | collected 2013-07 | reverse complement strand
AAAAAACAAGTGGACACTTAAATAAAGATACTAGGTGTAATGGCCGTACGCTTACTAACTTTTAATAGAGGTGTTTATAAGCAAATGGGCAAAAGGCTTGCGCTTGTAACGAGTGAGCACAAAAATCACCTAGAACTATCTAACTAAAAATTATTCTGTTTTATTCGAGCTTAATTGAACTTACAGCGTATAAATAACGATAACTCACAACAATTAGAAGAAAAGTTATGGATTTAGTATTTTTTGATCTAGACGGGACCTTATTAAATGGCTCCTCCTTACTGTCGCAGTTTACCATAGACACCCTAAGCCGAATGGACTCGAAAGGTATCGCCTACACAGTAGCCACTGGTCGCACGATGTTATCCGCTAGTCCGATTTTGGAGGGGCAGTTTTTATCCCTGCCGCATATTTATAATAATGGGGTGACTCTTTGGGATCCTAAGCGCCAAAGTATCGAGTTTGATAATTTACTCACCGAAAATGAGATTGATTTGATATTAGCAAAGGCTCTCGAACATAATATTACGCCCTTTGTAAATACCGTAGAAAATCACCATCATGTCATTTATCACAGCCAGCCACAGCATCAGATTGAAAAGGAGCTCATCACTAAATACTTTGCTCGTTCAAAGGCCACATTAATGCCATTAAATGCACTTTTTCATGACAGACCGGTAACCAACATCAGTATGATTGGTGAAAATGCTCATATAAAGACAATGTGGACACAGCTCAATCAGCACCCTCGCATTATCGCTTATTCAGGTCCAGCTCATGAGGGCAAGGAATATAGTTGGATGGACGTACATCATTGCTTTGCAAATAAAGGCGCTGCGGTAGAAAAATTACGAGATGCATTAGGTGCCAAGAATGTTATCTGTTTTGGTGATAGTGAAAATGATTTAAGTATGTTTGAGATCGCTGATGAATGTTATGCAACTGATAACGCAAAAGCCATGATCAAAGACAAAGCAACCAAGGTCATTGGCCATAATCATGATGATGGAGTAGCAAAGTTTTTGACAGACCGGTTTGATTTGTGACTTGAAAGAATAAGAACCCTTGCTTGCACAAGGGCTGCCTTTTATTCACAGTTCTCATTTGACAAATAATTAATTGATATCAAAACGGTCTGCGTTCATGACTTTAACCCATGCTTTCACAAAGTCTTCAACAAACTTAACTTTACTATCGTCTTGTGCATACAGCTCAGCGTAGGCGCGTAGGATCGAGTTTGAACCAAAAACCAAATCGACTCGAGTTGCCGTCCATTTTGTGCAACCGCTGCTGCGATCGACGATGTTGTAGGAATTGCGTCCTGTTGGCTCCCAGCTATAACGCATATCCGTTAAGTTAACAAAAAAGTCGTTAGTTAATGCTCCTATTCTGTCAGTAAATACGCCATGTGCCGTACCGCCATAGTTGGTGCCTAATACGCGCATTCCTCCAACCAATACGGTCATTTCTGGTGCTGTTAAGCCTAGTAGCTGTGTTTTGTCTAACATTAATTCTTCGGGCTGCACGGCGAAATGCTGCTTCGTATAGTTACGATAAGCATCATGTAGGGGCTCTAACACTGCAAAAGATGCAACGTCGGTTTGCTCTTGTGTCGCGTCCCCTCGACCAGGAGTAAACGGGACCTGTATATCGACACCACCTGCTTTGGCAGCCATTTCAATAGCTGCACCACCGCCAAGAACAATTAAATCAGCAATACTGATGTCCTTGTTAAAATTGGCTTTTATGCCTTCAAGTACGTCAAGGACTGTTTGGAGGCGCTTGGGTTCATTACCTTGCCAGTCTTTTTGTGGTGTTAAGCGAATACGCGCGCCATTGGCACCGCCACGGTAATCTGAGCCACGAAAAGTTCGTGCACTGTCCCATGCTGTTGTGATTAAATCGGACTGAGTAACACCACTTGCTAATATCTTTGCTTTTAAGGTGTTGATGTCATCGTTATTTAAATCAGTAATTGTCGTAGTTACAGGGTCTTGCCAAAGTAATTCTTCAGTAGGCGCATCAGCACCTAAATAACGGCTTTTAGGTCCCATATCGCGATGGGTTAATTTAAACCACGCTCGTGCAAATACTTCTGAAAAGTAATCCGGCTCATTATAAAATCGCTCTGAGATTTTACGATACTCAGGATCCATCTTCATTGCCATGTCGGCATCGGTCATAATGGGATTTAACTTGATACTTGGATCTTCGACATCCACTGGTTTATCAGCTTCTTTAATGTCGATAGGCTCCCATTGCCAAGCACCTGCAGGACTCTTTTTCAATTCCCATTCATAGCTTAGCAACAAATCGAAATAGCCGTTATCCCATTGTGTCGGGTTGGTCGTCCACGCGCCTTCGATACCGCTAGTGACAGTATCACGACCCACACCTCTACTTGTTTTATTATTCCATCCTAACCCCTGCTCTTGCAATTCAGTGGCTTCAGGTTCTGGACCCAAGTTTTCCGCTTTCCCGTTTCCATGACATTTACCTACTGTATGTCCACCGGCCGTTAAGGCAACTGTCTCTTCATCGTTCATCGCCATACGCTCAAAAGTAACTCGTATATCGTGAGCAGTCTTTATCGGATCGGGTTTTCCATCGACCCCTTCAGGATTAACATAAATTAATCCCATCATTACTGCGGCTAATGGATTATCTAAATCACGTTCGCCAGAATAACGACTATTTTGATTGTCTGATGGTGCTAGCCATTCTTGTTCTGCTCCCCAATAAGTATCCTTTTCTGGATGCCAAATGTCGACACGACCTCCTGCAAAACCAAAGGTTTTTAAACCCATTGATTCATAGGCCATATTACCAGCCAAAATAATTAAATCGGCCCATGACAGCTTGTTGCCATATTTTTGTTTGACGGGCCACAAAAGACGGCGTGCTTTATCCAGATTTGCATTATCTGGCCAGCTGTTAATTGGTGCAAAGCGCTGATTCCCTGTACCCGCTCCTCCGCGACCGTCTGCTATACGATAAGTGCCCGCACTATGCCAGGCCATTCGGATCATTAAGCCACCATAATGTCCCCAATCGGCAGGCCACCAGTCTTGGCTATTAGTCATCAGTGCGATTAGATCGGTTTTTACTGCTTCAAGATCTAGAGTATTAAAAGCGTCAGCATACTTAAAGTTTTTGCCTAGTGGATCGGACTTACTATCGTGCTGATGCAATATGTCGAGATTAAGTGACTTTGGCCACCAATTTTTTTCAGTTAACGAAGCAGAAGTTGCCCCACCATGCATGACAGGACAGGTTGCACCATTACCATTACCATTCACATTACTGTTCATAAAAAGTCTCCTGATGTTTTACTCATTAACCTGGGCGGTAATGAGTAATTACTTAATATGTATATAATAATAGGCACAAATATCCATTATCTAAAATTAATTATTACGATATTTACAATTGATTTTTTCAATTACAATCTAAAATGGATTAATCGTATATCCCTGTTGCTGCAACTGAGCATGGGCAGTCATTGCTGACAACTCAACTTCAACGCCGCTCACCAGTTCGTCGTTCTTAACATCATAAGCAGCGGCACTTTGACCACACAAGATTACCCTCACATTATTGCTCATCAAAGCATTGAGTAATGGCTTATTAGGGTTATCGTAAGTGTAACTTTTTTGGTAGCTTTGATGATCAAGCAGATCCAATGTCGCTTTGCCATGAACCACCAACGCTAATTGAATATTGTCTGGTTTAACCCCTGCCGCGACATGCATGTTAATAAAACGAGCCAAACTATTAAATTTTCGATTAACCTCATCTTTTTTATCGTTCGTACTGCCCACATCAAAAGCCACCTTGAATACAGCATCTTTTGCCACTGTGTGAGTTGATACAGGGGCATGTTTACCAAACCCCATAATCAATGGTCCATCTTTAAATTCAGCTGTTTGAGCATGTATTGAGCCGGAGAACACGCACATCATGCACGCGAAAAATGTAGGTAACATGTAAGTGATAATTTTCAATGAATATTCCTTATATTGATTTAGAAACTGGTTTAGATACTTTTTAGAGACGGGTTTACAAACTCATCATAACGCTTTTTTATTTTATTGCATGTTTTGACTGAGATAATGTTATGCAAACACGCACATTGTTAATAGAAAGGAACAAACTATCGAACAAAAAACAGATAAAGTAGCATTAGTTGCCAAAGACGCAAACCTAGCATCTCAGTTATGTTTAGATGCCGTTGTTAATGGCGAAGTTGCAGCCCGCGCTAAATTCAATATGTACGACAGTATATTGTGTAATAGCCAAGACTTAAGCGCCTTTGTACGTAAATTTACAGATCAAGAGGTTGTGCTACGTTCATCTGAAGACTAATTACCAGCGTAATTAGCATCGTTATATCATTCTCCTAAATAGCGCGTTGTCGTGCTCCTACTATAAGGTATTAGTATGACAACGAGCCATTTACGGCTTAAGAGGTCTAACCTCTCACCAGTTAAAAACATTTTTGTTAACTTTTTTACATTTTTTTACATTCTTTTTTTTGTCGGTAATTTCTTATAAAAAAGTAAGATATACAGAAAATATGTATGTATAAAATGAGGTAAAAGTCTACAAACCTCACTTTATTTAAAGCATTCGGACTAAAAAACACGCTATATCATTAATATACTTATAAAAAAACTCCCCTTCCCCAATATAACCAAATCAAATAACAAATAACTTAATCTTTTTAAATTCATAAGCAAAACTCAGTCCAAAAATAAAAAACACCATTATAAAAAACCTCTACAGGCAATACATTGACCTACCAACTAAAATATATATGTTCTTAACAAAAATGATATTCAACGCAGGGTACCTAAACATGTTCAATAATATAAATGAACCTAAACCCACCAGCATTTCATTACAAAAAAAAATTTATAATCAAATTAATTTTAAACATGAAAATAGTGAAATATTGGAATTGATTGATAGTTTGGATATCAAGATTAAGCATTTTACGTTAGGTGATAAACGTTTATTTCCTAACGCTATTATTGCCTGTGATACACGATGGAATGGGTTACATATCAATATTAGATTGAAATTCAAGATCGGTGTTGAAGCAACTTCCGAGTATCATTCACAATGTGAATTTCATAAATACGGTGGGATCATGAGACTCGGATGGATTTTCTCCGGCGGAGATAAAAGAATAATAGAAAAAAAAATTTATTCTTTAAGAGGTCATTTCACAAGCAACGATATACAACATGTAAAGGAAATGGAATTTATGTATACCGGGAAGGGAAAGCATAAACTCATAGAACCAAAATCGGTCATCATAACCAATCCAACATTAGATAAGCCATTTTAAAGTAAATATACGACCAACGTTTTAAATATGCATATATGTATCATCTTTAAATGTAATAAATCATTACACTTAAATTAATAACAACCCAAAATGGAGAAACATCATGAGTATCGTTAAAGTCAGTACCTTAGTTGTATTAACCGCATTATCATCAGCAGCATTTGCTAAACCACAATTTACTGCACAAGATACGTCGTTTGCTAGTGAGTTGTGTGTGGTCGCGGCTACTGGCTCCAAACAACAAATGAAGTTGAAAATTCAAGAGTTTAGACCAACCACGATGAAGCTGAGAAGTTACAAATTGATTGCCAATAAGTTACATTGTAATGGCGAAAATGTTGTTAACTTTGCATTGATGAACGCCAATGATGCGGTTGCTTCGCATTTAGATCGCTTTCGTACAGGGAATGTTGAAATACGTGATATTTCACAAACGTTTTCGGGGAAAGTAAATGTACGCGAGGACAATATGGCTAATGCGAGTTATACGTTTAAAAAATAAGTCATTTCATTGGGATGTGACTAGAATCACGAAAAAGCCACTAACAATAACATTAGTGGCTTTTCTTTAACGCTGTATCAATATTAGGCTTACCCGTCAAAGTTCGCCTTAAGCCTCATAAATACCGGTAGATAAATATCGATCACCCCGATCGCAGATGATAGTCACCACGACCGAACCAGGGTTAGATTCAGCGACTTTAATCGCACCCGCAACCGCCCCACCGGCACTAACACCACAAAAAATGCCTTCCTTTACGGCCAACTTGCGCGTCATTTCTTCCGCTTCATGCTGGGTAATGTCCATGATCAGATCAACTCTTTCAGGTTCGTATATGGTGGGTAGGTAGGCCTCCGACCAACGACGTATTCCTGCAATTTGGCTGCCTTCAGAAGGCTGTAAACCCACGATTTGTACATCAGGATTTTGTTCTTTTAAATACCGCGAGGTCCCCATAATTGTACCGGTTGTCCCCATCGCACTAACAAAATGGGTCACCGTGCCATTGGTATCACGCCAAATTTCAGGCCCAGTGCCTTGATAGTGCGCTAAAGGATTATTACTATTGCCAAATTGATTTAAAATCAAGCCTTCTCCGCGTGCCTGCATGGCATCCGCCAGATCTCTAGCTCCTTCCATACCGTTCGAAACCAACATTAATTCCGCGCCATACGCTTTCATTGCAGCTCGACGCTCAATACTCAAATTGTCCGGCATTATAAGGATCATACGATATCCTCTTATCGCCGCGACCATCGCTAACGCAATACCTGTATTGCCACTGGTTGCTTCTATCAGTGTGTCGCCAGGGTGAATATGACCCGCTTTTTCAGCTTCGGTAATCATATATAACGCCGCTCTATCTTTTACGCTAGAGGCAGGATTATTACCTTCCAATTTGGCTAGAACGAGCGAATCGGATGGACCAATACGTTGTAATCTTACTAATGGAGTATTGCCAACGATTTGGTCAATGGTAGGATATATCATAATAACGTCTCTCTTGTTTGGGGATGATTGGGCTGCTTGTCTCGCCACCAACTTGCCAGCGAAGAGCCCGAAATATTCATCACCGGCCCAAATACCGCAGGGGCTAATCCCATCGTGGCAACTTTCCCCATTTCCAGTGCTATACCCGACGCTAAACCTGAGTTTTGCATGCCTACTTCAAACGCTATCGTGCGCGATGAAGCTTCATCCATACCGAATAATTTAGCACCGCCATAGCCAAATAAATACCCTAAAGCATTATGAATGATTACGACTAGTATCAGTACACCGCCAATTGTGAGTAAGCTATCACGCCCAGCTGCTGTAATAATGGTAATGATGATCCCAATAGATATCATTGATATTTTTGGCATTGCCTTGTCTAATAGGGGAAAGCGACCATGCAACAGGTGATTAAAGATCAACCCTGCAACTAGCGGTAAAATAACAATTTTACTAATACTTAAAAACATGGCCATGGCATCAATAGGGACGAACTCATCAGCTAACAAGGACATATAAAAAGGGGTAATAAAGGGCGCTAATAATGTGGATACGGCAGTTAATGTCAATGATAGCGCTAAGTTCGCTCCTGAGATATAAGCCATGACATTAGACGCTAAACCACTTGGTGAACAACCTACCAGTATAATGCCTGCGGCAATTTCTGGTGGTAGACCCGATGCCAGCGCTAATCCAAAACCAACGATAGGCATGATCGAGAACTGACAAATTAAACCAATTAATATGCCTTTAGGCATCTTACCCACGCGCACAAAATCTTGCACACTCATTGAAGTTCCCATGCCAAACATGATGATCATCAACAAAGGCACGATAAAGGATTTGAGCTCTACCCCGCCAACACTTTGAAATACGCTAGGATAATACAAAGCCGTGGCGACCGCCGTCAGGATCATAAAGGTAAATGCAAAACCGGAATATTTGTTATGAGTATATAAATACAACACGAAACTCACAAAAAATCCAATCACTACCGGCCCCGAGATTACCCAATAGGATAACGCAATTAATATGGCGCTACCCATGCCTAACAGCAACGCTATAAACCCAAATAGTTTGTTAACATTGAAAGGTGCAGAAGGTGTAGATTGGTTTGATGACAAATCGGACATAACAAAACCTTAATGATTGTTTTAACTGAGATTTTGCCACTATAGTACAAATACACGGATTATTTAATCACAAATCACACGATTGTTAGGCCATGATGTCAACATCGCCTAGCAAATAAGATACAATAACAACAACAAAAGCTCCTAGTGACCAGTAATGAAACAAAATCAGCCACATGCAAAAGCCGAAATGCATCCTCGTAACCCGCACAATAAAGGTTATAACTTTACCCAGCTTGCGCAATTACATAAGCCATTACAGGCATGTTTAGCCCCCAATCCAGTTGGCAAATTAACCATTGATTTTTCACAGCCTTCTGCAGTTAAAGCGTTAAACTCAGCTTTATTAAAGCAATATTATCAAGTAATGAATTGGGATATTCCTGCTGGTTTTTTATGTCCTGCGGTGCCAGGTAGAGCCGATTATGTGCATTACATTGCTGATTTACTAGAGCTTAAATCGGGCGTTTTAGCTAAAGGCTTGGACATAGGTACCGGCGCCAATTTGATCTACCCTATCGTTGCCTCACAAAGTTACGGCTGGACAATGATTGGTAGTGACATTGAACAAGCTTCATATAAAAACGCAGCCTTGATTGCGCAATCAAATTCAAATCTAAAAAAACTAATTGATGTGCGTTTGCAAACTAATCGCAACGCCATATTTGCAGGTATTATCAAAGCGGGCGAAATATTTGATTTTAGTATGTGTAACCCGCCATTTCATGCATCAGCCGAAGACGCAATGAGTGGTAGTCGCAAGAAGAACCGCAATTTGGCTAAACATAGCCAAAAACGCCGTGGCAACGATTCCACAGCAACACATCAATCATCCCTTAACTTCGGCGGCCAGCATAATGAGTTGTGGTGTGATGGCGGTGAGCTGAGCTTTGTCTCGAAGATGATCCGCGAAAGTGTTGATTTTAAAGATCAGGTGACGTGGTTTACGTCGTTATTATCCAAGAAGGATAACGTCGCACCACTAACCAAACTAGCTAAATCAGTTGGCGCAACAGACTGCAAGACTATAAACATGGCACAAGGTGCAAAAGCTAGCCGTTTTATAGCATGGCGATTTTAGAATGATCATACTCGATGGCGGAATGGGCCAAGAACTATTAGCTAGGTCAGAACGTGAAGTCACGACGATGTGGTCGGCTGATATTATGTTGCATGAACCGAATTTAGTGGCTGATTTGCACTATGATTTTATTCAAGCTGGGGCGCAAATCATTACTTTAAACACCTATACAGCCACCCCACAACGCTTACAACTGAATAACGCGAGTGATAAACTTGAAACACTGCATGCACTAGCAGGCAAAGCTGCCCAGGACGCGATTAACCGAGCGGAGCTAAAGCCCAAGGTTAAAATAGCAGGTTGTTTACCCCCACTAGTTGCTAGCTATCATCCGGACCGTTCACCTGAATATAGCGAATCTCTTGAGACTTATCGACAACTGGTAACGCTACAAGCACCTTATAGTGATCTGTATATTTGTGAAACTATGTCTTCAATCAATGAAGCCAAAGCTGCCTGTACAGCAGCCAAAGAATCAGGTAAACCTGTGTGGTTAGCTTTTTCGGTATGTGATGATAATCCAACTCAATTACGCGGTGGTGATGCGCTTGTTGATGCCATCGCAGAGTTAGTACCTGAATATACAGTTACTGTACTGTTAAATTGCAGCCGGCCAGAAGCCATTGAGCAAGCACTCCCCTACTTAATCGGCAAGGTGGAGCAGATTGGTGTGTATGCGAATGGCTTTACTTCGATCACGAGCCTATACCCCGGTACGACGGTAAAAAGCCTTACGACGCGTCATGACCTAGATCCACAAGAATATGCTCAGCACGCACTGTTATGGGCGCAACAAGGCGCAACAATTATTGGAGGCTGTTGCGAAATTGGACCAGCTCACATTAAAGTACTCAGTGAAACACTGAGCTAGCCTCAATTTTTATTGCTGAGGGTGACCTTGGTACGCAATATCAATGTTGTCACCATTGAGAAACTTACACACAAATATAGCTTGACCGACTTCGGTATGTGTCTGGTGCATTTCATCGCCTAAAATCGCCATTACTTCGGCATAATCGCCTTTCACAAGGGTGCTAGTTGCGCTAGTTCTAACACTTAATTGCGGATAATCGTTAAGCCGATCAATAAAGCCTTGTATAGGGGTGATATACTGTTCCGCAAGGGGGTAAAGTGATATCTCAACTAATAACTGCATGTGTAGCTCCTAAGTAATATATCAATAGAACAACTTATTAAATAACCAGTAAAAAAGGCCAACATCTGTTGACCTTCATATCTTGACCTTCACAAGCATATAATAAATTTATGTCACTAAAAATCTATTTTATAGTTGAGCAGCACATACCTCTGTCACTAACTCAGTAGATCCCAGTAAAATAGGCACGCGCTGATGTAACTCACTCGGCGTTAAATCTAACACGGATTCTTGATTTACGACGGCACGACCATTGGCATTTTCAACAAGCATAGCCATTGGATTAGCTTCATATAACAATCTGATTTTGCCATTCTCATGTCCAGGACGAACATCTTGTGGATAATAAAAGACACCACCACGTGTTAATACACGATGCACATCACCGACCATTGCTGCATTCCAACGCATAGTGCCAGCCGCTTCTTCAGTCTGTACTAAAAACTTGTCTTTAAAGTATGCTTGAATATCAGGCGCCCAGAACTGGTAATTTGCCATATTAATCGCAAATTCGTTGCTATGGGTAGGAATAGACATAGTTGGCGTCGTTAACAAGTAACCACCATGGGTTAAATCTAAAGTATAACCTCGTGTAGGGCCCCCCGTTGACATCACTAACATGGTTGATGGGCCATATAACACATAACCGGCTACCAACTGCTCACGGCCTTTCTGCAAAAATTGCTCCGGGCTGTCAGCAGGAAATTCAGGGCGCGTTGCATAAATCGTGAAAATCGTACCAATCTGACCATTGATATCAATATTGGATGATCCATCTAATGGGTCAAAAGCAACGTTGAAACGACCATTAGGATTACCCGCTACAACGTCGTCTTCTTCTTCAGAAGCAATAGCACGCACACTGTCATCATTGAGCAATAAGTCTTTAAGTAGATCATTAGAGATAACATCAAGTTGCTTTTGGGTTTCACCTTGAACGTTTTGCATTAGGGTTGAACCTAACACATCACCAAGAGCACCTTGACTAACACGAAATGCAATTTCTTTGGATGCCGCTAAGATAGAACGGATCAACATAATCAACTCTAAATCGACGTTATCTTGTTTAAGTACCGAAATAAGTCTTTGCATTATGCAATCCTATTAATACAGTTTAAATCCGCAAAACAACGCTTTAACCGAGCAGCCATACTGACTTCTGCATGACGTAACCAAACACGCGGGTCGTAATACTTTTTATTCGGTTTATCGTCACCATCAGGGTTACCAATTTGACCTTGGAGATATTCTGATTTGTCAGTGTAATAATCCAATACACCCTGCCAAGTCGCCCATTGGGTATCTGTATCGATGTTCATTTTCACAACACCATAACCTAACGATTCTTGAATTTTAGCTTCTTCTGAACCCGAACCACCATGAAAAACAAAATTAAGGCTATTTTTGGGTAATCCAAATTGTTGCGACACTAATGTTTGCGAATCACGTAAAATTAATGGGGTCAGAACCACATTACCGGGTTTATACACCCCGTGCACATTACCGAATGACGCTGCAATACTAAAATTAGGACTAACCGCGCTTAATGCTTCATACGCTGCTGCCACTTCACTGGGTTGCGTATACAATAGCGATGAATCTAAATGGGTATTATCGACGCCATCTTCTTCACCACCGGTGCAACCTAGCTCAATTTCAATCGCCATATTAAGTTTTGCCATTTTAGCAAGATAATCTGCGCTGATACGAATATTATCAGCGAGTGGTTCTTCTGATAAATCCAGCATATGTGACGAAAATAATGGTGTTTGATGGGCAATAAAATATGCTTCACCCGCAGCTAATAAGCCATCGATCCACGGCAACTGTTTTAATGCCGCATGGTCAGTATGTAAAATAACAGTCACGTTATATTGCACTGCCATAAAATGAACGTAATGAGCTGCTGCGACGGCACCGGCTACTGCGTTATCAATGGCTGATTTATCCAAACCTTTTCCGGCAAAAAATGCCGCGCCACCATAAGATAACTGGATAATGACCGGTGAATTAACTGCTTTAGCGGTTTCTAACACGGCATTAATCGATTGAGTGCCAATAACATTGACAGCCGGTAATGCATATTGATGTTGACGAGCATGAGCAAAAACCGCCATTGCTTCATTACCATCCAATACGCCGGGACGCATAATATTCATTTGTTTCATTCCTTGTAATTTACTCAGTTACACGCTTGCTTCTTGGCATGCATCAAAGATTGCTTGCCAATTTTTAGCTGTAACCCATTCCTTTTTAGATACCCAAGTTCCGCCTACAGCGACAACATTTGGTAACGCTAAGTAATCGGCTTTATTTGCAGGTGAAATCCCACCTGTTGGGCAGAAACGTAATTGTGGGAACACCGCATTAACGGCTTGCAAGAATGGTGCACCGCCAGACAATGAAGCTGGGAATAATTTTAATTCTGTATACCCGTGTTCAATGGCTAGTAATATATCACTCATTGAAGAAACACCAGGAACTACGGGGACTGGACTATCGGCTAATGCTGCTAACAGAGTCGGGGTAATGGTCGGTGTGATAATAAAATCAGCACCTGCATCTATCGCATCTTTTAATATTTCTGCATTCGTTATCGTACCCGCGCCAACAATCATTTCCGGACAAGCCACTTTGATTGCTGAAACCATTGCTAAAGAAGCCGGCGTTCTCAGTACCACTTCAACCAAGTTTAGACCCGCTTCAAGCATAGTTGTCGCGACTTTAACGCCATCTTCAACCGTATCGGCTTGGATAATCGGTAATAACGTTTGCGTATTCATTAATTCTGAAAAAGTAGGCATATGACCCCTTATAAAGCAGTATGTGTGTGTGTGTGTGTGTGATTATGTCTGACGTAGGGTGTATACCGATTTAAACCGATTTTGGAATTATAGCGCCGGGGTGTTGTATAACTATCCCCGCCATCTTAGCAGCACTTGCCACTGCTGTTTCAATCGTGCCACCGGTCATGCGAGAACCTAAGTAAGCACCATTAAACGAATCGCCTGCTGAAGTGGTATCAACCACATTTTCAACCGGTGTAATAGAAATAAATGTGCGAGTGTTGTCTTCAATCACCACCACACCATTTGGCCCATCTTTAATAACTTGTTCATTAATGTTATAAGGTGCCAAAAATGCTTCAACTGCATCAAAATCTGATAAACCATAGAGCATGTCAAAGTCTTCAACACCGGGTAATGCGATATCACAAAGTGAAAAAGCGATGTTGTATTGTGCTTTAGTATCTTCGACACTCTGCCACAATTTCGGGCGATAATTAGGATCAAATGCAATCTTAACCCCACTTTCTTTAAGCTCACGTACCACTTGCCAAAAACGTTCTCTATGCTCTGGCTGAATAATTGCAATACTGATCCCTGAGAAAAAGAAAATATCGGCTTGTTTTAATTGCGCAACATATGCATCGTCATAATTTTCGATCTGCCATCTTGCGGCAGCACTTTCGCGCCAATATAAAAATGAACGTTCACCCGAAGCATCTGTATTTACCCAATATAAACCGGGCATACGCTCGGGATCTTGTAATACTAGAGAACTATCGATCTCTTCATTATTAAATGCCGATAACATTTGCTCACTGAGTAAATCTGTTCCGACTTGGGAAGCAAGTTGTACATTGATGGTAGGGCATGTGCGCTTTAGGTAAACACCGGCATTATAAACATCACCAGCAAATGATTGAGCGATTACCCCGTTTGCATCACGACGTAATTCAACCATGCACTCGCCCATCAAAATAATATTTTTCATCTTCACAACTTACTGTTAATTAATTTAATTAAAGAACCACCTAAGTAATGACAAGATACAATAGCCTGTCACTACTCAGGGGATTTATCGATTTTACTTAAGTGATTTAAGCGGCTCTACTTTAGGAATTAATATCCATACCGCTGCCATAGCAATAACTGAGAGTGATGCGCCAATAACAAATGCCGGTGTATAGTTGCCATCCGCCGTTAAAATTGGGACAAGTGCAGTTAAACCTACAGCACCTAGTTTTGCAGCCATACCAGCAAATCCTGCAAGGGTACCGACAGATTTCTTACCTAACAAATCACTAGGCAGCGTTTGTACATTACCAATTGCAGTTTGGAAGCCAAACAAAATGATAGCCATGATGATTACTGCTGTTACTGGTGAACCCGGGCTTGCCATTGCTAGCAAAGAAGGCAACATAATCAAACAACCGAGGGTAATAACAAACTTACGCGTTTTGTTAGTAGTCCAACCTGCTTTGATTCGGTTTTGCGCTAACAAGCCGCCAAACCAAGCACCGAACATGGCACCAACATAAGGAACCCAACCGTAGATCCCAATCGATTTAACATCCATTTGATACACTTCGTTTAGATAAATAGGGATCCAGAACACAAACAACCACCAAATAGGATCAATCGCAGCCGATGCAATGATAACGCCCCAACTTTGTTTACGAGATAATAATTCAGCAGTGTCTGGGTTATATTCTTCAATTTCTACGCCATTTTCTTCTGCACGGCGTTGTCCTGATAAAATATATTCTTTTTCTTCATCAGAGATCCAAGAATGTGAACCCGGTGGTGCTTTAACTAATATCACCCAAGGGATCAGCCACAACAAGCCCGTTAAGCCGATTACGACAAAAACCATTTTCCAGCTAAAGAAAACCGTTAAATAAGCAATTAATGGAATAGCGATGATACCGCCGATCGCCGCACCTGAATTAAATATGCCTTGTGCTAATGCACGTTCTTTGGTGGGAAACCATTCAGCATTAGCTTTTGTTGCACCCGGCCAGTTACCAGCTTCGGCCAAGCCTAAGACTGCGCGAAAGATACTGAATGTTAATAAGCCTTGCGCAAAAGCATGCGCGACGGTGGCCAGAGACCAAACAGCAATTGATAAAACGAAACCTAGACGAGTACCAATCCAGTCAAAAATCTTACCAAACAGTGCTTGACCAAAAGCATATGAAAATACAAACACTATCGAAATCGTCGCATAAATCTGTTTACGTTCCAGCGCAGATTCATCAGGGAATAGATCCTCAACGATATCAGGCCAAAGTACACTCAATGCAGAGCGGTCGATATAATTAATTACTGTGGCTAAAGCGATTAACGCGATAACCCACCAACGTAAATTTTTAACTGTCATGAATGTACCTTTATTATTTTTAAAAAACTGTGATTCACAATAAATTTGTGCGTTTATTAGTTTGCAATAAACCTATTGTCACTTACTACAGCCGTCAGTGGCCCTTGTGTAAATAACTCTTGGACAACCGGCTCTGGGGAATCCATAAACTGATTGTACTGAATGCGTGTTTGTGGCTCACCGACGGTATGCTCAATGGCAATCGCAGGCACGTTAGTGAACGTATTATTTAAAATATTGGTCACTTGAACCCCATGTAACGTCATTAATGCTTTAGACTTGTTACGCTTGCCTAGACCTACATTTTTAATTGTATTAGCGGTGACTGTAACATGAGGGCCAAAAGTACTTTCGTCCGTTCCGCCGCGATATACGTTCATCAATGTTCCTTCAATATCTTGGAAAACATTACGGTCAAGCGTGACATACTCAGCGTTATAAATCCCTAAGTCATCTTGCTCTTTGTTTAAACGCAGCACATCACCCGTAATATTACTAAATTGACTGTTAGTAATCGTAATGGCATCGGCTAAGGCACGATAACCTGAATCAATCACATGGAACGAGTGGTTGATGTCTAAGTCTTTGACAACCACATTGTCCATAACTAAACGATAGTTATTAATTGTAGGTAAACGCGTATTACGAATTAATGAATTACCCGCTGAATCCGGAGCATCAGCACCCGTAATGACTATATTTTTAAGTGCTAAACTGCCGCCATCTTCAATGACAAATAAAGACTTACGTTCAAAAGAAATCGACACACCAGCTTTACCAGTAAACGTAATAACTTTATCAACAGGAAGAGTACGAGATGCGACATAATGGCCTTTGGCTAACTCAATCACATCACCCGATTGGGCTTGTTGTAGTGTCTTGTACAACACGTTAGTGCTTGGAGTGATTTTGTGAACAGTACCACTGCCAAACTCAACAGATAGCTCAGGTTTATTATACCAACTAGGACCTGTGTCTGTTTTCGCTGTCGGCTGAAGAGCTTTATCCACACCAGTCTTAGCGAACTCAGGATTGGTCGGATATAACAATCCGTTTTTAGCTCGAGCTAACTCAACATTGTCAACAGCAAAGCCTTTATCAATAGTTAATTCAGAAGCGTTATGAACAATGTTTCCCGCAAACTCTATTCCTGAAACATCATCAAATAATGAGATCCCGTCTTTGCTCTCTTGATGCACAATTAAGTTATTAGTAAATCTCGAGTTAATTGGCGCTGCAGAACGTTCAGCGTCACTACCCGCAGCAAAATGAATATGATCTAAGTTGATTAAACTGTTTTGCGTAATGTTGGCATTATCAACCTGGTGGTAACGGTTGATTTTTGAATTTGGTACACCATTCATTACCGTCAAACCACTACCAAAACGGTATCCAGTGACACCTTCTAGATAATTATTGCGGATAGTCTGATCACCATTGATAACACGGATACCACCAGTGTGGTCTTTACCGTTACCAAAAAAGATATTGTTTTGCACTATATTGCCATTACCATGACGCAAGGTTAACGTGCCTCGTGATTCAAAGAACACATTGTTTTGTATTGTATTACTACCTGACTTATTAGAAATGATTTCTACTTCACCATTACAACGATCAAAATAGTTACTTTCAATCATGGTGTATGAATTAGATAAGGAATAATGACTGGTACCGATACGCAACGTTTCGCCACCGTTAGAACCTAATATTGGACGTTGGCCAAAGTAGTTATGGTCAATGCGGTGATGGTTTTCTTGACTCTCAACCGTATTAAGTTTGACTGCCATCGTAACGCCTGAAGTGCTTTTACCGACTAAGGCATTGTGATCAAAACGATTGTAACGACCATAAAGCGCAACCCAATTACCAGCACTGAATTTTTCTGGATTGTTAAAGCTCTCAACTACCGTTTGTGTCACGCGTGAGTGGCTAGCTAACTGCGTTTTAGATTGGCGAAATTCAATTACAGCATTAGAAGGTGAATGACCGTCTTTAAAAAACAAACCTGAGACCAGTAAATACTCCCCCGCCAGGCGCAAATTAGATTCACCCGTTAAAATAACCTTACCTGCAGTTTCGGCTTGCAGTGTAATCGGAGAATCTTCAGTGCCTTGACCAGAAAAAGCGATTTGAAAGTCAGTCCAAGTACCATCGGCTAAGGTAACAATATCACCAGCTTTAAGAGAATCTGCAATATCTTGGTAAGCTTGTGGATCTGCAACCAAGTATTCTTTAGCATTGACTAACATGCTATTTAGTCCCATACAGGTGAACACCGACATATAGACTAACCACTTTTTCTGCATCATATTGACTCATCCTCAAACTTGTTTTCAACATGCACGCACTAGCGTACACGGACAATTACTTATCACGCTAGTTAAACAATCTACAGCGTCAATGTCAAACAATTTGTCTACCTTTTTTGGTAATCTATTATTACCAATAAATAATAAAGGTTGACCAATACAGGGAGTTGATTAATAATGAAATCACTATAAAATAGCGAAGTTAAATTAATTAAATTCGCATTCAAATAAGAGGTATTTATGGCCCATCGTCGATTATTTTGGAACATAGTAGATAAAATAGAATCGAGAATCGCCGCTGGTGAATATGTCCCAGGTAGCCGTCTGCCTCCAGAAAGAGTGTTAGCAGAACAATTTGATGTTAGCCGCCCGACTATCCGTGAAGCGATTATTGCATTAGAAGTACGTGGTAAGGTCGAGGTCAAGACCAGTTCAGGTGTGTATTTACTCGAGCAACCTCCAGAATCGGCTAATGAATCACAAGTCAGCGCGTTTGAATTAACTCAAGCCCGTGCCTTAATTGAAGGTGAAGCCGCTGCATTATCTGCTTCTAATATTTCGGATGATGAACTCGATGCATTAGAACAAACGGTTATAGCGATGGCTAATGGTGATGATCCAGAAAAAGCCGATAAAGAGTTCCACCGTATTATTTCAACCTCAACCCGCAATCGTGCAGTATTACTTGCAGTGGAAAACTTTTGGGGTTTACGCGAACGTTGTACCAATATTAAAGAAGCCTACGCCAATGTCTGTAGCACTAGCGAACAACAACGCATGGAAGAACATCGTAATATCTTCAATGCCTTAAAAGCGCGAAACCCAGAAGCTGCTCGAAGTGCCATGCATGCGCATTTCAATAGATTAATCAATGCGTTGTTTGATGCTAGCGAAGCCAAAGCATTAGAAGAGATAAAGTTGAAGAATAGCCAAACTCGAGGTTTGTATTCTTTGAATCATTTACTAGACCATTAATTGGGGAGCATCTCCGAGTAACAAAAGATGATTCTTTAGACGCTAGGAAATATACTACCTTAGCGACCTCTTCAGACGTCCCTTCACGTTTAAGAGCAGTTGCTCCTGCAACGTTTTTACGGACGGTATCTTGAGTAAATGTATCATGGAAACCAGTTGATATCATGCCTGGACAAACACTATTAACACGTATATCTGGCCCTAATTCTTTGGCTAATGCACGGGTATAGGTCATCACGGCGCCTTTAGAAGTAGCATAAATTGCAGCCCCAGGCCCACCACCATCGCGACCAGCTTGTGAGGCAAATGTTACTATTGAACTACCCGATTTTAAATGCGGAATGCAAGCGCGAGTCATCATAAACAATGATGTCATGTTCAGATTCATCACGGTGTTATAGTGTTCCAGACTCATATCGTCGATCCGCACCCTACCGACTAAGCCACCTGAGACATGCACTAAGGTATCAATTGAACCAAAGGTATCTAACGCAGCAGCAACAGTCTTATCGACATCGGATTGAGAGGTTAAATCAGCTTGGACGGCAACTGCTTGTTGCCCTAAACGTTTAATTTCTGCGACAGCTGATAACGCAGTAGCACTGCTTGAATGGTATGTAATTACAACGTTAGCCCCGTTTTTGGCTAACTCGAGTGCGCAAGCGCGACCGATATCTCGACCACCGCCTGCGACAATAGCGACTTTTCCCTGCATTGACATATATCCCCCCAGAAATTAATTAAATATAACTTAAAAACAATCACTTAGAGAATATTCATATCCTAAATCAGTGATAGTTATACTTAATGTATACCGGTGCGGCCTATAATGTCAAACAATTATAAATAAATGGTTAACCAATATCAAACTGGTTATTTATTCGCCTTTGTGACTCATGTACTCGTCGAACGATCCTTGGAAGTAATGTAGCTTCTGATCAGCAATTTCGATAATACTGTCAGCTAACGATGACACAAACTCTCTATCGTGACTAACAAAAATCAACGTACCATCAAACGCCGCTAATGCTTTGTTCAATGATTCAATGGCTTCCATATCCATGTGGTTTGTGGGTTCATCCATGATCAAGACGTTGATCTCTTGCATCATCAATTTACCAAACATTAAGCGGTTCTTTTCTCCACCTGAGCACACACCGACTTTTTTATTTACTTCATCGGCAGTAAATAATAAGCGACCAAGGATACTACGAACAAATAAATCATCTTGTCCATTAGTACGCCACATTGAAAGCCAATCAAAAATCGTCATATCGACATTAAAATCAGCCGAGGTATCTTGTGGACAATACCCGATAGTGGCATTTTCAGACCATTTTATTCGTCCTGAATTCGCTTTAAGCTCATCAACCAGACAACGTAAGAACGTAGTTTTACCGGCACCGTTTTCACCGATAACCGCTAATTTTGTACCGGCTTCTAGCAACATTTCACCACCTTTAAACAAGACACCGTCATCAAAACCATGTTCGACGTTGGATAATTCAAGGGCTAAGCGGTGAAGTTTTTTGTGTTGTTTATATTGGATAAACGGAAAACGTCTAGATGATGCAATCACTTCATCTAATTCAATTTTTTCCATGCGCTTGGCACGTGAGGTTGCTTGCTTCGCCTTAGAGGCGTTGGCAGAAAAACGGGCAACGAACGCTTTTAGTTCACCAATTTCTGCTGATTTTTTAGCATTTTCACTTAATAACTGTTCTTGGATCAAAGATGCTGCAGCCATGTATTCTTCATAGTTACCAGGGTAAATACGTAGCTCACCGTAGTCGATATCCGCCATATGCGTACAAACTTTATTTAAGAAATGACGGTCATGCGAAATAATAATCATCGTACATTTACGTTGATTCAATACATCAGCCAACCAATTAATGGTATAGATATCCAAGTTGTTGGTTGGTTCATCTAGTAACAAAATATCAGGATTAGCAAACAACGCTTGGACTAGCAATACGCGTAATTTAACGCCTGGCGGCAACTGTGACATTAAGCCCCAGTGACTTGATTCATCAATACCGGCTTCAATCAATAATTCACCGGCGCGACTTTCGGCTGTATAGCCATCAAGTTCAGCAAACTCAGTTTCTAAGTCCGCGACCTTCATGCCGTCTTCTTCGGTCATTTCAGGTAAAGAGTAAATTCGGTCACGCTCTTGTTTGATTGCCCATAACGGCGCATCACCCATGATAACCGCATCTAAAACTGAAAATTCTTCAAATGCGTATTGGTTTTGGCTTAACACGCCAAGACGCTCACCTTGATCTATAGACACATTACCGGCAGATGGGGCTAATTCGCCGGTTAGGATCTTCATGAAAGTTGATTTACCACATCCATTGGCACCAATTAAACCGTAACGATTTCCATTACCGAATTTTGCTGATATATTTTCAAATAATGGCTTTGCGCCAAATTGCATTGTGATGTTAGCTGTTGTAATCAAACTATTGACCCCTAAATTTCAAGGCGCGTATTATACCTGATGTAAATCATGATTGCCCATCTTTAGCAATAACCATTTGTATAGTACTGATTTGTTACTCCATTCTTATATCTGTTGTGCTAACATCAATGGCACAAAACATTACCAAAGAGATACATCCTTGAGTCATCCAAACGAATCCTCCGCCCATATTATCCGTTGGCTTGGGCAGTTTTTACGTCCTTATATGTCTAAAGTATTCATTGCTATGTTGGCATTATTGATGAGCGCCGCAAGTTGGTTGATTTTGGGTCAAGGTATTAAAATTGTCATTGACCAAGGCTTTGCTGCCAATGATATGTCAATGCTCAACCAAGCGTTGACTGCGGTACTCGTTATTGCTGCAGTTGGTTGTATCTCAACGTATTTCAGATTTTATTACATGTTGTGGCTAGGTGAGCGTGTTAGTGCTGATATTCGCAAAACCTTGTATGCACATATGCTTAAACTTGGCGTTGATTTTTATGCTGAAAATCGCACGGGTGAGGTTATTTCGCGTTTTACGAGTGATACCACTGTACTACAAAGTGTTATTGGGATGGGGTTGTCCATGGCGATACGTTCTGTAGTGACGTTCACTGGCGCGTTAATACTCATGTTGTTTACCTCAGTACAGTTAACTTTAATGGTATTAGTAGCTGTACCACTGGTGTTATTACCCATCAAAATACTTGGCAAAAAAGTGCGTGTGTATGCCCAATCCTCCCAAGATAAAGTCGCAGACATGAGCGCGCATATCGACCAATCTGTACATGAAATCCACACCGTACAATCATATAATAGAGAAGAAACAGACCGTGACCATCTTTTTGCTAAGGTCGAAGAAGTCATGCAAGCAGCGCAATCGAGAATTCACTTTCGCGCGTTGTTGGTCATTTCGATCATGGCGATGAGTATCGGCGCTATTGTATTTGTTGCTTGGATAGGTGCCAACGATGTTATTCGAGGTAACTTGTCTGTCGGAAGTTTTACCGCGTTTATTTTTTATGCCGTTATGGCGGGCGGCGCAACAGCCACAATTAGTGAAGTGATTGGTGAAATCCAAAAAGCGATTGGTGCATCGGCACGCATTAGACAGTTGTTAGATACAGCTTCAACACAAACCAAACCCACACCATCATCGTTATTAAACACCGCCGAAATCCTAACGATGGACGCATTCCCCGTTGAGTTTAACGATGTCACATTCACCTACCCTTCAGCCATTGATGAGCCTAATAGCCATCCAGTGCTAAGCCACATCAACTTAAAGATAGCAACAGGTCAAAACGTTGCCCTGGTCGGCCCAAGTGGTGCAGGTAAATCTACCATGTTTCAACTCTTGTTAGATTTTTATCAACCCCAACACGGACATATTAAACTATGGGAAGCCCCCATGGATTCATTATCAAGTAATGACATTCGTGAACAGTTTGCTTTGGTACCTCAAGATGCCGTGATTTTTGCATCTAGTGTGATGGATAACATCGCGTTTGGCCGAACTGATGCGACTATCGCAGAAGTCATTGAAGCGGCGCAACAAGCCCAAGCACATGAGTTTATTAGTCAATTACCCAAAGGGTATAACACGCAATTAGGTGAACGCGGGATCAAGTTATCCGGTGGTCAAAAACAACGAATAGCCATTGCTCGTGCGATTTTAGCTAATCGCCCGATCCTATTATTAGATGAAGCAACTAGCGCGTTAGATGCCGCCAGTGAGCAAGCAGTTAAATTAGCATTAGATAGCCTAATGCATAACAAAACTACCATGATCATTGCTCATCGCTTATCGACGGTGGTCAATGCAGATATGATTATTGTGATGGATCGTGGGCAGATTATTGCTCAAGGTACCCATGACGAATTATTAGTTGATTGCCCTATGTACCGAGAGTTAGCAGAATTACAATTTATTGACTAACGCAATACCACCGAGAATGGCGAATGACGCGACAACGAAAGATAACGCAATTGCTTCATTTAACAATAATAACCCGCCCAAAGAAGCAATAACGGGGACACTTAGCTGCATAGTCGCTGCTTGTGTAGAGGTAATGCTGGGTAATACCGCATACCATATCGCATAGCCAGCGCCCGATGCTAACGCACCAGATACAATAGCTAAGATAATGCCAGTGTTATCGAGCACGACATATGGCAAGCTGATAAGGCCTAGCACAATAGCAAGAATACTAGCTCGTATGAAATTGCCAGTTGTCACCAATGTTGGGTTCCCTGCTTGTTTACCTAAAATTGAATACACTCCCCACGCAACCCCAGCACAACTCATCAATCCACCCGCTAAAAATCCGGGTGTCGTAGCGCTCGGCAAAAACATAATGCCTAATCCGATGATCGCACTGCACACGCCCGTAATTTGCCAAGAGTTAAGTCGCTCACCACGCCATAAACTAAAACCAATCATCGTAATTTGCACACTACCAAATAACAATAATGCCCCAGTAGCAGCACTCAGTGATATATAAGCAAATGAAAAACACGCCGCATAGGAAAACAAGGCAATCGCACCCGACCAACTACCGAGTAGTTTGACTGTGCCTGTTGTGGATGCCATGTCGGGTGATGAAGATTGCAAGTAAGGTTTAATGACAAACACCAATATTACCAAAAATACAGACCCACTGATTAAACGAATAACCGTAAAAGAAGCCGGGTCGATACTTGTATCAGCCAGAGCCCAGCGACATAACACCGAGTTTCCAGCAAAAGCTAGCATTGCAACTGCCGAATATATCCATGTTGTAAACATACACATTTACTCCGCTAATTTAGCTTTAAATTGGCTTTTAAAGCCATTAATGGCTTTGCGTGTAAAACAACAAGCAATGAAAGGATTTACCAACCACATTGACGCCCTGTATTTTGCTCGTCTAGCCATACTTTAAGCGGTGCAAAATACGCTGCGATTGCTGATGCATCCATATCTGGCTTTCCTGTCATAGTTTGCATCGCTTCTTGCCATGGACGACTAAGCCCCATTTCAAGCATGTCATTTAACGCTTTACCCGCCGCTTTACTGCCAACAATCGAGCAACGATGTAATGCTTCTTTATTGCCTGCAATCTCACATAATGATTCATGAAATTGAAATTGCAAAATATGCGCTAAAAAATACCGAGTATACGATACATTCGCTGGCACATGGTATTTTGCACCCGGATCAAATGCATCCGCAGAGCGTTCAACCGGCGCCATAATACCTTGATACTTGGTTCTCAACGCCCACCACAATTCATTGTATTTATCGGCAGGAATATTGCCTTCAAGCACTTGCCAGCGCCATTGATCGACCATCAAACCAAACGGAATAAACGCGATTTTATCGAGGGCGGTTTTGAGTAACATGCCAATATCATTGGATGCGTCGGGGATCTCATCAATCAACCCGACTTGTTGCAAATACATCGGCGTAATCGACAGAGCGACCGTATCACCAATCGCCTCATGGAAGCCGTCATTTGCTGAGCCACGATACAACATCGGTTGTTGATTGTAAGCACGTTGGTAGTAGTTATGACCTAATTCATGGTGAATAACGTTAAATTCTTCACCCGTTTTTTGAATACACATCTTGATGCGTAAATCATCCACATCATCTAAGTTCCAAGCAGAAGCATGACATTGTACATCACGTCCCTCGGGCTGTTGAAACATTGAACGCTGCCAAAATGTCTCAGGTAACGGCTCAAAACCCAACGACGAAAAGAAGTTTTCCGCTTGTTGTACCATCTTCACTTCATCATAACCTTGATCTGCTAATGCTTGAGTGACATTAGGCACATTCATTTCTTGCTCAGGTTTGACCAAGTCGTACACATTACCCCAACTTTGTGCCCACATATTACCTAATAAATGCGCAGGAATAGGTTGGTCTAGTGGCACAATATCAGCGCCATAATGTTCTGATAATTTAGCACGTACATGACATTGTAATGCTTCATAGAAAGGTTCAACTTGTCCCCATAAACGGTCTAGCTCAACCGGGAAATCTTCAGCTGGCATATCATATTTGGAGCGCCATAATTCAGACGTATTTGCATATCCTAACTCTACAGCACCTTCGTTAGCAATGGCAACTTGCTCAACAAACAACGAGCGCATAGGTACTGATACTTCGCGCCATCCTTCCCAAAACTCTAATAACAGATCAGGATCTTGACTCGTGGCCATTTGGGCACTCATCTCGACCAGTGAAAAACAAGTTTGTTCGTCACGGCAATACTTGCCTGCGCCATACATACCCGATAGTTCAGAACCAATCGCCGCTAAGCGTTCGGCTTTAACTGGATCCGCGGGTGGTGCCACTTCCAAGCTGAGTTTTAGCAAATCTAATTGACGGCGAATATCTGCGTCAACGTCTACATCGTTAAACTTCGCAGCTTCAACCGCATACTTGGCTAATAATACCGACAATTGCTCGCTAAAATACGCATTTACTTTAGCGGTATCATAATTAATATGCGTCGCATAAGCCCAAGCTGCGTGTGCGGCAGGTTGAGATAGTTTTTGAATGTCTGCTTCCACTTTAGCTAAAAAATCGCGCGCATCTGCGACCGTCAAAGGGGCGTTTGATACTGATTTTGCATCGTTATGCGCAGCCACATACGAGGAGCTCGGTGCGGGTGAGCACGCCACACAAGCGGTCAAGACCAGACCGGCAATAATGCTTTTTTGTGTTAGATTCATAGTATATTCCTGTCGTTTTATTTTTATTAGTGTTTTTATTTGTATTTACTTTATTCAATATTATTGAGTATCGACAATTTGCTTAATAATCGCGGTAGTCGATACCCCTTCTTCAAAATGCATAATTTTGACCTCGCCACCATTTGCTAACACTTCAGCTCCACCGGCAATTTCATCAATCGTATAGTCTCCACCTTTGACGAGCACATCAGGTAAAACTGTCGCGATTAATTCCTGGGGCGTATCAGCACTAAAAGGCACAACAAAATCTACCGCAGCTAATCCAGCGATCACTGCCATACGCCTGGACACATTATTGACTGGACGACCCGGTCCTTTTAAGCGAGTCACCGAAGCATCATCATTGACGGCGACAATCAAACGGTCACCTAATGCTGCTGCTGCTTGTAAATAGGACACGTGACCGGCATGTAAAATATCAAAACAGCCATTTGTCATCACAATCGTTTGCCCTTGAGATTGCAGCAAACGTACCGTATAACTGAGCTGTTCAGCGTTCATCACACCCACATCATCATGAGCTTTTGCATGTAGGGATAAGGCTAATTCGGTAGGTGTCACACTAGATGTACCGAGTTTACCTACTACGATACTTGCGGCATGATTCGCCATGACACACGCATCATGCAAAGGGACATTAGCGCCTATAGCACTGGCTAACACGGCGACTACCGTATCGCCAGCACCAGTCACATCGTATACTTCTTTGGCTTTAGCGGGTAAATGATAGTCAGGGCCATCACTAAACAAGCTCATCCCTTCTTCAGAGCGAGTTAACAATAATGCCTCGAGATTAAGCTCATGACGCAGAGCTTGGGCAAGTTGTGCCAGATGGGCTTCACTTTCATGTTCACCACTCACTACAGCAAATTCAGACATATTTGGCGTAATTAACGTCGCTCCCTTATAAGCACTAAAATCGGTACCTTTAGGATCAATGACCACCGGCACATCATATTCTTTGGCTAGTGCAATCAATGCTTGCGGATCGGATAACGTACCTTTGGCATAATCAGACAGCACCAACACATCAACTTGTGCAATATGAGCGGCTACAGTAGCCAATAACGGAGATTTATCGACTTTGGCAAATGACTCTTCAAAATCAAGACGTAACAGTTGCTGATTGCGACTCATCACACGTAATTTGGTAATCGTTTCCATCCCTGCTACTGGCACTAAATGACTCGCTACATCATGAGCTTGAAGCGCAGTCGTTAAGATAGTGGCCGCCTCATCGACATGCACACTCTCAACACCTGACTCAGCGCTGATTAAATGACCACCACATAAGCCAATGAGTTGAACTTGAGCACCGAGGGCTGCGGCATTAATCGCAACGTTTGCTGCGCCGCCCGGACGATCTTCACTCTTATTGACTTTAACCACCGGCACGGGTGCTTCTGGCGATATGCGCTGGGTCGCACCACTAAAATAACGGTCTAGCATGACATCGCCCACAATCAAAATGCGTGCGGTATTAAAATCAGGTAAGTTCATAAATACACATTAATAAAAAGATTATTGGCAAATCATAGCACTGACCGGCAAAATACTGAATACTAACAACTTAGTTTGATCGCCAAAGTAGTGAAAAATTTTACCATGCCACAACCGCTCGACACATCTACCCAATGGTTTGTCTATATCATTGAAAATAGATTAGGACATTGGTACACAGGGGTAACGTTAGATGTTAGTCGACGTTTTGCAGAACATGCGAGTGGCAATAAAAAAGCAGCGAAGGCGCTCAAAGGGAAAGGTCCATTAACGTTGATCTGTGTGGCGCAATGTCCAGATAAAACCTCAGCATATCAACTTGAATATTGGATCAAGCAACAGAGTAAGGCGCAAAAGCGCATGTATGTTGAGGGCCAACACACAGCCCCCTTTGTCTATCAGTTAGACCAAACCTAGCGCAATCAGAGCGATACCAACACTGAGCACCCATTCAATGCATGCCAGTCCGACATTGCCTTGCATGTCGACTTCTTCTTTCCAATTCAATCCAAATAATACGACACGCTTAGCAATCCCCACCACAATAGCAAGTGCCAAAGACGCCGCGACCCCACACACTAACCACCCGGTTAGATTGCTTACATAGGTTTGTGCTTCATAATTGAGTAAACTACCTGCCGTCGACACGACGATAGCGGTCGCAATCAAATTACCCGAATGTTGGATGGCTAACGCAAAATTATCTTTGCGCAACATACCTTGAAAAGAATCATTTTGATTATTACGAGCAAAGCGAATTTCATACAAACGCGTAGTTAGCAATAAAATCGCTAGCACAATAAAAAAGCCAGATAAAATCCCCACTATCGCGTTGGTATCGTTACCGTCAACCCAATTAATCATACCATAAATAATAATCGCAGAAGCTATCGCACTAGATGCATCGACGATTGCTACTGACGTGTTACGTTCGCGAATAGCTAACTCTTTATCAACTAAATGCAATACAATTTTGTCATGTGCGATGCGGCCGATTTTAATCAAAATGATGCCAATGGCACCAAACAGCGTCGTCCCCATGGCTGCGACTTCAAAGCCTAGCCCAATATGTCGCCCCACCACAGCAGATAACACCAGGCACAATGCCAGCATGCGACCAGCAACCGAGATCCCAAACGCGAAGTTGTCTTTTTCACCTAGCTCTTGAGTGACATTAATATCATTAGGAACGCCCGACAAAAAGCGGATGACGCCTAACAATAACAGTGCAATGGCAATATCAATGGCCAGATACGTCAATACGTTAGGCGGCAGCTCTATCAGGTGCACTAGGGTTTCTAGCATATATTACTACTTCTTTAGAGGGTTTTAATGATTATGCGAGATTTTAAAGCGTATAGCTACCCCGCCTGCTGCTGCTAAACGAATTTTCAGTGTGTCGTTTGCGGTTACTGTTTTGGTTTCGATGATCATATCATAGGGATTGGTTTGCCAATCTACCTTGTCGCCATCACGATAGATCTGTGCTTCATACGTGCTTTTTTTATCTAAAAACGTTAACGGCACATTGATTTGACGTTCATCTTCATTAGTCAATGCGCCTAAATACCAGTCATTCCCCGAGTATTGACGATGTGCTTTTTCTTTGCGAGCAAAGACCACAAATTTACCAACCTCACCTTGTAAGGCGATGGATGTTTCCCAATCGGTAGGCACATCTTGTATAAACTGAAACGGTTTAGGTTTTGCCAGATAATTTTCTGGTAAATCGGCAGCCATTTGGATCGGACTATACACCACAACATATTGTGCTAATTGCTGCGCTAATGTGCTTAATGGACGCGTATAAGGCTTATCGCCCCACTCAGGACCGCCACCATGAACCCGCTCATAATCGAAATTAAAAATACCAGGAGTATAGTCCATTGGGCCAGCGAGCATACGAGTAAACGCAAGCAATGGCATGTGCTCTGGAGGATTTGGCGGCGCCCAACCTGAATTATATTCTTGACCCCGAGCACTTTCTCGTGAGATCCAGTTTGGGTAGGTACGACGCAATCCCGTATCTTTGACAGATTCATGAGTGTTAATCGACAATTGATATTTAGCAGCAGTCGTCACATTATGAATAAAGTGGTTCACCACATCTTGGCTATCGGTAAACTCATAACGCATGATCCCTTTAGCATCACGGCGTTTGAGATTTTGTCCAAAAGCAACATACCCAGTTTTGATTTGTTCTACACCCATTTTATTGTATAACGCAAAGCCAGCTTCCATCTGAGCTTCATAATTGCTGATCCCTCCGGATGTCTCATGATGCCCAATCAACTTTACTCCGGTTTTTTTACTGTGTTTATCTACCGCGTCCAGATCAAAATCAGGATAGGCTTGCGTAAACGAAAATAACTCAGAATTAGCGATCCAGTCACCATCCCATCCTGTGTTCCAACCTTCGACTAGCACACCATCAAAGCCATACTGTGAGGCAAAATCCATATAATCCATGGTGCGTGCCGTCGTGGCGCCGTGTTTTTCACCTGAGCCCCACGTGTATTTATCAATGTGCATGCCCCACCAAATACCGATGTATTTACCAGGATTGATCCAAGATGTATCCGTTAACGCGGAAGGCTCATTTAAATTCAGTGAGATAAATGAGTTAATCAAATCAACCGCTTCATCACCAATCGTAATGGTACGCCAAGGCGTGGTAAACGAACCGTTCTTCAGGACTTTTACGCCATCAGCACGAGGTGCTAAATCAGCAGTAAACACGCCTAATTGTTGTTTTTGTAAACTCATACCTGCGTAGTCAACCAGCGCAGCTTCATGCACAGCCACATGCGTGCCGTCTTGGTAAGCAACTGTAAAAGGGGTATGCGCTTTATCCACTTGTTGCAAAGGGGTGGTGCGATATAAATACTCATAGCGCTCGCGACCTTGACCAGGGATCCAGTAAGCTGTTGCAAGGTGAGAATTTGCAAAATTAAATTCGGTTAATTCACGTGTAATCGCTCGCTCACCACTAGCAGGGACTTCATAGCGAAAACCAATGCCATCATTAAATGCGCGAGCACGAACAAAAAACATATTATTTGGTTCGGTTTTGTGGGTGTATTTTACGACTAACTCATTGTGCTTATCGTGAATAATACGCTGCTCACCCCAAGGTTGTTCCCAAGAAGTATCAACTTGGTTGCGCGAGACTTCACTAACCGTAAAATCACGATACATAGGCACGGCGGTTTTAAACAAAAAGCCTAATTTACTTGGTTCTATTACCGCCTTATCATTAAATGACACTTGATATTGCGCGACATTATCGTTGTCGGTAAAACTCAAGACAATGGCTTTATCCGGAGATGACACCGACAATATTTGCTGTGTCAATTGGTGTTCTTTGGCATTAACAAACCCGCTAACACTCAAAATAAACAATATAAAATAACGCATGATAACCCTTTTTGATGTAATTATAATGTTAATATAAAGTACAAATAAAAATAAATAAAGCCCTTTTTCTTAAACGATTAAGTTATCAACCATTTTCTCTACATGTTCGCGAGTGCATATTGCTTATTCAGTGGATTTATCGCAGTATTACTTGGCTACCATTGTCCATTCTTTTCCATTTACTATCTTTTAATTACTTAGCTGAGCATTTTGTATGAATCTAGACAACTTATTATTAGCTTCTCCAGACGCGAACTTCTCTGCAACTTTTACCGCGGAATTGCAACAAGTCATCAATATTAGCCAATTTGCCGAAGTGACCTTAGTGCAATACCCTTGGATGCTCGTTATTATTGCTGAACTACAAACGACACACGCTTCCTTAGATTCTATCGATGTACTCCAAGTCACTCAAACCCACTTAGGTTATGCCGAACTCGCCACACTTTCCGAAATACAACAATTATCCTTACTTAGGGTGAGTCGTCATCTGGGTATGGTGATGTTTTTATGGCGTGATGTGCTGAACCAGCAATCGATAGAAACCTCTCTAGACCTGGTTTCACGCCTCGCTGACACGTTAATCATGCAGGCTTATGACTTTGCGTATACGGGTTTTGAGCAGCGTTATGGTACCCCAACGGATGAGCATGGACGCCAAGAGCTGTATATTTTAGGCATGGGCAAGTTAGGTGGCAAAGAACTAAATTTTTCGTCTGATATTGATTTGATTTTTACTTACCCACAAGTAGGCGAATTTAGCGAACGGCATAAACCCTTTGAGTATCAACAGTTTTTTATCAAAGTGGCACAAAAACTCATTCACCTGCTCAACACGCAAACGACTGATGGACAAGTCTACCGCGTAGATATGCGCTTGCGTCCATTTGGCGAAAGTGGGCCTTTAGTGTTGCCATTCTCGGCAATGGATAATTATTATGAAAGCCAAGGGCGCAGCTGGGAACGCTTTGCGATGCTCAAATCGCGGATCATTAATCCGGTTCCTGCGCCGCAAGATCCAAACAAATTAGCACTTGCCAACATCATCAGACCATTTATTTATCGTCGCTATGTGGATTTTAGTATTATTGAGTCTTTACGCGATTTAAAACAAAAAATAGTCCAAGAAGTCCGTCGACGTCAACTTCATCATAATATTAAACTTGGAGCCGGAGGGATCAGAGAAGTGGAGTTTTTAGTCCAATCTTTTCAGCTCATTTATGCAGGACGCATCCCCACCCTCAAAACAGCCTCTATATTTAGTGCCTTAGCCGTTATTGAGCAAGAAGCATTATTACCCCATGACGTCGTGCAATCTATTACCCATTGTTATCTTATTCTGCGCAAAGCTGAGCATACTCTGCAACAGTTTAATAATGCACAAACACAAACATTACCAGACACTCAGTCAGGTCAAGATACTCTTGGCGCGATTATGTATGGCTACTTTGCCGACCATCCCGAGTTAAACAGCTATTGCCCTCCAGAAAAAGGAATAATGCACGGGATTGAGCAAGTACAAGGAGTTATTCATCAACATTTCAGTGTTTTTATTCAAGATGAAACGCAAGACGGCACGCAGCAAGATCAACATGATTGGAGCCACGATATTTGGCAAGAAATCAGCCACGACCCTAGCTACTTACCAAACGTTGAGTTCGTTTGCCAGCAACTGCGACAAAGCGCGTCCCCTATTGCTAGTGAATTAGTTGAGCCAATTTTGCAGCAATTGCAACAACTCGCGACAGCGTTAAATAAAGCGCAAATAGGCGACCGTGGTGAAACTATCTTAATTAAACTCGTCCCGGTATTTTTAACTGAAATCAGCCAACAACCTCAAGGGCATTTACAAGCAGTACAATCCATTAGTGCACTGTTAACAGCGATTGCATCGCGTACCGCTTACCTAGAATTGATCATGGAAAATCTCGGTGTGCGTCAACAGTTACTGCTGTTTTGTACCAAAAGTAGCTGGATCATCGAGCATATTTGCGCCTATCCTGTTTTACTCGACGAACTGATCCATCCACAATATTTACAACACAGCGATCATGATATTCATGCCTGGCGAGAGGATTTTAATTCGGAGCTACAACAAATTTTGTTACGCATTGAGCTCGATGATGATGAAGTCATTATGCATAGCATGCGCCAATTTAAACTCGCGCAGCGTTTTCGGATTGCCGCGGCGGATATCTTGGATTATTTACCCATCGCCCAAGTCAGTGACAAGTTAACGGTGCTTGCCGAGGTCCTGCTTGATGCACAAATCAAACAAGCCTGGCATCAAACCGCCCGTCGGCTTGGTGAGCCTCAAGGTTATTCGGTTGATAATATGGGGATTGGCGTGATTGCTTATGGCAAATTAGGCGGATTTGAGCTCAGTTATACATCTGATTTGGATATTGTATTTGTCCACGATTGTGCGGGTGATGTCATGACACAAGGCGGTAAAAAGTCAGTATCAGCCCAACACTTTTATATAAAATTAATCCAACGAGTGGTCAATCTAGCTGGTACTAATTCTTTATTGGGTGATTTGTATGAAATAGATTTACGTTTGCGCCCTTCGGGTAATTCTGGACTTGTGATTTGTCATATTGATACCTTTGCCGATTACCAACAAGATGAAGCCTGGGTGTGGGAGCATCAAGCGCTATGCCGAACCCGAATGATCTTAGGTAACCAAGCCTTAACAATGAAATTTAACCAAATACGACAAGCGATCATTGGGCAAACACGAGATAGCGCACAGCTGATTAATGACGTTGGTAACATGCGGCAAAAAATGCGTGATCATCTTGGTGCAAAAGATAAAGGTAGTTTGGCCGATATTGAGTTTCTCACCCAATATTGGTGTCTGTTGTTTACCGCAACCCACCCTGACATTATTCATTATTCTGATAATTTACGACAATTAGCCGCATTGGGAGACGCGCAATTAATTCCTACCGAAGATGCGGAGCTATTGATAAATGCTTATCTGAGTTTGCGTCATCATCAACACCATGAGGCATTGCATCGAGCTAAACTCGACCAAGCACCCTATTATGCGAAACTTGAGGAACAAGTACAACGTATCTGGGAACGCACATTCGTTGATGTATAACTTTGTACACTGACACCCTGTAGCATTATAAAGCGGTACAATACTTAGCTAACGACTCTGGTGGTTGCATCGTCACAATTAACGAGCGTTTTTCAGGACATAGCAGCACATTAATCGGCTCTGCAAAATTATGTTTTATCGAGCCGCGTAAGATTTTTAGTGTACCGGCAATAGTATCATTGATTTGAAACCCACTTTTGACAACAAAATCTTGGGGTAAATCCCAAATCACAACCAATCCCTCATTTTTTGCATAGTCATTAATAACTTTACTCAGGTGAGCATCGGTGCCAAAACTGCGATTCTGCCTCATTCCTGCTGGATCCCTTTGGGCGTTCTCGACACTAGAAGGGATCATGTTGAGACGCTGTGAAATAGACTCTAAAGGGACGGCTAAGTCAATAACATACTCGCCATTGTCATTCATATGGGCAGCGCCAACATCATTACGGAATCGACGATAAAAATCCGATAAACTTTTTTCGATATTAGTCGCGGTTTTGGGTTTCGGATTATCTTTATTGACCTTGATTAAGGTAAAAGCCAGCACGACAATGACTATGATTAAGCCAACATAAATTAGCCAAAACTTAACTTGTGAGTTTTTTTTACCCATAACGTGTTTCCCTTTACTACTGCAACAATGTAATGACGTTACCCTCATCTATTGGTAAAGACTAGGCTCTCCTTGCGGACGAGTTTTAAACCGTTTGTGCATCCATAAATAACTTTCAGGCTGCTCTAATATCATCTGTTCAATGCGTTGGTTTAAGTCCTTTAACGCCGCTTCATCTTCTTTATCGGCAAAATCTGCCATAGGTGGATAAAATTTTATTTTATAACCTTTTGGGGTGACTTGAGTGCTGACCATTAATGGAATGCAATTGGCACGTCTCGCAAACATCAACGTCGCTGTAATCGTTGCTGCTTTTTCTACTGCAAAAAAAGGCACAAACACCGCTCCACGAGAACCATAGTCTTGGTCAGGTAAATATGCACAGACTTTCCCTTCGTCCAACGCAGTTAACAGGGCGCGAGAGCTACGCTTATCAATCAAATATTCATTCGAACGTACCCGTCCTTTGAACTGCACATAATCCATTAGTGGATTATTATGAGGGCGATAAAATGCCACGCTTTTATGAAATAACCCTAACATTCTACAGCCAGTTTCAATATTCACATTGTGGATTGCTAATGCTAACACTCCCTTATGCTGGGCTTGAATGCTTTGAATATGTTCCATTCCTTCCACTTCAATAATTCGGCGTAAACGCCAATCTGGCCACCACCACCCTATCGCAGTTTCAAATAAGCCCATACCCGCCGTGACTAAATGCTTATCTAATAACTGACGTTGCTCTGCTGCTGGCATATCAGGAAAACACAACGCAAGGTTTTGCTGAGCAATGAAAACACGTTTTTTTGCTAATTTTTTGAGTAACCATGCATTGCCATGCGCTAATTTGCGAAGTACCGGTAACGGTAACAATGTGATGGTAAATAGTAGCCCTAAACCAAACCAAATTAACCAGTATTTAGGATGAAAAAAACTTAATAAAAAGCGCGGCTGGTGAATAGAATGAGCCATAGATGAGGGTGTTCCCTTAATAAAAAATTGTGCCTATTGTACCGCAAGTGCTTTAATTTGTGTTATACAATATATAAAGCAACTAGATGGTATATAGATAATTTTGAATAATCTTCCAGTCAATCCCTATAAACAAATGCTTGATGCGTGCGCTAACGGGATTGTCAATGTCGATACCAAGGGCACGATTACCTATGCCAATGCAATGCTCCATGAATTATTTGGGTATCGCTCCCCCCACCTAATCGGTCAACCGCTGAGCATTTTACTTCCAGATAACGCTCACTCTATTCATCACGATTTTGTAACGCAGTTTATCGCTTCGGGTACTCGCCGAGCAATGGGTGCTGGGAATGTATTTTCAGGTAAACATGCCAATGGTGAACTCATTGACGTCACCATTTCATTAGAAAAAATACAATATGAAGGTCGCGCCTCGGTCATTGCGACTATTATGGAAGCCTCAAGGCAGAAAGCTACCGAATCATCGAATGACTTGCTCGCTCTAGTCACCGAGATGTCTGATAGCTCGATTATGATGACTAATGACCAGTGTCATATTGTATGGGTGAACCATGCCGCAAGCGAACTTTCCGGTTACACCAGCCAGCAACTGCATGGTAAACATCCGTTATTTCGGATTAATACTGATAGCAATATGTCGGATATTAAACGCTTAAGAAGCGCCTTGAGTAATGCTGAAACATATCAAGGGGAACTGCTTCTATCCAAAGCAAACGGGCGTCATTATTGGATAAAATTACAAGCTAAACCCATCAAGCTTGACAATGCTAAGAACGGTTTTATTTTTATCGAAAGTGATATCTCCTCTCGTAAAAGTGTTGAAAACAAACTTCGCGCCAAAAATAATTTACAACGAGCTATATTAGATAGCGCCCAACAAATCATCATTTCAACCGATATTAACGGTAAAGTTGCCACATTTAACAATTATGCAGCCGAACAATTAGGCTGGCAAAGCTTTGAGGTCATTGGGCATAGTTCAATGGATACGTTTATAGAATTACCTGAATATGCACGATTTGCAGAGCATATCAGTCAAATTCTAGGGCTAGATATTCCACATGATTATCACTCATTTCATTTAGCGACCACACAACTGCAACGTGTTGAATATGATTTTATATTTAAAACTCGTCAGTATGACGACTTGACCATTGCGTTAACAATTACCGCCTTATTCGACCGCTCAGGAAATCTTGATGGCTACTTATACATGGGTCGCGATATTACCCAGATTAAGGAATTAGAAGCCCAAACCAAACGTCACCAGCAAACGTTGGAAGCCACATCACAAATTGCGCGTTTAGGCGGATGGGAATTGGACATTATCAAAAATGAGATATTTTGGTCAAATGAGGTATACCGCATACATGAACTGCCTTTACATGAAAAAGTAGTCATTGAAGACGCTATTAATTTTTATGCCCCAGAAGCCCAGCCCATTATCACCAATGCGATTAATCTGGCAATCTCAGAAGGCACACCTTGGGATTTACAACTGCCTTTTATTACTGCTAAAAATAATCATATTTGGGTCCGTGCGATGGGTTTTGCTGAGCATGTTAATGGTCAAGCCATTCGCTTAAAAGGCACATTTCAAGATATCACAGCGATAAAAGAAGTTGAACACAGAGCGACTGAATCCAGTAAAGCTAAAAGCCAGTTCCTCGCGAATATGAGTCATGAAATCCGCACGCCGATTAACGGTATTATTGGCATGAATGAACTCTTACAGCTTACCCCGTTAACCCCTCAACAAGCCGGGTTTTCGCAAGCCATTCAACAAAGTAGTGAGGCATTATTGCACCTCATTAACGATATTCTAGATTTTTCTAAAATCGAAGCAGGTAAACTAAAAATAAATCCACAATATTGTGAATTAGCGCAAATACTCGATGAGTTATACACAGAAATTCAGCCTTTACTCACAAAGAAATCCCTTACTTTACATATTTTACCTGTTCCAATCACACACCTAACTACAGACCCATTAAGATTGCGCCAAATCTTAATGAATTTATGTGTTAATGCGATTAAGTTTACCGAAACAGGTAAGATTACCTTGTCTTTTTTGCAAAGCCAAACGAATCGACTCAACATCACAGTAACGGATACAGGTTCAGGCATCCCGGATGAGCAAGTCGCTTTATTATTTCAAGAATTCACTCAACTTGATGCTACGTCGACTCGCTCGGTTGGGGGAACCGGGCTTGGCCTCACTATATCCAAACAGCTCGTTACCTTACTCGGTGGTGAAATCGGATTTAACCCCGAATATAGATCTGGTGCTGAGTTTTGGTTTACTATTGATACTCATTTAGATACTGCAGTGGCGTCCACTCAAATAGCATATAAGCAACACACATTATTAGTGGTGGGCGATCCGAGTTATTTGGCACAGTTGACTGCACATATCAGCATTGATCATTATCACATTCAATTAGTAGAAAATGCACATACTTGCATGAAATTTTTACACGAACAGCTCTTAAATAAAGACTTTAAAGCCGTGTTTATTGCGCAAGATATCTCAGGTATATCAGGGGTCGAGTTAGTCAAAGCCATTCGCGCTCAAGACATGTTCGATGGATTGTACTTGTTTTTACTTGATGCACAATTATCCGAAAGCGCCATATCCAACTTACATCACACCGGACTTAATGGTTATTTTAGCGATTTTGCACAACAAAACATGTTGACACATATTCTAATTAAAATGCAAAACCCGCGCATTACTCCCTCATCGATGTCTTTTTATACCCAGCAATCTCATCAGTCTGCGGACATACAAGTATTACTCGTTGAAGATAATGAAATCAATCAAGCTGTCGCGATACACATGCTTGAAAATTTATCTATTGGTGTAGATATAGCTAATGATGGCGTCGAAGCACTGAGTTTATTAGCACGTCAAAACAGTCGATATCACGCAATCTTAATGGACTGCCAGATGCCTAAACTAGATGGTTATGAAACCACTAAATTGATTCGAACTGACTCAGCCTACCGCGCACATCGTTTTACTCCTATTATCGCTTTGACAGCACATGCGATGGAAGGAGATGAAGAAAAATGTTTAACGGCAGGAATGAATAGTTATCTTACTAAACCTATTAATTCTAGCCGTTTAAAAGCAGAGCTAGAAAAGTGGCTCTGACCCCATTTTAATACTTTGCGTTAATGGCTTTGAGTTTTTTGTCAAATGCCTGTTTATGTTCTTCTTTTTCATAATCGTAGACATATTGATTATGGAATCCAAATCTTAGTTTGACCAACGCATCTTCGATAAACAATGTATACCCATCGTGATCAGTATAAGCAATGATCCCATCTAACAGATATTGACGCTCTGTATGAGTCCCATGTTGGCGTATTTTATCAAAAACACTAAGCAATAATTTACTCTCTAATTCATTTTTCATGTGCGTGTTGGCCTATTGTGGTGTAGATGATTATTGCGACTATACTTAACCTGTATTTAGTTTTATTTATACCGTGTTATTACCTTTTTAGTTTACGCGGTCAAAAAACAATCGTGAAAAACTTGCAGTATGCCTTTTTCTTTTGTATATTCTTACTACTGGTCAGATGAGCAGATGAGTTGAACTCATCACCCTGACACCGATATTGCTAACCCAATGAGAGACACGCTATGAGTATCAGAACAAGCCTAAAAAAAGTATTACCGCCTATTTCAATCACCGAACAAGAAGCACTTGATGCGGGTGATGTATGGATTGAGTCATCTATTTATCAAGGTAAACCTGATATGGCGGCATTGCGTTCGTTACCTCAGGGAACATTAACTGCAGATGAGCAAGCTTTTCTCGATGGACCTGTGGTTGAGTTAATTAATATGGTTGATGATTATGCGCTATCAAACGAAGACCATATTCCACAACCCGTGATTGATTTTTTATGTAAAAATAAATTCTTTTCAATGATCATTCCAAAGAAATTTGGTGGTCTGGAATTTTCTCCTTACGCCAACTCTACAATAGTTGCGACGATCGCCGTCGCGTCAGGCGCCATTGCCGTGACAGTAATGGTACCTAATTCACTCGGTCCAGGTGAATTACTCATGCACTATGGTACTGAAGAGCAACAAAACTATTGGTTACCGCGTTTATCCGTCGGTACTGATATACCTTGTTTTGCGTTAACTGGCCCAGAAGCAGGATCAGATGCAGGGTCAATCCCTGATGCAGGTATTGTGTGTAAAGGTATGCACAATGGCGAAGAAGTATTAGGTCTGCGTGTTTCTTGGGACAAGCGATATATTACGCTTGCACCGATTGCAACAGTTCTTGGCTTAGCCTTCAAAGTATTTGATCCTGAGCAATTATTGGGTGATGAATTAGAGTTAGGTATTACATGCGCACTATTACCAAAATCACACGCAGGTGTTGAGTTAGGTAATCGTCATGATCCAATGGGCGTACGTTTTTATAACGGTACTACTCGAGGTCAAGACGTCTTTATTCCGATGGAATTTATCATCGGTGGGCAAAAGAATATCGGTCGTGGTTGGCAGATGCTCGTCAGCTGTTTAGGTGCTGGCCGAGGTATTTCGTTACCAGCAATGGGAGTCGCAACAGCACAAAGCGCATTTAAATCAACGGTTGAATATTCATTTGTGCGTGAACAATTTGGTGTACCTATTGGCCGCTTCGAAGGCATTCAAGAAAAAATCGCTGACATTGCAGGTAAAACATTTTTACTCGAAGCGATGCGCGTATTAACCACCGAAGGCTTAGGTGAAGGGATCAAGCCATCCGTTGTCACCGCTATTGCAAAATATCACATGACAGAATTAGGTCGTGATGTCATGAACCAAGCGATGGACGTGCAAGCGGGTAAAGCGATCCAAAAAGGTCCACAAAATACATTATCTAATGGCTACCAATCTTTACCGATCGCCATTACTGTTGAAGGTGCAAACATCCTAACGCGTAATTTGATGATTTTTGGACAAGGCGCAATGCGCTGTCATCCGTACCTTAAAGAAATGGTTGATTTGATTCATTCCGAAGATAAAGCAGCAGATGCACCGTTTAATAAAGTATTAGCTAAAACGGTCTGGTTTAGCATCAAAAATGCATTGAGAAGTACTGTTAATAGTTATTTGCCGTTTCTACGCAGTGCTGATTCACAACTAGCTGAAGTCAAACCTTACGAACAACGCTTGAATTCAATTTCAGCTAAGTTAGCACCATTGGCTGATTTATCATTATTGGTACTCGGTGGTGATCTGAAAAAAGCCGAACTATTATCAGCACGTTTAGGTGATGTAATGAGTTACAGCTATGCTGCTATGGCGACAATTCGCTTTTATGAGCAACGTGTTTCTAACCGTGAAGAAGCAAAGCCTTATTTTGACTATGCAATGCAATGGTCATTGGCACAAGCTGAGCAAGCAATTGTGAACTTTGTAAATAATTTCCCGAATGGCCCAACGCGCATTTTGATGCGTACTTTGACTAACACTTACACCTCAAGTGTATCAGGTATCAGCGATGACCTAGTACGCGAATTATCGACTGCAGCGATGCAAGATAGCTCGATCAAAGCAGAGTTGACCCATTTGGTGAAAATCAAAGCCGGCGACGGTAACGATATCAACTCACAAGCGTTCCTTGCTAAGCATGCAGTTTTGCCTATTTTAAGCAAGGTACAAAAAGCGCTGCGCGCACATCCTGTTGTTCCGTTTATCTCATTTGAGCATGCGGTCAACAAAATGTTAGAAGCAGAACAAATAACACAAGATGAGCACACAGCATTACTAAGTTATAACGAAAAACGTAAGCTGTCAGTTCGTGTAGATGAATTCACGTTTGATCTAGAACTTGTCGATGTCAATGGTCAACCGATTGTGGAAACCCAATCTGACGCGGCATAAGTTAGCATTAAGCATTTAGGCTACTTTCGAGTAGCCTTTTTTTTGCCTGTTTTTCGACCACCATTTGCCAATGCGCGACAATGATTTATCCTTAAAGCATAATTTGTTATTTTCACTTGGCGCGAAGACTTATATGGCACAGTTATATTTTTATTATTCAGCAATGAATGCGGGCAAATCTACCGCCCTGTTACAATCAGCCTATAACTATGAAGAACGTGGCATGCGCAGCGAAATATTCACAGCAGCGTTAGATCATCGTTTCGGTGAAGGCAAAGTCACATCACGCATTGGCTTAGCCAAACCCGCCCATTTATTTGCCCCTGAAAGTAACCTGTTCGAACACATCCAGCAGCTCAACGATGATGCTCCTCTCAATGCGATTTTTATTGATGAGGCACAATTTTTATCCAAAGAACAAGTAATGCAACTAATTCATGTTGTTGATGATTTAAATATTCCTGTTTTAGCTTATGGTTTAAGAACTGATTTTCTAGGTGAGACTTTTGCTGGTAGTCATTATTTGTTAGCTTGGGCTGATAAACTCACTGAATTAAAAACCGTGTGCCATTGTGGTCGCAAAGCCAACTTCGTCGTTCGCTTAGATGAACATGGGCATGCAATTAAACACGGTGCTCAAGTTGAAATCGGGGGCAATGATCGCTATGAATCGATGTGCCGCAAACACTTTAAATCTCTAGTCTGGGGGCACTTACCCATTTAGCGTAAATACATTGATTGCGGTCATTGATTGGGTACATTGGTTTGAATGATAGATGTTTGTCACTAAATGATATTAGCTCACAGCGCTTGAGTAGGTTAATCTTTTGTCAATTTAATTGTGACAAGGCATATTCATGGATTTTTCTCATTCTCCCAAAACACAAGAATATCTAGCGCGGGTTAACGCATTTATCAACGAACATATCGCGCCTATTGAGGCTGAAGTTTATGAGTTTTCGCATGAAAAAAATGCGCATGGTGATTGGCATTCGTGGCAACTACACCCTCAAGTTGAAGCGCTTAAAGCCAAGGCGAGAGAAGCGGGTTTAGCTAATTTATTTTTACCTGATAATGAATTAGGTCAAGGTCTGACGACACTTGAATATGCACCACTTGCTGAAGCGATGGGACATTACTCATTTGCACCCGAGATATTCAACTGTAATGCCCCTGATACCGGTAATATGGAAGTGCTTTATCATTTTGGTTCTCCTTATCAACAGCAACAATGGCTTACACCATTACTAGCAGGAGAAATTCGCTCAGTATTTGGCATGACCGAACCCCAAGTTGCATCGAGTGATGCTACCAACATGGAAGCACGGATTGATTTTGACGGTGACGATATTGTCATCAATGGCACTAAATGGTGGTCGACAGGATTGGGCCATCCTAATGCCAAAATCATTATCTTTATGGGGTTATCAAATCCAGAAAATGATCGCCATGCACAACATTCAATGGTATTAGTGCCCGTTCAGAGTGAAGGGTTGACCATTAAACGCATGCTCACCGCCTATGGCGATTACGACGCACCGTATGGCCATGGTGAAATGATTTTTGATAATGTGCGAGTGCCCCGTAAAAACCTAATTATGGGTGAAGGTAAAGGCTTCGCGATTGCACAAGGTCGTCTGGGCCCAGGTCGTATACATCATTGTATGCGTGCTATTGGCATGGCAGAACATGCATTAGAACTCGCAATTAAACGTGGTCTAGAACGCAACGCTTTTGGTAAGCCCATCATTGAACTAGGTGGTAATAAAGAACGTATCGCACAAGCTCGAATGAGTATTGAACAGGCACGTTTATTAACACTCCAAGCAGCATGGAAAATTGATAATCTAGGTGTCAAAAACGCGATGGTCGATATCAGTGCGATTAAAGTTGTCGTACCGAATATGTTAGAAAGCGTTGTCGATATGGCAGTTCAAATTCACGGCGGTGGCGGTATGTGTAATGATTTCCCATTGGCTCGATTTGCAGCTGGAGCTCGTATGTTACGGTTAGCTGATGGCCCAGATGAAGTGCACATGGCAATGGTTTCACGTCTTGAACTGCGCAAATATAAGTAAGTTGATGAGTCAAACTAAAGCATATAACGACCAAGCAAAAGCAGTACGCAATGGCGAAGAGTTAGCGATGGAGGCACTGCAGCCTTGGTTAGCAGCAACCCTCAATATTGATCCTAGCATTACACCAACCGTCACCCAATATTCTGGTGGCGCGTCTAATTGGACTTATTGCCTCACTTACCCAGATCGTGAAATCATTTTACGCCGAGCTCCCACTGGCACCAAAGCAAAAGGGGCGCATGATATGGGCCGTGAATATCGATTGCAACTCGCATTAAAGCCGGTATTCCCTCTTGTTCCTAACATGCTTGGGTACAGTGACGATGAGCGTATTATCGGCTCTGAGTTTTATGTGATGCAAAAACTTAACGGCATTATTCCGCGACGAAATATGCCAAAAGGGCTGAATTTATCCACCTCTCAGGTGCGCCAGCTATGCACTAATGCGATCGACAGTATGATTGCGTTACATCAAGTGGATTATCAAGCCGCAGATTTGGCAGGGATCGCAAAAGGTGAAGGGTATATCAAGCGTCAAGTTGATGGCTGGAGTCATCGCTATCGCAAAGCCAAAACTTGGAATGTGCCTGCTGCCAATGGCATTATGGATTGGTTGCAACGCAACATGCCAGAACATGAAACCATTTGTTTAACTCATAACGATTTTCGTTTTGATAACCTAGTATTAGATAGTGATGATCCAACCAAAATCATTGGCGTGCTCGATTGGGAATTAGCGACACTTGGCGACCCGTTAATGGATTTGGGTAATACGTTGGCTTATTGGATCCAAGCGGATGATGATTTTTTAGGTAAACAAACAGCGATGCAACCGACGCATTTGGAAGGCATGTTAACCCGCGCCGAAGTTATCCAATATTATGCGGATAAAACCGGTGCGGATGTCACCCACTTTGCCTTTTATGAGGTGTATGGATTATTTCGTTTAGCGGCGATCGTATTACAAATATATTATCGTTATCATCACCAACAAACCCGTAATCCGGCATTTAAACACTTCTGGATTTTTACCCATTACTTGCTCCATCGTTGTCGAAAAATAATACATAAACACACAAAGGATCACGCTTAAGATGACTAGACAAAATATATTAATCACAGGTGCCAGTTCAGGTTTAGGAAAAGGCATGGCGGTTGAGTTTGCAAAACTTGGTCGTAACCTTGCCTTGTGTGCGCGTCGCGTCGAACGCTTAACGGAGCTACAAGCTGAGCTCCTTGCCATCAATCCAGAGATCAAAGTCTTAATCAAAACATTAGATGTCAATGATCATGATGCTGTTTTTCGCGTCTTCAAGGAATTTGATGCTGAAATAGGCGGGCTAGATCGGATTATTGTGAATGCAGGAATGGGCAAAGGTGCGTCCATTGGCACCGGTTATTTCTACGCAAATAAACAAACCGCTGAAACCAATTTTGTCGCAGCACTGGCGCAATGTGAAGCTGCATTAGAGATTTTTCGCCCTAAAAATGCAGGCCATTTAGTCACGATATCATCCATATCAGCCGTGAGCAGCTATCGCCGCGCCATGACCGTTTATGCTGCAACCAAGGCGGCGTTAAGTTCAATGTCTGAGGGCATGCGCATTGATTTAATGGATACAAATATTAAGGTCTCTACGATCCACCCAGGCTTTATTCGTAGTGAAATTAACGAAAAAGTAAAAAAAGTCCCTTTTATCGTGGATACCGAAACCGGTTGTAAAGCGATGGTCAAAGCCATCGAAAAAGAAGGTGAAAACTCCTATGTTCCTGGTTGGCCTTGGGCATGGTTACAATGGTTTTTACGCATAGCGCCTAAATCCATTTTAAAGAAAATGAGCTAGCAAAGGGTCCACCATGGAAGCATCATTTTTTACCCAAGTATTGTTACCAGCAAGTCTAGCGTTGATCATGTTTGGCATGGGGTTATCGTTGACGTTAGATGACTTCAAACGATTAATGCGCACACCCAAAGCGGTATCGTTAGGTTTATTTGGACAAATGATTTGTTTGCCATTGGTTGCCTTTGCGCTGTGTGTAGCATTAGATGTTGCCCCGCATATTGCGATTGGAATTATGGTGCTAGCGGCTTGCCCTGGCGGCACATCTTCTAATCTATTAAGTCATATTGGTCGCGCTAATTTAGCATTATCGGTATCATTAACTGCAATTACGACGGTCTTGTGTGTAGTGACGACGCCGTGGTTGATTAAATTTAGTGTTGATTATTTTACTATCCTTCCCAAAGAACCCTTTTCATTACTTAAAACTTCATTGAGTCTGTTGGTGATAACCTTGATCCCAATCTTGATTGGTATGAGTGTTCGCCATTACGCATTGAGGTTTGCCCAGCGCAGCGAGGGCTTATTTCGACATATTTCTACGTTATTTTTGTTTACGATGATTATACTCATATCGATTGATGAACAAGAAATGCTGCTCGAGTCTTTTCCACATGTATTTATATTGACCTTTGGTTTAAATATATTGGCCACCGTTATTGGTGTGGCTTTGGCTCGAATAGGCAATTTATCTGACAATGATGCAGTCACTTTAGGGATAGAGGTCGGTACGCAAAACGCCACGATGTCGATTCTGATCTCGGTGAGTTTTTTACAGCATCCTGAATATGCCATCGCTTCAGGGGTGTATGGAGTCACTATGTACGTCGGTGCATTTATCTTGATTATGTCTCGTAAATTAGGCTGGTTTGGGTTTACACCAAAGGTCTCATAACAGTTGCCTTTGCGCTAATATCCGTTACAATCGTATTTCGTAATAGTGCGATAATTGGTAAGGGAATACTAAATTGAATCACGATGTTCATGGACGAATAACGGGCTGGCAGATCACATTGATAAAATCAATCTTGTGTACATTATGTGGGTTGTTATTATGGCTGGCATTGATTGCGCAAGCTCATGCTGCCGATGTCCCCCTCGTTGTTGCGGCACACCCGCATTCGCCTAAAAACCTAAACCCCACACTACTTCCTAATTCGGATCTGACCCTAATATCCAGTCAAGAGCTTGATACGGTTGTGAACCAAGCGCTGCAGACCTTCTATACTCCTGGTGCTGCAGTCGCCATCGTGCATGATGGTAAAATTGTGCATGCCAAAGGTTATGGTAAACGCCATATCGAAGACGACTTAGCGGTTAATCAATATACCTATTTTCGTATTGCTTCAACGACTAAAGCATTTACTGCTGCGACCATGGCTATCTTAGTGGATGAAGGTAAAATTGCATGGAGTGATAAGGTATCCGACCATTTACCTGAATTCAAATTATCCAATCCCTATGTCACTGCTGAATTTACTATTTTAGATTTGTTTACTCACCGCAGCGGTCTTGTGGGTGGCGCAGGTGATAGTATGCTGTGGCCTGAACCGTCCGGTTTTACCCGCAAAGAACTCATCCATAATCTACGTCACTTAACCCCCGCTTATAGTTTTCGCTCAACCTATGCGTATTCTAATGTGATGTATATTACCGCCGCAGAAATCGTAGCAAAAATTAGTGGTATGCCGTGGTCACAATTTTTACACGAACGCATTTTTTCCCCACTCAATATCCAATGTTACGGTGGTGCCATGCCTAACACCGCCCTTGCGAATGTCGCGTTAAGTTATGGACACGATGATGAACGAGGGATCTATGCGATCCCACGTAATGGCATTTATGGTTCAGAAATACTTTCCGCAGCCGCTGGCGGGGTAGTGTGTAATGCGCAAGGTATGGCAGTTTGGTTACAAGCACTGCTTAATGACGCGATGACAGTGAAGGGTGAGGCACTATTTTCGACCGAACAACTTGAAGAAATGTTTACATCACAGATCCCATTGTATATTTCGACGCATGCGAAACAAACGCATCGAACGCATTTTAAAAGTTATGCAATCGGCTGGCGTAAAGAAAACATCTATGGGTATGAAATGATATCCCACACCGGAACGCTCTCTGGTTATCAAGCCTATGTGGCGATGATCCCTGAGCTATCTTTAGGCGTGGTGGTGCTCAATAATGGTTCAAACTATGGCGTGCGGTCTGCCATTATGCAAGCGGTCATTAAATCAGTGATGCCCGAATCACCTGACATCGATTGGGTACAGCATTATGTTGACTATCAAGATGAACAAGAAGCGCGGTATCTCGCTCGCCTACTTCCTGATCCTATTGGCAGTGGCATTATGCTATTACCTGTCGAAAATTATCTCGGTACGTTTAATGATAAATGGTTTGGTAAAATTACATTATGGGAAAATGCGCAAGGTACGTTGCGTTTTAAAAGTCAAAAAATGCCGACTTTGAAAGGCGATCTAGAAGCATTTGGCGAACACTCTTGGCTCGTTCGTTGGGACAATCAAAATGCCGCTAGTGACGCATTTATCCATTTTGATGTTCGTCCAGATCATTCCATTAAAGGGTTATCTATGTATCCTTATACGGCCAAAGAGATCGTCAACCACGAATACCGTGATATGTATTTTACGCCTTGGTCCGAAAACGTCATACCGATAGTACAAGGTGTAGAATAGATTTTGAACGGGTTATTGTCTTGTGTTATTGCTACCAAGTATAAAAATTATCAAGGATATCGAGCCGCTTTACCTGTTCGTCAATTCAGCCCCATTTTGCTATGTGTCTTGATTGGATACCTATGCATTAACACATTTCCGGTATCGGCTAATCAAAATCTTACCCCTGTCCCCATTGAACTGACGTTTATACCTGCCATACCAAACGAAATTAATACCAATATCAACATTTCGTTAAGTGCCATCAATGGCTTAGTCCAATGTTCAGATATCAGTGAACTGGCTATAAACCAGGTGCAGCAAGCGATTGGTCAAAAGATTATTCAATCAGCGCATAGTTTTGGGTATTTTGCTGCACGAGTGAATAGCATCAGTCTACCTGATCCGCAGGCATGTCATGAGTGGAACGTCGCGATTAATTTGGGTAGCCAAGCGCAGATTGCAGATATCGCATTGACCATCAGCGGTGAATTAAGCGAATCGTCCGAATTAAGTCTTTTAACGACTCAGTTTAAAAAGAAACTCAACACGCCATTTCAACAAGCTCAATACCAAGGTTTTAAAGATAACTTTTATTCCCAAGCGATTGCTCAAGGATATTTCGATATCCATTTTCAACAGCAGAGTGTGACCGTTAATGCGGATAATCAATCGGTTAACATCGCATTACAAATCGCATTAGGTGAGCGTTACACTATTAGACAATTTGAAATTGATAACAATATTTTAGAATCTAATGTCGTCGAGACTGTTTCAGATATTAGTGTTGGCGATAATTATTCGCTTAATGCCCTTTATACATTAACGAATGATCTCAAAAAAACTGGATATTTCACGACGTTACAAGTACGCCCCAACCTCAAAGATCGCAGTAACAATCAAATCGATGTGGAAATTAATGGCGTTGAAAAAGCAAAACATTTTGTGAATTTTGGGATAGGCGTTAGCTCCGATGAAGGACCTCGTGTGAGCATCGATTGGCGTCGTCCGCGGATTAATCAATCTGGACATAGTTTTCGTGCCTCACTCAAGGCGTCACTAGTTGAACAATCATTAGTTTCAACCTATAAAATCCCTTACGGTAATCCGAACACTCAATATTTAGCCCTACAAAGTGGCTTAAAACACATTGACCGCAATGATAGCAAAAGCAATACTGTGACTTTGGGTGCGCAACGTTTTTTTGATATGGAAAAACGCGCAGGACAAAGCCTATTAAAAGCCTGGCAGCCAAGCTTGTTTGTTCGCTATGAATACAACTCGTTTACTCAAGGTAGCGACGATCAAATTAATAATCAATTATTATTTGTTGGTGGCAGCATTACTCGCTTACGCATTGATCATCCATTATTTCCGACGACTGGAGATCGCCAAAGTTTAACCTTAGAAACGGCACAATCTGCACTAGGCAGTGACATCTCGATTTCACGTGTGTTAGCCAGTAGTGCATGGCTCCGCCCCATTACTAATTTAGGGTGGAGCGTGAGTAAAATCAAAGTAGATTATTTACGTACTGATAGCTTTGCTCAGACCCCCAGTACATTGCGCTTTTATGCTGGCGGCGACCAAAGTGTTCGCGGGTTTGGTTATGAGGCAATTTCACCCGTAGATAGCGATAATGAGGACACTGGTGCAGATTCGTTAGTTGTATTATCACAAGAGTTTATTACGCCAATTTCAGAATCATTCCGTGTGGCAGCATTTGTGGATACCGCTTGGGCAAAGAGCCCTGATGATGAAACCAAAGCGATAGGTAGCGGATTAGGTCTTCACTGGCAATCGCCTATCGGTCCTGTTCGAGTGTATCTTGCACGGGGTAAAAATGATTCAGAAATGACGTGGCGCCTGCACTTAGTAATGGGACCCATTTTATAATGAGACGCACATGGATCAAACGTACGCTATTTTCTTTACTCGCCATTATCATCATCACATTAGCATTGCCTGTGGCAATTTTGAATTCCACGTGGGCACTTAACTTCGCGACCAAACAACTTAATGCGTTGGATAATATCGCGATTACTTATCAAGAAGGGACGTTATTTGACACGTTAACCTTTAGCGATATTGAGATCTCCGTACCCGGTTGGGACATTACCGTGAAGCAACTAAGCACCGGCTTAAGTTTAGATTGTGTGTGGGAGAAAAAATTGTGTGTTACTTCACTTCACGTGATGAACACATTGATTACACAAGTGCCTTATACCGAAATGACAGAAACAGCTGAGCCGAACACGGCGCCGGCTAATTTACCCTTCCCTGTTAATATTAACCACATTCAAATTACTGATTTAAGCGTAAAATTATTAGATGAGACAGCCTTATCGACGGCGCTAAATATTCCCCATATAGGCCTTAAGGCAGGGTCAACCTCGCAGGTATGGTTAGATATTGCAGCATTGGCGATTGATATTCCGTCTTTACGTGTTGAGCTCCCTATCACAGCACATGTTCCAGCAACGAATGTAGCTAAAAGCGCTGCGCACGCCCAAGCACTGACAGATACGCCGGCGCAGCCCATTAATGCCCTAATTGATACGTTGCATCAACAAATCATCGCTATTGCACCACAATATAAAGAGATAGTAACGCAGTGGCAGGCACTCATGGAGGCACCGCAACCCTGGCTTCAAGCGCAAGCTCCCATTACGATACCAATCAATCTTGAAACCATGACTCTCAATATTGACGCGATTACCCTAAGCAATATAGCAGGTGATTTGCATCTTTCAGATTTAACATTAGCGACATTGACCAGTTTAACCCCCGAAGGGATCAATAGTGCTATCGACTTAACCCACCCCCGCTTTTCATTTACTAGTCAGTTTGCATTAGCGCGAGATTGGACGCATCAGATTGATTCGACTCTAGCATGGCAAGCAATTAACTTAGCAGAACCATTAGTTAACTTGTCCATGCAGGCTGGTTCACTGACACTCAAAGGTGACATCAGTCAATGGCGACTAGCAAGCCAAGCAAACATTAAACAGATCCACATTGCTGCACTGCAACTAGCCGATTTACAATGGAAATTTAACGCCCAAGGGGATCAAAAAGGTATTACGATCAGACCTTCAACCCTAAACTATGGACCTCATGCTGTCGGTTTTGAAGGGCAAATACCGACAAAGAGCTCGGCAAAATTAGGCTTAGCAATCAATTACACAACCCGAAAGCCTGAAACGATTCACGCTACTGTTGCTTTACAAGGAAAGTTAATCAGCCCCACATTAACAGGTCAAATAACAGCCAAGGATATCCAGCAACCAGAGGTTAATCTGCATACGCTAAGCATCGATTTTACCGGTGACTTTACATCCTTAAATGCACAAATCGCTGCGAATTGGACGCATCCTAATACAACCTATATAGACCCAAATCAATCAGTACAACTACTCACTGGACAATACTCGCAATCATTGTCTTTTGCAGTGACGCCTCAGGATATTGTCGTAACCCTACAAACAATGAGTGTTAATTCCCCGCTCGGAAAGTTAGCATTAGCGCCATACGGTCTTCGCCTTGTTCCTGGATATTTACGTTCTAGTAACGCAAATACACAACATACCGACAAGGCCCTACTCAATATTGATCAATGGCAATTGATGCTACAAGACGAAACCGATGATGTGGTGGGAACATGGGAGATACAACCCATTGAACTAGCACTAAATGATACCGTGTATGAGTACTTTAAAGACGGGAATTTCACACCGATAGACATCAATATTACGACGTTAAATATTCAGTCATTACTCAATTTAGCCAACCCCTTTTTAGCCAAACACATTACTATATCCACGGATGCCAGTATTGATGGAGCGGCACAGATTGCGTTATCAGGGGGCGCTGTTGAGCCACAAATAGATGTCATCGCTAACATTGGCGTGACACCGAGTGATTGGCAAATAACGCCTAAATTGGATGCGAGTATCACGCAAGCAAAAATCGATATTGCAGCACAATATCGTCTATTTGCAACGAACCAGCCATTGTCACTTAACTCCACCGGCACATTGGTAGGAGAAAAGTTAGGTGATATTCAATATCAACTAGTCATGGATGATAAGCTAACCTTATATACACAAGTAAAATCCGTTAACTTAGGCCTAGTCGCGCCATTTTTACCACAATTTAAACGGTTTACCGGTAACACCAGTGCTAACATCGCCTTAACCAAAGAAGGTCAATTACTTTCGTTGAACGGTATTCTTATTATTCCTGAACTTAATGTAGAAATAGAACAGTTAAATAAGAGTGCGGTCACACCTCATGGTGACATCATTATTACTCAACCCGTTGAACAAGGTTTTAGTAATCCCAATGCGGCATTCACAGAAGCGCCTCTGGATCTGTTAGCGAATATCCGAGTGTTAATCGACCCGTTACAAAAAAACACAGTAAAAGTCGCGGGGTTTGATTTTTCAACCAACTTGCAAGGTAGTGTTGAATTCTATTTAGCAAAACAGCAACCCAGTGTTATTGGCTCTATCACTTTAAACAACGGGCAATATCAAGCTTACGGTCAAGATCTACTGATCCGGAACGGACAATTAATTTTTAATGGCCCAGCGAGTCTTCCGTTTATTCAATTGGAAGCGATCCGTAATCCTAAAAACATGAGCGACGATGTGATTGCTGGATTAAAAATATCCGGTCTCCCAAACCAGTTAGATGCCCAATTATTTTCTGAACCTATGTTAGAAAACCCCAATATCTTATCGTATTTGATTCGCGGCAAAGATCTCAACGATGATTCCCAAGAAGGAAATTCAGTATTACTCACTAATGCGATATTAGGATTTGGCTTAGGCAAATCACAAGAGGCAATTTCTGAATTTGGTGATAAGATAGGCGTACAAAATTTACAACTATCCACTCAAGGACAAGGGGATAATGCTCAATTAGGGATCACCGGTCAATTGAGTGAGCGGTTATCAGTTGAATATAGAGTTGGTGTATTTAATGCGATTGCAGAGTTTGGGCTACGCTATCAGTGGTTACCTAATTTATATGTCGAAGCGACCAGTGGCGCGGAAAATGCTTTGGATGTGTTTTATCAGTTATCTTGGGGAAAGCGCGAAATCACTCCTCCTGCACGTGAGTTATCCCAACCTGAAAAACCAGCCAAAAACTAATCTAACACATCCTCCAACCTCGAGTTGTCGGTCATGAGACGCTTTTCTTTAAAGGTATTTGCGCAAGTATTATCGCTAAAACATACTCGGCAGGATCTGAATGGCCTTGTTCTAACGCAGAACTAATGATGCGTTGTTTGAGTTGACGATCGAGTTTTATGGTCAAACGCGCATCAACTAAACATAACGTCCCACTTTTGGCGATATACGTAGATTGTGATTTCAAATGCCATTCCTTTTAATCTTTAAGTAATGACTACACGATAGCAAATAAAACGGTTATTGTGACCTGTTCACTCGACCAGTTTTGAAGTCTATCACCTTAGCATTTTCATCAAATCGGATAAGAAAAATATCCCCATAGTCGGATTCTTTTAAACTAATTTGTTGACCGGATAAAGTATTAACCAAAAACGGAGTCGTATTGCTATGGCCAACCACTAGGGCATCATGTCCAAGTAAAGCTAACTGTTGCGCAAAGGCTTGTAGTTGACGAGGATCATATGATGTCACTGTCACCCCCTGTTCTAACGCAGTCGGCAATGCACTTTGTAATGTTCTTTTATACTGTGTCGAAAACACACTTTTGATTGGCTGCTGTGCGAGTAATACGGCTAAATTTAATGCACGCCGTTGACCATCGGCTGTCAAAGGTGGATCATTAGGATGAAGCTCATCTGGACTTGTTACTTTTTCAAAATGCCGGACAAAATACACCGTATGAGCTTGAACAGCAACGCTGACTATACTTAGACCAAAGCAGAGCGTTACGACCATGAGAATTGCTTGCACGTTAATTGCTTTCATTGTTATAACGCGACTTGGACAGCAGCGGTAACGGCTAATCCCTTGTTAATCGCATCTTGAGTATCAACGCCGCGAGCTAGTGCCACTCCCATTCGGCGCTGCCCTGACACTGCTGGCTTTCCAAATAAATATAACTCTGTTTGCGGTTGAATTAACGCCTCGCTTAATCCACTAAAGCTGACTTGTGAACTCTCACCAGCTACAAGTAAAGCCACTGAAGCACTCGGTCCATAAAAACTAATGTGCGGGATAGGTAAGCCTAAAAATGCACGTACATGTAAGGCGAACTCAGATAAATCTTGTGAAATTAACGTGACCATCCCCGTATCATGAGGACGCGGAGACACTTCACTAAAATACACATCATCGCCTTTGATAAATAGCTCAACACCGAATAATCCACGTCCACCTAACGCATCAGTGACTTGCTGAGCAATCTCTTGTGAACGTTGTAACGCTAGTGCCGACATTGCCTGAGGTTGCCATGATTCGCGATAATCACCATCTGCTTGGCGGTGACCAATTGGCTCACAAAAATGTGTTCCTTGCACTGAGCGTACCGTTAACAATGTAATTTCATAATCAAAATCAACGAGCCCTTCAACAATCACTTTACCTTTCCCTGCACGTCCGCCTTCTTGGGCATAATCCCAAGCTAAATCAATGTCAGTATGACTACGGATCATACTTTGCCCTTTGCCTGAAGAGCTCATGATAGGTTTTACAATACACGGTAGACCAATGGTCGCAATCGCAGCGACAAACCCAGCTTTATCATCTGCAAATACATACGTTGAAGTCGGTAAACCAAGAGTTTGGGCGACTAACGTGCGGATCCCTTCACGGTTCATCGTTAAATGAGCAGCTCGGGCGCTAGGCACGACATTAAAACCTTGTTGCTCTAAATCCAGCAAGGTTTGCGTGGCTATCGCTTCAATTTCAGGAACAATGAAATCTGGTTTTTCAGCTTCAATAATAGCCTGTAATTTAGCGCCATCAAGCATGGACACTTCATAACTACGATCAGCAACTTGCATCGCTGGAGCATTTGCATAGCGATCAAGCGCAATCACTTCACAACCCAAGCGCTGGGCTGCAATCGCGACTTCTTTACCTAACTCTCCACTCCCGAGTAACAATACTTTGGTTGCGGTGCTTGAAAAAGGGGTGCCAATGGTGACTGACATACTGTCTCCTGATTTTATTACTGTATTTTGGGCAAACAACATTGTTTGAATTTTTTACTGGAGCCACAACAACAGGGATCGTTGCGTTTAGATTTTACCGCGCCATTCCCTGCTAGCATCACACCATCTCGATAAAACCATTGCCCATCTTCTTGGACAAAAGTTGAACGTTCATGTAAGCAATACAAACACTTAGCTTCACTGTAGAATACTTTAAATTCAACTTCTCCATAAAACTGGCCTGCATCATTTGTGGATTGTGGTAATATTTTTGTATCGAGTACCCTTAACCCTATCCAAGTCGTTTGTGCGGCACTGTTGGCTATATCATAAACGGTTAAGTTTGCACGTTCAGCACTCGCATATGTGGCAACAATATAATCATATAAACCAAGCACATAGGCACTGTAACGCGAACGCATCAATGCTTGAGGTGTCGATGCAATGGCAGTTCCTTGATGCAACGGTAGACAACATTGTTGATACGCTGTCGCACAAGCGGGACAGGCTGTTGTCGGCGCAATAACAGCGCAAGCACGCTTAGCAAGCGCAGGTTCTGTAGTACTAGTTGGCATAATTATAAACATTAAATACGCGATAATATCGTTCTATCATAAGCTAACTGATAGCGAAACGACACAATATTTAAGGATCAGTGAGTTGAAAATCATCCACACATCAGATTGGCATTTAGGGCAAAGCTTCATTAATCAATCACGTAAACATGAGCATGCTTCATTTTTAGCATGGTTAATTGCGCAAGTGCAAACCCAAGAAGTAGATGCCGTCATTGTTGCGGGTGATATTTTTGATACAACCACACCACCGAGCTATGCGCGTGAAATGTACCACCAGTTTGTTACCCAGTTGCATGCCCTTAATTGCACATTAGTATTGTTAGGTGGCAATCATGATTCGGTAGCAATGCTCAACGAATCGTTACCATTATTACGCGCTTTAGGTACGCATATGATCCCAAATTCATTAGCTACGCCAGCAGAACAAATCGTCCCTCTGAGCAATCGACAAACAGGTGCTATCGAGGCTATTGTGTGTGCTATTCCTTTCTTACGACCGCGAGATTTAGTGGTGGCGCAATCCGGTGAAGATGATTTATCCAAGCAAGCTCGATTTAAGGCGGCAATTACAGATCATTATGCCAACGTGTATCAAGCTGCGTTAAATAAACGTAAATCACTGGGGTTAAATATTCCGATTATTGCCACTGGCCATTTAACCGCGGTGGGGATTCAACCCAGTGAATCCGAACGGTCTATCTATGTTGGAACGCTTGAAAACTACCCTAAAGAAGCTTTTCCACCGGCAGATTACACGGCATTAGGACACATTCATCGCCCTCAAGTCGTTAGTAACAGTCAGCATATCTATTACAGCGGCTCGCCTATTGCATTAAGTTTTGATGAATTAGGGGTGGATAAACGCGTGATGCTAGTCGAATTTGCAAACACGTCAGATGCTACCCACGTTAACCACGAACCCAAGTTTACGCCGCATCTGAGTTCAATCACCGTCCCTCGCTTTCAACCAATGCAAGAGTTAGAAGGGAAAATAGAAGAGATTAAGGCACAATTATTGACGTATCCTTTAGCAAACGAGGCAGGAACGGCGTTACCGACATGGCTGTTGATTAAACTCACCGATGCAAACAGTATTCAAAATATTGCCAATACCATTGCAGAGTTTGCGCAAGACCGACATGTCGTGATCACCAAAATCATGCGGATCCGTTCACCTCAAGAACAAGCCTTACGTGCCCAACATCATGAAGTACTAACGCAACTAACTCCAAGTGATGTCTTCGCCAAACGCCTTGAAAGCGAAACCGAACTGAGTGATATTCAAAAAGAGCAGGTCAATAGCACCTTTAATGACATTATCACCAAAGTCACGACCGGTGTCCCCCTTGATGATATAACGGTTTATGAGGAGCCATTAGTATGAAGATCCTCAGTGTATTAATTGAAAATTTAAACTCGCTGCAAGGTAAATGGTATATCGACTTTACCACTCAAGCGTTTGTTGATAATGGTTTATTTGCGATAACGGGTCCAACCGGTGCGGGTAAATCGACAATTTTAGATGCAATTTGCATTGCGCTGTATCATGAGACACCGCGTTTATCGAGTTTGAGCAAAACTAACGCCGAAGTCATGAACAAGGATAAAGGCTTTTGTAGCGCAGAGGTACGGTTTGAAGTTCAAGGGCAAATTTATTTGGCAAAGTGGTCGATTCGACGTTCTAGAAATCGTGCCGATGGCAACCTCCAAGCGCCAACAGGCACGTTAACCTGTGAAACGACTAACAAAGATATTACAACCAAACTCAGTGATAAAGTCCCTGCAGTAGTGGCACTCACCAAACTCAATTTTAAACGTTTCACCAAATCAATGATGCTATCCCAAGGGGAGTTTTCAGCGTTTTTAAATGCAGGAGATAATGACCGTTCAGAGTTACTTGAGCAACTAACCGGCACGGAGATCTATTCGGATATTTCAAAACGCGTATTTGATGAACACAAACTTCTCAAACAAAAAATGGCGTTACTGATCACTGAACAATCAGCAAAAGACATATTAAGTGACACGGATAAAACTCAGTTAATAGATGATATTACCTCAACTCAAATGCAATTTTCAGCCGATAACACGCACTTAGAAAAATTAGTAGTTCATCAATACTGGTGGCAGCAACATACCCAATATTCAGCAGCACTCGATGAGGCTAACCATAATCTAACTGAAGCGAACACAGCTAAATTTAAACAGCAAGACCAATTGGCACAGCTTAACCTCGCACGACCAGCTCACAAACTAACCCCATTATTCACTCGCCAAACGGAACTTCAACATCGATGTGATTTGTTACAACTACAGATCAAGGAACAGCAAGACCAACTTCCAGCATTGAACTTAGAACTCACCGAGGCAGAATCAGCATTAAAGCAAGCTAATGCTGACTATACCGAGCAATTAACCCTACAAACCACACTAACCAAATTAGTTAATGAACAGATTATTCCGCTGGATACAAATATTGCAGCACAACAGAAACAAGCTGCCAAATTTGCTGAAGCGCTGGCCAAAACGAATGAAATTATTACTAAGACGAATACGGATCTAAAAACTGACAAAAATGCATTATCGCTTCTCGAGTCCCAACGTAAGGATACGGCTGAGTATTTATCTAAGCACGTCGCAGACGGCTTATTGGCTGAACATATTGGTGTGTGGAAAGTAGAATATCAATCGTTACTGAAGCTAATGGAGTCTTTTACCAACGACTCGAAGCAATTACAAAGTGCTCATGTCAATGGTGTGCTGATGGGTTCGATTGATGACGTACAAAACGCTATAACCAAAGCCGTAGGGGATTTAGCTAATGCGGCAACGTTAAGTGCCACGAATGCATCGAGTGATTCTCATGACAATTCATCGCCCTCCCATTTATCGCCCATAGGTGCAATCCTAGCTGAGTCAGCCAATATTTCACTAGAGACACTGGCGACTTGTTCTCATTTTTATCAATCGCAAATCAAACTCGAACAAGAGTTATTGCGCTTATACGGTCAATTGATTGATTCACAAACGTCTTATCGTACGTTAACGCTTGATCATGACACGTTACAATCCACATTACTTCAACAACAAACACAGCTCCCGATTTATAGCCAACAAGCGCAATCGGATAAGACCATTCTTGAGCTTGCCAAAAATAATATGTCGATGCAGCAGCAACTTGCCACATATAGTCAGCAATTAACCGATCTGGATAATTGCCCGCTATGTGCAAGTACTGAGTTTGGAGATTATGAGACGTTACATTTGCACACTAATGAACAAGCTAAGGACGGCTCGTTTGCGCAACAATTAGCGCAGTATCAAATGGCACAACAAAAAAGTAGCGATGCCCTTAATCACTTAACGCAAAACATTAAAACCCAAGAGATAATGTTGCGTAAAAACCTGACTGAGCAAGATGCATGTTCCGCCAAAATACGTGAATTAGAAACCAAGTGTATCGCAGGCGCAATCAAACTTGGCATCCATCTTCACTCGAAAAAAGTCGAGCAATTACATCAATTACCAGTGCAATTGAATGCATTTGATTCTATAAGAGAAGCCCTAAAACAGCTACATCAATGTATTGACTTGGCGAGTAAACATCATGCGTTAGCCAAGCTTTCGACAGATGTAACGCAACAACAAAATAAGATATTAGCAGCAGTTCATCAAGTCGGTTTTATTCAACTAGAGACCATTGATACTGAAGGCATGTTTGCAGCATGGTTAAATCAAAAAAGTAACGATTTAACTCATTGGCAAGCCCAACAGAGTAAACAAGTGGATATCACTAAATCGATAAGCGAGATGACATCGCGTATTGCACTTAATCAGCAAATTGTTACCGAAGCCACCAAAGTTAACGCTCAAACTCGTGCAGAAGCGACAGTATTGCAAGATGAATTGACAGCAAATCAAACACAACGCCATGCCTTATTTGGTAGCCAAGATCCCAAGCAAGCCATGCATGATATGCGCTTGCTTATCGAAGGATCCAATACCCATAAAAACACGCAATTATCCAAACAACAAACCTTAGCCACTAAGCTTGCATCTCTCAATACTGCTATTTTAAAAGACAGCGAAGCGCTAGACCAAGAACATCTAAAGCTCATTTTAGCGCAAACCCAGTTTAATGAAGCGTTACAAGCAAGTGTTTTTGCCTCTGAGGCTGAGTTTACTCAAGCATGTGTCAGCGAAGGGCTCTTAGAACAGTTAATCGAGTTAGAAACCACGATCAATACCAAATTGACAGAAGCAACTTCGGTACTCAACCAGGCTAAGAAAAATTTACAACAACACCTCGCAGTCGAACAAGCTCAATATTATCAAACCATCCCCTCTGCTCAGGTTGATGAACAATTAACTCACCAACAGCAGAAATTTGCCACAATCAACGAACAATTAGGTCAGCTAAAAGGTCGATTAGTCGAGAACGACAAGCGCGAGCTTGCTATCAGCAAAATTAAAACGCAGATTGATGCGTTGCATGAGGAAATACAAACTTATGGCTATTTAGATGAATTGATCGGATCATCTGATGGCAAAAAATTTCGCAAATTTGCGCAAGGCTTGACCTTAGATAATTTGATCTATTTAGCCAACCTTCAATTAGTCGATTTTGATGGACGTTATGAGCTTAAACGCAAAGACAATCAATCTTTAGATATGGTGGTGGTGGATAGATGGCAAGGCGATACGGAGCGTGATACTCGCACTCTATCTGGTGGTGAAAGCTTTTTAGTGAGTCTGGCATTAGCGTTAGGTTTATCAGACTTAGTCAGCCAAGAGATCTCAATCGATTCACTCTTTTTAGATGAAGGATTTGGTACGCTAGATAGCGATACCCTAGATACGGCATTGGATGTGTTAGATACGCTGAATGCAAAAGGTAAAATGATTGGTGTGATATCGCATGTAGAAGCGATGAAACAGCGTATTCCTCTACAAATTAAAATCACTAAACAGAGTGGATTAGGGATCAGCACCTTAGATGAACAATATCGTTATACAGAGACTTCTCTAAAACCGTTGCTTTCAGCGCAATGATGCGCGATATTAGCCCCCTTGTGACAATGCCTAGTAATCACTAGCATTGGCTTACCGTGTTTTAGATACTTGCAACAGTACACAATAGGAATTTTTAATGGATGTTTCGCACATGCTGAATGAGATCATTCACACATTACAATCTTTGGCCTTCGATCTAGGTACCCTGTCATTCTCGTTATATGACATTATCCGAGTCTGTTTGATTGGTTTAGTTGTTTTACTGATCGCTCGGCTCATCAATAACTACGGCAAAAAACTAATCAAACGTCAAAAACGCCTTGATGTCCGCACCAAAGAAGTACTTACCAAAGTATATGAAGTGGTCATCTTTTGTATTGTCGCATTGATGCTACTCAACATATTGGGGATCAACCTGACTACTCTCGCCGTCTTTGGTGGAGCAGTCGGTGTCGGTTTAGGACTCGGGTTACAGTCTATTGCCTCAAACTTTATCTCAGGGATCATCATCCTGCTCGATAATTCGATTACGATTAATGATTACATTGAAATTAATGCTGACCAAAAAGGCTTTGTTAGGGAGTTTCGCATGCGCTACACCGTCTTAGAAACCTATGACGGCAAAGATATTGTGGTGCCGAATGAAACATTTATTTCCTCCACCTTCATCAATTGGTCTCACAAAGATCCAAAACAGCGTTATCGCGTCGATTTTTCAGTGGCTTACGACACTGACGTGCGTGCGATGGTTGAGTTAATTAAAGATGCGGTGGGCGCGCACCCGCAAGTTATCAACGGCAACAAGTACCCGATAGAAGAACGACCTGATTGTGAGATAGATAGTTTTGGTGATTCGGGGATCAATATGTTTGTTGAGTTTTGGATTTTAGGTATTGATGATGGTAAAAATCGTGTTGGAGGGGATTTAAACCTGATTATTCTTGAAACACTCAAAAACAATGGCATTGCAATTCCATTCCCACAACGTGAAGTTAAAATCATTTCGCAACCTGCGCCATAACTCGACGCAAGTTGCTTTGATCTACTTAGCTTTGTGTAGCTTATTTTTGCGTTTATCTAAAAACGTTGTTGACCGTTCACCCAGGTTTGTAACACTTTGGTGTCACGGATTAAATGCGGGCTAATCGCAAAGATATCTCTATCAATCACAATGAAATCTGCTTTTTTGCCCACTTCTAATGTACCTATATCCTTATCTTGAAAACCGGCATACGCAGCGTCTAAGGTAAACCCTCGGAACGCTTGTGCTAGCGTTACACGCTGTTCTGCCACCCAACCATCAGCAGGTTGTTGCTGCGCATTTTGGCGGGTCACTGCAGCATGTAGTCCATGAAATGGATTGGCAAGTTCCACCGGGAAATCCGAGCCAAACGCGATACGCGAACCTTGATTAAGAAACGTTTGCCACGCATACGCCCCTTTTAATCGGGCTGCGCCAAGGCGATCTTCTGCCATATTCATGTCGCTGGTGGCATGAGTCGGTTGCATGGATGGAATAATGCCATATTGCTTAAACAACGGGATATCCTCAACTGCAATCACTTGTGCATGTTCAACCCGATGACGTTCAGTATTTTCTGGAAACTCGCCAAATGTCTGGGCAAATTGTTGTAACGCTAAGCGATTGGCACGATCCCCTATGGCATGGTAATTAAGCTGAAAATCTGCACCTAAAATCGTCCGAAACACCTGCGGTAACTCTTCTTGTGGTGTGACTAATAATCCATGATTATCTGGATCATCTGAATAAGGTGCTAATAATGCAGCGCCGCGACTGCCTAATGCGCCATCACCATAAACTTTTACACTACGAATACTGAGCATGCTTGACGGATCAGAGATATGACCTCGAGCAAGCATTTGTGCTAATTGAGGATCGGTCGCAGCAATCATTGCATAGATCCTCACTCCTAAGGCGTGCGCTTTAGCTTGCTCTTGATAAAAATGATAAACCGAATGGGGAATACCGGCATCATGCATGCTCGTAATGCCTACCGATAATAAATGTCGAGTCGCAGCATCCAATTGTGCAGTTAACGCCTCCTCGTCAGGCTGAGGTAATAATGCTTCGACTAAAGTCATCGCATTATCAATCAGTATGCCTGTGGGCTGACCTTGCGCATCTTTTACAATTTCACCACCGGCAGGCGATGTGGTGTCAGCAGTGATCCCTGCCAATGCCAACGCTTTACTATTGACCCAAATCGCATGACTGTCGATACGTGAAAGCATAACTGGACGATTGGGTAAGGCAATATCTAACGCCGTTTTAGTAGGAAATTCAGGTTTATCCCATAGCACTTGATTCCAACCTCGACCGACAACCCATTGTTCGTCATTCGCACTAGTTTTTGCGACGAAACTCGTGACTCGTCGAATCGCCTCTTGCTCAGAGATTGTCCCGCGTAAATCCGCTTCTAATAAATTTTGTCCCAACCCTAACATGTGCCCATGAGCGTCAATCAAACCGGGGAGTAAGGTTTTGCCTTGCCCGTCAATTCGAACAGGCTCTCCCATCACATCTAGTGCGTTACCAATCGCCAAGATCCGGTCGTCCAGAATTAACATTTCGGAAAATTGGAGTAACTCTCCCTTGTTATTTAATGTGTAACCATTAACATTACTGATCAATGTCTGAGCAAGTGCCTTATCAGTCGTGGCTGCACTGACCGTGCTTATCCCAAACACCATACAGCTGACGGTGGCTATAATCTTGATAACCCTGTGATAGCCATTTTGATTACAATGATGATTCAATCCCAACATACTCTCTAACTCCTGATTTTTTTTCATTGTGCGTTTATTCACAGACTCACGCAAGCGCAAAATTAACTGCAGCTTGGGCATGAATTGCCGTAGTATCATAGACAGGCACATCGGTATCACTGGTCGAAATTAATAGTGCGATTTCGGTGCAGCCTAAAATAACAGCTTGTGCCCCTTGCTGCGCTAACGCATCAATGATGTCTTGATACACTCGTCGTGAAGTGTCATGTATTTGGCCTAAACATAACTCATTATAAATAATATTATGTACCAAAGTACGCTGGGCTGATGATGGCAAGACCACCTCAAGCCCAAATTCTTGAATTAACCGCGATGTATAAAAATCTTGTTCCATCGTATAACGCGTCCCTAATAACCCGACTCGCGTAATACCATCGGCAATCAATTGTTGTGCGGTTGCATCTGCTATATGGAGTAAAGGGACCGATAATTGAGATTGGAGTTGAGGGGCTAGTTTATGCATCGTGTTCGTACAAATAACCAGACAATCCGCGCCTGCTTGCTCTAATGATTGCGCCGCAGTGGTTAATATTTGCGCCAATGCAGCCCAGTTATCAGACTGTTGTAACGCGGCGATTTCTGCAAAATCAACGCTGTGCAAACATATCTTGGCTGAATGCAACCCACCTAACTGGGCTTTTACCCCTTCGTTGATGGCTTGATAGTAGCTCACTGTTGATTCCCAGCTCATCCCGCCGAGCAGACCAATTGTTTTCATAATCCATTCCATGTGCTTTAATATATACAATCCAAGCATACACACCCGTCACCCTTTAGGACAGCTTTCATGCTTAATCAAATTCACTATCAATTTGCCACTGCTCCAGAGGCTAATCGTTTTTTAAACGAGTTAAAGCACTGGTCAAAAGGGCAAGTGAGTGCAAAACTATATAAGTCCTCGCGCAGTGTATCGGTGAGTTATGAAATTGATAGCTCAGGCTTTGATTATACTATCTCAGATCTCGATGATTTAGCACAAACTTATAATGGTGAGGAAATTTAATGGCGGTTGCAGCTGCATTACATATTTTGGTAAAAACCGAAAAACAAGCAAACGAAATTTTAGTAATGCTCAACAAGGGCAAACCTTTTGGCGTACTAGCAAAAAAATACTCCACCTGCCCTTCCAGTAAAAAAGGCGGTGATTTAGGCGAGTTTAGACGTGGACAAATGGTAAAACAATTTGATGATGTCGTTTTTAAAAAACCTATTTTGACTGTTCATGGTCCAGTGAAAACCAAATTTGGTTATCATTTAATTAAGACCTTGTATCGTAACTAAGTTATTTGTCCCCCTGACGAGCATTCATATACGCAGGTAAATACAATTGCTCTTCTTGCAATTTACATCTGACCAATTGCGCAAGTGTTTTGATTTTTAATTTTTTCATCAGTTGTGAGCGATGCACTTCGACGGTTCTTTCACTGATGCCAAGATCCGCTGCGATCACTTTATTCATATCACCATTAGCCACACGAGAAAAAATTTGCCGTTCGCGGTCTGATAACAACGCCAACTTACTTTGTAATTCACCGGCCATCCACTGCTGTTTATGGCGGCTAGAGGCGATGAGTAATGCTTGATTGATCCGCTCGAGTAAATCTTGCTCCCTAAACGGCTTACGAATAAAATCTAGTGCACCTTGCCTCATCGCTTCCACTGCCATTGGAATGTCACCGTGACCCGAGATGAAAATAATAGGCAACGTGGAATGTAATTTTTTGAGCTGAATTTGTAACTCTAACCCCGACATGTTTGGCAAACGAATATCGAGTAATAAGCAGCCGTTCATAATCGGGGTGAAATCGACTAAAAAATCTCGTGCATTGGCATATACGCTTACAGTTTGCCCAGTAGTTTCTAATAATAATTGCAGCCCATCGCGAATGCCTGCATCGTCATCAATGACGTAGACTACTTGTTGTTGTTCACTATCCATTGTGTCAATTGAGTTAATCTTCGGTGCATTAACCATAGTTTGCTGCTGATATTTTTGCAATATCAATAGTCATATGTGGTTGACCACATTTCGCGTCGGTCATCTCTAATTGCTGCTGCGCAGCATCCATTGTTACAGTGACTAAAGTTGATTATCTGCATCCAGATCAACACATTGGTCACCCTTTACCGGCACAATAATACCCAGCAGCTAACAATTAAGGAATAATGAGAATGCCAACTGAATCTCAACAACAAATTATCGATAAAGCGATTCATGCCACTATGGCGCGGTTTACTGCCGGACTCTCACCCAGTGCATTAATGGTTGCTTATGCCGATTGGGCCCAGCATTTATTCTCATCGCCAGGCAAACAAGCCTTATTAGTCGAAAAAGCGGCACGCAAAGCAGCACGTCTCTATGGTTATGTTGGAGCATGTAGCGGGACAGAAGAGGCCTCATCTCCTTGTATTGAGCCATTACCATTTGATCACCGCTTTGAGGACCCCGCATGGCAGAAATGGCCATATAACATTATGTATCAATCATTTTTGTTAAAGCAACAATGGTGGTCAAATGCGACTACCGATGTGCGTGGCGTTACTCCGCAACACGAAAAAGCCATGGAGTTTTCGACCCGCCAAATCATGGATATGTTTTCACCCTCCAATTATTTACTGACTAATCCTGAATTAATGAATCAAACGGTGAGCGAAAATGGACAAAATTTGGTGCGGGGTTGGCATAACTTGTTGGATGATTGGCAAAGGACTACTGGCGGAAAGCCTCCGCCGGGCACTGAAGCTTTTATCACTGGCGAAAATGTCGCAATCACGCCTGGTAAAGTTGTTTATCGCAATCACTTAATTGAGCTGATCCAATATTCGCCAGTTACAGAAACGGTTCATCCAGAACCTATTTTAATCGTGCCTGCGTGGATCATGAAATACTACATTTTGGATTTATCACCGCATAATTCATTAGTGAAATATTTGACCGAACAAGGGTTTACCGTCTTCATGGTATCTTGGAAAAACCCCGATGCTGATGATCGTGATTTAGACATGGCTGATTATCGTGAATTAGGGATCATGCGCGCGATTAATACGATTAATACGATCGTCGGCAAACACCCGATTCATGCCATTGGTTATTGTTTAGGAGGCACATTGCTCTCCATTGCTGCAGCAACCATGGCGCAGCAGCGTGATAATCGACTCGCTTCGATGACCTTATTAGCGGCACAAATAGACTTTACCGAAGCAGGTGAACTGATGCTGTTTATCAATGAAAGCCAAGTCACATTTTTAGAAGACATGATGTGGGAACAGGGTTATTTAGATTCTAAGCAAATGTCCGGTGCTTTTCAATTATTGCGCTCCAACGATTTAATTTGGTCGCGTATGGTACATGACTATTTAATGGGGAAACGTACCGAAATCAACGACTTAATGGCGTGGAATTCTGACGCGACGAGGATGCCATACAAAATGCATTCACATTATCTACGCCAATTATTTCTTAATAATGATTTAGCGGAGGGGCGCTATTTAGTCGATGGCAAACCCATTTTCATGTCAGACATTCGCATTCCAGCCTTTGTTGTCGGTACTCAACAAGACCACGTCGCCCCCTGGCGTTCGGTGTATAAATTTCATTTACTCAGTGATACTGATGTCACTTTTGTATTAACCAGTGGTGGTCATAATGCCGGTATTGTCAGCGAACCAGGTCATCCGCGACGTCATTATCAAATATCCACAACCACTAAAGATGACAATTATACTGATACGGATACTTGGATCATTAAAAATCCAGATCATGAAGGTTCTTGGTGGCCTGAGCTTGTCGATTGGTTAACCCAACTCAGCAGTCCTAAAACCGCGCCACCGGCGATGGGCGCACCGGATAAAAACCTACCAGTGATATGTGATGCCCCAGGCACTTACGTACTGGTTAAATAAGGAGCAACAATATGCAAGCACTCAGCAATTTGTTACAAGGAAAGCGTGGATTAGTGGTGGGAATTGCTAATAACAAATCAATTGCAGCCGGCTGTGCTGAGGCATTTGCTAATGCTGGTGCGGAGCTAGTTGTGACCTATCTCAATGAGCTGACCAAGCCCTTTGTCAAACCTGTTGCAACCAAAGTGAATGCCACTGCGTTATTGCCCTTAGATGTCCAAATCGATAACCAACTCGAAGCGGTTTTTGCCCATATTGCCGATACTTGGGGCAATCTCGATTTTGTGCTGCATTCGATTGCGTATTGTCCACAAGAAGATTTGCATGGTCGCGTGACCGACTGCTCGCGGGATGGATTTGCCCAAGCGATGGATATTTCCTGTCACTCGTTTATTCGTATGGCGAAACTTGCTGAACCATTAATGCCCAATGGTGGCTGCTTATTAACGGTCAGTTATTACGGAGCCGAAAAAGTGATTGAACATTACAATATAATGGGTCCAGTGAAAGCAGCCTTAGAATCTACAGTGAAATACTTAGCAGCGGAGCTGGGGCCAGGCGGCATTCGCGTTAATGCTCTGTCTCCTGGTCCATTAGAAACTCGAGCGGCATCTGGGATCGCCTTTTTTGATGAGTTAATTAACAAAGCTCGTGCAGAAGCACCAAAGCGCCAATTAGTCACAATTGAAGATGTAGGCAATGTGGCCGTTGGGTTAGTCAGTGATGCCTCGAAAAGTGTGACTGGCAATATTACCTATGTAGATGCTGGCTTTCATATCATGAGTTGAGCGCAAATAAACAGCGTCCTAGAAAAACTACATAATTTACAACATGACCTGCTATTGATAACTGGAAGACACACATGGAATACATTGAAAACAAAACATTTGCAGAGATTGCGGTAGGCGATAGCGCAGAACTCGTGCGAGTGTTACAGCCCAAAGACATCGAATTATTTGCCGTCATGTCTGGCGATATCAATCCTGCCCATGTTGATTTGGAATATGCACAATCTGATATTTTTCATAAAGTAATCGCCCATGGGATGTGGGGTGGTGCGTTAATATCAGCAGTACTCGGCACCCAACTACCCGGTCCTGGAACGATTTATCTTCATCAGTCACTGGATTTTATCCGCCCTGTAGGTATTGGCGATAAGGTGATTGTCAAAGTAACCGTCAGCGAAAAATTTCCTGAAAAAAACCAACTCATATTAGCCTGTGAATGTATCAACCAAGATGGCGAGTTGATAATTAAAGGCGAAGCAAAAGTCATCGCACCTACGGAAAAAGTGCGTCGTCCACGCGTTATTATGCCGGAAGTCCACTTGCATGAAACCGGTGCGCATTATCGCAAGTTATTAGCTGCGACTCATGATATTGCACCAATCCGCGTGGCTGTCGTGCATCCTTGTGATGAATTGTCTTTAAGTGGTGCGCTGGAAGCACAGCGTCAAGGCGTGATTATTCCGATTTTAATCGGTCCAAAAGCGAAAATCATGAGTGTCGCTCAAACGTTAGATTGCAATTTATCTAATATCGAAATTATTGATGTTGCGCACAGTCACGCCGCCGCTGAACGAGCGGTTGTGGAAGTCCGCAAACATCATGTCGATGCGATAATGAAAGGTAAACTGCATACCGATGAACTCATGGATGCCATCGTTGATAGCCAAAAAGGCTTACGTACTGAGCGCCGCATGAGCCATATTTTTGCGCTAGATGTCCCGACCTACCATAAGCCATTATTTATTACTGATGCGGCTATCAATATTGCGCCAAACTTGGCAATCAAAGCGGATATAGTGCAAAACGCTATTAACCTTTTGCATGCACTTGATACCCCTAAACCTAAAGTTGCGATTTTATCAGCGGTCGAAACAGTCAATGCGAATATTGCCTCTACTGTTGATGCCGCAGGTTTGTGTAAAATGGCGGACCGTAAACAAATTACAGGCGGAATATTAGATGGCCCCCTAGCATTTGATACTGCTATATCAAAATCTGCCGCCTTGACCAAAGAACTCATTTCAGACGTTGCTGGGGATGCGGATATCTTAGTCGCACCGGATCTCGAAGCAGGCAATATGATTGCCAAACAACTAATCTATTTAGCCGGAGCAGAATCAGCAGGGATAGTGCTTGGCGCTTCTGTGCCTATCATATTAACCAGTCGCGCAGATGGTAAATTATCCCGGTTGGCGTCTTGTGTCCTGGCCCAATTATATGTAACACATGTGCGGAAAACTATTGTATGAAAGACGCAGTCCTCGTCATCAACTCAGGCTCATCCAGCATCAAATTTGGGGTGTATGCGTTGAGTGCGGCTAAACCCTTGATGCTGTTACGGGGAAAAATCACGCTAATACCTAGGCAACCTGTGTTAACGCTATATGATGAAGCAACGGACAGTTGGCAAGCCGACTCGTCCATTACATTCACTGATAATGCATCTCAGCAAGCAGATCACGCTACCATTTTACCCCAACTGATCACTTGGTTAACTGATACTCAGCATGGCTATCGCATCGCCGCGGTCGGTCATCGCGTAGTGCATGGTGGACAGCATCTTACACAACCCGTTAGGCTCACCCCTGCAATCATGCTGGAATTATCTACTTTGGTATCCCTAGCTCCGTTACATCAACCACATAACCTCAAAGCCATTGACGTCATTAGCCAATGGAATGAGCACATTCCTCAAATTGCTTGCTTTGATACGAGTTTTCACTCGACTCAGCCTGAAATCGCCACGTGGTTTGGCTTACCTCGACACTTAACTGAACAAGGGATTCTGCGCTATGGTTTTCACGGTCTGTCCTATGAATATATCGCTGCTAATTTGCCGCATTATTTGGGTGAGCGCGCTAATGGCAGGATCATCGTGGCTCATTTGGGTAATGGTGCCAGTATGTGCGCATTAAAAAGCCGTCGCAGTGTCGCTACCAGTATGGGATTTACCGCACTCGATGGGCTAATCATGGGGCAACGCTGCGGCGCATTGGATGCGGGCGTCGTGTTACATTTATTGCAACAGCATCATCTCAGCCCCGCGGCAATCGAACATATGCTATACAATGAATCAGGTCTAAAAGGCGTATCCGGTATTAGTAATAATATGCAAGTGCTTACTACAAGCACTCACCCTCACGCGCAGCAAGCCATCGACTTATTTTGTTATCGTGCAGCGCGTGAACTGTCTTCTTTAGTTTGTGCTATTGATGGCATCGATGCCATTGTGTTTACTGCCGGTATTGGTGAACATTCTGCACTGGTCCGCGAACGTATTTGTGGGCACCTTGGTTGGCTCGGAGTGGCACTAGATCCTATTGCCAACCAGCACCATCATTCAGTCATTAGCCCAGTAAAATGCCCCATAACTACACTTGTCATCCCCACCGATGAAGAAAGTGTTATTGCTCAATCAACCCTTGCATTAATGTATGACTCGACAGATTCAAAGGAAATCCATCATGCCTAAACCTCCCTTTAAATTAGTGGCTATCATCATTATTATTAGCGTCATTGCAGTATTTAGTTGGCAGAGTTGGCAGCAAAACCATGACCAAATCCCCAGTGATTTTGCCTCAGGTAATGGTCGTATTGAAGCCGACCAAGTCGATGTGACCACTAAATATGCCGGTCGCGTCAAACAGCTTTTCGTCCAAGAGGGGGATTTAGTCAACGTCGGTCAGATATTGGCAACGATGGATACCATCGCACTAGACGCCGAGTTGGCGCAAGCGCAAGCCCAATTAGCGCAAACACACGCATCGGTTATTGAAGGTGAAGCAGTTGTAAAACAACGAGAAAGCGAGCTCAAACTCGCTCGCTTAGAATATGAACGAGTGCTTCCATTAGCCCAAAAAGGATCGATATCACAAAGTAGCGCAGACCAAAAACAGACGATCTTTGCGACTGCAAATGCTGCACTCGCTGCCGCAAAAGCCCACACCAATACATTAAGGCAATCAGTCAATGCAGCGAAAGCGGCCGTGACTCGGATCCAAACACAAATCGATGATTCTACCTTAACGGCGCCAGTAATGGGACGGGTACTCTATCGTTTAGCCCAACCTAGTGAAGTATTTCCAAGTGGAGGTAAAGTGCTGACGTTGATTAATTTAGGTGAAATATACATGGAGGTATTTTTACCATCGGCACAGGCTTATCTCACTCCTATTGGCAGCGAGGCACGCATTAAACTCGACATGCTCGATTTTGCAGTCCCTGCGAAAGTGAGTTTTGTGTCACCGATTTCACAGTTCACACCCAAACAAGTAGAAACACTAGATGAGCGCGATAAGCTCATGTTTAGAGTCAAAGTTAGAGTGCCTCATGAACTGGTACTCAGTCATATTAATCAAGTAAAAACCGGCGTTCGTGGCGTTGCCTATATCCGTTTAATGCCACAACAAGGTTTACCTCCCTCCCCTTGGCCTGATTTTTTAACGCAATTACCACCGCAGCCCGCTCCAGAGTTAGCGCCGGAGCTAACTCCTGAATTAACGTCCAAGTCAACGCTTAAGGTGCAGGAGCGTTAAACGTGTCAGCATTAAATACCAATGTGGTGAGCGCACAACACATCACCCATACATACAAAAAAAAGGTTGCGTTAAATGCTATCAGTGTATCGATCCCTGCAGGGAAAATGGTGGGATTGATCGGACCTGATGGTGTAGGAAAGTCGACATTAATGGCGTTGATCTCTGGTGCGAGAAAACTTCAGCAAGGTTCGCTGCAGGTACTTGGCGGCGATATTGATAACACTGATGAACGCGCAGTAATAGGACCACGAATTGCATACATGCCACAAGGACTCGGCAAAAATTTATATGCCGAATTGAGCGTACAAGAAAATTTAGACTTTTTTGGTAAGCTATTCAATCAAACCGATGCTGAACGTGCAACACGCATAGCAACGTTAACCCGAGCCACCGGCTTACACACATTTGTGCACCGCCCCGTTGGTAAATTATCCGGCGGCATGAAACAAAAACTGGGACTATGCTGTGCCTTGATCCATGATCCTGATTTATTATTGCTAGATGAACCTACAACGGGGGTCGATCCCTTATCGCGCCAACAATTTTGGGCATTGATTAATTCCATCCGCCAAGTCCGGCCAAAAATGAGTGTATTAGTGTCTACGGCATATATGGATGAAGCAGAACAATTTGATTATTTAATTGCAATGGATGCAGGTAAAATTCTTAATCAAGGCTCCCCACAATCAATGAAAGCAATAACGGATTCGCCTGATTTAGAAACGGCATTTTTACGCTTATTACCAGCAGAGAAACGTGCCAATCATAGCGAATTAGTGATCCCTCCACTCAACTCGACAAGTGTTGAACCGGCTATCGTGGCTGAGGATCTGACCAAGAAATTTGGCGATTTTACCGCCGTAAACCAAGTCAGTTTTGAAATTCAACAAGGCGAGATATTTGGCTTTTTAGGTTCTAATGGTTGTGGCAAAACCACCACAATGAAAATGTTGACAGGCTTATTACCCCTAACCAGTGGCAGGGCGTATTTATTTGGTAACGAAGTCGATGCTGATGATATTAATATACGTCGCCGCGTTGGTTTTATGTCTCAAGCGTTTTCGTTATACGGCGAACTGACCGTCGAACAAAATTTACTGTTACATGCTCGCTTGTATCATTTGACACCTGAGCACACTGCAGTACGTATCGCAGAATTAGTACAGCGCTTTGGCCTATCACCGTATCTCGATAGCACGGCCTCCGCCCTACCTTTAGGCATGCGTCAACGATTATCCTTAGCGGTTGCCGTGTTGCATGAACCCGAAATGTTGATTTTGGATGAGCCAACCTCCGGCGTCGATCCGGTTGCACGCGATGAATTTTGGGAATTATTAGTCTCGCTATCACGTCATGATAATGTCACGATTTTTATCTCTACACATTTTATGAACGAGGCTATGCGCTGTGATCGTATTTCCTTGATGCATGCGGGTGAAGTATTAGTCTATGGTACACCACAACAACTCATCGACAACCAAGCCGCCTCAACATTAGAAGAAGCGTTCATTGCGTATTTACAGCATACAGTAGCAATAGATAAATTATCGGTTCCAGTAGTAGCGGTTCCGCTCAGTCCTCCTGTTAAGACGGCTCATTTTTCGCGATTTAGTATCCATCGCTTGTTCGCATATAGTTATCTAGAAACAATGCAAGTACTGCGTGATCCTATTCGCTTATCGTTTGCGTTTATTGGTAGTGCGTTATTGTTAATGGTGGTGAGTTACGGTATTTCATTGGACGTTGAAGCATTGCGCTATGCAGCCTTAGATAATGATCAAACACCAGAAAGCCGCGCGTACTTAAATCAATTTACCGGCTCACGCTATTTTCTTAATCAACCGGAAGTAAGCAGTATCGGTGCATTAGAAACACAACTGCAAGCCAACCAGATCGCATTGGCGATAGAGATCCCTTCAGGCTTTGGTAAAACCCTCAAAAAAGGACTTTCCCCATCCGTATCAATTTGGATTGATGGCTCCAATACTACTCGCTCAGGCACCATAGCTGGTTATGTTAATGGCGTACACGCTCAATATATTGCTCAGCTATATGCTAAATCAGGAATCGATATAGCCTCAAAAGCAAACATTACCATCGAATCTCGGTATCGGTTTAATCCTGCATTTGAATCCATTTATTCAATTGGCCCTAAAACACCGGCATTACTACTCTTGTTATTTCCTGCAATCTTGATGGCAGTTAGCATTTCACGTGAAAAAGAAATCGGCACTATTACTAATTTTTATGTCACCCCCACGCATAAATTCGAATATTTATTAGGTAAACAATTGCCATATATCGTTATTGGATTATTGAATTTTTTAATTTTAACCTTAATGGTCATTGTGATTTTACAAGTTCCGTTAAAAGGTAGTTTTGTTGGATTGTTCATTGGCGCGTTCTTTTATGTCTTTGCGTCGACGGGGTTTGGGTTATTGATCGCATCGATCACCCGCTCTCAAGTGGCATCCATTTTTGCTACGGCCATCTTATGTATGCTGCCGACATTACAATTTTCAGGGATATTTCAACCCACCTCGACCTTAGAAGGAGCTGGCAAGGTGTTTGGTACACTGTGGCCGGCAACCTATTACATGCACTTGAGCGTCGCCGCTTTTACAAAGGGGCTGGTGTTTTGGGATCTCATTCCTGATATCTTAGTGCTCGTGTTATTCGGCCCTATCTTTGTCAGTATTGCCGCTGTTATTCTCAAAAAACAAGAGGATTAACTGATGCATCAATGGCGCAATATAGCTTGGTTAGGCATTAAAGAGATCCGCAGTGTGCTGAGTGATTTTATGCTCGTCGTGTTAATCATTTATTCATTTAGTTTAGCTATTTACGCAGAATCAACTGCCAAAAGTGAAGCCGTCAATAACGCCTCTGTCGGGATTATTGATGAAGATCACTCCGCGTTATCGCGTGCCATCGTCAATGCATTGTATCCGCCGTATTTTAAGCCGCCAATCATGCTCGAGGCTAACGCCGTGGATCAAGCTATGTTCGATGATAAGTATATGTTTGTGATTAGTATTCCTCCCAAATTTGAAGCATCGATTAGACAGGCTCGCCAGCCGACTATTCAAATCGATATTGATGCTACGGCAGTAGCTCAAGCAAGTTTGGGCAATAACTACATTCAAAATATTATTAACCAAGAAGTGAGTTATTTTGCAGCTCGAGAAAACATTATATCTGCGGCACCAGTTAACTTAGTGCTGCATACAGCCTTCAACCCGAATGGCATAGGTATGTGGTTTAATTCGATCAATGCAATAGTCAATCAACTCACCATGTTGACGATTATTTTAACTGGCGCCGCATTATTACGAGAACGTGAGCACGGTACGATTGAACACTTATTAGTGATGCCCTTAAACACGTTTCAAATTGTAATGGCCAAAATCAGTGCTAACTCGCTCATCATCTTAACAGCGTTTGTATTGTCGTTATTTTTAACGATAGACAATGCACTTCATGTGCCCATATTAGGCTCTAAAGGCCTATTGATCGCAGGAACTATCTTATATTTATTTTCAGTGGCGTCCATTGGTATTTTTTTGGGAACGATCGCGCAGTCAATGGCGCAATTTGCGTTATTAGTGTTAATGCTGATCATTCCGATGATGATGCTTTCCGGGGGCATATCCCCCATCGAAAACCAACCAGATTTCATTCAACCTGTCACGTGGTTATTACCCTCCAGGCATTATATGGCGTTTGCCCAAGCAGTTGTATTTAGAGGGGCTGAATTGGAATTGGTGTGGCAAGAAATGGTTATTATTGCTGGCTTAGGACTTGTGTTTTTTAGTAGTAGTGTGGCGTTGTTTAGACGGTCTTTGACGTTAAACGATTAAATCGACACTTTCATTGACACGGATCAACCTCAGATAGATATGACCCACTAAGCTTAGAAAGAGATTAAGAGACTTATTCGGCAATACATTTGCCTACACAACAACTAACACATCCACTAAAACTGGGAGATACCATCATGAATATACCCCGAGGATTATGCTGTACCTTTTTAATTATTAGCACCGCAACTAGCTTGACCGGCTGTGACCAAGGTGTAGATTCACCGCGCGGGTTTAGCTTACCACAAGGTGATGCGGTTGCCGGAAAACAAGCTATTATCAAGCATCGTTGTATGGCATGCCACACCATAGAAGGGCTTGATGGTAGTGCGCTGCCTAGTGAATTGCCTCACAAAGTTGAGTTAGGAGGTTCATCGCCCAAAATCACTACTTACGCAGAGCTAGTTACAAGCATCATTAATCCCTCGCATCGTATATCACGTGGACCACACTGGGAAACGACGGACGGAGAATCTCACTCATTGATGAAAAATTACAATGATGTAATGACCGTCACGGAGTTGACTGATGTAGTCACGTATTTACAACCTAAATACGCAGTCAAGCCGTTGCCCTATACCCCGTATTCGCAATATCATATTCAATAATTGTATGCCCAAAACCCACAGCGACACTGCGGCAACTAGTCCTTCTCAAGCATGGCACACGCTATCGTGTGCTGATGTCTTAACCCATTTACATTCATCCACGAAAGGATTAACTCAAGCGCAAGCTGAACTGGCACGACATCAATATGGCCCCAATTCCCTTCCGGAAGGTAAGTCTGCGAATATCGTTCAGCTGTTTTTTAGGCAATTTGGCGAAGTAATGACGATTATTTTATTAATCGCAGCCGTGATCTCTGGTGCCGTTGGTGAATTCAAAGATGCCAGTATTATCATGGTGATTTTAACCTTGAATGCAGGGCTCAGTACGATCCAGGAATTTCGCGCCCAACAAGCCTTAAGCGCATTAAAAAAACTCGCCTCCCCTTTAGCCAACGTTTATCGAGATGGCAAAATACAGCCTTTATCCGTTAATATGCTCGTACCGGGTGATGTAGTGGTATTAGGTCAAGGCGACATCGTGCCTGCGGATATTCGGATTATTACTGAGCACAATATCCAAATTGATGAAGCGGCATTAACTGGTGAGTCAATGGCGGTATGTAAACACACACAACCAACCGGCAATGCCCAAGTCGCTATAGGTGACAAAATCAATATGGCATTTAGCAGCACCATAGTGACTATGGGTACCGCAGAAGGAGTGGTTGTGGCGACAGGTACCGACACAGAAATAGGTAAAATAGCCACGGAGCTAACTCAGGAAAAACAAGCTAAAACGCCATTACAAGTCCGCCTAAGCGTATTTTCTAAACAGCTCGTTGTCGCTATCGTTGCAATTTGCTTGGTGGTGTTTGTTGCAGGGGTAATGCAAGGTCATCCTGTGGTAACGATGATACTGACATCGTTGAGCCTAGCTGTCGCGGCAATCCCAGAAGCATTACCTGCCGTGATTACCATTTCATTAGCCTTAGGGGCGCATCGGTTGTTAGCGCAACATGCATTGATCCGTAACTTACCAGCGGTGGAAACATTAGGCGCCGTCACGTTTATTTGCACAGATAAAACCGGCACATTAACCGAAAATAAAATGACCGTGGCAGACGCCTATTTTAGTGTTGATAAAATCACGGATCTAACAGGGGAGCATCTCTTATTCGGCACTGCGTTGGCGATCAGTAACGATGTGTCAACTTCAGCAACAGGCGAACCCACAGAACTCGCGTTATATCATTTTGCTGTGAAACATGGATTGGATAAATCACTGTTATTACGGGATTACCCACTCGTCGATACCGTACCATTTGATAGTGACCGCAAACTAATGACGACGATCCACCAAAACCAAGATACGTTTATCGCATTTACCAAAGGCGCGCCCGAACGAGTGATCGCTCGATGTGTGACACAACAAGCACAAGGTGAGTTTGATGCGCTAGCGTTAATGGAGCTTGTTGAAGAATTATCAGCGCAAGGCTATCGTATGATAGCACTTGCAATGCGGCGATGGGAGGCGTTACCAAGTCTCGATAACGTGGAGACCGAATTAGACTTTTTGGGCTTAGTAGCAATTACAGATCCGGTGCGCTCCGCAGTGCCTGATGCAGTCAGTAGTTGTGTGGCTGCGGGTATTACGCCAGTGATGATTACTGGTGATCACAAAGGCACGGCACTAGCCATTGCACGTCAACTGCACTTTAATGATGCGCAGCTCAATGCACTCAATGGTGACGAATTAGCCCAATTCAGTGATACCGAATTATTGGACATCGTCCTGCATACCCAGGTGTACACGCGCGTTTCCCCGGAACAAAAACTCCGAATTGTACGCGCCCTGCAACAACAAGGTCATTTTGTGGCCATGACGGGTGATGGGGTGAATGACGCGCCAGCCCTACAACACGCAAATATTGGGATTGCGATGGGACAAAAAGGCACGGATGTCGCCCGCAGCGCCGCGGACATGATTTTACTCAATGATGATTTCACGACCATCGTCAATGCAGTAGCAGCTGGTCGGCGTATTTATGACAATATCCGAAAGTTTATCAAATATACGTTGAGTTCCAACGCTGGAGAGATATTAACGATCCTGATGGCACCAATATTAGGGATGCCGATGCCGTTACTGCCGATCCATATTTTATGGATTAATTTGGTCACCGATGGACTGCCTGGCTTAGCATTTAGTGCAGAGCCAGCAGAACGCAACATTATGCAGCACAAACCGCGAGCACAAAACGAAAGTATTTTTGCCAATGGCATGTGGCAGCACATTATTTGGGTCGGAGTACTCATCGGTGTTTTGTGTATTGGCACATTACAATGGGGGTTGATACAAGAACATGAATACTGGCAAACCTCCGTTTTTACCGTATTGGTTTTTTCTCAGTTATTTCATAGTTTGGCGGTGCGTTCCGATATTGATTCGCTTTGGAGTCAAGGGTTATGGACCAATGGTTTTTTGGTCATTGCAGTCACTATTAGTGTCCTGTTACAACTAGCGTTGATTTATATCCCATTTTTTAATGAGTTATTCAACACTCAACCAATTCCGTTACCCGAACTGGGTATATGTGTGGCTATCTCAGCTATCCTCTTTATTTGTGTAGAAATAGAAAAATGGCTGGTGAGGCGCGGTTTAATTTATACCTAAATCCCTAAACCGTAAGTTTTGGTTGCCGTTTTAATTAACCAATAGACCTTAATCTAAGATATGACGACTTCGGGTTTTGGTAAAAATGTTATATCATTTGTTCATTGAGAATTAACATATGCAAACTAAACAGACTATGACCAACCAATCTGCCAAAGACAGTATCAGAACGATCATTACCGCTATTCGCTCAGAAGAAAAGATCCTGCGTGCTAAGTATGCAGTTCTTGCACATCAAAACATGCTTGGTATGGTCTTAATGTTAGTGTCATTAGGGGCATTAATTGGTTTAGGTAGTTTGTACTTCATGACGATGATACCGGCATGGTTGTGCATCGTTTTAGCCGCAATGGTGACGTCCATCTCGCATGAGTTGGAGCATGATCTGATCCACAATCAATATTTTGCCAAAAACCGCTGGGTGCAAAATTTGATGATGTTGACGGTGTGGATAATGCGTCCAAACACGGTTAACCCTTGGTTCCGTCGTAAAATTCATTTGCAACATCACATCGTGTCAGGCACGGAGCAAGATCTAGAAGAACGTCTAGTTGGCAATGGCATCAAAAATCCATTCTTGCGTGCGTTGGTCATCGTTGATGGTTTGCTGGGGTTGTTAATCAACAGCAAACGATTTAGCAAAGAAATCAAAAACTTTAGTTTTTCTCGCGTGTTCAACGCTGGGTTTCCGATCACGACATCATACTTTATTGTCCTTTATAGCGTGATTGGTTTTCATCTTGCTGACTTGTTTTTACCTGTTGCCGCCAACGCACCTGCTTGGGCGTTATCTGTGATGAACGTGTTTGAGTTTTTGATGGTGGTATTGGTAGTGCCTAATATTATTCGCTCGAGCTCACTTAATTTTGTGACTTCATCAATGCATTACTATGGCGGCGTCAATAACGTATTTGAACAAACGCATGTGCTGACGAGTCGGTTGTTTATACCGTTTCACCTTTTTTGTTTTAACTTTGGCAAAACCCATACGATCCATCATTATGTCCCTAATCAACCGTTCTATATTCGTCAGCTGATCAGTGACAAAATCAATGAGGTAATGAAGCAACAAGGTGTGCGTTTCAATGATTTCGCAAGCCTCAAAAACGCAAACGCGTACCCAAGCTCATAATTGATTAATAAATGGGGTCAGATAAATGGGGTCAGATCCCAATTATTAAATTGGGATCTGACCCCATTTATCTGACTCAAACATACACCGGCAAGGTAAAATAGAACTCTGATACAAAAGCTCCATGTTGCCGGTATTGCAGCCGCCCACCATGTGCTTCGATAATAGTTTTAGAAATCGATAATCCAATTCCCATGCCATTGGGTTTGGTGGAAGAGAAAGCATCAAACAACGTCGCTTGCATTTCATTATCGACACCACCTCCGGTGTCTTTTACCGCAAACTTTATCAAAGTCGGGCTTGTATTTACTGGATGTTGTAATTCGGTACTAATTTCGATGGTGTTACCATGAGAGAATGCAAGAGATTGCATCGCTTCCATACCATTTCGCAATAAATTTAACAGCACTTGCTGGATCTGCACGAGATCAACATATATTTGAGTAGCAGTAGCACAATCGACACGTGTAATCGTGACCTGCCTTATGCGCGCATCCGACTCAATTAACTTAATTACGTCGCTAATGACGGTATTACTATCGACAATTTGCTTGAGGCGTTCACCTTGATGCGTCATCATTTGCATGCGTTCTAGCACGGCACCGGCACGACGAGAATGCGTACTTAATTGATCAAAAATATCCGGCAAACGACCATATTGTTCATTTTGACATAAATGTTTTCCCGATTGTGAAAACAAAGAAATAGCTGCTAAAGGTTGGTTTATCTCATGCGCTATGCCCGCAGCCATCTCACCTAATGAATTTAATCTATCCATATAGGCCATATGCTCTACATGTTCGCGCATTTGATCTTCTGCCACTCTCTGTTGTGATATATCAGTAATAAACCCTTCTAAAATCAAACATTGATGCACCACTGAATAGACCGCCTCTCCTCGCTCCCAGACTAATTTGGTCTGGTTATCTTTAGTGATAATGCGATACTCCAATTCAAAAATAGATTGTTGCTCAACCGCGGTAGAGACGCATTGGTTGACGTATTCATAATCATTAGGATGAATCATACTGCCCCACAACACTTCCCCTTGCATTAAGGCGTTTCGGGAGTAGCCCGTTAAGTCCTTGCAACCATCATTAACCGCAATCATAGGCCAATCTGCTGAATTATAAGCCTGGTATGCCATACCCGGTAGAATGTTGAGTAAATGTTGGACTTTGTTTCGCTCATCCTTAAACAGTCTGGTCTCACTAATAACTGATAAAGCGGTAAGTGTCGCCAAAGCGACGGTCACACTGACTAAAAGACCAAGTAATACCAAGATCCCAAAGAAACGATAATGCGAGCGATACAACAGATCCGCTTTAGGTTGACTCACTACTTGCCAGAGTTGTTGATTGATTAAAAAGGTGACTTCATGCTGCCAACTAGTCGCTACCGGGTTCAGGTCATTCACAGCTGATTCAGAGGAATAAACCATTTGCCCATCAATCGTAACCACAAAGTCATGGTCAAGTTTCAAATAAGCAGGGATCACATCAAACGCGTCGGCAATACTTCTCTGTTGTTGGAGTTGGAGTTGGAGTCCGTCTTGGATCAATACAGCGACACTGTTTGCGGTACTTTGCGTTAAACGTTCAATATGTTCGCGGCTTTGCTGTTCTAGTGCGATAATAATCACGCTGATCATACTGATAGCAAGTAATCCTGAGATTATCGCATAGAGGAGCGGCGCACGAAGTGGCGCAGTAAAGATATTAAAATAGTGATGAGTGCTGCGCATAACGATTCCATTCGTTGCTAATGTTTAACATGAAGAGATAAATAGGGTCAGATCCCAATTTAATAATTGGGATCTGACCCTATTTATCGCCTTTATCCCACAAAGGCTTCCCACGAATCTAAGACACTGACAAAATCTGCTAAGCCACAGCCCGATATACAGCCATCATCACTAATTTCAGTCCCTTCTGGCATATCATCAGCATCTGGAATGTCAGCTTGTAAACTGTCAGCGGTGATTTCAATCTCATCCTGATTGAGTATCATTGTCAGCGTATTACCTTTAATGATGTGCTCAATGATAGCGCCATTTTGGAGCTGGCTAATCAATGTCTTAAGCTCGGTTATCTTGGCAGTATCAGTGCCTATTTCATCACAAAACCACTGCGTAAATAACTCAAATCCCATCTCAAATTCGGCTTGAGGCGTGCCTTCTATATCCCACACAAATTGGTAATTCATAATTTTCTCAATGATCAACGCGTTAATTTGGGGCGGTGGGATGCATGTGCATACACTTCCCCTTTTTGTTCTAGATGCGTTAAGTATACTCTAACATCGAACTCTATCTGATGATAATCGGGCAACATGTGTTGGCAAAGTTGATAAAACGCTTTGTTATGGTCTTTTTCTTTGAGATGCGCCAGCTCATGCACCACGATCATTTGTAAAAAAGCCTCAGGGGTATGCTTAAATAACGTACTGATACGAATTTCATTTTTACTTTTGAGTTTACCGCCCTGCACTCGAGACACAAAACTGTGCAACCCTAATGCGTTATTCACAACATGGATTTTTTTATCAAACACTACTTTGCTCAAAGGCGGAGATTTTCTTAAGTACTGTTTTTTGATATTAAGCACATACTCACGCAACGCACTATCATTGGGGACATTGTTACTGGTAGGGTATTTTTGTAATAAGTAATCGGTCAGGCGATCTTGCTCTAGCAAGCGCGCAATTTGGTCTTGTAATTGGGCTGAGTATGCGGATAAATAATTGGATGTAGACACGGTTCACGGCTGGTTTACTAACATATTAAGATTGTACCGTGAGTACGAATGATTGTCTTTACTCATCTCTACCCCCGTCTATCAACACAACTTATCATCATTAATAAAATCTATAAACTTGGATGATTAGCTCAACTCCCCTACTATCTTTAATACAGTTTAATATTTTTAATATTAATCAATTTTTCTTTCCATCAGTAGTGTACCCACCACTACTTTACGCATTGCATAAGCTGTGTGAAATAAGGCTATATTTTATGACGGATCCCATCTTAAACGACCGCGAAATTACATTTATATTGTACGAATTTTTGAATACACAAAAGGTTCTGTCACGCGCAAGATACGCTGAACATTCTCGTGAAATATTTGATGCGACAATTGCTACGGCAAAGACCATCGCAGAAAAATACTTCCTAAACCATAACGCTAAAGGTGATGCCAACGAACCGGTGTTTGATGGCAAAGCAGTCACATTAATTCCAGAAGTTAAAGTGGCATGGGATCATTTTAGTGAAGCGGGATTTTTTGCAGCCCACTATGATTTTGACGATGGCGGCATGCAATTACCTGAGGTGGTCCTCAGAGCATCTATGGCGTATTTTAACGCGGCGAATATTGCCACAGCAGGCTATCCTTTTTTGACCTTGGGTGCAGCCAATCTCATTAGTACGTTTGCAAGTCAAGCTCACCGCGATACGTTTTTAGCACCAATGCAAGATGGTCGTTTTGCGGGAACGATGGCGTTGACAGAGCCTGGCCAAGGCTCAGCACTTGCTGATATAAAGACCATTGCCAAACCTGCTGATGATGGCAGTTATCGTATATTTGGCAATAAAATGTATATTTCAGGAGGTGATCAAAACATCACTGATAATATTGTTCACATGGTACTGGCTAAAATCGACGGTGCGCCAAGTGGTGCAAAGGGTATCTCGTTGTTTATCTGCCCGAAGTTTTTGGTTAATCCTGATGGCTCATTAGGTGAACGCAATGATGTCGCATTGGCGGGATTAATTCACAAAATGGGATATCGCGGCACAACGTCAACCGTTCTTAATTTTGGCGAAAAAGACGGTGCGATTGGTTATCTAGTCGGTGAGCCCCATTGTGGTCTTAAATATATGTTTCAGATGATGAATGAGGCGCGTATTGGCGTAGGTATGGGAGCAGCAGTACTTGGTTACCAAGGTTTTAGAGCGTCACTAGACTATGCAAAAGAACGACCTCAAGGTCGAAAACCTTCGAATAAATCTTCTGATTCGACTCAAGTCAAAATCATCGAACACGCCGATGTCAAACGTATGCTGCTAGCGCAAAAAGTGTATTCCGAAGGGGCGTTAGCGATGTGCCTGTATGCTAGTGAGCTATTCGAAGATAGCCATCATGCTGAAACCGAAGATGAACGTCAGTGTGCAGCGCAAATTCTCGATTTGATTATTCCTATTGTCAAAAGCTATCCCTCTAAGTATTGCGTCAAAGCCAACGATTTAGCGATCCAAGTGCTCGGTGGCGCAGGATATACGCGTGAATATCCCGTTGAACAGTATTTTAGGGATAACCGCCTTAACCCCATCCATGAAGGTACTGAAGGAATACAAGGCCTCGATTTACTGGGTAGAAAAGTCATGGCTAATCGGGGACAACATTTTGCACAATTTATCGCATTGATCCAAGCAACATGCGCTCAAATTGAGGCTTGTAGTATCTGTCATCAGTATATTGCACCGATGCAACATGCATGTGAACTGCTGCATACTGTCACCATAAAGTTAACCCAAGCGTTAGCACAAGATCCGGATGTGGCTACGGCAAATGCGACTGTGTATTTGGATATGTTTGGGCAAGTGACCGTCGCATGGATTTGGTTAAGACAAGCGGTGATAGCGCATAAGGCACTGACAACAAACACGTGTACCAAGGATGATAACGCTTATTATCAAGGTAAGTTACAGGCTGCTAAGTTTTGTTTTGATTGGGAGCTACCCCGTATCGAGGCGCAAGCTGAATTATTGCTGAGTCTAAATCGTGTGACGGTAGATATGCAAGAAGAGTGGTTTTAATTTTTTTGCCTAGGATAGATAACAAAATCAGCTCAAAAATAATGTGTGCACGAGCTGATTTTGTTAGTATTTATTGCCTACCCGGTATTAAGGAGTGACGATATTAAACCAGAACGGAAATTCTTCTAACATTTGCAATATCGATGTAAATGCAGTGATATCACCATCAAATTGAATCGCCCCACTTTTAACTAATTCAGGAAAACTTTTTACCTTCATTAACATCAAGTTCAAGTCACTCCGGTTCATGGTAACCGTCACATCAGCACTTTGAGACTGTATTCCTTGAATATTATTTAAATGTGCATTTTTAAGTTCAAGTAAAAATGTCTCATCTTTGTCAGGAAATCTAATATTGATCGTGAGCGTTTTACCCAGCGCTAACTCAGTGTTTAATCTGACGCCTAGAAAATCGAATATCAATTCAGAGCTCATAGCGACAATCATATCAGGTCCAGCCTTTGCGGTATTTATTTGCTCTGGAAGTCCATGCCTTAACTCGTGTGCACCGGCTAAATACGTATTGCGCCAACCTGCACTTTCTGCCTGATAGCCCAGTTGCTCAAAAATATTTGCTTGTAACAAACGAGCAGGAACATTATCTGGTTGGGCAAATATCACGTTATTGAGTAACTCGCCAGCCCAGCGATACTCGCCCTTATCATGTGCTGCTTGGGCCATTGCGATGACTTTATCTGAGCCGCCCATTGCCGCGACATATTTAGGTGCAGAATCAGCTGGACTAAGCTTGTCGAGGTTGGCAGGATTCATATCAAAGAAACCCAAATAACGATTTAATACCCCTCTAACGTTATGCGAGTATGACCCGTGATATCCCCTGTTGTACCACTCATGTGCTAGCACATCAGGCACGGCTAATTCATTATGAATTTCGTTTATTGTGACTCCTTTATTAGCCAAGTTGAGGGTTTTATCGTGTAAAAAACCATATAGATCGCGTTGTTTCTCTAGCACTTGTATCAGGTATTCATTGCCCCAACGTGGCCAGCTGTGTGAAGCAAAAATCACATCTGAATTTTTAGCATAACTATGGATCAATGCATTAATATATTTGCTCCAACCTTGAGCATCGCGCACAGCTGCACCGCGCAAGGTATATACATTATGCATAGTACCAATGACATTTTCTGCCGTCCAAAGGGCTTTAAACTGGGGGAAATACGTGTTCATTTCCGAGGGTGATTCGGTATCAGGTGTGTTTTGAAACACCATTTCTACCCCATCTATCGTAATCGTTTCCTCATCAGCCTCAACAATATGAGTTGGGGCAATCAGCCCAATCGCACCATTTGAAATGCCTTTACCTATAGCGGCATCCACTAAACCAAACTCAGATTTAGGTAATATACTCCCGTATTGATAAGTCGCTCGACGTGTCATTGCATTGCCTGCTAACACGTTTTCTTTTATTGCATGCTCCATAAAATCACGTGGTGCGAGTATTTTTACCTCACCACTATCAACCTGTGCTTGAGATACAATCCCTCTGATGCCACCGAAATGGTCGGCATGTGCATGACTATAGACCACGGCCCTGATAGGTAACTCACCAAGCTCTTGTGTGACTAATGCGAACGCCGCTTTTGCGGTAGGAGGGGTGAGCAACGTATCAAAAATGATCCAGCCAGTATCACCTTTAATTAAGGTCATGTTAGCTAAGTCATACCCTCTAACTTGGTATATTCGGTCACTAACTTGGTATAAACCGTACAACATATTTAGTCTTGCTTGACGCTCTAATGATGGGTTAATACTGTCATGGTAGTTTTCAGAGAGTAAAAATTTGTAATTACCCAGCTCCCACACTACGTTGCCGTTGTCATCCAGTATTTCGACTTTTTCAGGACGTTTAATCAAGCCTTTTTCAGCTAATGTAAAATCCCTTGTATCGGCAAATGGAAGTGCGTTGGTAACACTTTTCTGGTATTCCAATGTAGCTTGAGACGCTGGTTTTGAAGATAGCTCGTCTGCACTTATCTGAAATATAAAAAATACGCCGACAAAGCTAATTATTTTGATCAAATTCATCTTATTATTATTCCTCATAAAATTTACTCCCCTTAACTTTCACTCCCTTTTTACCAGGGTCAAGTTACTGCTATTGCAATCAATAGTGTGTCTAAATTTTAACGAATGTAAACTTCTTTTTTATGATGATAAGATAAAGTTATGAAAAAATCATATTAGATAAATCTCATGAATTTTGATTACATAATAATTGGTGCTGCCGCACTGCAATCACCTCAAATTCTGATGCTTTCAGGCATTCGGTTATAAAGCGAAGCTAGACAGGCAGCAGATTACAACTGTAAGACATTTATCTGGTGCAGGTGAAAACCTGCAAGAGCATTTAGATGCTTGTATTTTAGTGTAGATTAAAAAAGGGCGAACCATCTCTGGTTCGCCTTTCTCATATCTAGGTATTCACAATTTTAATTGTGGTTAACTACTCTTCTAAGATCTCTCGATAACTATCCAAATCAGGACAGCTACATACCAAGTTACGATCTCCGTACACATCATCGATACGGTTCACTGATGGCCAGAACTTATTACGAGCTACCGCTGCCACTGGATACGCTGCGAGTTCACGCGTATAGCTGCGCTCCCAGTTAGCATCACAGATATCAGCCAACGTATGCGGCGCATTATGTAATGGATTATCAATCGCATCCCACTCACCTGATTGCACTTTAGCAATCTCATGACGAATACCAATCATCGCTTCGATAAATCTATCAAGCTCAACTTTCGCTTCTGATTCAGTCGGCTCAATCATCAACGTACCCGCTACTGGGAATGACATCGTTGGCGCATGGAAACCATAATCGTTCAAACGCTTAGCCACATCCATCTCAGTGACGCCTGAGGCTTCTTTAAGTGGACGTAAATCAATAATACATTCGTGAGCGACGCGGCCATTCATCCCTTTGTACAAAATAGGATAATGCGCTTCAAGTTGCTGTGCGACATAGTTAGCATTTAATATTGCCACCTCTGTTGCACGCTTTAAGCCTTCACTGCCCATCATTTTGATATACATATAGCTGATCGGTAATATTGATGCACTGCCCCACGGCGCTGCTGATACAGCACCATTACGCGCATCTGATGCACCTAATTGTTCACCTGTACCACCGGCAACCACTTCCACTTGTGAGTGATTTGGTAAAAACGGCGCTAAATGCGCTTTAACACCAATTGGTCCCATACCAGGACCGCCACCACCATGTGGGATACAGAATGTTTTGTGTAAGTTCAAGTGTGATACATCTGAGCCAATTAAGCCTGGCGATGTGATCCCCACTTGCGCATTCATGTTCGCGCCATCCATGTACACCTGACCACCAAATTCGTGGACAATATCACAGATCTCTTTAACCGTTTCTTCATACACACCGTGCGTCGATGGGTACGTAATCATGGCACATGCTAGGTTATCAGCGACTTCTTCAGCCTTGCTGCGTAAATCCACTAAATCCACGTTACCCGCTTCATCACAGTTGACCACGACCACTTTATAGCTCACCATCTGCGCTGACGCGGGGTTAGTCCCGTGCGCTGATTGTGGAATTAACACCACATCACGATGATCATCACCACGGCTTGCATGGTAGCGTTTAATCGCTAACAAACCGGCGTATTCACCTTGTGCACCTGAGTTAGGCTGCATCGACATCGCATCATAACCAGTAATATCAATTAACCAATCTGACAACTCGTCTATCATGGTTTTGTAACCACCGGCTTGTTCAATTGGCGCAAATGGGTGTAACTGACCAAACTCAGGCCAAGTCACGGGGATCATCTCCGCTACTGCATTGAGCTTCATCGTACATGAACCTAATGAAATCATAGAGTGGTTCAACGCTAAATCTTTGTCTTCTAAAGATTTAATATAACGCAGCATTTCAGTTTCTGAGTGATATGAATTAAACACATCATGGGTCAAAAACTCACTTTCACGTACCAAACTATCAGGAATACCATGCGTACCCGTTTGGGTTAACTGCGCATCAATCTGTGCGATGGTCTCAGCATAAAAACCGGCATCAGCTTGAGCACCCAAGAATACCGATAACAAATCAGCTAAGTCTTCACGCGTTGATGTTTCATCAAAAGCAACCGATACCGCACCATCTAAATCAGAGCGTAAGTTAATATCTAATGCTTGTGCTGCGGCAATAATGCCCGCCTTATCCGCGACATCGACTGTCACCGTATCAAAGAAAGTGTTGTGACGAACGCTTACGCCTCTACTAGCATCCTGAGCACTCGCTGCATTTAACGCCGTCACGAAGATATTCGCTAATCGATGAATCCGTGACGCAATTTGCGTTAAACCAATAGGACCATGATATACCGCATAGAATGACGCCATATTCGCTAATAAGACTTGAGCCGTACAAATGTTGGAATTAGCTTTTTCACGACGGATATGTTGTTCACGAGTTTGCAATGCCATGCGCAAAGCTGGACGACCACGTGTATCTTTAGACACACCAATAATACGACCAGGTAATGAACGCTTATAGCTTTCACGAGTTGCAAAAAACGCCGCATGAGGACCGCCGTAACCCATAGGTACACCAAAGCGCTGTGCAGAACCAAAGACCACATCTGCGCCAAGCTCGCCAGGTGGCTTAAGCAAGGTTAAACCTAGTAGGTCAGTTGCAACCGATACAATCGCTTTATTGGCTTGCAAGGCGCCAATGATTTCAGAGATATCATTAAGCTCACCTTCCGTACCAGGGTATTGTAATAATGCCCCAAATACATCGTGCTCAGCAGCATTAATCGCATCACCATAAATCACTTCAAAACCAAACATATCAGCGCGAGTTTGTACCACGTCTTTGGTTTGTGGGTGTACGTTGTTGGCAACAAAAAACGCATCGCATTTTTTATTTTTAGACACACGCTTGGCTAATGCCATTGCTTCAGCTGCAGCCGTCGCTTCGTCTAACAAAGAGGCAGAAGCAAGCTCCATTCCCGTTAAATCAATCGTGGTTTGTTGGAAATTCAAAATCGCTTCTAAACGACCTTGCGCTATCTCTGGCTGATAAGGCGTATATGCCGTGTACCAACCTGGATTTTCTAATACGTTACGCAAAATCACGTTCGGTGTATGCGTATTATAATAGCCCATACCAATAAAAGAGCGTTTGATTTGGTTTTGACCCGCTATTTCTTTTAACGCAGCAAGGGCTTGCACTTCGGTAAAGGCTTCACCGACATTCAGCCCTTCCGAGCGGATGCTCGCAGGCACAGTTTGCGTCATAAGATCGTCTAAAGACTCCGCGCCCACCACATCAAGCATTGCTTGAATTTCAGGACGGCCAGGGCCAATATGGCGACGGATAAAATCGTTATTATTCTCAAGTTCATTGAGTGATAGGTTACTAAATGGCATAAGTTAAGCGCTTCTTTGAATAAACAGTTTCCAGTCACAGTAGGTATTTACTGCTACCAAATCTGATCGCATCTTGTCCACGGCAAACAGACAAGACGCCACCGTTATATGATCATCGTTAAATGATTATCGAGACTTACTCGTCTTCGATACTTTCTGCATATCCATCTGCATCTAACAAACTCTCAACTTCGCTGATATCGTCAGCTTTGACTTTAAATAACCAACCGTCACCGTATGGGTCAGAGTTAACTAGCTCTGGTGAGTCTTCTAAATCTTCATTGACTTCGATAACTTCGCCAGTGATAGGCGCGTAAACATCAGACGCCGCTTTAACCGACTCAGCAACGGCAACATCGTCACCCATTGCGATTTGATCACCTTCATCAGGCAGATCCAAAAAGACCATGTCGCCTAATAACTCTTGTGCATGTTCAGTAATGCCTACGGTGAAAATACCGTTACCTTCTGGACGAACCCACTCGTGGCTAGCTGCATATCGTAATTCTGCTGGAATGTTGCTCATAATCGTTCCTAAATGTTGGTTTGTTTGTTCTACATGATTCAAGCTCTGTATGTTGATCTTGAATCAGGCATTAATTAAATGTGTTAAATCTATACTAAAATACTTATAAAACGCTTTTGCCGTTACGCACAAAACTGGGCTTAACTACATCTACTGTAACCCACTTTTTGCGCATTTCAACCTCGGCGTGATCTGTCACTGAACTGGCAACCCGTGCAAGTGCTACGGAATGCCCTAATGTTGGCGAAAACGTCCCAGAAGTAATGATCCCTTCACCGCCTTCCACGGTTACTTTTTGGCCTGCGCGTAATACGCCTTTTTCACGCATAACCAGACCGACTAACTTGTCAGTACCCGCAGCTTTTTGTGCAGTTAATACGTCACGACCGACGAAATCGCGATCCTGTGGCTCCCATGTAATCGTCCAGCCCATATTGGCTTCAAGTGGCGAAATCGTCTCGTCCATATCTTGGCCATACAAGTTCATGCCCGCTTCTAAGCGCAATGTATCACGTGCACCTAATCCACAAGGAGCAACACCTAAATCTAATAATGCTTGCCAAAAATCAGCCGCTTGATCATTCGGTACCATGATCTCATAACCCGCTTCCCCCGTGTAACCAGTGGTCGCAATAAACAAATCTTCTGCTTGCACGCCATAAAACGGCTTCATGCCGGCAACGGCTTCGTTTTGGGCTGCACTAAACAACTGTCCCGCTTTAGCTTTGGCATTCGGACCTTGCACCGCAATCATCGCAAACTCATCACGCTCAGTAATGGTTACAGAGAAACCTTCGGCTTTCGCCGCTAACCAATCTAAATCTTTTTGCTTAGTCGCAGAATTAACCACCAAACGGTAGTTAGTATCGTCGAAAAAGTACACAATCAAGTCGTCTACAACACCGCCGGCTTCATTCAGCATCCCCGAATATAGCGCCTTGCCTTTGTTTTGTAACTTCGCCACATCGTTGGCTAATAAATAACGTAAATACGCTTGAGCTTGTGGGCCTTTGACATCGACAATCGTCATGTGTGATACGTCAAACATACCGGCATCACGGCGTACAGCATGGTGTTCCTCGATTTGCGAACCGTAGTTAATTGGCATATCCCAACCAAAAAAATCAACCATTTTAGCGCCCGCTTCAAGGTGTTTTGCGTGTAATACCGTCTTATTTGTCATGTCCAAGCCTATTGTTGAGGGTGCTGACCCAATCCATATTATGTATTTATACTAGCGATGTGAAAGCCGTAAATCTAATTTGAAAGATTAATTTATATATAAGTTTATTAAATGTATACTCAACCCAACATCAGCTTACCTTATATTCGCAATCTACTTGAATGGGGACCTATAGATGCAACAACTCTCTTTAGATGCTGTGCGCATGTTTGTGACTGTGCATGATTTTGGCGGCTATGCCAAAGCCGGTGAAGTCATTGGTCGCTCCCAGCCAGCGATCTCACTGCAAATTAAAAAACTCGAAACCCAATTAGGTAAAAAACTCTTTACCAAATCCGGGCAACGCCATGTCTTATCGCTTGATGGTGAATGGTTTTTGACCCAAGCACGTGAGCTACTAGCTCTCAATGACAAGATTTTACAAAGTGTCCAAGCCAATTCCCTCAAAGGTCGTCTTCGTTTAGGGATCCCGTCAGAGTTTGCATCGACCTTATTACCCAGTTTGATTGGTGAGTTTTCTCAGCGCTACCCTGATGTATCATTGGATGTGACCTCTGCGTTATCTAGGCATTTGTTATCCAGTGCGCATAAAGACGATTTTGACTTGGTCTTGGCACTGGTGCCTCCCGAACAGACCACCACCGGCGAGGTTATTCGCAAAGATGAACTAGTGTGGGTTGGCGATGATTCGTATCCAATTAAACCCGATATGTTGTCCTTAGTGCTTGCTCCAGATGGTTGTGTGTATCGCAGTCGTGCCATTGAACTACTCAAACAACAAACCCAAATGTGGAAAATTCGCTACACCAACCCTGATTTATACGGATTAATTGCTGCCATGCAACAAGGCTTAGGGGTGACGCCTCTGGCGCGCTCATCCGTTCCCGATGCGCTACAAATCATCCGCAGTCCACTATTACCTAAACTTGGCAAAATCAATATTTGCTTATTTAACTTCGACACCCAACATCCCGAAGTCAGTAAAACTTTGTCCACATTTATCCGCCAACGATTACGCGCAAAAACCTAGTCAACACATCACACATTCGCTACACTAAAATTGGTAATAATTTGGAACTGACCCTATTTTATATGGAGAAACTAACATGGCAAAAGTAGCAGTGATTTTAGCAGGATGCGGCGTGTATGATGGCGCAGAAATTAATGAAGCGGTACTCACCTTATTACACCTTGCAAAAGCCGGTGCGCAAGTACAGTGCTTCGCCCCTGATCAAGAGCAATTCCACACCATCAATCATATGACCGGTGAAGAAATGCCTGAGTCGCGCAATGTCATGGTGGAAGCATCGCGTATTACCCGCGGCGATATCCAACCACTCACCGCACTCAATGCCGACGGATTTGATGCGTTGATCGTTCCTGGGGGCTTTGGTGCCGCCAAAAACTTATGTGATTTTGCAATCAAAGGTACCGATGCAACCATCAGCAATGCCATGTTTGATGCCTGTGCACAGTTTGCCAAATCCAGTAAACCTGCCGGTTATATGTGTATCGCCCCAGCGATGATCCCAATGGTCTATGGCGCCGATGCCAAGGTGCAAGTAACCATTGGTAATGATGTTGACACCGCTGCGGCCATCACTCAATTAGGCAGTGTGCATATTGCGTGTGCGGTTGATGATATTGTGATTGATAACACTCACAAAGTCGTGACAACACCTGCATATATGTTGGCATCAAATCTGGTTGAAGCCGATGCAGGGATTGGTAAGTTGGTAACCGCTACACTAGCACTGATTGAATGATAAAATGTCGCTTAATAATAAGAAGAAGAAGAATTACTATGCCCCTACACTTAGATAACACGACCACTACGTCTCGCCTGAAACGACACTTAACCAGTTTCGGTAAGCTTGGCGTGCTGGTTAGCATCATCACGCTGTTTAGCGCATTGAATGCGCCAGCATATGCCAAAGCCGGTGCCTCTGCCCCCACCAAATCAGCACAAGAAGGCCAAGGGCCTTACACTAAACTGATTTTACGTGGCGTTAACCTCGTTAGCGGCGAAGGTGCACCGACCAGAGAACCGGTAGATATCGTCGTTGAAAACAACATCATCACCAATATCATTTCGGTTGGTCACCCCGGTGTGCCAATTAAGTCCCAAGGTCGTCCTGTCGCAGATAGCAATACCAAAGAAATGTCACTTGAGGGCTATTATGTCCTGCCGGGCTTTGTCGATATGCATGGCCATATTGGCGGCTCGGCTGATGATATTCCTGCCGAATACGTGTTTAAATTATGGTTGTCGCATGGGATCACGACAGTGCGTGAACCAGGCAGTTTTAATGGACTCGATTGGGTTATGGATCATGTTGAGCGCTCAGCGCAAAACACCATAGTCGCCCCGCGCATCATTCCGTATTTAGGCTTTGGCATGGGTAGTGACAAGCCAATTTATAATGCTGAGCAAGCTCGTGATTGGGTTAAGTCCACTAAACAAAAAGGGGCCAAAGGCATTAAGTTTTTTGGGGCGACTCGCAATGTCATGGAAGCGGCATTGGACGAAGCCAACCAGCAAGGCTTAGGGTCGATGATGCACCATGCCCAGCTCAACGTAAAAAGTATGAATGCATTGGACTCAGCGCGCTTAGGCTTAACTACAATGGAGCATTGGTATGGCTTACCTGAAGCATTATTTACCCAACGCACCATTCAAGATTATCCTTCTACATACAACTACAACGATGAGCAGCACCGCTTTGCCGAAGCCGGTAAGTTGTGGGCGCAAGCTGCTAAACCTGGGTCTGATAAATGGAATGCGGTACGTGATGAACTCATCGCATTAGATTTCACTATCAATCCCACTATGACAATATATCAAGCCAGTCGCGATCTCATGCGTGAACGCAGTGCGCCGTGGCATAAAGAGTATACCTTACCGACCTTGTGGGATTTTTTCACTCCTTCGCGTTATGCTCATGGCTCATATTGGTTTGATTGGGGCACTAAAGAAGAAATAGAGTGGCGTAACAACTACCAGCAATGGATGGCGTTTTTAAATGATTTTAAAAATCACGGTGGACGAGTCACCGCAGGCTCTGACTCTGGTTATATCTACAAAATCTATGGTTTTGGTTACATTGCTGAGCTGGAGTTATTACAAGAAGCAGGCTTTAATCCGTGGGAAGTCATTCAAGCAGCCACCTTAAATGGTGCAGAAGCCTTAGGACTGGATGATCAAATTGGCTCAGTCACCATTGGCAAAAGAGCCGATATGGTGGTCATTAAAGAAAACCCCATTCATAATCTCAAGGTGTTGTATGGTACGGGCCATTATCGGTTAAATGATCAAAATGAGCCGATCCAAGCAGGTGGTGTGGATTACACCATAAAAGATGGGATTGTGTATGATGCTAAGGCATTGTTAGCGGATGTACGTGAGATGGTCGCTAATGCCAAATTAATAGCTGCGTCAGAACAGTCAGCCAAAAAACAAGCTAAGAAATAGCAATCTAACAAATAGATTGCTATTTAAAAATAACGATAAACCCTATGACGCATGCGCAATGGTATGCGGCATAGTAAGTTCGCGTGCTAATAATTTATGCGTTAAATAATGTAACAACTCAGTTTCATGTTCAGAACGCTCTCCATCAACACCCGTTATTCCCATTGCTACTTCGACCACCTTTGCAGCATCAAAGTTAAGCTCATCAGCTTGAGACTTTAAAAACTCCAAAGCATCACCCGCATCATTAGCCACTCTGGCTTCATGTATAGCTTGGGTCAAAAAGGCATCCTTACAAATCGGACTTTGCCATTTTAAATCATCAATCAATTCTTCTAGATAATCTTGTTCAGTTAAACTTACCAACCCATCGACCTGATACAACAATACAGCTGTCTTAATTAAAGCTTCGTTAAAACGTTGATTCGGAGATAATTGCATGTTTCACCTCTTTATTTTTCATTCAGATTTTAGACCAGAAAGCGCCCAAAAAGTTTCACCAATATTAATCTAAAGACTAAATTAATATAGTAAGTAACGGTTCATTAGTTATAGAATTGAATAACATTCCATCAACACACTGAATCATCAGTAGTTTTTACTTATTTACCTGCTCCTGGGGCAATAGCTACGTTTTCTATTGTCTGTAATATTGCTAAATTCGCTAAGGCTAATTGGCAACCTTGACCACTGAAGCGTGCTCCTTTAGAACAATCTACTTGCCATTGACGCAACACATATGCCGCCACACAGGCACGAACATGAATATCGACTTTCCCATCCACCATCGCATAATCCATTTCAACAGCCAAAGACGAGCTTAAACTCGGATGAGGAACTAATTGCAACGTCACAAATTCATTAAACTGTGTATCGGCGACACTACGCTCATGTGGATTAACCGGCTCATCCGTCTCAGCAATATAAGTAAAACGCGTGCATACAAAATCACGAAAGGCTTGATGCATTCTGTCATAAGCACGCACATGCCAACGATGCCCATTATTAATTAACGAGTGCGGGACCAGATCTCGTTCCCCTTCCCCAGATGCTACTGACACGTACTGACAATTCATGACACTACCTTGATGGATTGCACGCATCAGCGCTGCGATAATCTCGGCATCAGGATGAATTAAGCGAACAGCATCAAAACATTGTTCTGAGGCCAACGTACCACTGGCAATACCATTGCCAAAACCTTGTGAAAGCGCAGTTAAAATTTGTTGCGGCTCGTGCACAAACACAGAGGTAAACTCAGACTTGCGATAATAGGATTTGGTTTGATGGATCAACACTAAATTATCAGGCGCAATAGCTCTATATTGAGCAAAGTCTCGGGTTGCAGCAGCTAAACCGGTTCTAAATCGGGCAATCAATTCGGTACGAGAAATATGACCAAAATACTGCAAACTAAAATCGATAAACGCTAAACGCTCTTTTTGAGCATGAGGTAAATCATCAATTTGTTGTTGTAACGTATGCGAAAAATCCGGGTTAATATCCATAGTACAAAGTTCCTTGTGCTGCGTTTGCGACTGAGTTAACGCCGAGTCTAGTTAAGGCTAGATAGGTTGCGATAAAAAATTAAACGGCATGGATGTCCAGTGTAGCTTAGTGCACAACAACATGCAATCATTTTGATTGCACCACTCCAGCAGACCGAAATAGCTGCATATGCACATCGACTAACGCATCAATATCACGTTGATAGCCGCCGCCAATTACAGCCGCGACTGGCACACCTGCCGCGGCACATTTGGCATAGACCATTTGATCGCGTGCAAGTACACCCGCAGTAGTGATCGCTAAATGCCCTAAATCATCATCGATATGTATATCCACACCCGCATCATAAATCACCGCATCAGGACGAGCCTGAATAAATGCCAAGTGCAACGCACTATCGACGGTTTCTAGGTACTCAGTATCACCCGACCCTTTGGCCAAACCAATATCCATATCTGAAACTTGTTTACGATGTGGAAAATTTTTTTCACCATGTATAGATACGGTGAAAATATTTGCATTACCTTGGGCTAACTTTGCCGTGCCATCCCCTTGATGCACATCACAATCAAAAATCAACACCGAATCAATACCCGGTTTAGCGAGCATAGTGAGTGCTGCAAGATACAAATCATTTACCATGCAAAAGCCCGAACCAAAATCGGCAAACGCGTGATGATAGCCTCCCGTTAAATTCAGTGCTTTACCGTGCTCAAGGGCAAGTTGCGCCGTTAACACTGTGCCTCCGGCTGCCGTTAATGTGCGTTGAATCAGTTGCTCTGACCAAGGAAAGCCAATGCGTCGCATTGCTTTAGGATCGAGCTGACCGCTGCATAGTTCGTTAATGTAGGTGTGATCATACACTTGACTTAATTTGATTGGATCTAGGGGCTCAGGTGTGTAAAAATCAGTTTCATTGACCCCTTGCGCGATTAACGCAGCATAAATACCTTGGTATTTTTCAATGGGAAATCGGTGCCTGTATGGCAAATCGAGTTGTGAATAGATTGGATGAAATACCAACGGGATCATGACATCATTAGCTTAGGCGCTTGAGGGCTTTTTTTAATGCTTGTTTAAGCTGCTTGTCATCATTCGCTTGAATACTCTTATAGAGTTGCGTTGCAGTTGCTTTATCCCCCATGGCTTGCACAATATTGGCTTTTCTGAACGTTGCCCAATGAATACTCGGCATGCCATTACCAATAGCTGCATTGGCGATATAATTGTCTAATGCCGCCAGTCCCACAGGGTAAAAATCCTGAGCTAAGATCGCCGTTTTACCAATCTGATATTGCGCTGAGAAATACCGTTGTTGATACTCTTCATTTTCAGCATCCAACGGAACTTGACTTAACAGACCTATCGCTTGGGCATATTCTTGATGGTTTTGTTTAATCATACCCGCATTAAATAAAAACCAAGGATCATCACTGTGTTGTGCTAAGCCTTCTTGTAACAACAGCTCTAATCCCTGTTTATCTTCTAAAGCTGTATACACCATGATATTGGCTTTAAGGCCTTCGATGGGATCAAGTGCAGTAATCGCTTGGGCAACCTGCTTGGCCTTGTCCATATCCCCACCGGCGATGCTCGGTGCTTGTACATAAAAACTTAACAACCCTAATTGATAGTCAATATTGGTGGGGGCGAGTGCCACTGCTTGCTCGAAACTATCCAGTGATTTGCCAGCATAACTCAATGCAGAAAAAATACTATTTGCAGCTTGTTGCCCCATAATACTGCCACGCGTAAAATGCATCCGAGGATCTTGGTCATCTTGTTTGCGCGCCAGCTCGATCCAATCTTCAGCTTCATCCAAATCGAGTTTCATATACACTTGAGCAAGTTTAATTTTGGCTAATATATCGGATTCTTGGGACTGATAAAACGCAATCGCTTGAGTGGTGTTTCCGGTAGCTAATGCGCTATCACCTTTACTTATATCGGCAAAGGCGAGCGTGCTATAAAATATTAAGCTCGCCACAGCGAAAGCAGCACAAAGCAAGGTGTGATGACGAGGCATAATGTTCCTTTTTAGAATAAACGCTGCATTTACACTTGTGTCAACGTCAAATAAGTTTGTTGAATGACATGCGCGTCATTACTCGCACGATGCCGGGTCAGTTGTAATTGGGTTTCAATGTGATGTTTAACATCCGCCCATTGTTCGCACTGTGACTCTTTGAGTAACAGTTCAATCGAACTCAAGCGAAAGTGCATCTCAATATCTGATTTCTCAAATAAGGTTCTCAGCCAAGGATAATCCACCACCCACGCATCACTGTATAAAATACGATTAGCATATAGACGATTAAGTTCGTTACAAATATCTTCACCTTGGTGGCCTTTGTCACACAATAAATCACGTGATATGCCATGCACCGCTTCAGCGGAATCATCCCAGTGTTGCCAAGCAGCAAACGGTTTTATTAAGCGGCAATAACGTGAACCATCAGCCGAAACAATACCCACTTCAATGGGGTACGAATGTGAACCAAAACCACTGGCTTCAATATCGATAATATCAGGAATAAACTGCGCTGCTTGCATATTCATTGCATAGTCACCTCGAGTTTACTCTTAACAGTAGACGGTCAACGAAGTTCCTGCAAACAGTGCAGTCGATAATTTTACTTACTTACGAAGTTTGACTAAGGTATTTAATACATTATTTGCTAATTTGCCATAAGGTGGGGCTAAAAATTTAATGGTTGAAAAGCTTGCCTGTTTGAACACAGGTCGTAACTTTGAAAACGTTAAAAACCCTTCATAGCCATGATAATGCCCCATACCACTAGGACCTATTCCACCAAATGGTAAATCATGTTGCGCAACATGGAACAAGGCATCATTAATGGATACGCCCCCTGACATAATGTTTTCAATATAAAAATCGGCTAAATGCGAGTCATTAGTAAATGCATAAAATGCTAATGGACGATCCTTAGCTTGCACATACTCGACAATGTCTTGTTTATCTTGGTACGGCATGACAAACAATAAAGGACCGAAGGTTTCACGATTAGCGATAGTCATTTCTTCCGTGACATCTAAAATCAATGTCAGAGGAAATTTACGCATCTCGCTTTGTGGATCTTGGCTATTGAGATTAATGACTCGTGCACCTTTAGCTCGGGCATCTTCGACCGTTGCAGACACGCGATTAAATGACACATTATCGATAATGGAGGTGTAATCCACTGAGCCAATATCTGGCACATGTTTTTTGGTCCACTCAGTCGCAGCTAGAATAAAATGCTCAAGTTGAGATTCATGCACAAATAAATAATCGATATTGGTACAAATTTGCCCAGCATTGTACTGTTTGGCAAACATGATCCGCTCTACGCCTTTTTGTAAATCATAATCAGGGCATAAGACTGCAGGCGATTTACCGCCTAGTTCTAAGGTCACCGGGGTTAAGTTTTTAGCGGCATTCGCCATCACTTTACGACCCGTTGCTCCGGAGCCGGTAAACATCAAATGATCAAATGGCACACTGGAAAACTGTTGTCCCACCATACCTGTCTCATCAAAGAATTGGAGTTTTTCTGGAGTAAAATATTTAGGCGTCAGCTCAATCAGTAACTTACATAAATTGCGTGAGTTTTCAGACATTTTCACCATCGCGCGATTACCCGCAGCAAATGCGGCTGCCAAACCCATGAAAGAAAGATTAATCGGAAAGTTCCAAGGAATAATCAAACCAATTACACCAATCGGCTGAGGGATGACCTTGTTTTTCGCACCAAAAAACATCGTGATATCGACATGACGTTTTTGCACTTTCATCCACTTTTTGACTTTTTTCCGTGAAGAAATAATATCGTCAACCGCAACTAAGATTTCCGCTAACATTGACTCATGGCGAGAACGATTACCGTAATCAGTATTAATCGCTGCGACAATCGCCTCTGAATTGTCCATTAACATGGCTTTTAGATTAGCCAAATGTTTGTGACGTTCATCTAGAGATTCATACGGATGTTGATCAAACGTACGTCGTTGAAGAGTAAAGTGTTGGTTTAGGTGAGTAAAAATACTGGCTGCATCCTCTGGGTCATAATCAAACTCAGTATGCGATGGTTCAGGATTAGTTGCAGGTACAGATTCTGCAGTATTGGTGTTGTCGTCTTTGGTTAATTCCTGCTCAAGCATCACTCTTTCCTAGAATATAAATAATAAGCATTTATACCCTAAAAAACAGTCTTGGTTCAAACTAAACAACATTTATTTAACAAATACTACATTATAATAAAAGTGGGAGTTGGCCGATAAGCCGGGTTCTGTCGTGGACAATCATTCGTCTAGGCCTGCAATCGCTCACAGGCTCAAGCAACCTACCCGTCTCCGATGCGGGTCGCACCATGGAGACCTATTTGGTCTTGCTCCGGGTGGAGTTTACCTTGCTATGCACTGTTACCAGGCACACGGTGCGCTCTTACCGCACCCTTTCACCCTTACCAACTGCTGTCGAAACAACGGTTGGCGGTCTTCTCTCTGCTGCACTTGTCGTCGGTTTAACCCGCCCAGGCGTTACCTGGCACCCTACCCTATGGAGCCCGGACTTTCCTCCCCCTTATAACAAGTATAAGGCAGCGATTGTCTGGCCAACTCCCACAAGCATTGTACGCTGTTAGAACAACCTAGGCTAGCTAATCATGCGAAGATTATTTAGATTCAGCATTCGCCTTCGTCATATCACCGGCTTTAATAATTGTAAAATCATCAACCGACATATATTTTTTGATGACCTTGTGCACATCTTCAGCTGTTAATGCCGACATTTTCGCCTCATAATCGCCATACCATTGCATCGTCCGGTCACGTAAAATATTGCGGCGTAAGGTCGAGACTAATTCACCATCTTTGGCACGGCTAATTTTATTATCTTGTAATAAACCTGATTTAGCGCTGGCGATTTCTTCATCAGTAAAGCCATCTTTGATCACTCTTGCGATTTCTTCTTTAAAACCAATTTCAACTTTCGCAAGATTTTGCGGCGCGGTAATCGCGTAAGCACCAAAGGTTGATTTGTCATCCAATGGCAATTGCGTCATAAATGAACCTGCACCATAACTTAGACCATCTTGTTGGCGCAAGCGTGTCGCTAACCGACTATTTAAAAAGCCACCACCAATAATATAGTTCGCGAGTTCAAGCGCTGCGGCATCTGCATGTGAACCGCCGACGGGTAACATTAAGGCAGCGACGAACGTTGCATTTTCTTTATCCGGAGTATCGAAAGTGATTGTTTGGGCCGCAACGTCAGAATAAGCATCGCTGATCCGCGCATAATCGACCTGACTTTCCCATGTGCTAAACAATTGCGTAAATTGAGCCGTTAACGCCTCAGCAGCAAAATCCCCTACAATCCCAACATGTAAATTATTAGCACCGTAATAGGTCGCATGAAACTCACGAAGCTGTGCCAAAGATAATGTCTCGATGTCATTTAATAACTCTTCATAGGTCGGTGTATAATTAGGGTGACCTTTGGCAACCGGGTTTTGTACACGACGATATTGATTAAATGCTAAGCGTTGTGGATCTTGAAGATTCTGCTCCACATCAACTTTTAAGGTACTTTTATATTGTGTGAACTCTGCTTCATCAAACGTGGGTTGTTGTAATATCGACGCTAATAATGTCAGTACCTGTGGTAAATTTTCACGTGTGGTAGTGATGCCGGCATAAGCGTATTCAGCGCCACCAGAGACATTAACTTGCGCTTTTAATTTATCGAATTCATCTTGGATAGCTTGACGGTTAAGTCCTGCTGCACCACGCATCAACATGTCGCCTGTCGCTTCAGAAATTAACGCTTTGCCATTGAGGTTCTGCACATTGCCATAATTCATTAGCATATTAACAACAACCGTTTCTCCACGTGTTTTTTTCGGTAAAAGCGCCAATGTTGTGCCATTCTCTAAAATCACTTTTTGCGTGCGTTTATCAATATTACTAAACGATGGTTCAAACACTTCACCTTGTGCAATCGCAGCACGCCCTTGATAACCTTCAACCATGGCTGCAACTGACTCAACTTGTGGGATTGTGACCCGTTCAGGTTTATCCGTTGGGATAAACTGTCCTAAAGTACGGTTATTGCGAACCAAATATTGTTCTGCTACTCGTTGAACATCTGCCACAGTGACTGCTTCTATGCGATCACGGTGCAAGAAATATAAACGCCAATCTCCCATGCCCAACCATTCACTCAACTCTAGCGCTATACGTTCTGATGAATTAAATGATAATTCGATGTTTTTTAGCAAATTGCGTTTAATGCGATCCACTTCTTCTTGCGTGATACCGTTTTCCACAATACTTTCAATCTGTGATAGCAATGCTGTTTGAGTGGCATTAATGTCATTTGCTTTATCAACTTCTGCAAAATAAAACGCAAGGCCAGGATCTTGCCATTGAAAGTTAAACCCATAAACTCGGCTAGCTAACTTTGCTTCAACTAACCCTTTGTGTAAACGACCGCTCGGCGTATCACCTAGTATATTAGTTAACACTTCAACTGCCGCAAAATCAGGATGAGAGCCAGCCGGGATATGATAAGCAGCAGCAACTAACTGTGCATCGCCGACACGGCGAACCGTGACACTGCGCTCTCCAGCTTTCGCTGGATCAATCGTATATAATGGGGACAATACTCGTTCAGGCTTCGGGATCACACCGAAATAAGACTCAATTTTAGTAAGCATCACCGCAGGCTCAAATTTACCTGCCACAATTAATGTCGCGTTATCCGGTTGATAATACTTTCTATAAAATGCTTGGAGACGATCAATGGGTACATTTTCTAAATCCGCACGCGCTCCGATGGTTGATTTTCCATAGTTGTGCCAATCATAAGCGACACTTGCCATTTTTTGTAATGTCACTCGAAATGGACTGTTTTCACCACTTTCAAATTCATTGCGCACCACGGTCATTTCACTATCTAAGTCTTTTTTGGCAATAAACGAATCTACCATTCGACTAGATTCAAGAGACAACGCCCAATTAATGTTGTCTTCAGTTGCTGCAAATGTCTCATAGTAATTAGTGCGATCCGTCCAAGTGGTGCCATTAGGACGAGCACCACGGGCACTTAATTCAGCAGGAATATCGGGATGCTTTGGCGTTCCTTTAAAAACCAAATGCTCGAGTAAGTGCGCCATACCCGTTTCGCCATAATTTTCATGTTTAGAACCAACACGATATGTGACATTGACGGTCACGGTTTCTTTGGTTTGGTCTGGAAATAAGAGTACCTGTAATCCATTATCTAGTTGATACTCAGTGATCCCTTCTACTACATTCACAGGAGAAAGATCTTTAGTAACAGCAGCAGTTTCAGCAACTGTCGCTTGAGCAAATAAATGCACAGTACTAATGCTAACGACCAATGAAGTCAGCATTAATTTAGAGAAACGATGTGATTTAAACATAAGATATCCTGTATGAAATAAAGTCATTTTTGTTAGTGTAAAATAAACTCAAACAGGATGATTCCTGTAATTTGTTACATTTTGTATAACTTAGTGTCAGATGGGTGCCAGGTGATAATATTTTGACTGAGCAGAAAAAAGCGATTTAGTGTATCAATCAGTCGACCATTTTAGGCAAGGCTACAGACGATTTCCACATCGCTCCGATGCTTGTTGCCAATCGAATAATTGATTAGCCACTTTTAATGCTGATTTGCCTACTTTACGGCCTTTTTTGCTAGTCAACATACTAGTTACGCCCCAGCAACACACTCCATAAAACCAGTTAATGCCCCGGATTGTGATAAACCTGATACCATTTTAATAAAATCCGTCATTTATATCCTTTTTATTCGATTTTACAATTTTTGTGCAAAGCCAGTGGTACTAACGATCACAAGGGTTTCACACCTTATTTCTCCCGTTATTATTGGTTAATTTGCAATCATTTTCAAAATGATGCTATTTACTTTGGGTTTTTCATGTACAATAGCTTCTCTGGACATCGAATAAAGTTCCTAATGAAAGCATATGCTGATATTTCTGAATTAATCAATAATTTAGAAGCAGAGATACAATCACTGAGTCATACGATTACGACACTCAAAAAAACACCTTCAAGTGTAAACGAGCAAATCATTCTCAAGTATATCGATACCCGTAGTACAGGTAGAACGAAAGATTATGTTCGTTCACTCGATATCATGTCTGAGCGTGGAACGTTATTTTCATCCGGTGATGTGACTAAGCTTATCAAAGATGGGGCAGATGATATTTCTACTGACCTGCTTGATATAGCAAAAAAAGTAGTCAATATCAAAAAACGATAATCCAATTGGATTCAATGTCTGATTTGTAATGGTGATAGCAAATCAGAATTTTTATTTTCACCATAGTAAAAAAGAGAACATCATGAGTAAAGGTACAGTTAAGTGGTTTAACGCAGATAAAGGTTTCGGTTTTATCACTCCAGAAGACGGCAGCAAAGATTTATTTGTTCACCATTCTGAAATTCAATCTGGCGGCGGTTATGCAACATTAAACGACGGTCAAGAAGTTGAATTCGAAGTTGGCCAAGGCCAAAAAGGTCCATGTGCAAATAAAGTAGTTCCATTATAAGCTTTATTGACTAAGCGCTGATTTTCCCTGTAAAGAGAATATGATTCGCAACTAGTTATGCACATAAAAAGCAGCAAGAGGCAACTCTCGCTGCTTTTTTTATGGGTGATGATAATGAAAACGATGAAGATGAAGACAATGATAGCAGCACATCGCGTCGCTCGGCGGTGCTTCTCGACAGGCCCCGTGGCAGCGGCTTATGAACTCAAGGTGGACGCGGGGGAGGTGCAAAGAGATGACGCGCAAGTCGCTCTGGCGGCAAAATTCGATGCCCTGCACAAGTCTCTTGTCTCGCTCCCACCAATACCCGTACGCACCGACTATACTACAGAGAGCAGCTGTACAAGCAGCAGTCCACTGTTACTATTACTGGCGCGATCACTGGCATCCGCCCAGTCCTTTCTTCGAAAGAGGTTCCATTTGTGGTCTTTTGGTCCACCACCGCGAGGCATGTACATTCATGGACCGGTCGGGGTCGGCAAGAGCTTTATAATGGATCTCTTTTACGCGTCGGTTACTGTTCCTGATGATGATTCTTGCTGTAATAATGACAGCCATAGCCACAAACACCCAAAGATTACCAAACGCCGAGTCCACTTTCATGAATTCATGCTAGACGTCCATCATCGAATCTTTGTCTACAAACAGAAACACCCACGAGGTGATGCGATTCCCATCATTGCGCAACAATTGGCACAAGAAGCCCAACTCCTCTGTTTCGATGAATTTCAAGTGACAGACATTGCCGATGCCATGATTTTGAAGCGACTGTTTTTATTATTATTGGATTGGAATGTCGTGGTGGTGGCCACCTCGAATCGATCCCCCGATGCCTTGTATGAGGGAGGCATTAACCGATCCCTCTTTTTGCCATTCATCGACATATTGAAACACACGTCCGACATTATTTCGATGGAGGATTCCCGCAAGGATTATCGACTCGAAAATCGAGCGGGTGATCAATCCTATTTTTGGTCAAACAAGGATGTTAATGGCGATAATAATATTAATAACAACATACAGGCGCAGTTGGAAGAAATATTTGGTGGCACTGCATCCGGAACTGAGGCCGAGATCATTCCCGTCCTCTTTGGCCGCACCGTCCAGGTCGCCCGATTGAATGACCGGTGCGCCTGGTTTGACTTTTCCGAGTTGTGCTACCAACCGCTTGGGGCGGCCGATTATGTTTCCCTTTGCTGCCGATTTCCGGTCCTCATCATGGACCGCGTCCCCCAACTGGACGCCAATCATCTCAACGAAGCGCGACGATTCGTGACCCTCATTGACGCGTGTTATGAATCTCGCACCCGCTTGGTGCTGGCGGCACAAGTCCCGCTCGACGAATTGTTTGTCGATTTTGAAGCGCAAGTCGAAAGCACTGATGGAGATGAAGAATTGTTTGTCAGTGAGAAAGGTGGAAACTCGAGTTCCTTTGCGACGACCATGATTCGCACCAAAGAGGGGGAATATTATGAGTGGTCGGCGACGGGTCGAATTGGCGTGTCACTGGCACAATTATCGTCTGCCAATGATCTCGCCTTTTCCTTTCGACGAGCCGCGTCTCGGTTGGTAGAAATGGGTGGAAAGGAATGGGGACGGCAATGACAAAAGGTCTTTACCTTGTAAACCATTGCACCTATGGCAGAGCAAGGGCTTGCGACAGTCGCGGATGGCTGTTGAAGATTCATTAATTGTTTCTAACTTAGTTTTGACTACAGCCCTTTCTTTATAAATATAATTACTTCAACAAAGACTCACGATCAACAAACTCTCCGCATTTTCACGTAACCAATTGATATGATTAAAAAATATGACGCGAGACAATTTTTACGTGTCTGTACAATTTCAAGTTATTGATAAACAAAGAAAATAAAAAAGGATCTGTATAAAACAGATCCTTAAATTCGTATCACCTCACATTAATGTGGGCTTTTTAATTCTATTTAACCGTTTTTGTAATGAAGTATTACTCTGGTAACACCGCGTTGTGATAAACATTTTGTACATCATCACAATCTTCCAACATATCCATAAACTTTTGGAACATCGGTAAATCTTCTTCGGTGATTGGCGCATCGACTTGAGGTAAAAAAGTAATTTCTTCAATTTCAATATCGAGTTCAGGAAATGCATCAAGTAACGCTGTTTTAACTTTGAAGAACTCGGTATTGGGTGCAATGACCGTAATTTTACCATCGTCACTTTCAACATCAGTCACATCGACATCCGCTTCCATCAATGTTTCTAAAATCAGATCTTCATCATCACCGGCAAAACCAAACACAGCAGCATGATCAAACATATGCGCAGCAGTACCAGGCGCACCAATTTTTGAATTTGTTTTGGTAAAGCAATTACGTACATCAGTAATCGTGCGGTTAGCATTATCGGTTAGACAATCAACAATCACCATACAGCTACCAGGTCCAAAGCCTTCATAACGAGATGGAGAGTAATCTTCACCTGCGCCACCCGTAGCTTTTTCAATTGCTTTATCAATAACATGACCTGGCACTTGGTCTTTTTTTGCTTTTTCGATTAGACGCTTAAGTGACAAGTTAGTATCAGGATCTGGACCGCCACTTTTAGCAATCACGTAAATTTCTTTACCGTATTTAGAATATACTTTTGTTTTTGCGCCTGCCGTTTTCGCCATTGCGTTTTTACGGACTTCAAATGCTCTTCCCATTAGAATTCTCTTTTTTATCAAATCAATATCAGGTTATTGTAACCGAAATAGTCGTGTTCCGGCTACGGAATATGTTGTGATGCTAAATAATCGTGTGATTGCATCTCTTGTAAACGCGATAAACAACGCCTAAATTCAAAGTTCAAGCGCCCTTCGGTATACAATTCTTCCAGTGGCACTTCAGCCGACATAATCAACTTTACATTACGCTCATAAAATTCATCAACCATCGCAATAAAGCGTCGGGCAATGTCATCACTCGACTGTCCCATTTGCTCGACATCTGCAACTAAAATACTGTGATAACAGCGACTTAACTCCATGTAATCGGTTTGTGAACGGGGTCCATCGCACAGCGCTCTGAAGCTAATCATGAGTACACCATCAGCGTCACGTAGACAAGGAATTTGGCGATTTTCAATTTCAATCGACGTGTTGTGCCGTCCCTCATCAGGTGCCAACTGAGTAAAGTACGAATGCAAATTCGCTAATGCGTCGGCATCTAACGGATAGTGATAAATTTCAGCTTGTTTTAATGTCCGCAGACGATAATCAACACCACTATCAACATTGACGATGCGGGTATTTTGGTTAATCAGCTCAATGGCAGGTAAAAAACGCGCTCGTTGTAGTCCATTGCGATACAAGTCATCAGGGATAATATTCGATGTCGCGACTAACACAATACCATGTCCAAATAGCGCCTCCATCAGTGTACCCAAGATCATGGCATCGGTAATATCGGAGACAAAAAACTCATCAAAACAAATGACTCGCGTCTCTGCAGCTAAACGTTCGGCAACAATTTTAAGAGGATCTGATTGTCCACTTAAGGTTTTTAATTCGTTGTGCACACGATGCATAAAACGGTGAAAGTGGATGCGCATTTTTTGTTCAAACGGCAAGCAATCATAAAACGTGTCCACCAAATAGGTTTTGCCTCGTCCCACCCCACCCCAAAAATAAATTCCCTGGATCGACGGTTTGGACATCCCCTTACCAAATTTAGAACGGATCTTAACCCGCCATGTCAGTTTTTTAGAGGGTTGCGTTAGTTCATCGTATAACCGCTGTAACTCGCGCACAGCATTTTCTTGAGCAAGATCATGGGCAAAGCCAACTTGTTGTAAATCGGCTTGATATTTCACCCATGGAGTCATGTTGTTGGTTTGCGGCACCGGTTTTCCTAAGTCTTGAATATTTATTTAACTACCCTATATCTTACAATGTTTTTGCTTTATTATGAAATGATACTCATGTAGCAGAGATCTGTCGTAAGATACTTGCTATTGTTAATTTATTGTTAATTTATTGGTTGTCATTTATGCAAGATATCATTATTTACGTTGCTCTTTTAATCGTTGGTTTGGTTGTCGGTTTGGTTATTGCTAAAGCGTCATTTGCAGCTGATAGTCCTACACAACAACAATCTGCCAAAGCAGAGCAAGAGAAAGTGATGCTTGCACAATTACGCAATCAACTCGCCGCTGCGCAAGAGTCAATTCAAGCCATTGACGCGCAAAGTGCGCAACTACAATCACAAATTACTGAGTTGGATTACATTATAACGTCATACGAAACACTAGACGAACAGCCTAAAATCACCTTTTTTGGTGACCATGCTTCGCCTTATTTACGTATGCAAGATAAAGCAAAACGTGATAAGTCTAATGCAGAGTCGCAACCACGTGATTTTTCCAATTCTGGTTCAGGTTTATTTGACGGTAATCAAAATAAAACCAAATAACAGGGAACTAAAATTCCCTTCGCTGACTCTGTTTAGTTAAATAGCATTATTTAATTTTAGTTGAACAGGAGCGTTACCATTTATGAAAGTATTTTTTAAACGAGTTGCCGTTGTCTGCACCGTTGTCAGTGCAACATTACTTGTCAATCTGCCGGCTCAAGCAACTACTGCTGCTGGCTTCCCATTCTTTTCTGCCACTAATACTGACACTATGCCGTCACTTGCGCCTATGCTAGAAACGGCCATGCCTGCTGTCGTCAGTATCAATGTTGAAGGTACACAAGTATCGCGTCAGCGCGTGCCTGAAATGTTTCGTAACTTTTTTGGTGGTCAGGGTGAGCAAGTCCAAGAGCGCCCATTTCGTAGTTTAGGATCCGGTGTCATTATTGATGCGAAAAAAGGTTATATCGTCACTAATGCTCATGTGGTTAAAGATGCTGACGAGATATTAGTCACCTTAACCGATGGTCGTGAATTTACAGGTAAAAAACTCGGTTCAGATGAGCAGTCAGATATTGCTTTACTCAAGATCGAGCCGACAAACCTCATTGCAATGCCATTAGCCGATTCTGATATACTCCGTGTTGGTGACTTCGTGATTGCTATTGGTAATCCATTTGGTCTATCGCAAACCGTAACATCCGGGATTGTTAGCGCACTAGGTCGGACTGGTATCAATATGGGTGGGTATGAAAACTTTATCCAAACGGATGCTGCGATTAATCGCGGTAACTCAGGTGGTGCGTTAGTCAATCTTAAAGGCGAGTTAGTTGGCATCAATGCTGCTATCTTTTCACCGGGCCGCGATGCAGGGAATGTTGGGATTGGCTTTGCTATTCCAAGTAATATGATGAAAAACCTTGTCGATCAAATCAGTGAGTTTGGTGAAGTGCGTCGTGGCTTATTAGGTATTATCGGTAATGATGTCGATGCGGGTTTGGCTGAAGCCTTCAATTCTGATGTGAATAAAGGTGCATTTGTTGCCGAAGTAACACCAGATTCTGCGGCTAAAAAAGCCGGTATCGAAGCGGGTGACATCATTACGGCGTTAAATGGCAAAACCTTAGGTAGTTTCGCTGAATTACGCGCCAAAGTAGCTAGTATGGGCGCTGGTGCTGATTTAGAACTAACGATAATTCGCCAAGGCAAATCCATGACGGTTCAGGTAACGTTAGGTGATGCCGGTGTAACCGTTAAAACAGCTGCTGAAATCCATCCAGCCTTTAGCGGTGCTACCTTTGCTGATGGTACAGACATTGCGGGTAATCGCGGTGTGACCGTCAGTGATATTGAAGCGGCAAGTCCTGCACTGCGCTTTGGTTTACGCAAAGATGACGTAATAATTGGTGTCAATCGTCAACGTGTTAATAACATCAAAGAACTCACTGAGCGATTAGCTAATAGTGAAGATGAAGTCATGGCAATTAATGTTCGTCGTGGTGACACCACGTTATACTTGGTGATCAGAAAGTGATCAGACAGTAACTAGCGTTAACATAGCTCCCTTTGCATAAGGGAGATATATCTAAGCTGACGAATACAATATGTGCTCGTCAGCTTTTTTATATCCCGCGCCTTGTGGTACACTCTATGCCAATTATAAGATTCACATATTGACTACCGCTATGCCTGGACAACGTATTCTTTGGTTCTTTTTTCGCTCTATTGTTATTGGCGCGATTGTCGCATCTCTTATCCTGTTACTCGTACCTGAGCTAAGACAAGGCAGTGGTATTGATTTTAAACGCCTATTTGAAAGCGAGCCAGTGTCTGACCGTCAATCATATTATGATGCGATTTCACGTTCGGCGCCTTCCGTCGTCAACATCTACAGTGTCAGTATCGAGTCCAATAGTTTATTCAGTAATACCTCACGTGAACGCACCAATTTAGGTTCTGGCGTTATCATGACCGAAGATGGGTATATCTTAACTTGTCATCACGTTATCAATAATGCGTCGAGTATTTATGTTGCCATGCAAGATAGCCGTTTATTTGAAGCGCAAATTGTCGGCTATGATTTATTTACTGATTTAGCCGTATTAAAAATCAATGCCGATAACTTACATGCTATACCGCAACTGTCTAAAACAAGCACCCGTGTCGGTGATGTCGTCATGGCTATAGGTAATCCATACAACTTAGGACAAACCATTACCCAAGGCATAGTTTCAAGAACAGGACGCAATGGTTTAGCTAATTATGTTGATTTTATCCAGACTGATGCCGTGTTAAACCAAGGTAATTCAGGTGGTGCATTGGTAGATTCTGAAGGCTATTTAATGGGTATTACTAATGCAAACTTTAAAACCTTTGATGCGCAGCGCAGAGTGCGTGATGTAAATGGTGTCAACTTTGCCGTGCCTTATGAACTCGCTAGTCGTGTTATGTCTGACATTATTACCCACGGCAAGGTAACTCGCGGTCAGCTTGGTTTTTCCGGTAGTGAATATCAAGGACAAGACGGGATCATTATCGCCAACATTGTCAGTGGTAGCCCTGCTGATTTAGCCGGTTTACAGGTCAATGATGTCTTACTTGCGATTGATAACAGTCCAATATCCGGGGCATCAACGGCATTAGATATGATTGCAGAAACGCCTCCAGGCACACAAATATTACTGCAAATTAAACGTCAAGAGGCGTTTTTGACTATTCAAGTTACGGTCGGTGAACTCACACTCGAGACGCCAACACGATAATGTTAGGCACAAACAAGCAATATGTCGTTTTATGTGATGAGGAAGGTCAAGCAATAGCGACAAAAGATAAATTACAGGCGCATATTGATGGCGATTTACACCTTGCGTTTTCGGTGCAAATTTGTCGCCCTGCACAAGATGGTCGTACTGGCTATGAATGGCTGTTACAACAACGAGCAATGAACAAGTACCACTCCGGCGGGCTGTGGGCAAACACTTGCTGCTCACATCCACTCTTAGATGAAACCCTGCCCCAAGCGTGTCAGCGCCGCGTACAAGAAGAACTAAACATAACAGTAACCGCTCAGGTACAAACCTTAACCCATTTTATTTATCACGCAGCTTTGGATAATCAGCTCATTGAGCACGAATACGACTATATATTACTCGTAGAGCAAGATATTCAGCAGTTTTGCCCAAACTCAGATGAAGTCATGGCGACACAGTGGTGTCATAGTGATGATATCCAGGCTTGGCTTAAAACCAAGCCTGAACAGTTTGCAGTGTGGTTTGAGCAGGTGTTTACTCGGGTAAACACCTATCTCGATTAGTGGCTAATGTCCTTTGCCTAGTTTAATCGACAAAGCTTTGTTGCTTGATCCAATCCTCAAACACAACCACATCATGACTGATCGCTGCATCTAACTGATCAACCCATTCATGGACGTTTTTCCACCATGTTGGATGGTCACCTTGTTGTATTTCATTCGCTATTTTTTGAATACGGGTAAGGCCAATCGAACTCGCTGCACCTTTGATTTTATGCGCTTGAGAGCACACATCATCTTTATCTTTAGCCGTGAGACTCAAATGTAAACTTTCCATGTATTCAGGGATCTTATCTTTAAATACGCCTAAACTGGTTGTTACCATTTCATGTCCAATCGTATCAACTAAAGTTTGGATAAAGTCCAAATCCATTGTTTTATTGAGTGGATTTTCAGATTCTACTTCTGACATTTCAATCGGTTCAAAGACGTCTTCTTGGTGTCCAAATAGCTCATTTAATACATTGATAACGCGAGATTTTTTAATCGGTTTGGCAATAATATCGTCCATTCCGTTTTGCAAATACTCTTCGCGTTTTTTAATCACGTTGGCTGTCAATGCTACGATCGGTGTTTGCATGACTAGGTCTTCTTGAATAACCGTATCAGCGACATCAAACCCTGACATATCCGGTAATTGAATGTCTAACAAAATAAGATCGTACGTCGTGGAGCGGATTTTATCGATCGCTTCTTGACCGGTCATGGCTACGTCGACATGCTGATCGAGTTTTTCTAGAAGTGCTTTTGCCACCATAACGTTAAGTTCAATATCTTCGACTAACAAGATATTCAGCCCTTTCACTTTGAGTTCTTCTCTAACACGAGGTTTTTGGCTTATTTTCAATGGAATAGTGATAATAAAGCGCGTGCCTCTGCCAACTTCAGAAACTACTTCAATATTACCGTTCATTCTATCGACCATTTCTTTACAAATCGCTAAGCCAATACCCGTTCCGGTTGCGGATTGATGGTCCGGATGATCCACTTGATAATACATCGCAAAGATCTTATCAATATCCGCTTGCGGGATACCGACTCCGGTATCTTCAATTTCAAAACACACATTAGCGGTTTTCTTATCGGGTAGTGTAGTGGCTGATACCGATAAGCTAACGTGTCCTTTTTGCGTGAATTTCACAGCATTAAATAGCATATTCCACAAGATTTGGCGTAATCGAGTCCCATCGACTTGCACATATTCGGGGATAGGTTTTATAACCTTCGACACAAACTTTAAGCTTTTATCTGCTGCGAGTAATTCGATGACACTACTGAGTTCATCCGTGAATTTCTCTAATGATAATGTCTTGAATGAAAGTTCAATCTTGTCACGATCAAGCTTATCTAAATCGATGATATCGTTAAAGATGTTACCAAGAGTGATCGCACTCGCATAAATTGTGCTTATCCATTTAAACTGCTCTTTGTTTAATTGTGTATCTCGCAACATGCGAGAAAGACCGACAATACCATTAAGCGGTGTGCGCAACTCATGGCTAATGGTTGCAATGAATTTGGTTTTATCTTTACTGGCTTTTTCAGCGGCTTTTTCAGCTTTAATCCGCTCAGTCATATCTCGACCAAATGCGAGTAATCCTAAACGCTCCCCTTCATGATCAAAGAATGGCACTTTACGCATTTCAAAATAACGATGCTTACCGTCAGGAAAGCGTAACCATAGCTCCTCGGTGACACTAATATTTTTTTCTAATACTTCACTATCTGATCGCGCGACTTGATTGGCGAGTTCTTCGTCATAGACTTCGTGAGGCGTCAATCCAAGCAAATCATCTTGGCTGCGCCCAGTTAATTCCTCAGCGACTCGGTTACAGCCCGCAAACTGCCCTTCTTCATTACGGAAATAAATCAAATCTGGTGATGCATCAATAATCGAACGTAACAAAGTCGACAAACGTCGCGCTTGGATTTCTTGTTCGGATTTATCACGAATTTCGATTTCGAGTTCTTTAAACACCCGCTCGCGCTCTAATTGCGCTTCTTTGCGCTGTTCAATTTCAAAATTAAGTTGCTTAATATTGTTCTGAAGTTCACGATTCAACAACACATCTTCTTCACGCAGACGTTCTAATTCTTCTATGACTTCTTTGAGGTGGACGCGTGATAATTCCAGTTGCTTCACCAACTCACTGAAAAAAAACAAAATCCACGGAGCAGAAAGCATAGTGAGGATGATGGCACTGACAAAATCTTCCAATAATGGCTCTGTGCCCAAACTTAGGCGTATTATATACGACCCGCCAATAGTAAATACCAATGTGACAAGCACGAAAAATAAACTGAGCTTGACGGTTCCATGGTGTTCCACAAAGCGTGAAAAGCGAAATGCCCATGAGTTAGTTGAATGTTCTGAATGCATAATAACAACACGTAATGACTTGATACCTGAATCATATCAATGATTGATCTTAGTGACACATATTATTTTCATTCGCCATTGTGATCAAAACAGGATAGTTATGCATATAATTAGCGTAAATAATCAAAAATATGCATTTTGTAAACAAAATGTAATCGAATACGATAGGATAACTATTCTGCTAATTGTAATTTTTTATTCGGATGTAATGTGTAATAAAATATCTACAATAATGATAAATTACTGTTATATAACAATAAAATATTTTATTGAGATTATTTACTATTGAGGACAAACAAACTAATATTTGATCTATGAGCCACAAAATAGTATTTTACTGCATCCGCTAAGATAAATTGCATAAAAATTCTAATATCTGCTGGTTGCCGAACACGACATTGACGTCACTTGTTAACACCCTACATAGCATTATATATAAGTTCATGGTTTAAATGGAAAGAGCCAACGTTTAGTCTTTGTGACGAACATATACTGAACAAACATTGAACGCTTCTCATGACAGTAAGAAGCTTTTATAAAAAATATTTACCAAGACTGATGTTGCGTCATCGTCGTGGTTTTTGTCGTTTTAATTTTTTTATTAGCCAATGCCTGCATTGCTAATGCATGGCTCAATTGAGCGAATAAAAATGGAGAGATTCATATGAGTTTATATCACCCAAACGATTCCAAAGATAACTGTGGCTTTGGATTGATCGCACACACCCAAGGTGAGGCGAGTCATCGCTTGGTCACTACGGCGATTGAAGGTCTTGACCGTATGCAACATCGCGGTGGTATCGCGGCTGATGGCAAAACGGGTGACGGTTGTGGATTATTAATTGCCAAGCCGGATTCTTTTTTCCGCACTGTTGCTGAACAAGCAGGATGGCGTCTTGGTACTAACTATTCGGTTGGTATGGTTTTCTTATCTCAAGATCCAGTATTAGCGCAACAAGCGCGTGAAGTTTTAAATGAAGAATTAACTAAAGAAACTTTAACTGTCGCTGGCTGGCGTGAAGTCCCTGTCGATAAATCAGTATTAGGTGAACTTGCCTTATCCGGTGTTCCGCAAATTGAACAAGTGTTTGTCAATGCTCCGAACGGTTGGCCAACATCAGATGTAGAACGTCGTTTATATATGGTACGTCGTCGCGCTGAAAAACGCTTGATGGACGATCCGGACTTCTATGTAGCCTGTTTATCTGGCTTAGTGACTATCTATAAAGGCTTAGTCATGCCTAAAGATCTGCCTGCTTTTTATAAAGATCTTGCTGATGATCGCCTTGAATCTAGTATTTGTGTATTCCACCAACGTTTTTCGACCAACACATTACCTCGTTGGCCACTCGCGCAACCTTTCCGATATTTAGCGCACAATGGTGAAATCAATACCATCAAAGGGAACCGAGATTGGGCTAAAGCACGGATGTCCAAATTCGCCACGCCATTAATTCCAGATTTAAAAGATGCTGCACCGTTTGTTAACACAACCGGTTCTGATTCGTCTTCATTAGATAACATGTTAGAGCTATTCTTAGCTGGCGGCATGGATTTGTTCCGTGCGATGCGTTTACTTGTGCCACCTGCGTATCAAAATAATACGACCATGGATGACGACCTGCGCGCATTTTATGAATTTAACTCAATGCACATGGAGCCGTGGGATGGTCCTGCCGGGATCGTACTGACCAATGGTCGTCACGTTGCCTGTAACCTTGACCGTAACGGTTTACGTCCAGCACGTTACGTTATAACCAATGATGGATTGATCACGCTTGCTTCAGAAATCGGCATTTGGGATTACGAACAAAGCGATGTCATCGAAAAAGGCCGTGTGGGTCCAGGTGAAATGTTAGCTGTCGATACCCAAGAAGGTAAAATCTGGCGTTCAACTGAAATTGATGACGTATTAAAAACGCAACATCCTTATAAAGAATGGTTGTCTGAACATATCCGTCATCTTAAACCTATCGAAGAATGCGATGCCGTATTAATTGGTAAACGTGCGATTGATGATGACCAAATGGCTGTTTTTCATAAATTGTTTAACTATTCTTATGAAGAAATCCAACAAGTCGTGAAAGTCTTAGCCAAAGATGGACAAGAAGCGGTTGGCTCTATGGGTGATGATACACCTATGGCTGTCATGTCTTCACGTGTACGTACTTTGTATGATTATTTCCGTCAACAATTCGCGCAAGTAACTAATCCCCCTATCGATCCATTACGTGAAAACCACGTGATGTCATTGGCAACTTGCATAGGTCGCGAACAAAACGTCTTTAATGAAACCGGTGGCCATGCTGATCGTGTTATCTTTAAGTCGCCTATATTAATGTACACAGATTTAAAACAATTACGTGAACTCGACCAAGAGCATTACTATTCAGAAAAAGTATCACTGAATTACTTACCTGAAGAGGGCTTACAAGCCGCTATTGTTCGAGTATGTGATGAAGTTGTTGCACTGGTACGTGAAAAACGTGCTGCGTTCGTCATTCTTTCTGACCGTAACATTGAACAATCACATTTACCTATCCCCGCGGCAATGGCAGTGGGTGCAGTACAAAAACGCCTGGTTGATGAGCAACTTCGTTGTGATGCCAACATTGTGGTAGAAACGGCTTCGGCGCGTGATCCGCATCATTTTGCCGTCTTAATTGGACTTGGCGCAACAGCCATTTATCCGTTCTTAGCCTATGAAACCATTGAGCAGCTCGTTGCCAATAAAGAACTAGACATCGATGCAATGACTGCGATGTTGAACTACCGCAAAGGGATCAATAAAGGCTTATTCAAAATCATGTCCAAAATGGGCATCAGTACCGTTGCATCTTACCGTTCTTCAAAGTTATTTGAAGGGATTGGTATCAGTGCAGAAGTCATGGACTTATGTTTCCAAGGGGTGACTAGTCGTTTACAAGGTGCAGGTTTTGAAGAATTCCAACAAGATACATTGAATAATCAGCGTATTGCTTGGCTCAAACGTAAGCCAGTCAGCCACGGTGGATTATTAAAATACGTCCATGATGGCGAATACCATGCATATAATCCGGATGTCGTGAAATCATTACAAACGGCAGTAGTGAGTGGAAAATACGAAGACTATAAAGTGTTCTCTTCGTTAGTGAATGACCGTTCACCATCACATTTACGTGATTTGTTAGGCTTAAAATACGCAGATAAAAGCATTGATATCAGTGAAGTAGAATCAGCTGACACGTTATATCGTCGTTTTGATACAGCAGCAATGTCTATTGGTGCTTTATCACCAGAGGCCCATGAGGCACTCGCGATTGCGATGAACCGTTTGGGTGGACAATCAAACTCAGGTGAAGGTGGTGAACACTCTTCACGTTTTAACACTGAGAAAAACTCCAAGATCAAACAAGTTGCCTCTGGTCGCTTTGGTGTTACACCGCATTACTTAATGAATGCAACAATCATTCAAATCAAAGTTGCCCAAGGCGCTAAACCCGGTGAAGGTGGTCAATTACCTGGTGGTAAAGTTAACCAATACATTGCGGAACTGCGGTATTCAGTGCCTGGGGTAACATTGATCTCGCCACCGCCGCATCACGATATTTATTCAATTGAAGATTTAGCTCAGCTCATTTTCGATTTAAAACAAGTGAATCCAAAAGCCCTTATTTCAGTTAAATTAGTGTCTGAACCGGGTGTTGGCACCATTGCTTGTGGTGTTGCGAAAGCATACGCAGATTTAATCACGATTTCAGGGTATGACGGTGGTACTGCAGCAAGCCCATTAACATCAGTTAAATATGCAGGTAGCCCATTTGAGCTAGGTCTTGCAGAAACGCAACAAGCTTTAATTGAAAATGGCTTACGTCACAAAGTTCGCGTTCAGACCGACGGCGGCTTAAAAACCGGTCTTGATGTGGTTAAAGCTGCATTACTCGGTGCTGAGAGCTTTGGTTTTGGTACAGGCCCGATGGTTGCCTTAGGTTGTAAATTCTTACGTATTTGCCACTTAAATAACTGTGCGACGGGTGTGGCGACGCAAGATGAAAAATTACGTGAAAACTATTTCATCGGTTTACCGGAAATGGTCATGAATTACTTTAAGTTCATCGCACAAGAAATCCGTGAAATCATGGCATTAATGGGCGTGCGTAAGTTTGAAGATCTCATTGGGCACACTGAGTTTTTAGAATTGTTAACTGGCCAAACCGCAAAACAAGCGCGTTTGGATTTATCTCCGTTGTTACATAAACCTGAAGCTGGTCTTCATACCAAACTATTTTGTTCAGAGGGTGCGAATAACCCGATTGATAACGGTGATTTAAACCTTAAGATGGCAGCGGATGCGGCAGCCGCAGTCGCATCTAACTCAAGTATGAAATTAAGTTACCCTGTGCGCAACACTGACCGTTCAGTGGGTGCAACATTATCAGGTATGATTGCGCTCAAACATGGTAATCATGGCGCGGATGACTTTCCTATTAATATCGCACTTAAAGGTACCGTTGGCCAAAGCTTCGGCGTCTGGAATGTCGGCGGTCTAAACATGACACTTGAAGGTGATGCGAATGATTATGTGGGTAAAGGTATGACTGGCGGTGAGTTGGTCATATATCCGGAGCATCAGGTTAAATTTGACGCACACGAATCAGCCATTATGGGGAATACTTGTTTGTATGGTGCCACAGGCGGAAAATTGCTAGCTTCGGGTCGTGCTGGTGAGCGTTTTGCAGTTCGTAATTCTGGCGCAATTGCCGTAATTGAAGGTTGTGGTGATAACGGTTGTGAGTATATGACTGGTGGTATCGTAGCAGTGTTAGGCAGTGTGGGTGTGAACTTTGGTGCAGGTATGACCGGTGGTTTTGCATATATTTTAGATGAGCATAACGACATTGAGCACCGCATCAACGCTGAGCTAGTTGACGTACTGAGCATTGAAGATAAAGGTATTTTATCTGAACATTTACGTGGACTCATCAACGAACACTATGAAAAAACCGGTTCAGAGCACTCATTAAATTTATTATCTAATTTCAGTGGCATGTTAAGTTCATTCCGTTTAATTAAACCAAAAACAAGTGATGTGAAGAACTTACTGGGGCATATCAGTCGCTCCAGTGCTGAACTTCGTGTTCAAGCACAATAAGATAGGGGTAAAGTATGGCTAAGAATGTATACCAATTTGTGGATGTTGCGCGTATCGATCCACCAAAAAAACCTATCATTGTTCGCAAAGAAGAATTTGGGGAAATCTATCAACCATTATCACAGTCGCAAACTGAAGGTCAGGCTGACCGCTGTTTAGATTGTGGTAATCCTTATTGTGAATGGAAATGTCCCGTACATAACTATATTCCACAGTGGCTTGATTTGGCTAACCAAGGTCGCATCATAGAAGCGGCTGAGCTGTCGCATAAAACCAACTCATTACCCGAAGTCTGTGGTCGTGTATGCCCACAAGATCGCTTGTGTGAAGGCGCATGTACCCTTAATGACGATTTTGGTGCCGTAACGATCGGCAGTATTGAAACTTACATCACTGATACCGCATTCAAAATGGGCTGGCGTCCAGATATGTCTGGCGTAATTAAAACAGATAAGAGAGTCGCTATTGTTGGTGCTGGACCGGCGGGTCTCGCCTGTGCTGATGTCTTAGTACGTAATGGCGTAACGCCAGTCGTATTTGACCGTTATGAAGAGATCGGCGGCTTATTGACGTTTGGTATTCCCTCATTCAAATTAGAAAAAACCGTTATTCAACGTCGTCGTGAAATATTCACTGACATGGGCATTGAGTTCCGCTTAAACATTGAAATTGGCAAAGACATTCTGTTTGATGATTTATTGTCTGAGTATGATGCCGTCTTCCTAGGCATGGGGACTTATACCTCAATGCAAGGTGGATTTAAAAATGAAGCTGCTCCTGGTGTATTTGAAGCCTTACCATTCTTAGTTGCTAATACTAATCGTGTAATGGGATTAGAAAAATCACCCGCTGATTTTATTGATATGCAAGGCAAGAAAGTCGTCGTATTAGGTGGTGGTGATACCACCATGGATTGCGTACGTACTTCTATCCGCCAGAATGCAGCAAGTGTGACCTGTGCGTATCGTCGTGATGAAGCTAGCATGCCTGGTTCACGCCGTGAAGTCGTTAACGCCAAAGAAGAAGGGGTTGAATTCCAATTTAACTTAATGCCGCTTGACATCGCTGTTGATGATGCTGGAAATACTATCGGTGTGCGTATGGTTAAAACCGAAATGGGTGAACCTGATGCAGCCGGTCGTCGCAGTGCTGTTAAAATAGAAGGTTCTGAACATATCCTAGAAGCCGATGCGGTTATTATTGCATTTGGTTTCTCGCCATCGCCAGCGCCTTGGTTTGGTGACGTAGGTATTATCTTAGATGAAAAAGGACGTGTACGTGCACCTGAACATGGTAACTATCCATTCCAAACTTCAAATCCTAAGATCTTCTCAGGTGGCGACATGGTTCGCGGCTCTGACTTAGTAGTAACCGCTATCGCTGAAGGCCGTAAAGCCGCTGAAGGTATGATGGATTACATGGGCGTTTAAGCGTTTTATAACATTCAGACTGTATTTAACAAACTTAAAGCGGCGCATTGATTGCGTCGCTTTTTTGTTTTTGTAGTATGAATTAATCACTTTGGCACTGCAATTGCTTTAGAAGAATCAGTGACAGGTTTATCTCAAACTAGTCAAAAAACTGACCTTAGTATTGTGAGGAGTCAAAGATGGAATTAGCAATTATATTAACCATGGTTATGATCGTGATGGCATTGGCAGTCATGAAAATGAGTCAACCGGATATCAACGTCCCGTTTCAGCGAAAATCACAATTATTTACCCCAGTTGAACGTTCTTTTATTTTGTTGTTAGAGCAAGCTGTTGGCAATGAGTTTCGTATTTTATGTCGCGTACGGTTAGCTGACGTACTTTGTCCTCGTAGTCAATCGAAACAGTCCAAAGCCGCGCAGCAAAAAGCCAGCACCAAGCAACTTGATTTTGTTCTATGCGACAAAGAAGATATGCGCCCATTGATCGCCATTGATTTGGTTAGCGCCAAAGGCCCTGTAGTTAAAGGTAAAGAACAAAAAGAAGGCTACAAAACTCAACGAGATTGGTTTGTATCTGGCGCCTTAGAATCCGCTAGTGTGGCGCATGTACGCATCAAAGTAAAACCAGGATATACCGCCGCAGAGATCCGAGAATGTATCGAATCCAAATTAGTGGAATACCGTAAAGTCAAAACCAAACAACCTATATTTACCTCGCAAAAGCGCCCTACTCGACCGCTTCGCTCGAGTAAAGCGGTTGCTGCATAACTCGTTTACTTCTCCCTACTCGCCACGTGCTTGCTTTTTGCGGTCACGTGGCTTTTTTATGATATGATCGCAGCATCATTTATTCCAAACATAATTTAGTGTTTATTTAGCAGAGTGTTTACTATGAAATTTTTAATTTTAGGGGCGATGGATGAAGAAATCACCCTTCTTACCCAGTCTTTATCGCAATCTAATACGTCAACTATTCAGCATTTAACATGTCATACGGGTCAATTTGCGGGACATGAAATCATGGTCGCACGTTGTGGTATCGGCAAAGTGGCATCCGCCCTTGCTGTAGGCGTCTTGACCCAAGCGTTTTCACCTGATGTGGTCATTAATACAGGCTCAGCTGGGGGCTATGATAAGCAGCTGCAAGTTGGTGATATAGTGATTGCCGATGAATTAGTCCAGTTTGATGTTGATTTAACCAACTTTGGCTATGCGCACGGCCAACCCGCAGGGATGCCTGCAAGGTTTACGTGTGATGCTGAACTTATTGCTATTGCGTTAACTCAAGTAGCTGAATTAACTGATATCAATGCGATTAAAGGATTGATTGGCACCAGTGATAAATTTATTTGTGAAGCGGCCGACACTCAGCATATTGCCAGTTTATTTCCTAGCGTTGCAGCCGTAGAAATGGAAGGTGCTGCAATTGCACAAGCTTGTCATATGGCGAATATCCGTTGTGTCGTTATCCGTTGTATTTCTGACTTAGCGAATGAAGAGTCTACGCATACCTTTGAAGAGTATTTAGAAAAAGCAGCGGTTAACTCTGCAAATCTGGTTATGGCATTGATCCGGGCGGCATAATTGTTGTCTGATTTGGCATTTCCTCACTGGCTAACCCATCCTGCTTTTTTAGCGTTTGGGTTAATCAGTGCTGCCGTGCTGCTCGAATATAATGTTACTTGGCGCAAAGCAGTCCACCCAATTGCCCTTCTAAACTTACTAAATCATCGCTTAGGTATGCTCATTATTACTCAGCCTAGTCGCGCCAATAGTGTATTAGCCCTGAGTAGCGCATTATTGTTGTTCGTGCCTCTTATGGCTATTTTATGGTTTATTATTCAAATAGCAGAATTTCAGAATATTTTAATTGGCGTCCTGTTATGGGTAAGTATTGGGCAATGGCAACTGCGCAACGCGGCAAAACGTATTTACCACTATATCGCTCAAGATAAAAAACAATTGGCACGTGATACCCTTAATGGTTTTGTATTACGTGATACGGCGCAACTCTCACCTTTAGGTATTGCTAAAGCAACCACCGAAATGCTAATTTTGCGCCATGTTTACCAACAAATAGTGGTGATATTCTGGTTTGCTTTTACCAATATTTGGATCGCGTTAAGTTATCGTTTGCTTTACGAACTGGCAGCTTCTTGGAACCCTAAATATGGACAGTGGCGTGGTATAGGTCAATTGACGAATACTCTTATACGACTTCTTCAATGGCCAGCGGTAGTGTTGTATAGCGTCATGATTATTGTATTTAATCCTAATAAAACTATGCTACAACAGCTAATCACTTCTAAAAATATGACACCCGCCACATGGCTATTGACTCTCTATGGTTGGATCATCGATGCGCAGTTATCCGGTGCATATAATTATGCAGGTCAGCGTATTCGCAAACCTAAACTCGGCAGTTTCAATACGCTAAAACTCGATCATATTAAACGGGTATTATATCTTCAACCCATCTGGTTATGTGCCTATATTTTATTATGTTCACTTATCGCATGGCTATTATCGGAGATCCATTTGTAATGCGTAATTTTTTTATGATGTGCTGTATTCTTAGTATTAGCGTTAGTTATGCAAGCGCAGCAAAAACCATGCGGATCATCACCCTAGCACCGCATTTAACCGAATTAGTCTTTTTATTGGAACAAGAATCGAAGCTTGTTGCTGTCAGTGATTATTCTGATTATCCAGCACAAGCTACCTCATACCCATCAGTGGCGAGTTATACCGGATTGGATTTTGCCGCGATTTTGGCGCTACAGCCAACTCATATCATCGCATGGCAAGGCGGCAATAAACCGCAAGATATTGCCAAATTAGAGGCGTTGGGTTTACATGTATTAAGTTTACAAACGCTCACCTTGGATGATATTGCTAAAAATATAATAGACCTAGGGGAGTTTTTGGACGCGTCAACAGAATCATCTACGGTGCTTACGAATTCGCTAGCTATCGCGTCTAAATATAGCCAAAATTTGTTTCAATTAAAGAAAAAATATGCCGACCGTGAAGAGCAATCCGTGTTTTATTATTCTTGGGCGACCCCGTTAATGTCCATAGGTAAAGGGGCTTGGGCTAATCATGCATTGTCATTATGCCAATTAAAGCAAATTTTTGCACATAGCGAGATTGCGTATCCACAAGTATCATTATCCTATGTATTGCGGCAACAACCCGATTATATAATCAATGTCGCAAAAGAACAGTTATCGAGTATTGAGGATTTTTGGGCACCACACAGGGCTGTTATCAATGCGCCGATTGTACAACTGAATCCAGATCTGTTGCATCGTTTTACGCCTCGAATTTTGGCTGAGATAGTGCGGATGTGTGAAGCGACGAAGACAATGACATTTTAGCCGAAAAGTGGTACTTTTGATTCTGCTCATTTAAGCCAACATAAAGACATCATTCAGTTATGGAACTCAGTATTACCACACCCGCCATGTTATTTCCCGCAATCAGTTTATTATTATTAGCGTTTACTAACCGATTCTTGGCACTTTCAAGCCTGACTAGACAGTTTTCTCAGGATCATGAACACGAAGCGATCATGCTGCAAATTCAAAATTTTCGGAAACGCATAAAACTCATTCGTTGGATGCAAGAAACGGGTGTGTTGAGCTTTTTCTTTTGTGTATTGACCATGTTGTTTATTTACATGGATTATATGTTTATTGCCAATTGGGTATTTGGCGTAAGTTTAGTGTTGTTATTAATATCTTTGGTCTTGTCGGTACGAGAGATCCACATATCAATGGAAGCGCTCAATGTGCACTTAAACCAAGTACTCAACGAGCGCAAACAAATCAGCAAAGTCACTGACAAATCCACTAACAAAACAGCTGATTAACTACTTAGCCGCGACAAAGACACTACAAGGCTTGATGAAACATCAAGGTGCTTTGCACCGCTGCTTGCCAGCGCGCTAAACACGCGGTACGGACTTGAGGATCAATATTTGGTGTGAACACGCGTTCAATCGCTTTTAACTGTGAGATTTCTTCTACATCAGCATACAATTCAAGCTGTAACCCTGCTAAAAACGCTGCGCCTAATGCGGTTGACTCCATATTAACCGGACGTTGAATATCTACTTGTAATATATCTGCTAAAAATTGGCACAACCAATCATTTGCAACCATCCCGCCATCCACTAATACTGACGTACTTTGCACCCCATCTACGGCCATCGCATTTAACAAATCATTAGTCTGATAACACACGGCTTCTAACGCCGCACGAGCAAAGTGCGCATTAGACGTATCACGCGTCATACCATACAACGCAGCTCGTGCATTCGGCTGCCAATGCGGCGCGCCAAGACCAGCGAATGCTGGCACTAAGACTACGCCATGATCATAATCGAGCGACTCAGCAAGGACTTGTGAGGCTTTGGCATCGTCGATCACTTGTATTCCATCACGCAACCATTGTACGTTGGCGCCAGCGGTAAATATCGAACCTTCAAGCGCATAGTGAGTCTGGCCATTAAGCGAGTATCCCACGGTCGTCAATAACTTAGAGGTTGATGCAAGTGGCTCAGTCCCTGTGTTTAATAATGCAAAACAGCCAGTACCATAGGTACTTTTTAATGCGCCTTTGTGAAAACCACATTGCCCGACTAAGGCTGCTTGTTGATCGCCGGCAACACCAGCTATAGGCAGTGAAATTGGCAACACACCCACTGCAGTCACACCAAAGTCAGCGGCACAATCCAGCACCTTAGGTAATACACTTTGAGGCACATCAAACCATTCACACAACTCATCATCCCAGTCCATAGTATGAATGTTAAATAAATTAGTGCGAGAAGCATTAGTAGTGTCTGTGACGTGGGACTGACCTTGAGTCAAACGCCAAATTAAAAATGTATCTATTGTACCAAACGCCAATTCGCCACGTTCAGCCTGGGCACGTGCATCTGGCACATTATTTAAGATCCACGCAATCTTGGTGGCTGAAAAATACGGATCGAGGAGTAACCCGGTTTTCCCAGTAACTTGTACGCCTTTCTCTGTCAACTCGCTACACATTGCTGCTGTGCGCCGGTCTTGCCACACAATCGCATTGTAAACTGGCTTACCGGTTGTGCGATTCCACACTAAGGTCGTTTCGCGTTGATTGGTGATCCCAATCCCCATGACATCAATACCCATTGTTATCGCTTGTTCTAAGACGGACTTACATACGGCTAAGGTACTTTGCCAAATTTCTTCAGGATCATGCTCCACCCAGCCATTTTCTGGAAAATACTGGGTAAATTCTTGTTGAGCACTACATAGTGCCTTACCTTGCTTATCAAATACAATCGCGCGGGTCGATGTCGTACCTTGATCAATCGATAGAATACCTTGAGTCATGCTGAACCTTCACTTGAAACTTTACTTGGATATTAAAAGAAAACCGCGCCGTATTTATAACCAATAATTTACACTAGAATCAGTTTTATTGTACAAAAAGGCGAAAAATAGTTTAAAAATTAGTAATTCTAGTTTAAATTATATGATAAATATGAAAAATAGAAAGTCTTTGTTTACAAGGTGATGACAACTCAATGAATTTACGCGATACCAATCTGACCCAATTATCTGCTCAAACATACGATGTACTAGTCGTTGGAGCCGGTATCAATGGCGCTGTTAGTGCTGCTGCATTATCAAAAAAAGGCCTCTCAGTGGCCGTCATTGATAAAGGCGATTTTGCAGGAGAAACGAGCTCGCATTCCTCCAATTTAGCTTGGGGTGGGATCAAATACCTTGAATCGCATGAATATCTGCTCGTTAATAAATTGTGTAAAAGCCGCAATCACTTGATGCAATCTTACCCTTCTACAGTGCAAGAGATTCGGTTTTTGACGACACTACAAAAAGGCTTTCGTTTTCCTGCATTATTTGTCTATTTAGGTACGTTGTTGTACTGGATCATGGGACGATTTTTTACCCGTTTCCCTGAGTTTTTATCCTCTGCGGCTATTGAAGCCCGTGAGCCCGTGATTGATACAAGTAATGCTCAAGGTGGCTTTGAATATTCAGATGCGTTTTTGCATGATAATGATGCGCGTTTTGTATTTAATTTTATTCGTGGGGCAATGGATAATGGTGCGGTAGTAACGAATTACGTTTCTGCCCAAGATGCTCAATTTATCGATAATATCTGGCATGTCGCAGCCAAAGATGAAATCAGCGGTGAACCCATCGCGATTAAAGCCAAAAGTGTCATCAATGCCTGTGGCCCGTTTGCCGATGCGTTCAATGCTGAACTAGAGAACAAGACTGAACATCATCATGTTTTCTCTAAGGGCGTTCATTTAATTGTGAATAAGCTGACCAAAGTTGACAAGGTATTAGCGTTTTTTGCATCCGATGGACGTTTGTTCTTTGTTATTCCAATGGGACAAAAAACCTGTATTGGCACCACTGATGATAAAGTCGACTCCCCTAATCCGGTTGTCACCGATGCCGATCGTCATTTTATTTTAGATAACGTCAATGCATTATTAAACTTAGACCAACCTCTCACGATGGCGGATGTCATCTCCGAGCGCTGTGGCGTTCGTCCTTTGGCAGTTAAAGGCAATAGCGGTAGCTCTGATTGGGTGCAACTGTCACGTAAACATGCAGTGGATGTCAATACACCAAAAAGACTGGTGAGTATATTTGGTGGCAAATTGACAGACTGTATTAATGTTGGTAACGAGATTGCAGATACGATAGCCGCATTTGATATGCCATTACCTAAGCCGCATGCCAAATGGTACGGTGAATCTAGTGATGCCCACAAGCAAACCTTTTTAGACCGAGCAGAGTTGATCAACCTTGATGCACTGACTCCTGTATATTCGTCAGAGCTATTGTCTACGAGGTTATGGCGTCGCTATGATATTAATGCGTTACAGATTATTGATGAGATCCAACGCGATCCACAACAAGCCGAACAGCTGATGCATAATGCAGAGTATATTCGTGCTGAATTACATTATGCCGCACGCAGAGAAATGATAACTAAATTGGATGATTTTTTACGACGTCGTTCTAAAATTTCGATGGTGTTACGCAGTAGCGAGATCCTTTCTAGCCCTGGTTTACTTGAAGCATGTGAGATTTTGTTTGGCGAACAAGCCGAAGCTAAATTAGCAGAATACCAAGCAATGATAGCTCAAAAAGAATCATCTAAATAATCCACTGAGCTATCGTGTTCAATCCTCTAACGTTATAAATTGCACCCTGCTTCAGTTTAAGATCAAGAGCAGGGTACAATTGATATTTATGCTAGCGTGATACGAGCAAATTTACGTTTGCCGACTTGATAGACCGCTTCGCCAGCAACAGAAAGTTGTAACTTAGGATCATCAACTTTTTCACCATCAATCTTGACCGCACCTTGCTTAATCATGCGCATGGCTTCAGACGTAGAGGCTACCAGGCTCGCTTCTTTTAATAGTGAAGCAATTCCCATTCCATCTGCCGTTAAGGTAACGGTCAATTCAGGCATGTCATCTGGAATGGCATTTTTTTGAAAACGTTGAATGAAATCTTGATGTGCAGCTTCTGCTGCTGCATCATCATGAAAACGTGCAATAATTTCTTTGGCTAACTCAATTTTGGTATCACGCGGATTGGCACCCTCAGCAACGGTGATTTTTAACTGGGCAATCTCTTCAATCGGACGAAAACTTAATAAATCAAAATAACGCCACATCAACTCATCAGAGATAGACATGATTTTACCAAACATATCATTTGGCGCATCCGTAATGCCAATATAATTATTGAGTGATTTAGACATTTTTTGAACGCCATCTAACCCCTCTAACAATGGCATCATTAAGACCGTTTGTTGACGTTGTCCTTGAGATTTTTGTAATTCACGTCCCATCAACAAATTAAAACGCTGATCGGTACCACCAAGCTCAACATCCGATTCTAATGCAACACTGTCCCATCCTTGCACTAATGGATACAAAAACTCATGAATGGCAATCGGCTGGTTATTACTGTAGCGTTTTTTAAAATCATCACGTTCAAGCATACGAGCAACCGTCTGGCTCGCTGCTAACTTAATCATGCCAGCCGCGCCTAACTTGTCCATCCACTCAGAATTAAAACGGACTGTCGTTTTAGCCGGATCTAGGATTTTGAATACTTGTTCTTTATAGGTTTCAGCATTCGCCAAGACATCTTCTCTAGAAAGTGGCTTGCGCGTCACATTTTTGCCCGTTGGGTCGCCAATCAATCCGGTGAAATCACCAATCAAGAAAATAACTTCATGACCTAATTGTTGAAACGCGCGTAATTTATTGATTAATACTGTGTGACCAAGATGTAAGTCTGGTGCAGTCGGATCAAAACCTGCCTTAATTTTCAGAGGCTTACCTTCTTTTAACCGCTCAATTAACTCATCTTCGATAAGAATTTCATCTGCGCCGCGTTTTATTTCATTAAAGGCGATTTGCCAATCAGACATCTTGTTTCCACTTAGTATAGAATTTATAGGAACATTTTACTTGTCTAGCAGTCAGATGAAAAGACTTAACGTATGCTATTTTTTGTAAAAGTATTTTTATGTATACCTTTAAAAATCAGCAGGTTTACATAACTTACACTAGAATTTAAACAGTAATAGCGATATTCTTACATTACTTATCATAATGAGGAGTTTGCTTTGGTTTCTCAGACAATCAAAACATTACCTAAACCACACAAAATATCGTTAGTGGCGCTCATTATTATTGTATTTATTTTGACCATTAGCATGTTGTTTAGTGCTGATGCTTCTCGTCACGCAACCTCTCAAGTATTACAGCCTGGTATCAAGTATCCCGTAGATCTAGTCATTGATGAGACGACTGTCCGCTCTTCTAACGTAGAATCAGCGCCAAGCACATCCGAAACCATCTCTTATCAAGTTAAGTCTGGCGACAACCTAGCCAAAATATTCAAGCATGTCGGTTTGAGTGCCTCTGATACTTATCATGTTTCACGGGCAGGCAAGGACGCCAAAAAATTACTTACAATGATGCCCGGTGAATTTTTAAACTTTACGTTTGACGAACGTGGCAAAATTAACACACTAATCTATGAATATTCAGAAACTGAAACCTTGATCATCACCCGTAAATCTGATGATGATTATACGTCGATGATTGCAACTGCCGATGTATACAGCAAGCCTACATTTGCCCAAGGTGAAATCGAATCATCGTTTTGGAATGCCGGAATAAAAGCAGGCATGACCGATAATAAAATTATGGAGCTTGCTGATATTTTCGGTTGGGATATTGATTTTGCTATGGAAATACGCGCAGGAGATACCTTTAATGTCATGTACGAAGAACGCTATGTCAACGGTGACTTCATCGGGTTTGGGGATATTTTAGCCGCGGAGTTTGTCAACCAAGGTGAGGTATTTCAAGCGATACGCCATACCGACGGCAGCTATTATGCACCAAATGGGCGTAGTATGAAGAAGAGCTTTTTGCGTGCGCCAGTTAATTTCCGTTATATCAGTTCAAACTTTACCAAAAAACGCTACCACCCAGTACAAAAACGCTGGAAAGCCCATCGCGGTACGGATTATGCTGCACCGACAGGTACCCCCGTTGTTGCAGCAGGTAAAGGTCGCGTGATTAAGTCCACTTACGATAAATTTAATGGCCATCATGTGTTTATTCAGCATGGCGATCGTTACGTGACCAAATATTTGCATTTTTCTAAACGTAAAGTAAAGAACGGTGAAATCGTTAAACAAGGTCAGGTCATTGGCTTGTTAGGCTCTACCGGTATGTCATCAGGCCCTCATTTACATTACGAATTTTTAGTCGATGGGGTGCATCGTAATCCACGAACGGTGACATTACCCAAAGCCGAACCTATCGATAAAAATGAAAAAAATGCATTTATGCAATTAACCGAACAACGGTTAGTATTACTCAATAACAATAAACGCATCATGCTTGCGAGTATTAACTAAGGATCGTTATGCCGTTGTATGTCGGGATCATGTCAGGCACAAGCTTAGATGGCATCGATGTCGCGCTCATTAATATTCAACACAATACGCCTATTGTACTTATCTGCGCGCATACCGTACCTTTTGAACCTGCATTACGCGAGTCATTGACTGCGCTGATGCAGCCTGATTCAGTCCACAGCGTGGCAAAGATAGGCACGGTACAACAAGCCCTTACATGTGCTTTTGCACAGGCCGTTAATACCTTATTACAAGAGCACAATATTACGCCTGATAGCATTAAAGCGATAGGCTGTCATGGGCAAACCATTTGGCATGCACCAGACGCGCTCATTCCGTTTTCGATACAGCTTAATAACGCTGCTTTACTGGCTGCATTGACCCAAATTGATGTGATTGATGACTTTAGAGCGAATGATTTAGCACATGACGGGCAAGGTGCGCCATTAGTTCCCCCGTTTCACCAAGCCCTTTTCATGCCTTACCCGACCAACGTGGCTCGACGCGTCGTCATTAATATCGGGGGGATCGCCAATGTCACCATATTGCCGACCAGCCCAACTGGTATTACTCGCGGATTTGATACCGGTCCAGGTAATACATTACTGGATAGTTGGTCTGAACTTAACACAGGTCATGCTATCGACATTGATGGCAGATGGGGCAGCGACGGAACATGTAATACAATATTATTAAACAAGCTGCTCGCCGATCCGTATTTTGCACTGTCGGCACCAAAAAGCACGGGGCGCGAATATTTCAACTTGCAGTGGCTCAAGCAACAGCTAGCCGATTACCAAACACTGATTCCTGCACTAAGCCCGCAAGATGTGCAAGCTACACTGGTAAGGTTAACTAGCGTGTCGATTGCTCAAGCGATAGCAAGGCACTTGGCGTCACCTGAGCACGGCGAGCGATCTGATCACGAACAACAACTTGGAAAAGCCAACCAACATAAATGTGAATGGATTATCTGCGGTGGTGGCGTACATAACGCGGCATTATTACAACAATTACAATCTCTGTGCTCGGACCAAAACGCAACCCTGACCGATATGCACTCATTAGGCTATGATGCAGATGCTATCGAAGCCATGGCGTTTGCTTGGTTAGCGTATTGTTACGATGCACAGATCCCAGCGAATTCGCCAGCGGTAACAGGGGCAAAAAAATCCGTGATTTTAGGGGCTAAAACTTATGCTTAAGTTAGTTATTTTATCACGCGATGCTCATCGCTATGCTGATTTATGGAGCCAGCAGCATGCAAACCAAGATGTCACTTTATTACTAAGTACAGCTCAGCCCGAAGATGTAATCAAACATCATCAAGCCAATGAAGTGAGGATTTTATTAGCCGATCCCGATTTGGCGGTCCAAGTCATTGACCACCTTCCCAACCTAGTATGGTGCCAATCCGCTTGGGCAGGTAATGCACCACTTCTGCAACACCCCAAACAAGATTATATGCTCAGCAGTGTTAAAGGAATTTTTGCGCAGTTGATGAGTGAATATGTTCTGAGTTATGTATTGGCGCACGTGCGTCAACATACATCATTACGCGTATTACAAACTCAGCAACAATGGCAACCGCCTCACATTGCTAGCGTCAGTCAAATAACCATTGGGATCTTAGGTTTAGGGCATATTGCCAACGGCATGCTACCAGTGTTAGCAGCGTTAAATGCTAACGTCATTGGCTTATCGCGACGTGCAACGCCGCCGACTGATTTTACAGATATTCCCATGTTTACTGACGCTCAACGACATGAGTTTATAGAACAATGTGATGTCTTAGTTAATCTATTACCCGATACCCAACATACACGAGGGTTTATAACCCAAGAGCTCATTGATGGGTTATCACCTCAACCTCGGTTATTTATCAATGCAGGACGAGGCAGCGTTATCGCTGATGAGGTATTATTGTCAGCGTTAGAGCAACAAGTATTCGTTGCTGCGGTGCTCGATGTATTTACACAAGAACCGTTAGCGCCAGAGCATGAATTTTGGCATCATCCACGCATTACTGTGACACAGCATACCGCTGCGATTTCAGTGCCTGATGATGTTATGCAGATTTTTATCGATAATCTTGCACGCTTTACGCAAGGTCAAACACCACACTATATTATGAATTGGGAGCAAGGCTATTAATGAACAGAATAATTAGGGTCAGAACCAAATTAATTAGGGTTGAAGCTGTGATTTCAGCAACCTTATTATGCGCTTTAGCCATGCTCACATTATCTATGTCGGCTAGTGCTGCACCCACCCCTCCGCCACCAGTATTATCGAGCCCCGAACAATATCCACCGGCAAAATCGATCACAGCAATGACTGCCACTGAACAAAATGATTTTTTTGCCGCTATATCTCGGTTATGTGGTCAAGCATTTACGGGTACACTCGCAGTTGATACGTCTGGTAGTGACCGCTTTGCTGATGCGCAGTTATTAATGCATGTACGCGAATGTTCAGATACGCAAATCAAGATCCCTTTTTATGTTGGAGCGGATGCATCTCGTACTTGGGTGCTCACTAAAACAGGTGGCGGGTTATTGCTCAAACATGATCATCGTCATAAAGATGGCAGCCATGATGATTTAACCTTATATGGCGGTCATACACAACAGCTTGGCTCAGCTCACACACAAGCCTTTCCTGTGGATGTGTTTACACAAGCGCTATTTATTGAGTTAGGTTATCCGCAGAGTTTGACTAATATATGGGAAGTGTTCATCTATCCTGATACGTTTACCTATCGCTTAACACGTGCCGGATTTGAATTTAAAGTTGTGTTTGATTTAACCCAACCAGTGGTTAGTACCAAAACCCCTTGGGGCCATCGCTAACACACTGTTTGAGTTATTTACATATAGCCAGGACAGCCATAAAAGTCTAGATAGAAAAACTTGAACCGCAGCCACACGTCGTGGTTGCGTTAGGGTTATTAACCAAAAAGCGCGAGCCTTCTAGCCCTTCAATATAATCAACCGTTCCACCTACCAAATATTGTAGGCTCATCGGATCGACAACCAAGGTTACTTCATTTTTCTCTATCGTCATGTCACCCTCGTTGACTTTCTCATCAAAGGTGAAACCATATTGAAAACCTGAACAACCGCCTCCTGTCACATAAACACGCAGTTTAAGTTCAGGGTTGTTCTCTTCGTCGATTAACGTTTTAACTTTCGTTGCTGCCGATTCTGAAAATTCAATAGGGAGTGCCATTTCTACAGTCATGGTAAACAAAGTATCCTAAGTAGTAATTAACTTGATTATCTAATACTTGAGTAAATTCATCAAGTATTCGGTGCAATTAATTCTGACCAAGTGAATTGTTGTGTAAAGCTGTCACGTTTTCGCTTCCATTGATAGACATCAGTGTTGATCTCTAGTTGTTGAGGAATAAAACCGTCAGGTAAAGCAAACACAAATTGTTTTTCTAAAAAATACTGATAGCGATAGCGCATTGACGTATCCGTATTTCCTATGAATACTGAATTAGCTAGTAAATCCTCTAACGCATAAGTTCGGGGCTGCTCATCTTGCGTGCCGATAAGATTGATCACTAAGTTGCCATTAATTAACGATTTAAGCGCACGCCCTTGTAATAACAACATGTCTAACAAAAAATGCTGTGATTCAGGTAATGCCATTACGCTGATACTATGGATTGCGAACGGGCCAGCGGCCTCACTTTCACCTAACACCAGTTCATACAGGGCTATTTTTTGTTGTAATGATTGATTTTCGGCAAGCAACTCGCCGTAGCTTTCTTCTACTAACGTTTGTGCTGATTGTTGTAAAGCGAGTTCAACTGCAATTTGGCTCAATGATTGATTTAACCGCTGGTTCTCTGCTTGCGCGTGAGCAATCGTGCCACTCATTACCTGTGTATTACGTTGTTCTTGTTCGATACTATAGTTTGCTAACTCATAGCCCACATAGAGCATTAGAAACATGAAAAGCACGATTACGGTATAAAACCGAAATGCACTATTGTTAAGTCTGAATTGATACAAATCCACGCCTAGTCCTATTTGATTAGCTTGTTTTTCGCAACATTATGATATTATGCCATTTATTCGTATGATTAATCAGTAAGATTTATACCAGACTTGTGAAAACACAACATGCTTGATTCGCTTCGCCTGACATTATCGTATCCCAAAACCTCATGGCAACTTTGCTTATTTGGGGTCATAGCCGGTTTGTGTGCGGCAACTCTCATCATTATATTTCGCCTGTCATTTCAATATATTCAATTACAACTTTTACCTGAACTCGGCGCCTACGACCAATTACCTTGGTATAAACGTTTTATGCTGCCTTTTTTGGGTGTCATTGGCATTTATTTAGTCGCCTCAATAACCGGATTTGCCCATTACCGTTTAGGGATCCCGTTTGTCATACATCGCATTAAAAACAATTTTGGCTTAATGCCTTTACGCTCCACCATCAATCAATTTTTTGGTGGTATGTTTGCCCTAGCTAGTGGCTTTTTTGTGGGTCGCGAAGGTCCATCAGTACATCTTGGTGCGGCTGGTACCAGTTTTGTCGGCGATGGGTTAAAGCTACCTTATAACTGCATTAGAATTCTAGCCGGTTGCGGTATTGCTGCCGGTATTTCAGCATCCTTCAATACGCCATTTGCAGCGGTTATTTTTGTCATGGAAGTGGTGATGCGTAATTATCGCATTCATATATTTATTCCAATAATGCTTTCAGCTGCAATAGGCTCGGTGATGTCTCGCTTGGTATTTGGCGAAGGAACAGCACTATTATTTTTATCTTTTGCTGATCTAGATAAAGTTATTTATGTCTACTTAGTGTTATTTGGTATGGGCTTAGGCGCATTAGCTGCTGGATTTAACAGCCAATTAATGAATGTGATGCAACATTTTCAGCGCTATACAATGGCGACTCGCTTTGCATTAGCGGCGTTGTTAACTGGTAGCATTGGTATATTAGTACCTGATGCAATGGGCGCAGAATTTGAAGCTGTGCACCAGTTATTTGATCAAGACGTTGCCATTGGCTTGCTGATTGGCGTGTTCGTCGCTAAGTTTATCCTCGCGTTAGTGGCTATTGGCTTAGGGATCCCTGGAGGTATTATTGGACCGGTGATGGTTATCGGCATGTTTGCAGGTGCTATTTTAGCGTATCCTTTAGAAACCATTTTGGGTTCAAGTGAGCATCACGATAGCTTTGTCCTGCTCGGTGTAGCCGGCATGCTAACTTCAGTATTGCATGCTCCTTTAGCGGCGTTAAGTGCGGTGATGGAATTATCTTATGCCCCCGAAATTGTCCTTCCAGCCATATTGGTGATCGTTCCTTCTTATGTGGTGTCGAATCAGGTTTTTAATAATCGTTCTATCTTTATCCGCCAAATGGAATTTCAAGAACTCAACTACAAGCTTTCCCCGATTACCCAATCTCTACAAAAAACAGGGGTGTTAGTGTTATGCCAAGAGCCCGTTACTCAATTTAGCCAAGCTCAAAGTCTTGCGATGATCGACTATATCAAAGCACATCCCACGAATATGGTGATCTATGACGATATCAGTGCTGAGCAACACGTATGGCATTTGGTTGAACCTAATATTCATTTAGAAATAGAAGATACGCCCTTCACCACCACGCCACTCCCTGTATATTCTTATCAAAATACCTTAGCAGAAATTTATGATGAATTAAAAGCAAAGCGTTCCGGTGCAGTGTTAATTATGTGCCATGAACAAAAACGTATTTATGGTGTGGTAACGTGGAATGCATTACATGCATATTTGTTTAAATTAGAACATTAATAAGAGTAAAACTAACATGACGTTATTGTGGGTCAAAGCATTACATATCTTTTTTATGGTGGCATGGATGGCGGGGATATTTTATTTACCGCGATTGTTTGTCTATTTTGCTGAAAATGAAGATCCTAATCTACGTAAAGTATTTAACGTTATGCAACGTCGTTTATGGTTCTTTGTCGCCCCCTTTGCATTATTAACATTAATTTTTGGTGTGTGGTTGATTGGGATATATGGCATGGATTGGTTTAGAGCCTCAACCTGGCTGCATGTGAAGTTAGCATTATTAGTCGGGTTATATGCTTACTATGGTTATCTTTATAAAATCATGCGCGATTTAGCAAATGGCCGTAATATACGTTCATCTAAGTTTTATCGTATATTGAACGAAGCGCCGGTATTAGTGTTACTTGCGATTGTTATCTTGGCCATCGTTAAACCGTTTTAATCTAATTGGATTTACCGTTGCGTAAACTGCTCAAATTGATTAGGTAGATAACTCGCTACTTGACCACTAAGTCCTACATACCGTTCAATCGTATTCGGTAACGATAAAAATAATTGCGGTAATGCCGAGATAAATGCTGGTTGCTGTGCTGGAGATTTTTTGCTTATCGCCAAAGGTACATCTGCAAACGTAGTCATCATCGACAAGCACTGTTGCAATGTCTTACTGTGCGCGACTTGTGCCGTTTCAGGCATCGTGTCCCACGCTTTTTGCCACTGTTTTTCTTGTGCCTGATGGACGAGTAACACGCCTTGTAAAAAGTCTGCAAACATAGCCAATTCAGAATCATCCCAGCTCCATGCTTCACAAAATGTATAATCTGATTGATGAATCGCAGCTAACACTTGTGACAAGCCATCCATTAGAACTTTAGTTAACTGTTCCAACGCAGCCTCACTGGGTATCTGTGAGTGTTGATTAAAGACATAACCGAGCCATGTTTCCGGCATTGGGATCTCTGGCACACAACTAACACCAAACAAAATACCATGAACTTTGCGAGCGCTATATAACGTTTTTTGCCATAACGACAACTGATATAAATCATTCAGCGCTTGGGGTAATCGGTGAGCTGACATGAATCATTCCTTATTAATACTTCCTCTTTAATCCTTCTATGAAGTATATAAGAAAGGTGCTTGAATACCTAATCTAAGCGAGAGTTGTCTTTAGCGCCATTTATGTGGCATAGTAAACCTATATTTGACATATAATAACTACAACATGTCTCGCTCCTACTCAAATGTACATTCTAATTATTCGGGACTCTTGGTGACCGCAGCCTTTATTGGCCCTGGTACAGTCACAACTGCAACCTTAGCTGGCGCACAATTTGGCTATGGCCTGATGTGGGCTCTGCTCTTTTCGGTCTTTGCAACAATTGTCATTCAAGATATGGCTAGTCGCCTAGGGATCGTAAGCCAAATGGGCTTAGCCGAAGCTCTACATAAAACAATTTCTCAACCCCTGTTAAAACTCTTCATGGTGCTCTTAGTCGTCAGTGCTATCGGCATTGGCAATGCGGCGTATGAAGCAGGCAACATAACTGGGGCGGCGTTAGGATTGGCCTCGGTCACAACATATCCCCTAACCAACTGGCTCGGTATTATTTCCATTATTGCCGCAATAGTGTTGGCTTCGGGCAGCATTCGCTTGGTTGAGCGCTTATTGATTACTCTAGTAATGGTGATGAGCGTAGTATTTATTACCGCATTTGTCAGTAGTGGACCTGATTGGGATGCGTTATTTTCAGGTATGACACAGGTCAACATTGATGCCTCCAATATCACAATGATCATCGCTCTCATTGGCACAACCATAGTTCCCTACAATATTTTTATGCAATCAAGTTTGTTGGCTAAAAGCGGTTCACAACATCATCTACTCCCGCAGATCCGAGAAAACCGGATTAAAAACGTAGTCAGTTTTTCATTCGGAGGATTAATTACGATTGCGATTTTGGGTACTGCAGCCAGTACCTTTTTTGCCCAAGGCTTAGCAGCCAATGCCGATAATTTAGCCCTACAATTAACGCCATTACTCGGTGATTTTGCAACACTGTTTTTTGCTATCGGGTTATTTTCTGCAGGCTTAACCAGTGCAATTACCGCCCCACTAGCAGGCGCATACGCAGTATGCGGCGCATTGAGATTATCCACATCACCTAAAGAAATGAGTTTTAAAATCGTCGCTGGATTAATTTTATTATCTGGAGTCTTAGTCGCATTTAGCGGGATTAAACCTATTGCTGCGATTATTTTCGCTCAAGCAACTAATGCGTTATTGTTGCCAGTAATTGCGGTGTTTTTGTTGATTGTGGTGAATAACAAACGCATCATGCGTCAGCATACCAATAGCATTATCAGTAATATTTTAGGTTGGTTTATTGTGGCTTTAGTGGTTGGGCTAGGTACATATAAATTATGGATGCTGTAGCGTCAACAACATCCATTAATCTAACTTTAAGCATTAGCCCTTGCTCAGTTAGGCTGATAATCGAGCAACAACCTCTTCAAGCATATCTCTAGATACCCCGAAGTTTAAACGGAAAAAATGCTCATTACCAAAATCCACACCCGGTGATGGGCCTACTCCACGAGATTCACACCAGTCTTGCACATTTTTAGCCGTCCCCAAATCTAATTGGGATGCATCAACCCACAACAAAAAGGTAGCCGGTGCAGGAAGTGCTTTTAGACCCTCAATTGCATTAATCGCTTTAGCCAAATAATCACGATTGCCAATTAAGTAATTGCGCTGGGCAGCATGCCAATCATCACATTCAGTAAATGCAGATTGTGTCGCAACTAACCCCAAAATATTGACCCAAGGCACAATGCCACGCGCAGCGGCATTAAACGTATTCCGTAGTGTGGTATCAGGAATGATCGCAAATGACGTGCCTAAACCTGCAATGTTAAAGGTTTTATTTGCAGCCATTAAGGTAATAGAACGATGCTGTAATTGTGCATGATTACCTGCTGGTAAATGGGTCAGTTCATCTAGAATCAAATCACAATGAATTTCATCCGAACATAAGATCACATCATTATCAGCACATATCTGTGCTACGCGATCTAACTGCGCTTGCGATAATACACTGCCAACCGGATTCATCGGATTACACATGATAAAGAGCTTCGCTTTAGGATCTTTGGCTTGCGCCTCAAGTTCTGCAAAATCAAGCATCCAACCGTCATTTTCCTCCACTGTAGCAATATGAATTGGCGTACAGTCATTAAACTCAGGAGCTGCTAAAATAGGCGGATAATTAGGGGTTTGAATTAAGACTATATCACCCGCTTGACAAAACGCACGGATTGCGACATTAAATCCAGGACAAACACCGGGAGTCCATACAATCCAAGAAGGCTGAATATCCCAGTTATATTGGCTCTTACACCAGCGCACCACAGCATCATTAGCTGGCTTGTATTGTGCCGGTAAATGATAGCCAAGCACACCATGTTCAATCTGGGTATGACACGCTTGCTGGATCGCTGGAGCGACTTTAAATTCGGTATCGGCGATCCACATTGGCAAAATATCTTTGCCTTTGTATTTTTCCCATTTACAAGAAAAAGTACCCGAGCGGTCAACGCGTTCGTCAAAATTAAACATCAATGTAAGCTTCCTATTATTAATATCGCTAAAGTATATCGTAAACAAAGCATATACATTACAATAAGGTGAAATTTTATTTGTTAAGAGACCTATCCATGGCTAATCGTGGTGTAAAAAAACCAAAGTTCCGTGAAGATTTTGGGGTGTTCGTTTGTGAACATGTGTTAAACGACAATGCAAAAGTACTGCAAGTCACGCGTGATCTTGAAGGGGATTGGCAATTCACTTGCGGTGATGATGCTGCCGATGAAACCTCTGATTTACATTTGCTTGCTGTGGGTGAATTACTGCAACGTGATATTAGTTTAAGTGATGCTGTCGTCTTAGAGCCGGGTCAAGGTATTGAGCGCGCTGCTACTTATAAAGATTGGGATACCTTTGCCTTAGAGGAATAAGAATACAATGACTAAGATTACCAAAACACTCATGCTCATCAGTTTGATTTTACTTGCTTGTGTCTGTTATTTCATCGGCACGGTCAAAGGCGCAGTGGCATTTATTGCACTGGGCGTGATACTAGAGTTAGGCTTTTGGCTTGGACTGTTGAAAAAGAAAAAATCCGCATAAAAAAGGTCGCTAATGCGACCTCTTTATAAACTTATCTAAATCTAATCCGATTTAGTTTTTCGCAGGACGACCAGCACGTTTACGTTCGTTTTCAGTCAATAACTTCTTACGAATACGAATGCTTACTGGAGTCACTTCAACTAATTCATCATCATCAATAAATTCTAGTGCTTGCTCAAGTGTATATACAATTGGCGGTACTAGTGTTTGTGCTTCATCTGTACCAGATGCACGAACGTTAGTTAATTGCTTACCTTTAAGGGCGTTAACGGTTAAGTCGTTTTCACGGCTATGAATACCTAAAACCATTCCTTCATATACTTCAACACCATGACCGATAAACATGCGGCCACGCTCTTGTAAGTTAAAGATAGCATTGGTTAGGGCTTTACCCGTTGCGTTGGCAATCAATACACCATTTTTACGTGTACCGATATTACCGCCTTTGTGTGGACCATAATGATCAAACGTGTGGTACAACAAACCAGAACCAGAAGTTAATGTCATAAAGTCAGTTTGGAAACCAATTAGACCGCGACTTGGTACAACGAAATCGACGCGAGTACGGCCTTTACCATCTGGAGACATGTTGGTCATTTCTGCTTTACGCAAACCAAGTTGTTCGATGATAGAACCTTGATGTTGTTCTTCAACGTCAACCGTCATTGTTTCAAACGGTTCCATTAGTACGCCATCAACTTCTTTTAAGATAACTTCCGGACGTGAAACAGCTAGCTCGTAACCTTCACGACGCATGTTTTCAATCAAGATACCTAAATGTAGTTCGCCACGACCTGATACGCGGAATTTATCCGGATCTGCCATTTCTTCTACACGTAAAGCAACGTTGTGTACTAATTCATTTTGTAAACGCTCAAGGATGTTACGTGACGTAACAAACTTACCTTCTTTACCAGCAAAAGGAGACGTATTTACTTGGAAAGTCATGGTAACAGTAGGCTCATCAACCGATAAAGGCTTAAGCGCTTCGACTTGGTTAACATCACAAATCGTATCAGAGATTTTTAATTCGCCAAGACCCGTGATAGCAATAATATCGCCTGCAGAAGCAGAATCAACATCGTGACGATCAAGACCTAAGTAACCTAATACTTTACCCACTTTACCGTTACGCTTTTCGCCTGCTGCGTTAACAACAGTCACTTGTTGATTCATTTTAACTGAACCACGAGTAATACGGCCTACACCTATAACCCCAACGTATGAATTATAATCAAGCTGTGAAATTTGCATTTGGAAAGCACCAGCTTGGTCTGCATCTGGCGGAGAAACTTTATTCACGATAGTTTCAAATAAAGGAGTCATGTCTTCGCTTGGAACGTCAACATCGTTGGTTGCCCAACCGTTGATAGCAGAAGCATAAACCACATCAAAATCTAATTGGTCATCAGTCGCGCCTAAGTTATCAAACAAATCAAACACTTGATCGATAACCCAATCAGGACGAGCACCTGGCTTGTCAATTTTGTTGATAACAACAATTGGTTTAAGACCTTGAGCAAAGGCTTTTTGTGTTACAAAACGCGTTTGTGGCATTGGCCCTTCTTGCGCATCAACCAATAACAATACTGAATCAGCCATCGACATTACACGCTCTACTTCACCACCGAAATCGGCGTGTCCAGGGGTATCTACGATGTTGATACGGTAATCATTCCAGTTGATTGCAGTATTTTTCGCTAAGATCGTGATACCACGTTCTTTTTCAATGTCATTAGAATCCATTACACGCTCTTCTGCTGCACCGCGTGACTCTAACGTACCAGATTGTTGTAATAGTTTATCAACTAGGGTAGTTTTACCATGGTCGACGTGCGCGATTATCGCAATGTTACGTAACTTATCAATTGAGGTCTGGGTAGCAGACATGTAATGTACTCTCTATATATATAAAACTAGACTGCAAGCGTAAACAATATTCAACACCCACAGCATCATGGGCGCGTATTCTACAGACATATTGCTAAATAAGCGAATATTTACACTAAATAAATAGAGAAAACTAGCACTGTTAAATCTTCACTCATCTAGAATAACAGTGCATTTACATCTCAGTGCTTATTACCACTACTCTTGAGCCGGAATGCACAGCACTTCACAGTGTACTTTTCCTAATACATCTTCAGCGGTATTGCCAATAAAAAACCCAGAGATCCCAGATCGTCCAACCGTCCCAATAATTAATAAATCCGCTTTATGAGTGTCACAATTATGTGCAATTATCTGTGCAGGATCACCCATGTCTATAATGCAATTTTTAGGATCAATATCATGAGCCTGAGCAAATTCGTGCATTGCCTCTTCATGATGTCGGGCAACATTATCCAACAAATCATCATACGCAATTGCCGCCATTTCAAACCCTACAGTCTGAATAGGGGCTTCATAGACATTGATATATATGACATTCGCATCATATTTATCCGCTAACCAACGACTGTATAAGACAATTTTTTCATTTAATATCTGATGAGCTTTATCCCCGCTGATAGGATCAATCGCGACAACAATGGATTGATACGTTAATTCATCGTCGTTTACTAGCCATAACGGTTTGTGTGAATGCCGGATACATTGACGATCCGTCGGCGTGTAAAAAGGATTAATTTGATCTAAATCTTCACTTTTTCGCTTCATGACCAAATCAATATCTAATGCTGCAGTCAAATCATCCAACGCATCAGCAATATTAGGGGTGAAACGGACGTGATTGATACATTTTACACCATTATTTTCAATTTCATCCGCAATCTCATCTAACAATGCTTCTTTATTTGACAACATGTGTTGCTGTATCTGTAAGTATTGAGGTTCCGATAAAAAATCAGAATACTGAGTAATCGAATCATAAGTAGATGTTAACAAATGCAAAACAGCATGAGTTTGTTTTGCGAGCTGCTCAGCTTTATCAAGCGCAACATGAGTGCTGTGTTCTGTGTTGACAGTAACTAAAATCGTTTGTATGAGTTGTGACATCATCTATCCTCCTTTTGCTGACTTCTTGAGTATAGATCGTCTATTTGTTTTTACCTTGATCAAGGACAAATAAAATAGGACTTTCATACTAGTTTAATCCACCCCGCATATCATTGCTGATTAAATAATTATATTTCACTATGGAGTTGTACACCGAAATGTTCTACATTAACTGCCCGTTGTTGAACATAACATGCTGAATGAAATAGCCACGCACCAAATTAGCGCAGAGGCACTATTGTGGTGCATTATCTGCATGAAAATGGTGAATTAGCTATGGGTAACCTACTCTATATCCTGAATTCATTGCGCTTAATCCGCGTTTCATTCAATGGCATATAATTTGCAGGTGATTTTACAAGCCCTAGTTCGTAAAGTTAACAACGGGTCACAGACCACAGAATTTTATAGTTAAATTGGAGATAAAGAATGTCAATTGAAAAGGCGTTAGAACTCATTAAAACAAGCGAAGCAAAGTTTATCGATCTTCGTTTTACAGATACTAAAGGTAAAGAGCAACACGTTTCTATACCCACTCACCAAGTAAATGAAGATTTTTTTGAAGAAGGTAAAATGTTTGATGGCTCTTCTATCGCTGGATGGAAAGGAATTAACGAATCAGACATGGTATTAATGCCTGACCTATCTACTTTAGTCGTTGACCCGTTTGCTGAAGAAACTCAAATCAATGTCACCTGTGATATCCTTGAGCCTTCAACTATGGAAGGGTATGACCGCGACCCACGCTCAGTTGCTAAGCGCGCTGAAGCGTATTTAATATCTACCGGTATCGGTGATAAAGTATTAGTCGGCCCTGAGCCAGAATTCTTCTTATTTGATGATGTGCGTTTCCATACTGATATGGCCGGTTCATTCTTCAAGATCAATGCTGAAGAAGCAAAGTGGAACTCAGGTACTAAATACGAAGATGGCAACACAGGACACCGTCCTGGTGTTAAAGGCGGTTACTTCCCAGTGCCTCCAGTGGATTCAGCTCACGATATCCGCGCAGCAATGTGTTTGGTTATGGAAGAAATGGGTTTAACAGTTGAAGCGCATCACCATGAAGTTGCGACTGCTGGTCAGAACGAAATCGCCACTATGTTCAACACCATGGTAGCTAAAGCTGATGAAATCCAAATTTACAAGTATGTAGTTCACAACGTTGCCCATGCATACGGTCAAACTGCAACCTTCATGCCTAAGCCGATTGTTGGTGATAATGGTTCTGGTATGCACGTTCACCAATCAATTTCTAAAGATGGTAAAAACATCTTTGCTGGTGACAAGTATGCGGGTCTTTCTGAAGAAGCATTATACTACATCGGTGGTACGATCAAACACGCTCGTGCACTGAATGCATTCACTAACGCATCAACTAACTCGTACAAGCGTTTGGTTCCAGGATTCGAAGCACCAGTTATGCTTGCATACTCTGCACGTAACCGTTCTGCTTCTATTCGTATTCCACATGTAACGAGTGATCGTGCACGTCGTATCGAAGTTCGTTTCCCTGACCCAACGGCTAACCCGTACTTAGCATTTACTGCATTGTTAATGGCTGGCCTAGACGGGATCAAAAACAAAATTCACCCAGGCGAAGCTGCTGATAAAGATCTTTATGACTTACCAGCAGAAGAAGCAGCACTTATCCCTACCGTTGCTTCATCGTTAGAACAAGCACTTGAAGCACTTGATGCTGACCGTGAGTTCTTAACTGCTGGTGGTGTTATGAGTAACGACATGATTGACGCATACATCGAGCTTAAAAAGCAAGAAGTTGAGTTATTGAACACGTCTGTTCACCCTGTAGAATTTGATATGTACTACAGCTGCTAAGCATTACGCTTACTCGTTAAGTATTAATTTCTATACAAAAGCCTGCATTTGCAGGCTTTTTTTATGACCAAAATCAGCTACACTTTGAAGATGTTGACCTACATACGATCATCTATGAGCAATCAAAACGCAACATCCTTAGAATCGACTACTGTATCTTTTGCAGCGATATTTAACTTTCACAAGTTAGCCCTTTGTGTTTTATTGTTCGTCGGCATACTGTTCTCACAACCCGCTCTCAGTGCTCCCCCGACAATACAGTTACTGACTCCGGCTGATGAATCCACAATTAGAAATACACAGGGACAAGTCCATATTAGCTGGGTAACGCATTCGGCACTCAATGTCGTTTACGAAATCTACCTTGATGATGTCCTCAAAAAAACGACCACTCACACTGCAATGGCCTTAACTGGTGTAGAACGCGGCGCACACTCTATTTATTTACTGGTAAAAGACGAAAACGGCAAAGTAATTGCATCGTCTCCTACACACACCATTTTCGTGCACCAAAATAGTAAATTATTTAGATAATTTACGGTTTTTTATTATTGGTTAACGTTGAAAATGGATAATAAATAGCGTGATGCACTTTTTTGGTGCATAGTGGATACTATGAATATTTCCTTTGAAAAAACATTTGATAATTTAATTACTGCTGTGCTCGTTTTAAATACGCGCTTTGAAGTGCAGTATGCGAATCAAGCCACGCTCAGTTTTCTAAAAACAGGACGCAAACAGTTATACGGCAATATCGTCGATGACTTTGTGTTGTTTTCATCCTTAGATAAAACGCGATTTCGTGCAGCGCTAGAACATCATGAAAACTTTAGTGAAAATGAAGTTGAGTTATGTTTGCTGGATGAAAGTATTTTATTATTTGATATTGGCGTAACATATATTATCAATGAAGAACAAGATTTGCTCTTAATTGAAGCCAAACACATCGATCAACAAAAGCGTATTAGTAAAGAAAATCAACAAGCAGCACAACAACATGCAGCCAAAGAACTCGTGAGAGGCTTGGCACATGAAATTAAGAATCCACTTGGCGGTATTCGCGGTGCTGCGCAGTTACTAGCGATGGAGTTATCTTCTCCCGAGCAAAAAGAATACACGCAAATGATCATCAAACAATCAGACCGATTGCGCGAACTTGTCGATCGACTCCTTGGCCCCAATTCTTTACCTCAGTTTACATGGCAAAATATCCATATCCCCATAGAGGCAGTGTTTCAGTTAGTTAAACTCGATAATCATTATAATATTAATATTGTACGCGATTATGATCCTAGTATTCCTGATGTGTATATTGACGCCAATATGATCCAACAAGCCGTGTTAAATATTGTCAAAAACGCCATGCAAGCTTTGCATGATGCGCAGTCCAAATTACCTAAAATCAAAATCAAAACTCGCGTTGCTAGACACCAAGTTATTTTAGGCAAAAAAGTCCCGCTATGTGCTGTTATTTATATTTATGACAACGGCCCTGGCGTCCCGAAAGCACTTCGCGACACCTTATTTTATCCGATGGTGAGTTCCAAACAATCAGGTTCTGGTTTAGGACTCTCTATCGCCCAAACCTTAATTGAACACCACAACGGTAAGATCGAACTTGAATCGAGAAAAGGTCGCACTGAATTTGCGATATTTTTGCCGATCACTAAACACGGAGAAACTGCATGAACAACGAAGCAGTCTGGATCATAGACGACGATAGTTCCATTCGCTGGGTATTACAAAAAGCCTTAAACACTGCTGATATCGCCTCTTGCTGTTTTGAAAATCCACATGATTTATTATTACAGTTAAGATCAGGTCAAGTCCCAGAAGTCATTATCTCAGATGTAAAAATGCCGCAAATGGATGGCCTAACGCTACTCAATGAAGTACACGCCGAATATCCTGACTTACCCGTCATCATCATGACGGCACATTCGGATTTAGATTCTGCGGTTAACGCTTATCAATCAGGGGCATTTGAGTACTTACCAAAACCTTTTGATATTACTGAAGCGGTGAGCTTGACGCAACGTGCGCTAGCGCACGTTAAAGAGAGCAAACAAGTTGTTCACACCGATGATGCCAAGTTACAATCGGAGATTATTGGGGCAGCACCTGCGATGCAAGAAGTCTTTAGAGCTATTGGTCGGCTTGCTCGCTCTAGTATTTCAGTATTGATTAATGGTCAATCTGGTACCGGCAAAGAACTCGTCGCCCATGCATTACATAAGCATTCCCCACGCGCAAAAAAACCGTTTATTGCATTAAATATGGCAGCCATTCCTGCTGATTTAATTGAATCTGAATTATTTGGCCATGAAAAAGGTGCGTTCACTGGTGCGCAAACCACCCGCAAAGGTCGATTTGAGCAAGCCGATGGCGGCACACTCTTTTTGGATGAAATTGGGGATATGCCATTAGACATTCAAACACGATTATTGCGCGTCTTAGCTGATGGACAATTTTATCGAGTAGGTGGTCATGAAGCTGTATCGGTTGACGTGAGGATCATCGCTGCAACTCATCAAAACTTGGAACAATTAGTCTCAAAAAACCTGTTCCGCGAAGATTTATATCATCGCTTAAACGTGATCCGTATTCATATCCCAGCGCTAAATGATCGCAAAGAAGATATCCCTTTGTTAGCACGCCACTTTCTTAAGCGTGCAGCCAAAGAACTAGAAGTCGAAATGAAAGTCTTCGCTGTCGAAACTCAAGACTTAATGACCCGATTAGACTGGCCTGGCAATGTTCGTCAACTAGAAAATGTTTGTCGTTGGGTGACCGTGATGGCCTCGTCTCAAGAAGTGTTACCTGGCGATCTGCCACCAGAGTTACTGCAGACTCAACATGTGGTAAAAACTGACAGCCCCAATGGTACTTCCCTCCCCAGTGCAACCTATGATAGCTCATGGCAACAATTATTAGCACGTTGGACTGATGAGCAATTAGCAACTAACCAAGATGGTATTTTGAATAATGCGACGTTTGAGTTTGAAAAGATCATGTTGGAGCGTGCCTTAATGCATACCCATGGACATAAGCAAGAAGCGGCCAAACGTTTAGGCTGGGGACGTAATACCTTAACTCGTAAACTCAAAGAATTAGACATCCATTAAGTCCGGTATTGATAGTTCCGATAAAATTAACTGTGCGCGGCTAATACCCGTGCTAATGTTTGATTAAAATGCCCTAACCAAACTGGGCAAAATTGGCCTTGGTAGTGTTTATTTATTGCTACTAACGCGCGTTTTTGAGCAAAGTTTTCATTATCTGTTCCTAAATCGGCATGATGCAAATCATAATATGTATCTAAGAGCCCTAATAATTTCGCTCCAGTACAAATTTCATCTGCATTCAGCCCCATAGGATAACCACTACCATCACAACGTTCATGATGTTGCATGATTATTTTACGTGCTTCATTCCATGCATCCATGTGTTCCAAAAAACGCCCGCTTTTGTACACATGTGATTTCATTAATTGCTGCTCTTGATCTGACAACTGGGCCTGATTAACTAAGCTAGGTGGCATAAATGCCATACCAAAATCATGCATATAACAGGCTACACTGAGCTGTTCAGGGGAAATGGGAAGCCCTGCATAAGTGTTAATTAAATGCGCCATTTGCGCAATACGATCGCCTCGCCCTTGCAATGCTAGGACACGCTTTTCAATGGGTTGCATTAACTCTCTAAAAAACAACATATCGGCTTTTAACAACGGAGCTAAATCTTTCGGGATACCAGATTTCGTTAGACTAGCTTGGTTAAGGGCATCAATACTGAGTTTTGTATTAGCTTGAGGGCTTTGACCTTGTAAGGTGGCAGCAGCTTGTGCCAATATCACCTCATTTTCCGCATTTTGATTCGGCGCTATATCTTTAATCAAGATAATGACGTTATGCAATAACTCATCATCATATTCTGTTTTGCCATCTTGGATACACATTTTTACAAACTGCTTGACCTGATCCATACTTTGTAACACGACATCTGACATATTACTCGTGTACATAATTTGGCCTTTTCGGAGCATATCGAGTAAATCTTCAACATGCTGCATCAAAGGTAGCATCGGCGCAAAACCAACTAAGCCTAAATCTCCTTTTATGGTGTGTAATTGTCTAAACAATGCCCGTTGTAATTCATTGTCGTCAGGTTTAATTTCTAACTCGATAAGGGTCTGTTCACTTGCCTCGTACAATTCATTAATCTCTTCCATGAGGTCATGTAAAATGTCTTCTTCAGTGTGGTCATGGGCAAATGTCAGCATGGGTGCTTATATATTAAAGTAACGTGTATGTATTATCGGCAGTTTTCAGGTATACTTGCGCGCAAATTATTTTTTGAGCGTACACGTGTTAGCCTTACTTCGAATTATTACCTTATTTGTGTATTTTATTTTGATTAATACACTATTACTTCTGTTCTTTTTGACTCGCCCATTTCATCACAACAGCGTTGCGCTTGCCGGTAAGTGGTATGCTTCGATGGCTAAAATTATGGGTTTGAAAGTCATTGTACAAAACCGGGAAGTCATCGATCCTGAGCAGACCTATGTATGTATAGCCAATCATCAAAACAGTTTTGACTTGATGACCGTATGCAAAGCCGCGTTTGATGGTGTGGTCACAGTGGGTAAAAAGAGTCTAAAATGGATCCCGTTTTTCGGTCAACTTTATTATCTATCAGGTAATATCATGATTGACAGGAACAACTCAGGCAGAGCAAGGGATACACTAAAACTTACCGTCAAAAAAATCCTTGATGGGAATTTTTCGGTGTGGTTTTTTCCGGAAGGAACTCGCAGTAATGGACAAGGCTTGCTACCATTCAAAACAGGGGCGTTTAGAATTGCCGAAGAAACCGATAAACCTATTTTGATGATTTGTGCCAGTGACACGCATAAACAAATCAAATGGAATCGATGGGACAACGGCACGGTATTAATCAGATTCTATGAACCCGAACGCCTTGATGAGAGTAAAGATATTAAGCAATGGACTAAGTATTTTCATAACCAAATGAAACAGCGTTTAATCGAACTGAATGAGGCTGCTGATACTTACAACCACACCGTTCAACCAAAATCAAAAAGGGATGTATAATGAACATCGACGAGCGTGACGAATGGCTAGACTTTACACATGAGATTGTTGATGCACTGATTAGTGATGGCAGCGATCCTGCCGGTACTTATACCATTGAGCACCACCTTGCAGGACAAGACTTTGATATGCTTGAGAAAGCCGCTGTAGATGCTTTTAAAGCCGGTTTTGAAGTGGGTGATGCCGAAGAAATGCCATTGGATGATGGCGGTTTGATTTTTTGTTTCGATGCGGTGGTAACCCGCCCATTGAATCGCGATACATTAATCGAAGATTTAGATACCTTACTCAAAATAGCAGATAAAAATAAAGTCCACTATGACGGTTGGGGAACGCAATATATTGAGCCGGTTCAATAACTAACGCTTGAGCTGATATCCAAACTACAAGGCCGCTATCGTAATGATGAGCGGCCTTTTTTTTAACATATTGCAGCAATTTTGCTAAATGCCATAAGCTATCAGACACAAAAAAGCCTGAGTTCGATATTTCTATCAAAGCCAGGCTTTTATTGAGATTTAATTTTATTTAGTAAAAACTACAATGCTTCGATTGTCGCACGTTGCTCTGCTAATTTAGCTAGTTGCATATCCATATCCGCTAACTTACCTTGTTCTTTTTCAATGACGGCTGCAGGGGCTTTACTGACAAAGCTTTCATTGCCTAGCTTACCTGCGGTACGCGCACGGTCTTTTTCAATTTTTTCCGCCGCTTTAGCAATACGTGCAAGTTCAGCATCTTTATCAATCAAGCCGGCCATAGGTATTAGCAGCTCCATTTCGCCAACCATCGCAGTAGCAGATGCAGGCGCAATATCATCGGCACTTAACACCGTAAAGCTCTCTATTCGCGCGAGGCGGTTAAGTACCGTTGCCACATCGGCTAAACGACGTTGATCCAGCTCACTGACATTTTTGGCTAATACCGGTAATGGTTTGTTCGGCGAGATATCCATCTCACCGCGAATATTACGGATCCCCACGATACATTGTTTCAACCACTCGATATCACCAGCAGCTTGTGCATTACGCTTAGTGTCATCGTACTGTACAAATGGCTGGATCATGATGCTAGTATCGGTACACTCTACCGCAGTTAACGGTGCTACACGTTGCCAGATTTGCTCAGTAATATAAGGCATAAATGGATGTGCTAGACGCATTAATTGCTCTAGGGTGTTGATCAGCGTATGACGCGTGCCACGTTTTTGTGCTTCAGTCGACTCTTCAGAGTTTAAAATCGGTTTAGACAGCTCTAAGTACCAATCACAGAATTGATTCCAGGTGAACTCATACAGCGCCTGTGAGGCAAGGTCAAAACGATAATCGTTCATCGCTTTTTCGACATCATGAATCGTTTGTTGGAAACGATCAATTATCCACTCATCGGCTAATGATAGAGTTAGTTCGCCACCATCTTTTCCAGTATCAAACTCTTCTGTGTTCATCAGCACAAAACGCGATGCGTTCCAGATCTTATTACAGAAGTTACGATAGCCTTCGACGCGACTCATATCAAAATTAATATCACGCGAGGTAGAAGCCATTGCTGCAAATGTGAAACGTAACGCATCAGTACCATAAGCATTGATCCCTTCAGGGAACTCTTTGCGGGTACTTTTTTCAATCTTTTTGGCGTCTTGCGGATTCATCATGCCTGATGTGCGCTTAGTCACTAATGGCTCTAATTCAATACCATCAATCAAATCAATCGGGTCCAGTACGTTCCCTTTTGATTTAGACATCTTATCGCCTTTTTCATCACGAATAAGACCGGTAATATAAATATCTTTAAACGGAATTTTACCTGTGAATTTCTTGGTCATCATGATCATACGTGCGACCCAGAAGAAGATAATATCAAAACCGGTGACCAACACTGAACTTGGCAAAAAGGTTTCCAGTTCAGGCGTTTCTTCTGGCCAGCCCATAGTCGCAAATGGCCACAATGCTGAAGAGAACCAGGTATCTAATACATCTTCATCTTGGCGTAAACTGATATCTGCGCCTAAATTATGCTTTTCACGAACTTCGGCTTCATTGCGTCCAACATAGATATTATTATCATTGTCATACCATGCTGGAATACGGTGTCCCCACCACAATTGACGAGAGATACACCAATCTTGGATATTGTTCATCCATTGATAATAGGTCTTGTTATAATTTTCTGGTACAAAACGAATTTCGCCACTTTCTACCGCTTCGATAGCCGGCTTAGCTAAGGATTCAACCGCAACATACCATTGGTCGGTCAAATACGGTTCAATTACCGCTCCGGAACGATCTCCTCGCGGAACTTTAAGCTTGTGTTCGTCGACTTTGACCAAAATACCACTGTCATCTAAATCAGCAACCATTTGCTTACGTGCAACAAAACGGTCTAAACCACGATACTGCTCAGGGGCTTCATCGTTAATTTTAGCATCGTCAGTTAAGATGTTGATCATCGGTAAATTGTGACGTTTACCCATATCGTAATCGTTAAAATCATGAGCAGGGGTAATTTTCACACACCCTGTACCAAACTCAGGATCAACATAATCATCTGCGATAATTGGAATTAGGCGTCCGGTTATCGGTAATTTTATGTCTTTACCAATGAATGCTTGATATCGCTCATCATCAGGATGCACCGCAACAGCCGTATCCCCTAACATCGTTTCAGGTCGTGTAGTGGCAACCACTAATTCACCACTGCCATCAGCTAATGGGTAACGCATGTGCCACATGTGACCGTTTTCTTCTTCGTTTAATACTTCTAAATCGGAAACGGCAGTTAGTAGAACAGGATCCCAGTTAACTAATCGCTTACCGCGATAAATCAACCCTTCTCCATGCAAACGAACAAACACTTCTTGGACAGCATTAGATAAGTCATCATCCATCGTAAAGGCTTCACGACTCCAATCAGGAGAGGTGCCTAAACGACGCATCTGCTGGCTAATATTACCGCCTGATTCTTCTTTCCATTCCCAGATTTTTTCGACGAATGCGTCACGACCTAAATCATGACGGGTTTTACCTTGTTTGTTTAACTGACGTTCAACGACCATTTGCGTCGCGATACCGGCGTGATCGGTACCACATTGCCATAAGGTATTATCCCCTTTCATGCGGTGATAACGGGTCAAGGCATCCATGATGGTATGCTGAAATGCATGCCCCATGTGCAAATTACCTGTTACATTTGGCGGTGGTAATAAAATACAATATGGGTCGCCATGACCAGAGGCTTTAAAATAACCTTTGTCTTCCCATGCTTTATAACAGGCTTGTTCAATATCGTTAGGATTAAATGTCTTATCCATTATTACTCTCAGTTAGGTATTACTTATTCGTTATTCGTCAATACAGACGCTGGGAAAAACTGCATGTTACATCCAGCTTGTTTGCAGAAGGCGTAGCGAGTTCGAGCTGCGATTTTATCAGCCTCAGCAACAGGAACAAAGTCGTAAATCGTATGATAACGACTCGGGTTATCAATTTGCTCACCGGCTAGATTGACCACAATACTGCGCAGTGCGGTTTGCTTTGCCCATGTGACCTCGACTGGTGCGCCTCCATTAGGCCCTTCTCCTACCAAATTATGCGCAATAAAACGGTCTGGCGGGTGCTGCCATAACAATTCACTAAATGCTTCGGCAGCGGCTTGGTTTGCACACAAAACCGTCAATCGCTTTTTTTCACTGTAACATTTAGCGACTAAATCGCATGCAAGGACCTCAATTGGACTGGCGTTAAGCGACACATCAGGTGTCGCATCTTGCTCGGATAATTGATAAAAATGAGCTTGAGTCATATTAATCTTCAGTCACCACACCAGCACGATTCATTAAGAATTGTGCAAGCATACTGACTGGACGTCCGGTAGAACCTTTATTCGCACCACTGTTCCAAGCAGTTCCGGCGATATCCATATGCGCCCAATTATATTTTTTGGTGAAACGCGATAAGAAACACGCTGCAGTAATGGTGCCTGCGCCTTTCACACCCAAATTTGAAATATCGGCAAACGGCGAATCAATTTGTGATTGATACTCATCCCATAACGGTAAACGCCAAGCACGATCTGAGCTTTGCTCTGATGCATTGAGTAACTCATGGGCTAATGGGTTGTGTGTAGACATCAAGCCCGTTGCATGATGGCCTAATGCCACAATACACGCGCCAGTTAAGGTCGCAATATCAACAACACAATCTGGCTCGTAGCGCTCGACGTAAGTCAGTGCATCACAGAGTACTAAGCGGCCTTCCGCATCGGTATTCATGACTTCTACGGTTTGCCCTGACATGGTTGTTAGGATATCACCAGGACGGTATGCATTGGCGTCGGGCATGTTTTCACATCCAGCTAAAATCCCAATAACATTAATCGGCAGATTTAACGCCGCGACCGTATGCATCACACCGAGCACCGATGCTGCGCCACCCATGTCGTATTTCATTTCATCCATACCCGCGCCAGGCTTGATCGAAATACCACCAGAGTCAAAGGTCAAGCCTTTGCCTACTAATACAATCGGAGCTTGATCTGCGGTGCCACCATTGTGTTTAATAATACTCATCATGGATTCATTATGAGAACCACGACCTACTGCTAAATAAGAATTCATTGCTAACTCAGCCATTTGGGCTTCGTCTACCACTTCAGTTGTCACACTGTCATATTGCTCACCGAGTAATTGAGCTTGTTCCCATAGATACTTAGGGTTACAAATATTCGGTGGCATATTCGCGACATCACGTGTGATTTTCACACCCGCAGCGACGGCCATTCCATGCACGACGGCTCTTTCGCCCGTAGGTAATTCTTTGCGTGTTGGCACATTAAATACCATTTTACGTAACGGACGACGAGGTTCGCCTTTTTTCGTTTTTAATTGTAAAAAGGTATATAAACTATGTTGCGTGGCTTCAACGGCTTGACGAACTTTCCAATACGTATCGCGACCTTTAACGTGTAACTCAGGTAAAAAGCAAACCGCTTCCATTGAACCGGTTTCATTTAGTGTTTTGATGGTTTTAGTTAAGATTTCTTTGTATTGGCGTTCATTTAATTCGCGCTCTTTGCCACAACCCACTAATAAGACACGTTCACTCAAAACATTCGGAACATGGTGTAATAATAACATTTGTCCGGCTTTACCTTCTAAATCGCCACGGCGAATTAAATTGCTGATATAGCCTTCACTTATTTCGTCTAATTGTTCAGCGACGGCTGTCAAACGGCGGGGTTCAAATACCCCAACGACGATACAGGCACTACGTTGCTTCTCAGGACTACCACTCTTGACACTAAATTCCACGCTGAATTCCTCGAAATAACTTGCAAAAAAACCTAGTTTACTTAAAAATTTACCTTTCGCCACTAAAAACAGACGTTTTCTATACTAAATATGATTATTTTTCGCTATCTTCTCAAGGAAACGTTCAAATCGCAGTTTGCGATTTTCTTTATCCTCATGGCTATTTTTATTACGCTTAAGTTTGTGCGTGTTTTGGGGGATGCAACAGATGGAGAAATCCCTGCTAGTTTAGTCATGGGATTTTTAACATTATACTCGCCAGTATTAGCTTCGCTAATTTTACCCATTAGTTTTTTCTTGGGGATCATGATGGCACATGGGCGTTTTTATGTTGATTCCGAAATGACCGTTTTACAAGCCTGTGGCGTCTCAGAATGGTACGTCACACGGGTAATGTTGTTGTTAGCCGTCGGCTTAGGGTTGTTGACCGCTTCCGTTACTATGTATGTAGCCCCATTAGCGGTTGAAAGTGAATATCAATTACGTGAAAAAGCTGGCGCTGAATCAGGTATTTCAGCCATTATTCCAGGCCGTTTTCAACAAACAGGCAATGATGAAGCGGTGATATTTGTCCATGAAGTTGAATCTGAAAATAACCAATTAAGTAAAATTTTCTTATCTCAAGTCAATCCTAAAAATCCAGAAAAAGTCCGAGTGATTTATTCTGAGACAGGCACGATTAATGTGTTAAGTGATGGCACCCAATTACTTGTACTGCGAAATGGCCAGCAACATGATGGCACGATTGGCCAACAAAACTATCAAAAAGTAAATTTTGATGAATACCGGATTCAGATCGGCAAGCAAGAAGCAGAGTCAATGCGTCGTAAAGTGGCAGCATTGCCAACTATTGAGTTATTTGGCGACCCCAGTCACGAAGCGATTGCGGAATTGCAATGGCGAATCGCTATCCCTTTAGCATTACCGTTCTTGGTGTTAATTGCTGTACCCTTGTCGAAAGTTAATCCACGCCAAGGTCGATTCGGTAAATTATTCCCTGCCATTTTAATGTACTTGGGGTATTTTTTATTATTAATGGCAGCAAGACGAGCCCTTGAAGATGGCAAGATACCTACCGGATTAGGCTTATGGTGGGTCCATGGGATTATCTTGTTTATTGGTGCGGTATTATTATCACGACAACGTCAAACCTCCGTAAAAGTGCGTAATTACTTAAAACAACCCTATATAAAAAACGCCTCTAGTTCGGCAGGAGACAAGTAATGTTTAGCATTATTGATTTATACATTGCACGTACCTTGCTGAGTACTATTTTTGTGACTTTATTGACGCTGGTCGGATTGAGTGGGTTAATCAAGTTTGTCGAGCAGTTACGCAAGGTCGGTGAAGGTGATTACGATTTAATTGTGGCAGGTTTATTTGTCATATTGAGTTTACCCCGTGATATCGAACAATTTTTCCCGATGGCAACGTTGCTTGGCGGGTTAATTGGCATGGGTATTTTAGCGTCAAACTCCGAACTTATTGTTATGCAAGCCTCAGGTATGAGTAAATGGAATATCATCCAATCGGCAATGAAATGTGCAGTGATCATGGTGTGTGGTATTTTGTTAATTGGTGAATATGTCACACCGTTAAGTGAAGCCAAAGCAAAGCAAATCCGTACCGATGCGCTGTCTGGCGGGCAAGTTTTTACCGCCAATCAAACCGTATGGACCAAAGATGGTAGTGATTTTGTTAGTATTGGTAACGTATTTAATCAAGAAAACTTAGGGGATGTAACGATTTATCAGTTTGACGATAACCTCGTATTAACCCAGATTATTGCAGCCAAACGCGCTTCGTTTGTAGAAGAATCATGGGCATTACAAGATGTGCAAATCACGTATTTTAATGCAGACAAAATCTCAACCAACCGGATTTCTCTTACTGAATGGCGAGCAGCGTTGACGCCAGATAAACTCTCTGTTGCCACAGTAAAGCCCGAAGCATTATCGATTCAAGGTTTAAATGAATATGTAGAGTATTTACAAAACAACCAACAAGATTCAACCCGTTATGAATTAGCGATGTGGCGTAAGATCTTACAGCCCGTGTCAGTTTGCGTGATGCTGTTAATGGCATTTTCGTTTGTATTTGGTTCGTTACGTTCCACGACGATGGGTTCGCGGATCATAGTGGGGACATTAACCGGTTTTAGTTTCTTTATCGCCAATGAAGTTTTTGGCCCGTTCGCGTTAGTGTATAACTTGCCGCCATTATTCGGAGCATTACTGCCAAGCGCTTTGTTTGCATGTGTGGCCGTGTTTTTGCTCCGCCGCCAATAGACGGAGCTAGTAAGTTCGATAATAGATAAGTTGTTGCGCAAGAATTAGGTATTTAGTAATAAATGTGCGTAGATACTTAAGCCATAACCCAGCGCTATCGCCCAGCTCCAGCGCATGTGTCCCATAAATGAATACACGCCTTTGGTTTGTCCCATTAAGGCAACCCCAGCAGCCGAACCAATAGATAATAAACTACCACCCACTCCAGCAGTCATGGTGACCAACAGCCATTGTGTCAAATCCATATTCGGAGCCATACTCAATACCGCAAACACAACCGGAATATTATCAATGATTGCCGACAACACCCCTACCAAAATATTGGCATATAAAGGTTCCCAGTTGGTATACATTGCTTCTGAGACATATGCAAGATAGCCCATAAAGCCTAAACCACCGACACACATGACCACGCCATAAAAGAACAATAATGTATCCCATTCTGCTCGAGAGATTTTTTCGAACACATCAAATGGAACAATATTACCCAGTTTTTTTAACGCTGCTTCATCGTTATTTCGCTCAGCAATATCGCGTTTTTTCTGCAATGACTTGGGTAAGGTAAATCGTAAATAAAAACCTAATAGTTGCAAATAACCTAGCCCCAACATCATGCCCAATACTGGTGGCATACTCAACCAACTATGACACATTACCGCGGTTGCGATCGTAAAAAAGAACAACAAAATAATACGTTTTGCACCTCGTTTAATCGTAATATCATGATCGACTAGAGGTGCGTTTTTGCTATTTGAAATGAATAAACTCATGATTAATGCAGGTACAATGAAATTAACTACCGCAGGAATAAACAACACAATAAATTGTTCAAATTTGACCAATCCGGCTTGCCAAATCATCAACGTAGTAATATCTCCAAACGGGCTAAATACCCCACCAGCATTGGCGGCTACCACGATATTGATACAGGCTATATTGATAAATTTAGGATTATCGTGAGCCACTTTCAACACGATGGCGCACATCAGCATCGCCGTCGTTAAGTTGTTAGCGAAAGATGAAATTAAAAATGCAAGAATACCCGTCAGCCAAAATAAGCTGCGTAAACTCATGCCTTTGCTTAACATCCAAACACGAATACGGTCAAAGATCCCACGCTCTTCCATCGCATTGATATATGTCATCGCGACTAGCAAGAATAATAATAGTTGGGCATATTCCAATAAATTATGGTTAAACGCTTCTTCCGCTTCAATAGGAATGCCATGATTGGTATAAATCCAACCTAGTACTATCCAAATTATCCCTGCAGCCAATAGCATCGGTTTAGATTTTCGTATATGAAGGAATTCTTCACCTATAACAAAGACATAGGCGATAACGAAAATAGTTAATACGATGACACCCGGCAAGGTGTAAGTGAGGTCCAACGTGCCCATTTGGGCTGCATTGGCAGGCCCGGCTAAACAACATAAGAACGCGAAAAAAACGAGCTTAAACATACGATTCCTTAAACAACAATGACAATAACAACAATATAAATAAAGAGGTTATAGTGCTGTAGGAGGAGCTCGAATAACGGTAAACGTAATAAGGAGTATAAGCGCTTCAGTAAATAATATCGCCTTTGAATCAGACGCAACAACATTCCCAAAAAATAATGACGAGCCAAGCAATAATGGTACATCAACTTGTGTTGTTTCAATTTCAGCTGGTTGAACGGTAGATGTGATTAAGCTCTCGGATACTTGCGTCGACGTAACGAAGGCTGTAGCGCCTAAGTGGGAAAATATCAGTATAATAATAGCAAGGGAAAATCGAAACATAACACTTAACATTTATAGAATAATTAAGGCTAGAATACGCTCACGCCAAAGGTGGTGCAATTGTACAATAGTATCAGTTTTACGGGAATGATTTGTTTGGTACTCACAGCGCTAACGACACTTATTAGCGCCAAGATTTATGATCGTTGGCGGTTTCAGTTAACACTAAGATTTCGGTATTAGCCGCTAGATCTTGTAACGATTGCTTTTGTTTTGGCATGAATAATACCAACACAGTGCCTAAACCACCCAAAGAACAGATCAAACGTAACCATAATCGACCTATTGTCATTGGCGATTCAGTGGTACTGAAAATACGCATGCGCCACGCTCGCATACCAATAGTTTGTCCGCCTTTTGCCCAAAACCATAAGAAAAAACCGATGATCCAAGCCGCGACCCAGATTTGCACAATAGTCATAAACAAGAGGGATTGATTGAGGAAGTCACTAAAATGCTCTACGTCTTGCCCTATGACACCACGAGCATGCAAAATGGTAAGTGTGACTAAAATAACTAACCCAGCGCACATACCCACTGCAACGGCAACCAATGCATCATAAATCATGGCCGCGACACGACGAAAAAACCCCGCGCGAGGATAGTCTCTTTGACCGGTCACATTAGCCTCACTAGTTCTTTGGCGGTGAGGTCGTTTTGGTGGATGTTTTTTGCCCATTAGCGTATTCATTTAGTCAGCATTAATGGGCGTATATTACCCTATTCTGTGCAAAAAAGTCAGGTAAATAACCTTCACCAATCGCGAATAATTCTAGTCAATCGTCAACGTAGGCAACCACCTTTCTTGGGCATTATGGGGTTCCATATAGGATTCATCATAAAATGGCGTATGAATTTGCTCCGGAGCAGAAGCGATTTCGCTTAAGTCGACACCGTTAGCATAGCCAATTAACCGCCCGTCTTCTTTGGTGAATTTGTAATAAACGCCTTGCCACATCATTGCGCCAAATTGGTTTGATTTTTTATACATAAACAACAAGTCATGAGATAACCACGCTTTGTCTGCATTAAAATCACGGTTAAGTGGATAAGGGTAAGCAATATGACACCACAACTCAGGTCCTTCTATACATTTCATTTCTTTCATGGATAAAAAATGATCAGAAAATACTTCATCGCGTCGTTCAAACGTAAATTGACCATCGGCTTGTACGTGTAATTGTCCAATATTGATACTTTTACCCTGATTATCATGCAAGTGAACTTGTTTAATTTGAGTGTTTGATGACTGCTCAATGGCGTGAAGAGGTAAACTGAGAGAACTACAGAGAATGATTAATCCCAACACATGAAATAACCGCAAACATGAGGCTACCCCTTTGATAATGGCTATTGTAAGCTGAGCATAGAAGTGAGAAGTGACCTGCATATTGATTATCCTGTTAGATTACCACACCTAGGTTGTTACTTTAACTGTGGCATAATATGAAAAAAACACCACAAAAATAGCCCTAACTATCACAAAACACTTGCACCATTCATTGAGGTGGTTATAATCGCACTCCAATTTTGAGGATCTACCGTTATCACGTGACGTTAGACACACAGTTCAATGCCGGTGTGGTGGAATTGGTAGACACGACGGATTCAAAATCCGTTGCAGCAATGCGTGGCGGTTCAAGTCCGCCCACCGGTACCATGATTACAAAAAAACCACCTTCAAGGTGGTTTTTTTGTATGAGCGATTCTTTAATTAATAACCTGCATCACTACAGAACCGTTAATCATCTTTTGGCATCACATCTTTAAGACCACCGGCATTAATGACATTGGTATAACCTGCAGCCTGTAAATCTTTGGTCGATTGAGCGGCGCGTTTTCCTGAACGACAATACAGCACGATAGCCGTATTTTTATCTAGGTTTTGGGTTTTGATTTTCTCTAGCAATAAGGTGTTTTGCATATGTAGGGCTTTTGGGTGATGCCCTGATGACCATTCCCAATCTGTTCTAACATCAATAACCACTGCACCTTTAGCAATCGCATCCAACCCTTTTTGAGTTTCAATCTCTTGCGCATAAGTTAGTTGTGACACCATCAATGCCAAGCACAAAATTACCAGTTTAGTTAACCAACGCATAAAAAGTCCTTAAGTGTTTTATTTTTTATAAAATTAATGTAATTTAGTCACCAATGCAATTTTTTAATATTTTATTTACAAGCAATCCCCCACATTTCGATAAGGGGAAAGTACATGCCAAACGATATATAAGGATAATAATATTCGTTTAAACAAAGGTCTAGGTGATATTCATGATTCACCCTAACGTAAATAACGCATTACACCGCACTGCTTACTTGTTTAGTGTACTGCTTGTGCTGTTTGGTTCCTTGGTCAGTACAACAATTTTTGCTGACACTAACCCGCAGCAAGATACATCGCAATGTACTTATATAACAACTTCGGCTATAACAACTTCGACGCCACCACAAACTCAACCTAAACCTGCGCTTAAATAATACAGGAGCCGGCTGTATCGGTAATCCAGCAGTAACACGTCAAGCAGTTGGAGAAGACGAAGCGGCAATTTATACTGCTGCGGGGATGTGCCCAGCAGGAGATATTCGATTTGTAGATAATCAATACGCTAACTTAGATACACGTATTCGCTATAGAATGTAATAGTCCTATAATCGCAATATCCTCTTGCGCACTAGGCAAAATACGTTAGCCTAGTGCGCATCTTTTACTGTATAAGGGTACAATCTATGAGTAATCAACCTTCACCTGCAAGTACTAGTGCAGCGGATTCATTTGAACGTGCCCAATACCAGGATATTGGATTGATCCTCGGCCCTTTGTTATTTGCTCTCATGATGATATTCGATCACCAACAAACCACTATGTCTACCGAAGCATGGCGAACCGCCGCAGTAGGCATGTGGATGGCAATTTGGTGGGCAACGGAAGCGATCCCTGTCCCTGCAACAGCATTTATTCCACTCATCACTTTTGATGTGCTGGGCATTGCTTCCATCAAGGACGCCGCATCAGCTTATGCAAATCCCATTATTTATTTGTTTTTAGGCGCATTTGTGCTCGCAATAGCTGTTGAGCGTTGGCAACTTCATAAGCGGATTGCGCTCGTTATACTGTCCAAAACGGGTACCAATGGTAAAAGTCTTATCGGCGGATTTATGGTCGTCGCGGCGGTGTTATCCATGTGGATGACTAACACTTCTACCACGATGATGCTTCTGCCTATCGCCTTGTCCGTCGTCACCGTTATCAGTGAAAAAGTGGTGGGTTTATCAGCAAAACAAATCAGTCACTTTCAAGCTGCAATGCTATTGAGTTTAGCATATGGTGCAACCATTGGTGGTTTAGCGACTTTGATCGGTACTCCTCCTAATGCTCTATTAGCCGCGTATTTATCAGAAAATCATGGAATTGAATTAGGCTTTGCTCAATGGATGGCCATTGGTGTGCCGGTGTCGACTGTAATGCTACCGATTGCTTGGTTTGTATTAACGCGAATTTCGTTTCAAGTAAATATACAGGCAGATGCCAAAGTCGAGGCGCATTTACAGCAACTCAGATCCGAATTAGGCCCGGTATCAACGGCTGAAAAACGTGTCGCACTGATATTTTTAGGTGTTGTGATAGCTTGGATGTTACGCCGCCCAGTCAGTGATATGCTCGGGGTGACTGGCGTCAGTGATGCAATGATTGCCATGGCAGCAGCGATGTTATTATTCATTATCCCATCGGGTGAAAAAGAGCAATACCAGCTAATTACTTGGCCTGATGTAACGCGTTTGCCTTGGGGTGTGTTGATATTATTCGGGGGAGGATTAAGCTTAGCATCTGCGGTTTCAGGTTCAGGGTTGGCCTTATGGTTAGGAGAAACCGTTTCAGCAATGGGTACATCAAAATTAATATTATTGATTATCCTCACGAGCGGGTTAGTCATTTTTTTAACTGAATTGACCAGTAATTTAGCCACCACAGCGACCTTTTTACCCGTCATGGGAGCCATTGCAATCCAACAAGATTTATCACCGCTGATGTTGAGTGTGCCTATAACCTTAGCGGCTAGCTGCGCGTTTATGTTACCTGTCGCTACACCGCCAAATGCCATTGTGTTTGCGTCAGGCATGCTAACCATTCCACAAATGATCCGCAGCGGTTTGATTTTAAACCTTATTGGGTTGGTGATACTAACATTTGTGGCAATTTGGTGGGCGCCGTTTATACTAAATTAACTAAACATCGAGCCTGTTTACACAACAGGCTCCGGCACTCGCACATACCCTTCCATCAAAACCCTTGCTGAACGGCTCATCACCACCTTTTCAACTTGCCATTTAGCATCCACCAATGACGCACTTGCCCCCACTTTTAAAGTACCTGATGGATGGCCAAAAGTAACCGACTCAATTGCACCGCCACCGGCAGCCAAATTCACCAGTGTCCCAGGAATGGCGGCAGCAGTGCCAATCGCAACTGCGGCCGTACCCATCATCGCATGATGTAATTTGCCCATTGATAAGGCTCTGACGTGCAAATCAATCGCATCTTGAGCAATGTCAGTACCACTTGATGTGGTAAAAGCACTAGCAGGTGCAACAAACGCAATTTTAGGTGTATGTTGCGATCCTTGAGCTGTTTCAATATCAGGACTCAAACCCATCTTTACCGCACCATGCAAGCGGATCGTTTCAAATCGCGCTAATGCTGCTTCGTCATTATTAATGGCATCTTGCAATTCAGTACCGATATAACCGAGCTCTGACGCGTTAAAAAATAACGTCGGGATCCCTGAGTTAATCATACTAACTTGAAACTCACCGATATCTGGCACAATGAGTGTATCAACCAGATTACCGGTCGGTAACACCGCTTCGGATGGATCGACTGGAGCAACAAACTCCACCGGCACTTCTGCTGCGGGAAATGTCACACCATCGAGCATAAAATCACCCGTTTCTTGAACTTCTCCGTTGCTGATCGGCACGCGAGCAATAATCGTTTTATGAATATTGGCTTGCCAAATACGCACGACTGCTACCCCATTATCAGGAATACGTCCAGCTTCTACCAAACCATTATTAATGGCAAATGAACCAACCGCCGCCGTCAAATTACCGCAATTACCACTCCAATCCACAAAGGGTTTATCAATCGCCACTTGGCCAAACAAATAATCCACATCATGATCTGGTTGTGTGCTGGCACTCAAAATAACCGTTTTACTGGTACTTGAGGTTGCCCCTCCCATGCCATCCGTCTGTTTGCCATAGGGATCAGGGCTACCAATCACACGCAGTAATAATGCATCACGATAAGCACCTGCCACTTGTGCTGCCACCGGCAAATCACTGAGCTTAAAAAACACCCCTTTACTCGTCCCACCACGCATATACGTTGCAGGAATTTTCAGCTGAGGTGCAAAGGCGGATCCAGCAGCTGATTGGCTCATGCGACTTGTCCTTCTAAAAAGTCTTGTGCAAAGCGTTGTAATACACCACCGGCTTCATACACGCTTTGTTCTTCAGCAGTATCAATCCGACATAATGTATCAATGTTAAATTGCTCTCCGTTAGCACGTGTTACTTCAACTTGCATGGTGCTTCCGGCTACCACGTCACCATTGACTGCGTAGGTTTCAGTGCCATCAATATTAAAAGTATGACGGGTTTGCCCTGGCATAAACTCTAATGGCAACACGCCCATACCAACTAAGTTAGTGCGGTGAATACGTTCAAACCCTTCGGCGATAATCACTTCTACGCCGGCTAAACGTACCCCTTTCGCTGCCCAGTCACGAGATGAACCTTGTCCATAATCCGCACCAGCCACAATGATCAACGGTTGCTTACGTTCCATGTAAGTTTCAATCGCTTCCCACATACGCAATGTTTTACCTTCCGGTTCGACACGGGCATAAGAACCTTGTTTGATCTCACCTTGCTCATCTAAGACCATTTCATTGAGTAGTTTTGGATTGGCAAACGTCGCGCGCTGCGCTGTTAAATGATCGCCACGATGTGTCGCATACGAGTTAAAATCTTCTTCCGGCAAGCCCATTTTAGCTAAGTATTCACCGGCAGCACTGCTACTCATAATCGCATTCGAGGGCGATAAATGATCGGTTGTAATGTTATCCCCAAGTACCGCTAATGGTCGCATGCCTTGCATGGTTCTTGGCGCTGCTATATCGCCTTCCCAATAAGGTGGACGACGGATATAGGTACTTTGTGGACGCCAATCATAGAGCGGGTTGTTTTTCTCACCATAGTCAACACTCAAATCAAACATAGGTGTATACACTTGGTTAAACATCTCAGGCTTAACGCTCGCTTTAATCACGGCATCGACTTCGGCGTCATCTGGCCATATATCTTTTAAACGAACTGGATTGCCGTTTTTGTCATGCCCTAATACGTCTTTTTCAATATCAAAACGTATTGAACCCGCAATCGCATAGGCCACGACTAATGGCGGAGATGCCAAGAATGCTTGTGATGCATACGGATGAATGCGACCATCAAAATTACGGTTACCTGATAACACTGCTGTAGCATATAAATCACGGTCGATAATTTCTTGTTGGATCTTAGGATCCAATGCACCCGACATACCATTACATGAAGTACAGGCATATCCGACAATGCCAAAGCCTAAATGCTCTAATTCAGACAGTAATCCAGCTTCTTCTAAGTACATTTTAACGACTTTAGAGCCTGGCGCTAATGAGGATTTAACCCAAGGTTGACGAACTAAACCAAGCTCATTGGCTTTTTTGGCAAGCATGCCCGCCATGATCACATTGCGTGGATTCGACGTGTTAGTACAACTGGTAATCGCTGCAATGATAACAGCGCCATCTGGCATTAAACCTTCTTCCTTGGTATACGCTTTGGCAATACCGCGCGAGGCAAGCTCACTGACCGGAAGCTTAGCATGAGGATTTGACGGACCCGCCATATTCCACTGCACCGCAGACAAATCAAATGATAAGGTACGCTCGTATTGGGCATCTACCATGCTATCAGCCCATAAACCTGTGGTCTTAGCATAGGCTTCGACTAACTTCACTTGCTCCGGCTCACGTCCGGTTAACGTTAAATAATCAATGGTTTGCTGATCGATATAAAACATCGCTGCCGTTGCGCCATACTCAGGTGTCATATTAGAAATCGTCGCGCGATCTCCTAATGATAAATGCTGGGTACCTTCACCATAAAACTCTAAAAATGCACCGACGACTTTGGCTTCACGTAAAAACTGCGTCAATGCCAATACGATATCTGTAGAAGTAATGCCCGGTTGTGGCTTACCTGTGAACTCGACGCCAATAATATCCGGCAAACGCATATACGAAGCGCGCCCTAACATGACATTTTCCGCTTCCAAACCACCGACACCAATCGAGATCACGCCTAGTGCATCTGTATGGGGAGTATGTGAATCAGTCCCTACACAGGTATCAGGAAAGGCAACATTGTCTTTCACCTGCACGACGGGTGACATTTTTTCAAGGTTAATTTGGTGCATGATCCCGTTACCCGGGGGGATCACATCGACGTTTTTAAACGCCGTTTTGGTCCAATTAATAAAATGGAAACGATCTTCATTACGACGATCTTCAATCGCGCGGTTTTTATCAAACGCTTCAGGATCAAAGCCGCCGTACTCAACAGCTAAGGAATGATCGACGATAAGTTGCGTTGGTACAACAGGGTTAACTTTAGCAGGATCACCACCTTTATCCGCAATGGCATCACGTAAACCGGCTAAATCAACCAGTGCCGTTTGTCCCAAAATATCATGACAGACCACTCGTGCGGGAAACCACGGGAAATCTTTTTCTTTTTTACGGTAGATTAATTGTTCTAATGACACCTGTAGTGACTCTGGCGCACATTTACGTACCAAGTTTTCTGCTAGTACCTTTGAAGTATACGGGAGCTTGGCGTACGCACCAGGCTCAATCGCATTGACCGCTGCTTGAGTATCAAAATACTCTAACGTACTTTCAGGCAAACGAATTTTGTAATCACTGTTCATTTTAAGCACCTCGTTGTGCAATAGGGGTCACGGTACGCGGTTCACTTCCTGTATAATCGGCGCTTGGACGAATGATCCGGTTATTAGCCCGCTGCTCCATGACATGTGCCGCCCAACCAGTCACGCGTGAGCACACAAAGATTGGCGTAAATAATGGCGTTGGAATACCCATAAAGTGATACGCTGAAGCATGGAAGAAATCTGCATTACAGAATAATTTTTTACTATCCCACATAAACTCTTCACACGCGACGGAGATATCATACAAGCTACTATCTCCGTATTCTTCCGATAATAATTTAGACCATTTTTTGATGATCACATTACGCGGATCAGATTCACGATAAATGGCATGGCCAAAGCCCATGATTTTTTCTTTACGTTCCAACATCCCTGCCATTTGGATTTTAGCGTCTTCTGGGGAGGTAAACTTCTGGATCATCTCCATTGCCGCTTCATTGGCTCCGCCATGTAATGGACCGCGTAATGAACCAATTGCGCCAGTAATACACGAAAACATATCGGATAATGTCGAAGCACATACACGCGCCGTAAAGGTTGAGGCGTTAAATTCGTGCTCCGCATACAAAATAAAGGATACGTCCATGACTTTACGATGTAATTCAGATGGCGTTTTACCGGTTAATAATGCTAAGAAGTGACCACCGATTGATGATTCATCGGTGACACAATCAATTTCAACGCCTTCATGGGTATAACGATACCAATACGTCATGATTGCAGGAAAGGCAGCCAGTAAACGATTGGCAGCGTGCTGTTGTTGAGCAAAATCGGCTTCAGGTTCTAGATTTCCTAAGAATGATGCGCCGGTGCGCATAACATCCATTGGATGGGTATCTTTTGGCACTAAACGCAACACCGCTTTAAGGGCATCAGGTAAATCACGCATGCTAGTTAGTTGTGCGACATATTCATCTAATTGCGCTTGGGTGGGTAGCTCACCGTTAAATAATAAATACGCGACTTCTTCAAAGGTCGCATTATCCGCTAAATCTGATACATCATAACCACAATAGGTTAAACCTGAGCCAGATTGTCCCACAGTACAGAGTTTGGTTTCACCTGCGCTTTGACCACGTAATCCAGCGCCACTTAATTTTTTATCGGCCATGTTGATGTCCTCTTTATTGAAATTGTTTTTTTAATTGTTAGATTGAATATAGGGTACAAGGTACTCATTTATCGGTGCTTTGAATTACTTGTTTTTGCCTTCAGCAAATAACGAGTCGAGCTTTTGCTCATAATCGTGATAACCCAAGTAATCATACAAATCCATACGCGTTTGCATGGTATCGACAACGGCTTTTTGATCACCATCTTCAAGAATATGACGATAGACATTTTCCGCCGCTTTGTTCATGGCTCTAAAGGCTGATAATGGATATAACACCATCGCTGCGCCCCACTCGCCTAACTGTTCTTTGTTCCACAGTTCGGTTTGACCAAATTCGGTAATATTGGCCAAAATCGGCACATCTAATGCTTCACTAAATGCACGGTAATGTTCTTCTGTTTTTACAGCTTCAGCAAAAATACCGTCAGCACCCGCTGCAACATAGGCTTTTGCCCGAGCAATGGCTTTGTCCAAGCCTTCTTGAGCAAATGAATCGGTGCGTGCCATGATGAAAAAATCAGGATCGGTACGTGCATCAACCGCCGCTTTAATGCGGTCAACCATTTCTTCGGTGGAGACGATTTCTTTGTTAGGGCGATGACCACAGCGCTTTTGTGCGACTTGGTCTTCCATATGTACCGCTGCTGCACCGGCTTTTTCCATATCTCGGACAGTCTTAGCAATGTTAAATGCACCACCCCATCCAGTATCAATATCCACTAATAAGGGTAAGTCACACGCCGACGTGATGCGCTGTACATCAACAATGACATCATTCAATGACGTCATACCCAAATCAGGCAATCCATAGGATGCATTGGCGACGCCGCCACCGGATAAGTAAATCGCATTATGGCCGATTTGTTTAGCCATCATTGCTGAGTATGCATTAATAGTACCGACGATTTGTAATGGAGCGTGTTGCTTTAGGGCGTCACGAAAATTTTTACCTGCGCTCATAATGATTCCTTATTAATATTATGTAGGGTTAGCTTAGTAGATGGAGAATGAAGTTTATGTTCGATATTTTGTCTTGAATAGGTAATGTGCCGACGCATCAGCATTTCAGCTAATTCAGCGTCACGGTTAGCAATCGCTTGGGCAATATGTTGATGCTCTGCAAATGCAGTCGTCACTCGAGGACCCGCCATACCGAGTTGCACACGATACATGCGCACTAGATGGTATATTCCTTCGGTTAATAACGTAATTAACTGACTGTTGTGCGAGCCAATAATAATTCGATAATGAAAATCTACGTCACCGGCTTCTTGGTAATACAATTGTGAGTCTTTGACCGAATCGGCGTGTTGTTCAAGTAAAGTGTTGAGTTCAGCAATTTGTGCTGGCGTCATGTTTTGCGCGGCTAGGCGTGCCGCCATGCCCTCTAAGGATTCACGAACTTGATACAACTCAATCAATCCTTCAGGTGTTAGCGCAACCACACGAGCGCCGATATTCGCTTTTCGCTCAACAATGTGACACGACACTAAACGGCTAATCGCTTCACGGATCACGGCTCGGCTCACGCCATATTTTGTCGACAACTCGGCTTCGCTTAATTTGCTACCGGCAGCGATACGCCCTTCGACAATATCGGTTCTTAGGGTGTAAAACGTCTTGTCAGCAGCCGTGATAGCGGGTGCGGGTGCATGTGTCATTATGAGTTCTCAAAAAACTTTTCAATTACATTGTCGACAATATAGACCTGTTTAATCCTTTTATCAAGAAAAACATGCTTTATTGTCGACAACGCTATACTCTATTAGAGAACAATGTGTTTGATTTTTACGCTGCGCACGGCTTATGATGCAACTGTATATAATAATAAGGAACAATTATGACTGATTCTACCTATACCCCACCTAGCGTCTGGACTTGGGATAGTGCTAACGGCGGCAAATTTGCCAATATTAATCGTCCTATTTCAGGCAGTACCCATGAAAAAGATTTACCCGTCGGCGAACACCCTTTTCAGCTGTATTCATTAGCGACCCCTAATGGCGTAAAAGTCACCATCATGTTCGAAGAGTTATTAGCATTAGGCATCAAAGAAGCTGAATATGATGGCTGGTTGGTGAATATTCAAGAAGGTGAACAGTTTGGTTCGGGATTTGTCTCAGCCAATCCCAACTCCAAAATTCCTGCGTTATTTGATCACTCAGAAGTCGCCAGTGGTGGGGATAAATTACGCGTCTTTGAGTCCGGTTCAATACTCCTACATTTAGCTGAAAAATTCGGGCACTTTTTACCAGCATCAGGTTCAAAACGCACCGAAGTACTCAACTGGTTATTTTGGCAAATGGGATCCGCACCGTTTTTAGGTGGAGGGTTTGGCCATTTTTATGCCTACGCTCCAGAAAAGTATGAATACCCCATCAACCGCTATGCGATGGAAGTTAAACGCCAGTTAGATGTATTAGACAAGCAATTAGCAAAACACAAATATATTGCAGGGGATGAATACAGTATTGCTGATATGGCCATTTTCCCATGGTATGGCGTACTGTGCTTAGGCAAGTTATATGAAGCTGCTGAGTTTTTACAAGTGCATGAATATACGCATGTCATGCGTTGGGCAAAGCAGTTAGCCGCGCGTCCAGCAGTGGTCAAAGGGCGTGTTGTCAATAAAGTGTGGGGCGATGAAGAATTTCAACTACCTGAACGTCACAGTGATGCGGACTTTGTTGATTTGATTAAATAAACCCTACGATTAATGTCTGATCTACCACTAATGTCTGCTGATTAATGCTGTTATTTTGTCCACATTCGGTATATTTTAGTGATCTGGACGAAATTTAATCAACAACCTCAAGTAATATGGATGAATAAGATGAGTGTAAAAAACGTAGTTGTGTTAAGCGCAGTTCGATCTGCAATTGGTACATTTAATGGTAGTTTAAAGGGGATTGAGCCAGCAGAATTAGCCGCTCAAGTACTAAAGCAAGGTATTGAAAAATCAGGCGTACCAGCTGATCAATACGAATCTATCGTAGTCGGCAATACTATCCCGACAGAATCGCGCTTTCCGTATGTTGCTCGTGTCGCATCAATTCAAGCCGGTATGCCACTAAGCTCAACGGCAATGGCACTGAACCGTCTATGTAGTTCAGGTTTACAAGCTGTCATTAACTCCGCCCAAGGGATCATGCTAGGTGATCATGAGTTGGCGATTGGTGGTGGTGTAGAAAATATGACACGTGGTGGCTACTTATCAGGTGCAATGCGTAATGGTGCACGTATGGGTGATACATCAATGACTGATATGATGGTCGCAGCCTTGACTGACCCATTTGGTGTTGGCCATATGGGTATTACCGCTGAAAACTTAGCTGATAAATGGGAAATTTCACGCGAAGAACAAGATGCCTTTGCTGCAGAATCTCACGCACGTGCGACTAAAGCAATTGAAGCTGGTTATTTTAAAGACCAAATTGTACCGATTGAGTTAAAAAGCCGTAAAGGTACCATTATATTTGATACCGACGAGCACGTTAAAGCAGGAACAACCGCTGAGAGTTTAAGTGGCATGCGTCCAGCATTTAAAAAAGACGGCAGCGTCACTGCCGGTAATGCATCAGGTATTAATGATGGTGCATCGTTCTTAACCTTAGCAAGTGAAGACTACGCAACGGCAAATGGATTAACACCAATTGCACGTATTGTATCTTATGCGGTTGCTGGTGTGCCGAACGATGTCATGGGTGAAGGTCCTATCCCTGCAACTAAAGCCGCGTTAGCTAAAGCCGGTTTAACGATTGCAGATATGGATGTGGTGGAATCAAACGAAGCATTTGCCTCTCAAGCACTAACGGTAAGTAAAGGCCTCGATTTAGATCCTGCAAAAACCAACCCTAATGGTGGCGCCATTGCGCTAGGTCACCCAATCGGTGCATCTGGTGCTGTTATCGCAACCAAAGCTATCCATGAATTACAACGCATTCAAGGCAAATACGCCTTAGCAACTATGTGTATTGGTGGTGGTCAAGGTATTGCGATGATATTTGAACGTATGTAACAAACACGTTTATTGAGTTTTAATGAAAACGGCGAAATGATTTAATCTTCGCCGTTTTTTATTGACTTGTATTAATGATTCTTCAACAAATAATCAAAGGCGGATAAACTGGCTTTGGCTCCCTCACCCATCGATATGACAATTTGCTTATAAGGCACGGTAGATACATCCCCAGCAGCAAAGATCCCAGGTTGTGATGTTTCACCACGCTCATTAATGATGATTTCTTTGTAAGGTGATAACTCGACCACACCTTCAGCTATTTGCGAATTAGGCAATAAACCAATCTGTACAAAGATCCCATCTAAAGCTTGCTCATGGATTTCTCCCGTTGCACGGTCTTCATATTGCAATGCCGTTACTTTGCCGTTAGTGGCTAAGACTTCTTTGGAAGCAGCATTTTTGATAATGGTTACGTTTTTTCTCTTAGCTAATTGCTCGACTAATACTTTGTCAGCTTTAAGTTCTGGTAAAAATTCAAATACGGTAACTGATTTGACAATCCCCGATAAGTCCAACGCCGCTTCAATACCAGAGTTACCACCGCCAATAACAGCCACATCTTTGCCTTTGAAAAAAGGCCCATCACAATGTGGACAGTAAGCGACACCATTTCCAATATTTTCTTTTTCACCTGGCACACCTAGCTCCCGCCATTTAGCACCTGTTGCAATGATCACGGACTTAGATTGAATTTGCTCACCACTTGATAATGTTAGAGTTTTTATATGACCCGGTTCAATACGTTCAACCCGTAAATGCTCTTTGAGTGTTACTTCATAATCATTCAAATGATGCATCATCGCCCCCGTCAATGCGGGTCCAGTTGTACTTGATATCGAAATTAAATTTTCAATACCCATTGTGTCTTTTACTTGTCCACCAAACCGCTCAGCAATGACCGTGACATTTAAGCCTTTACGCGCTGCATAAATAGCAGCAGAGACACCTGCAGGCCCACCACCTAATACAGTAACATCTTGTAGAGGTAAAGCAGGAGCATCAGCCGACTGTTGGCTTAATTGTGGGTACAATGCTAAAATTTTTTCAATTAACGCACCGGTATCTATTTTACCATTGGCAAACACTTCACCATTGAGATATACACTAGGTACACCTTGAATATTATTTTGTTCAATTAAATCGGGATACAACCCCCCATCAATCATTTCCGCTTGGATATGCGGATTAAGTAGTGCAAATTGATTCAATGCTTGTACGACATCAGGACAGTTGTGGCAACTTAGGCTGATGTACGCTTCAAATTTTAGAGGTACGTCAACCCGTTTGATAATTTGTTGTAACCCTTCATCTAATTTGATTGGGGTGCCTGTCGCATTAAGTACTGCTAAGACGAGTGAATTAAACTCATGGCCAGAAGGGATGCCTGAAAAAATAACGCCTGTTGGCTCATTATTAACCAATAAGGTAAAGCTTAATGGGCTTCTTAAGGTATCAGATAAATCTTGTTCAACAACGCTGATCAATGAATTTGCGGTCGAAAAATCGGTTAAAAATTGCAACAATTCAGCACGTTTGCTGTGCTCGCCCGTTTGCAACACAAATGATAAGGGCGCAGTCATGTTTTGCGTATATTGTTGCAAGGCGGTAATAATATCTTTAGTAATCATTTGTAGGTTCCTTTTGTCCGGGGAAAACAAGGGAGACTCGCTCCCTTGTCGCTCTAATCATCAATGAGATGAAATTAGATTTTGCCGACTAAATCTAAGCTTGGAGCCAGAGTCTTTTGACCCTCTTCCCATGCTGCTGGACAGACTTCACCGTCATGCGTAGCAACATATTGTGCCGCTTTGACTTTACGCAACATGTCTTTAGCGGAACGTCCAATACCTAAATCATGAATTTCAGCAACTTTGATAACGCCTTCAGGGTTAACTAGGAAAGTACCACGCAATGCTTGACCAGCTTCTTCGATCATCACATCAAAACCACGTGTCAGGGCACCAGTACTGTCCCCTAGCATCGGGTAAGTCACTTTAGAAATTGCATCAGACGTTTCATGCCATGCTTTGTGCACGAAATGTGAATCCGTAGAAACTGAATATACTTGCACACCTAACTGTTGTAGCTCACCGTAGATATTTTGCATATCTTCAAGCTCAGTTGGGCAAACAAATGTAAAATCGGCAGGATAAAATAAGAAGATAGACCATTGACCTTTTACATCATCAGAAGTGATAGTAACAAAGTCATCTTGGCCAGGAACAAATGCTTGAGTTGAAAATTCTGGGATAGTGCTGTTGATTTTAGCCATGCTAAATTTCCTTAATAATAGTGAGAGTTAAACTTGTTAGAGACAACCCTTGTTGCCTCGAACTGCTAACTATTATTGAAGAAATCAACAACTATATAAAGCGAATGATATCGATTAATCTAATCGATAAAACCAATCATTGGCGTTACTCGGTCTAATTATTCGATCAGCTTTATGGTATTGCGTCCGTTTTCTTTGGCTTCGTATAGCGCTCGATCGGCACGACCGAGCAATGTCTTCACCGTATCTTGATTTTGACACTCAGTGATACCAAGCGAAATGGTAATGTCTAAATCATGGATGTTAAGTTTGGTGATATTTTTCCGGATTTGCTCAGCAATGACTGCCGCTTGATAACCGGTACATTCTGGACAAATAATGATAAATTCATCACCACCAAAACGTCCCAACACATCTGAATCCCGAACCCGTTCTGCTATACAGTCAGATAATGCTTTGATAACCTCATCACCGATTTGATGACCGTGCTTATCGTTAATGGTCTTAAAGCGATCAATATCAATAAAGATAATCGATAGTGAATGTTCATGGCGACGTGAGCGTTCTATTTCAGTACTTAACGATTGCTTGACTGTTTCTTTATTCGCTAAATTAGTAAACGGCTCTATTTGGGTTTTGTATTCCAATTTACGAATGTTAGTTTGGTCTTTGAGAGACGCTAATAGATGGATCTTTCCGTTAATTTTATAACCGGTTAAGTTAATTTTGATCGGTATTAGCTCGCCAGATTTTTTTGCTCCTAAAAATGAACCATGATTCATCTTTACTAACACGTTGTCGCCTTTGATGTTTTTATCAAACTTGGGTTTTAACACATTGACGATATAACCAGAGCGTAGGTTTTTATGATGGGCTTTCTCATTGGGATTTACTAAATCTTCAATATAGAGCTCACCAAATTCTTTGTGAGTATAACCAAACAACGTTTGCGCGACTTGATTAAAACGCACAATTTTGCCATCTTCGTTTGACACTATTATTGCGTCATTGGAGCCCCGCATAACAGCCGTTAATTCAGTGTAATAATCATTTACTTTTAAATAAATAAAGATAAAAACACAACCTACAGAAATTAATAAAGGTAAAAAGACACCTAAAATAGTCGATAAAAAATTGGATAAGCTCTTAACTGCAGCATGATTTGCTGCGTTTTGTGTATTCAGAGTATCAACAAACGCCAACTCTAAACCCGCAATTGCATCAATCGCAACATCATCATCAATCGTTTGCATGTCCTCGATTACCAATAATTTTTCAACATCAGTGATTCTGTTTAATGTTGCAAATTGAGCTTCATAGATGTTTAACACGGTTTCCAAATCCACCAAATAGCTTTCATACTTTACATTAGAATCTAGCCGCACACGGATTGCTGCAAGGTATTGTTTAGCATCGAGCAAGGCTGATTGAGCTTTAAATAGATCGGTGATTTGTTGATTGATTTGAAAGTTTTTGAGGTGACTAGTTAGACCACCAAACCCGAGTGAACCTTGGATATGAATAAGATCACTTTGCAGTTGCACAAACACTTCGTTGTGCAACTCTATCTGATTTTCAATGTTAGTTAATTTGCTTTGTAATTCAAAATAAATAAAAAATGCTGAAATTGAGCACACTAGAAAAAACAAAAAAACGAATATAGTAATACTACGATTTGGGTTCACATTACTGACTCTAATTAGATCTATGTAGTAAATATAGACAATAATCGAGAAAAGGTTGAATTAAAACTATGTTAATTGTTACTAGAAGTCTCTATGCAGGTGAGAAATCACTTACATAGAGATATAACATATTGATTAGTTAATTGATGTTTTCCCTGAAGTTTGAAAACGGTCGATAACAGAATTAACCATCGTAATGGTTTCTTTTAATGTCTTACTTGCTGCTAAGGCTTTTTCTGATGCACTTTTAGTTTCCATTGCACCATCAGCTATCCCTACGATCTGTTCATTGATATGTTCAGCAACATTACTTTGCTCTTCGACTGAGGATGACATCTCAATCGTCATATTTGAAATCATACTCACTGCTTGGTTTATTTCCGCTAATGCATCACGCGTTTTTTCGACTATAGCGACACCTTGTTCAGCTGAAGCTTTACCATCTCGAGACACCGAAACTGCGCGTTCAGAGCGACTGGTTAACGTCTGAATAATTTGATGAATATGATCCGTGGATTCATGTGTCTTTAATGCTAAAGACCGAACCTCATCAGCAACAACGCTAAAGCCTCGCCCTTGTTCACCAGCACGTGCAGCTTCAATGGCTGCGTTAAGTGCTAATAAATTAGTTTGTTCAGCAATAGTAGAAATAATATTCGCTGCTTGACCTATTTGACCCGTTGATTCGGCCAGTTCACCGACAGTAGAAGTAATAGATTCTACCGCATCATTCAATAAATTAATTGTATCTAATGCTTCTTTAGCACGATCATTACCAGAATTAACATTTTGATACGCTTGTTTGGAATTTTGCGCGTTAGATTCCACGCGCTCAGCCACTTCTTGAATGGCTGCACTCATTTGCGTAATTGCTGAAGCAATTTGTTGTGTGCTTTGATTTTGTTGCACAGCTGCCGAGCTTGTTACTTCGGCTTGAAGTTGAGTAGAGTCGGCAATATTATCAAGCTCTTGAGCCGCATCAGAGATCCGAGCTAAGGCTGTACGACAGCGTGATAATTCACACAATAAGACTAATTTAGCCCGTGCTTTTTTACCTGAATCAGGGAAATATGTCTGAGCGACTAATTCATTGCTATAAGAATCCGGACTTTGATCAATTATTTCTTGCCATTCTTTTTCACGTTTAATATTAGAAAATACACCGGATAAAACAACAGCTCCAAATGCCATTAATCCAAGCAAAAATTGGCCAAAGAACAGGTCAATACCTAATGCTGTTCCACCAATAAGTAAAAAAGGCAGGTAACTACTCATAAAATTTAAACATTTTTGGGTAAAGCTAATAGCGGGCTTGCCTGCTCGAAGTTTGGCGTATATTTCTGTGGCTCGTTTTTTTTCATCTTCGGTAGCAGTAACTCGTACCGATTCGTAGCCAATTAATGTTCCGTTTTCATGAACTGGAGTGACAAAAGCAGACACCCAATAATGATCGCCATCAGCCCGACGATTTTTCACCAATCCCATCCAAATTTTGCCGGCTTTTAACGTATCCCACATTTCTTTAAATACCGGAGAAGGCATATCAGGATGACGAATTACATTATGCGGTTGACCAATTAAATCTTCTCTTTCATAGCCGCTGACTCGTTGAAATGCATCATTGCAGTGAGTAATTCTTCCATGCTTATCTGTCGCTGAGATGAGTCTCTCAGTATGCTCAAATCGATACTCACGTTGAGTCACTGGTTCATTCAATCGCATAATAAACACCTTAGTTTGTAATTAGTAATTGCTATAGATTGTCTGATTCATGGGTTGATGTACTACATCTTTTTACGAATCTGATAACAAATACTATCGACACTCTACAAGTATTACTTAAGGCTTAGTTTGATATTGATTGACTCCAGAATTATCTTTTACGCAAGTTAACTTATCTTGCTCAAGTAAGTAATTTAGGTGCGCTAGGCATTCTGCAACAGCAAAGAACATTTGATGTTTGCCTAATTGGCGTTGAAACATAACGGGTAATAAACTCACGACGGTTTGTGGAGAGAGACAAGCTTGCATTAAATTATCAAGGTGGATGTGATGATGATGAATAATCTCAGCTACCCTATTAGGAATATCCCTAATCGGATTTTTGTGCGATGGCAACAGTAACGTCGATTGTGGTAACTGTGCAAACTGTTCTAACGTGTGTAAGTAATAATATAAAGGATTAGATTGAGGTTGAGTACTATAAGCGCCTATATTGGGTGTGATTTTGGGTAACACTTGATCCCCCCCAATACATATATCAAATTCAGGGTTAAATAAGCTAATATGCTCTGGAGAATGACCAAGTCCAAGTATTAATTGCCATGAAGATTGGCCTATAAGTAAAGTTTCACCGGGTACTAATCGAACAAAGCTCAAAGGTAGCGGAGAGACAACCTTGCCAAATCCTCCTTTCCCTTGAGTAAACAGAGTAACCTGTTCAGGGGAAAAGCCTGCTGCTCGATAATAGCGACGATCCTGCCAATTATCCGCACCTTGATTGCCGGCGTATAATGCTCTCGCAGCATAATACTCGGTCTGTGCCATGTACAAATCGACGCGATATGTTTGTGTCAAATAGCCAGCGCACCCGATATGATCAGGATGCATGTGCGTAACAATGACTCGCGTAATCGGCCCGTCTAATTGCTCAATAATCGATGTCCATGCCGCAATCGTCTCACTCGTTGCCATCCCACAATCAATAATTGCCCAGCCATGATTATCCCTAACTAGATAGACGTTAATATGATCTAGTGCCAAAGGTAACGGCATCCGACACCATAATACATTTTCAGTTATGTGCTGAACATGACCAACGGCAGGAGGAGTAGAATACATATCAGGCCTTACACACGCGAAGATTTAAAATTCATTAGACACCCTTTAAAAAAAGCATCAAGTTGATTATCAGAATACAGATCTCCTGTACCAGGTTGATTGACGGACAATGGCGGATAAGCACCATATCCAGATAAAAGGCAATGCCATGAGGTCGCGCTAAAATGCGACGCATGTCCGTTTTCTTTAAGGTGTTGTGTTAAATCACCACGCCTAAACCAGACATCAAGTAACTCTAGTAAAGGCTTGGATATATGCTCATTATTACGATTAGCACGCCAATATTCAGAGTCATCTCGAGTATTGAGCTTATAGTGAGCGACGATGTAATCACGTACCCGTTCAAAGTTTTCATTGATAATATTATTGTAATTATCTTGGCGCTTATTCGAAAAATGCCCCGCTTCGTATTCTTCAATAAAGCGTTCAACCGAAGTTTGTACCAAATGCAACGCTGTCGCTTCTAACGGTTCAATAAATCCTTGTGATAAACCTAATCCAACACAGTTTTTGTACCAGTGTTGACTAACTTGACCTACATTCATTTGTAAATGACGCGCTTCTATATCACTATCAAGCAAACCTAAATGCGCACGAAACTCCGTTTCTGCATGGTCTGCCGAGATAAAATCTTGACTGAAAACGTAACCATTCCCAGTGCGGTGGGTTAACGGAATCCGCCACGCCCAGCCATTAGATAAGGCGGTCGCTTGTGTTTCTACTGGTTGGTTTTGATCTACCGCAGTAGGAAAGACAACAGCAGCATCATTATATAAATTATCTTTGAACGTATTAAATTTGACGCCCAATGTTTGTTGTAACAGCACAGACCTAAATCCCGTACAATCAAAAAATAAATCAGCGGGTATCACTTCACCATTATCGCAGACTAATGCCGCAATACTGTCATCGGGGTGTTGTTGGACATGTTCAATCGTTCTTTGCTTATGCTCAACACCAAGTTGTTGTGCGTGATCCGCTAAAAATTGTCCCAGTAAACCCGAATCAAAATGATAGCCGTATTCAACATTAAAGGGAAAATGATCAGGAGCAATAGGATGTTTGTTATGCTTAGCAAGCCAACCATTAAACAGAAATTTTTCTGGTGTCGTTTCAACATCCAAACCCAAACGGCGGGTATAGCAATTAACCTGAAAAGGACGCTCACTAAAGGTGTCTAATTGCGAAATAAATGGGTGACTATAACTGGCATTTTGTGAATTAGGACTCCAACCTGCAAATTCTATATTCACTTTATATGTCGCTTTGCATCGTTCCATCCAATCTGACTCAGGAATATTTAAGTCTGCAAAAAAACGTTTCAAACTCGGTGTTGAGCCTTCCCCTACACCGATAATACCAATGTCAGGTGATTCGACTACGGTGATATGAATTGGGTGTTCCCTCCAGCGATGCGCTAACAGGTTTGCCGCCATCCAGCCAGCTGTTCCACCTCCTAAAATAACAATGCGTTGCGGATTCATAATCTTTTTCCTAACAAAACCATCCCCTGCTACACTTTTAAATAATGTGCTAAAAAGTCATCATGCGGTAACATTTTTACCAACGGTTGACGTTTTGCTGCAAAAACTTTGTCCAAGGTGTCAGTTAACTGAGCTTCGCTCATTTGATTTGCTGCAGGATGATAATCTTTTGGCATGATCCCTTGGCCGAGCATCACTTGTAACCAAGACGCATCACGGAAAATATCATGCTGATCATTAAAGATCTCACCCACATCACTAAATACTTGGATTTTTTGTGCTAACCGATCCGGTAAAGGTAAATTTCGCATATCTTGCCAAAAATCAGAATCAGTTCGTTCATTAACGTGATAATGCAAAATAATAAAATCTCGAATAGTTTCATATTCCGTCTTAGATTCGGCATTATATAAATCGACAGCTGATTGTTGAATACCGTTATGTGGAAATAATTTAAGTAATCGCACAATCGCCGATTGGATTAAATGAATACTGGTTGATTCTAATGGCTCTAAAAATCCACTCGCCAAGCCAATACTGATCACGTTTTTATGCCATTGTTCTTTTGTTCGACCCGTTCTAAACGATATTTTACGTACGTCATTAGTTGGATCTGACTCTAAATTATTAATCAAGCGATCATGTGCTTCTTCATCTGTCATATATTTTGATGAGAACACAATGCCGTTACCGTTGCGATTGGTTAATGGTATCCGCCATTGCCAGCCGTTGTCATGCGCGATACTGCGAGTATAAGGTAAGGTTTTTTCAAAACGATTAGTTTGCACAGCTAATGCACTATCAGCAGGTAATAAGTGCGACCAGTCTTCATATTTGACACCTAAGGTTTGTTGCGACAACAACGCACGAGTTCCGGTACAATCAATGAATAAATCACCTTGAATTTGCTTGCCGCATTTCAATTGCAACCCGGTGATATGACCTGACATAGAATCTTGTTGAATATGTTCTATAATACCTTCAGAACGAATTACACCGCCTTTTTCAGCAATTTTACGTAAATATTTACCATATAAAGACGAATCAAAGTGATAAGCATAAGGCATATCAAACATGGGGTTTTGCGTATTAATCTTGTTAAATGAACCGTCTACACTGCATAGGTAATTTAAGTCATATTCCCAAATGGATTTTTCTAAACCCGCTTTATAAGCACGTAACCAATAATGCTGAAAATTACAAAATCCTAGATTTGCTCCAGGTGCACCAAAAGTATGTAAATAGGATTCACCTTTTACACGCCAGTTTTCAAATTGAATCGCAAGCTTAATTGTTCCGTTGGTTTCACGTAGAAACTCTTTTTCATCCACACCTAAAAATTGGTTAAAGACTTGAATTGGTGGGATCGTCGCTTCACCGACACCGACAATTCCGATATCTTCTGATTCAACCAGCTCGATTTCAATTTGCCCCTGTAAGACTTTTTGCATCAGCGCAGCAGTCATCCAGCCGGCAGTACCACCTCCAGCAATGACGACTTTTTTGATTGGTTGTTGCATGTATCAAATACCTTATATGCGTGATTTATTTTTGACTTTACCTAATCTGAAGCCAAAAATAAATAAGAATCGAGTAGGAGGAGAGTTTACACTCTCCGTCCTCTCACACCACCGGACATACGG
>OJFP01000006.1_pt1 | contig 196424 bp, 186 predicted proteins | sample 1594141 | NCBI WGS metagenome assembly OJFP01 (sample SAMN05416843, study PRJEB24817) | seawater metagenome | isolation source: Sea water | place: Canada:Atlantic | collected 2013-07 | reverse complement strand
CTTCAGGCGCGTTATCGATTTGATCGAAAGCCTGAGCTGAACCACCGTATGTCTTTGAAAGAACAGTAGTGATAGCTGCAGTAAGGGTTGTTTTTCCGTGGTCAACGTGGCCGATTGTACCCACGTTTACATGGGGTTTCGTACGTTCAAACTTTTCTTTTGCCATTTTTCTCGTTTCCTAAGTTAAAAGTCCGACCCAAACATAGACCGGACCGAACCTTCATTTAGATTAAATTCTAGATTCAATAATAGCCTGCGCCACATTGTTAGGCGCCTCAGAATAATTGAAGAACTCCATAGAGTATGATGCGCGACCCTGCGTTTGAGAACGCAAGTCGGTAGCATACCCGAACATTTCTGAAAGCGGCACCTTAGCACGTATTATTTTAATACCTGCTACGCCTTCTTCCATACCTTCGATCATGCCGCGACGACGATTTAGGTCACCAACCACATCACCCATCCAGTCTTCTGGAGTAGTTACTTCAACTTTCATCATGGGTTCAAGCAACACCGGATTTGCTTCTGCGGCGCCTTTTTTGAAACCCATAGAGCCGGCGATCTTAAACGCCATTTCAGAAGAGTCAACATCATGGTAAGAACCGTCGAACAAAGTAACCTTTACATCTAGTACCGGATACCCTGCTACAACACCACTTTGCAACTGCTCCTGAATTCCTTTATCAACCGCTGGTATGAACTCTTTTGGTACCACACCACCGACGATGTCATTAACAAATTCGTAGCCTGCGCCTTCTTCTGCTTGTGGCTCAATACGAAGCCACACGTGACCAAATTGACCACGGCCGCCAGACTGACGTACGAATTTACCTTCAACTTCTACTTTCTTGCGAATAGTCTCACGATAAGCAACCTGAGGTTTACCTACGTTACATTCAACTTTAAATTCGCGTTTCATACGATCAACAATGATATCAAGGTGAAGCTCACCCATACCAGAGATAATCGTTTGGCCCGACTCTTCATCAGTCTTCACCTTGAATGACGGGTCTTCAGCGGCTAGTTTACCTAACGCGAGTCCCATCTTTTCTTGGTCAGCCTGAGAGCGAGGCTCAACTGCGATAGAAATTACCGGGTCAGGAAATTCCATACGCTCTAGTGTAATGACATTATTCGGATCGCAAAGCGTATCACCTGTGGTCACATCTTTAAGACCAATAGCTGCGGCGATATCGCCTGCACGAACTTCTTTAATTTCTTCACGGTCTTTAGCGTGCATTTGAACGATACGTCCAAAACGCTCGCGTTTACCTTTCACTGGGTTGTATACCGTATCACCAGTATTAACAACGCCAGAGTAACAACGGAAGAAAGTTAGCGTTCCTACGAATGGGTCGGTAGCGATTTTAAATGCAAGGGCCGAGAATGGCTCGCTGTCGTCTGCATGACGCTCAGCTTCAGTTTCATCTTTATCGTCTAAAACACCCGTAATAGCTTTTACTTCACTTGGTGACGGTAAGTATTCTACTACCGCGTCTAGTACTGCCTGAACACCTTTGTTTTTGAAGGCACTGCCACAGGTGGCAAGAACAATTTCGTTGTTCAGTGTACGGGTACGTAAACCAAGTCGGATTTCAGCTTCAGTTAGCTCTTCGCCTTCTAAATACTTATCCATAAGCTCGTCAGAGGCTTCAGCAGCAGCTTCAATCATCTCTGTACGATACTTTTGTGCGTTGTCTAAATATTGCGCTGGAATATCTTCATAGGTAAACGTCATACCCATGTCTTCGGCATTCCAGTTTATGGCTTTCATCTTAATAAGATCGATTACGCCATGGAACTCTTCTTCAGCGCCCATGTTCAATTGAATAGGAACACAGTTTGCGCCTAAGCGTTTACGGATTTGACCCACAACACGCTCAAAATCGGCGCCAGCTCGGTCCATCTTATTGATGAACACGAGACGTGGCACCTCATATTTGTCAGCCTGTCGCCAGACTGTCTCTGATTGAGGTTCAACCCCAGAAGACCCGCAAAAAACCACTACAGCCCCGTCCAGTACCCGTAATGAACGTTCTACCTCAATGGTAAAGTCCACGTGTCCTGGCGTGTCTATAATGTTTATACGATGCTGATCGAACTGCTTTTCCATGCCTGACCAGAAACAAGTGGTTGCAGCAGACGTGATAGTAATACCACGCTCCTGCTCTTGTTCCATCCAGTCCATGGTTGCAGCACCATCATGCACTTCACCGATTTTATGAGACAACCCTGTATAAAACAGGACTCTCTCTGTGGTCGTGGTTTTACCCGCGTCCACATGAGCCACAATACCAATATTGCGGTAACGCTCAATCGAGGTCTTACGAGGCATACATCTCTCTCAGTTATATTACGTTTATTACCAACGGTAATGAGCAAACGCTTTGTTTGCTTCGGCCATACGGTGAACGTCTTCACGTTTCTTAACCGCAGAACCTTTGTTTTCTGATGCATCAATCATTTCAGCAGCCAGGCGTTGAGCCATTGACTTCTCGCCACGTTTACGAGCAGCATCTACCAACCAACGCATACCTAGGGCATTACGACGAACTGGACGAACTTCTACTGGTACTTGATAAGTTGAACCACCTACACGACGAGATTTAACCTCTACAGTAGGACGGATGTTATCAAGTGCTTCTTCGAATACATCTAGGTGAGCTTTGCTGGTTTTTTCAGCAACAATATCGAGCGCACCGTAAACGATTTTTTCAGCGACTGACTTCTTGCCGTCAAGCATTACGACATTCATGAATTTTGCAAGCAGTTGTGAGCTAAATTTTGGCTCTGGTAGGATTTTACGTTGACCTACGACTCTTCTTCTTGGCATTTCTATTCTCCGTATGAATTCAGGAATTACCCAAAACTCTTAAACTTCAGTTTGGCCTTACTAACGGAGAACCGTTAAGACTTAGGCTTCTTCGCACCGTACTTAGAACGGGCTTGCTTACGATCGTTTACACCTGCGCAGTCTAATGTACCGCGAACTGTGTGATAACGAACACCTGGTAGATCTTTAACACGACCACCACGGATAAGTACTACACTGTGCTCTTGTAGGTTGTGACCTTCACCACCGATGTATGAAGAAACTTCAAAACCGTTGGTTAAACGTACACGGCAAACTTTACGTAATGCAGAGTTTGGTTTCTTTGGCGTAGTTGTATATACACGTGTACATACACCACGACGTTGTGGACAAGCTTGTAAAGCAGCTACATTTGATTTCTCAACTGGCTTCTTACGAGGCTTACGCACTAACTGGTTAACTGTTGCCATTAACGAGCTCCTGAGTAATTAAATTAAGCTGACGCAACATGCGCCAACAATATAAATAAGTGTATGAAATTGCTCTATCTCATAAACTAAAAAACCGCGACCGTAGGGATTAACCTAATTTCGGGTCGCGGAATATTAAAGATCTAATGCTCAAATGTCAAGCATTAGACCTTAATGACTATCGATTACTCTTCGTCGCCAGTAGGCATATTAACACTAGCATTCAATGCTTCTGTTAATGCCAACTGAGCTTCGTCAGCTGAAACCGATAAATCTTCTGCAGTGAATTGTGCTGCTTTACGAGCTGCACGCTTCTGATGATAAGCAAAACCTGTACCTGCAGGGATTAAGCGTCCAACGATTACGTTCTCTTTCAAGCCACGTAAATCATCTTCTTTACCCTGAACTGCTGCTTCGGTTAATACTCGTGTTGTTTCTTGGAACGATGCAGCTGAGATAAATGACTCAGTTGATAGTGATGCTTTGGTGATACCCAATAATTGGATTTCATACTTAGCACCGACTTTGCCTGCATTTTCAAGTTCACGATTAGCAATCTTAACTTGTGAAACTTCTAGTTGCTCACCCACTAAGAATTTTGAATCACCAGAATCGGTGATCATACACTTACGGAGCATCTGACGAATAACAACTTCGATGTGCTTATCGTTGATTTTAACACCTTGCAGGCGATAAACTTCTTGAACTTCGTTCACGATATAATTAGAAACTGCACTTACCCCACGTAAACGTAAGATATCATGCGGTGATTCAGGACCATCGGCGATAACTTCGCCTCGTGAAACCGTTTCACCTTCAAATACGTTGAGTTGACGCCATTTAGGGATCATCTCTTCATAGTGATCACCCTCTGGTGGAGTAATCATTAAACGTTTTTTACCTTTGGTTTCTTTACCAAAGCCGATCATACCGGAAACTTCCGCTAGGATTGCTGGCTCTTTAGGCTTACGTGCTTCGAACAAGTCAGCAACACGTGGTAGACCACCGGTAATATCACGAGTCTTTGAACCTTCCTGAGGAATACGCGCGAGTACGTCACCTTCTACTGCCATCATGCCATTGGTGGCAACGATAGTCGTGAAGCTTGGTAAACGGATTTCCTGTAGTGAGTTTTCACCCGCCTCTAAGATTAACTTCGGCTCTTTTGCATTAGCTTTAGAAAGATCTTTTACAACGATACGGCTTAAACCAGTCAAATCATCGGTTTGTGTTTCTGTATTAGTATCATCAACATCCGCAAAAGAGATCTTCGCAGGACGTTCTGTGATGATTGGGTGACTATGCGGGTCCCAGTTAGCAACGACATCGCCGCCAGTAACTGACGCACCATCATCTACCGATAAGGTAGCACCGTAAGGCACTTTATAGCGCTCTTTCTCACGACCTTGGTCATCAATCACGGTTAATTCAGTAGAACGAGAAACAATAACTAACTTGCCTTCTTGATTACGTACTGATTTAGAGTTGTGAAGTTTTAATGTACCGTTAGTTTTAACCGCAACGCTGTTTTCTGCAGAAGCTCTTGATGCTGCACCACCGATGTGGAACGTACGCATGGTTAACTGTGTACCCGGCTCACCAATTGATTGTGCTGCAATAACACCAACAGATTCACCACGTCCAACCATTTCACCGCGAGCAAGATCACGACCATAACAGTTTTCACATACACCGTGATCGTTATCACACGTGATAACAGAGCGTACAATCATTTGGTCAACTGAATTTGCTTCAAGCATGTCAACTAACGCTTCGTCGAGTAAGACATTACGCTCAACAAGGACTTCGTCTTCGGTACCAGGCTTGATTACATCAACGGCAACTACACGTCCAAGTACACGCTCACGCAACGGCTCAACAACATCACCACCTTCGATTAGTGGTGTCATGATGACACCTTCTAACGTGCCACAATCGCTATTGGTAATAACCAGATCTTGTGCAACGTCAACTAAACGACGAGTTAAGTAACCAGAGTTAGCTGTTTTAAGTGCTGTATCGGCAAGACCTTTACGCGCACCGTGAGTAGAGATAAAGTACTGAAGTACGTTTAGTCCTTCACGGAAGTTAGCCGTGATAGGTGTCTCGATGATTGAACCATCTGGTTTAGCCATCAGACCTCGCATACCTGCTAACTGACGAATCTGAGCAGCACTACCACGAGCACCGGAGTCAGCCATCATATAAACAGAGTTAAACGAGCTTTGTTGTTCTTCTTCACCTTGAGCATTGATAACGGTTTCTTTTTCAAGATTTTCCATCATCGCTTTAGCGACTTTTTCGTTCGCAGTAGACCAGATATCGATTACTTTATTGTAACGCTCACCGGCAGTAACAAGTCCAGACTGGAATTGTTCTTGGATTTCAACGACTTCTGCTTCTGCATCTTCGATGATATCTTTTTTGGCTGCAGGGATAACCATGTCATCAATACCAACAGATGCACCCGCGATCATCGCGTAATGGAAACCGGTATACATGATTTGGTCAGCTACGATAACTGTATCTTTCAGGCCTAGCGTACGGTAAGACACGTTTAACAAATTCGAGATTTGTTTTTTCTTCATTGGCTGGTTAATTACTTCAAAATCCAAACCTTTAGGCAAGATTAGAGATAATATTGCACGACCAACGGTGGTGTCTTTTATACTAACTTTTTCTACTTTTTCACCGGCTTCGTTCACTTCAAATTCAGTGATACGCACTTTAACACGTGCATGTAGCTCTGCAGCTTCAGTACGGTAAGCTTTTTCAGCTTCGTGCGGTGAAGTGAAGATCATGCCTTCACCTTTACCATTAACACGGTCACGTGTTAAATAGTACAAGCCTAATACAACATCCTGTGAAGGAACGATAATTGGCTCACCGTTAGCTGGTGATAAGATGTTATTGGTAGACATCATTAACGAGCGAGCTTCTAATTGAGCTTCAATCGTTAATGGAACGTGTACCGCCATTTGGTCACCATCGAAATCGGCGTTATATGCCGCACAAACCAATGGATGCAATTGGATAGCTTTACCTTCAATTAGGATCGGTTCAAATGCTTGAATACCAAGTCTGTGAAGTGTTGGTGCACGGTTAAGTAACACTGGGTGTTCACGGATAACATCATCCAATACATCCCACACTTCCGGCGCTTCACGTTCTACTAATTTTTTGGCAGCTTTAATGGTTGTTGCTAAACCGCGTGCTTCAAGCTTGCCATAGATAAACGGCTTGAATAACTCAAGAGCCATTTTCTTCGGTAAGCCACACTGGTGCAAACGTAACGTAGGACCAACGGTAATAACAGAACGACCAGAGTAATCAACTCGTTTACCCAATAGGTTCTGACGGAAACGACCTTGCTTACCTTTTATCATATCAGCAAGTGATTTTAAAGGACGTTTGTTTGAACCCGTAATCGCACGACCACGACGACCGTTATCAAGTAACGCATCGACCGCTTCTTGTAACATACGCTTTTCGTTACGCACGATAATATCCGGTGCAGCAAGGTCTAGAAGACGCTTCAGACGGTTATTACGGTTGATAACACGACGATACAAGTCATTCAGATCAGATGTCGCAAAACGTCCGCCATCTAGTGGTACTAGTGGACGAAGATCAGGTGGCAATACAGGTAGTATTGTCATAATCATCCACTCTGGCTTGTTACCAGATAACATGAATGATTCAAGCAATTTAAGACGCTTAGTGATCTTTTTACGTTTCGTTTCTGAATTGATTGAAGGTAGCTCTTCACGCATTTCAGAGACGTCTTGACCAACATCTAAGATTTTTAATAAGTCATAGATAGCTTCAGCACCCATTTTCGCTTCAAACTCGTCACCGTGTTCTTCTAGCGAATCTAAATACTCTTCTTCAGTTAATAACTGACGACGCTCAAGGGTCGTTAAACCTGGTTCGGTTACTACATATGATTCAAAATATAGAACACGTTCAATATCACGTAACGTCATATCTAGCATTAAGCCGATACGTGACGGAAGTGATTTAAGGAACCAGATGTGTGCAACTGGAGAAGCAAGTTCGATATGACCCATACGCTCACGACGTACTTTAGCCAATGTCACTTCAACGCCACATTTTTCACAAATTACACCACGGTGCTTAAGACGCTTATATTTACCACATAAACATTCATAATCTTTTACCGGGCCAAAGATTCTTGCACAGAACAAACCATCACGCTCAGGTTTGAATGTACGGTAGTTGATGGTTTCTGGCTTTTTAACTTCACCAAAAGACCACGAACGAACCATATCAGGTGCCGCTAAACCAATTCGAATATTATCGAATTCTTCGGTTTTATTTTGTTGCTTTAGAAACTTTAATAAGTCTTTCACATTTTTCTCCCTTCGGAGTGGGTCATAAGACCCAGTAACCAAGCCGTTACTGAGTCAACCTAACTAACACGATGCAAATAACACTGACAACGATACTTTATGCTGCGTACCGTTGTGCAAAGCGTTGTGCTTACTCGTTTTCTTCTAACTCGATATTAATACCAAGTGAACGGATTTCTTTCAACAATACGTTGAATGACTCAGGCATGCCTGGTTCCATTCTATGGTCACCATCTACGATATTTTTATACATCTTAGTACGGCCGTTAACATCATCAGATTTAACAGTAAGCATTTCTTGTAGCGTATACGCTGCACCATATGCTTCTAATGCCCAGACTTCCATCTCACCGAAGCGCTGGCCACCAAACTGAGCTTTACCGCCCAATGGTTGCTGCGTAACAAGTGAGTAAGAGCCAGTAGAACGTGCATGCATCTTATCATCAACTAAGTGATTCAGTTTCAACATGTACATGTAACCTACTGTTACAGGGCGTTCGAATGCACGACCAGTACGACCGTCAAATAAGGTAATTTGACCGCTTTCTGGAATGTCAGCAAGCTTCAGCATTTCTTTGATTTCTGCTTCAGTAGCACCATCAAATACTGGTGTTGCAACAGGTACACCTTTACGTAAATTTTCTGCAAGACGACGTATTTCATGATCAGTAAAGCTATTAATGTCTACAACTTGACGACTTGTACCAAGGTTATATACCTCGTTCAAGAAGCTACGAAGTTTAGACACTTCTTCCTGCTCTTTAATCATACGGTCAATCTTCACACCTAAACCATGGGCTGCCATGCCTAAGTGAGTTTCAAGGATCTGACCGATGTTCATACGTGATGGTACACCTAGCGGGTTCAATACGATGTCTACCGGCGTGCCGTTTTCATCATAAGGCATGTCTTCAACCGGTTGAATGGTCGAGATAACACCTTTGTTACCGTGACGACCAGCCATCTTATCACCAGGTTGGATATGACGTTTCACTGCTAAGTAAACTTTTACGACTTTTAACACACCAGGTTGTAAATCATCACCTTGGATAATTTTCTGACGTTTAATTTCTAACTTCTTCTCAAACACTGCTTTTATTTCAGCATGTTGCTCAATTATCTGTTCGAAGTCAGCTGCCGCATCATCGTCTTTTAATGCAATATCAAACCAAGTATCACGTTTAGTGCTATTTAACTTCTCTTCATCCACGCCATTGTTTAATAACAAGTTGCGTGCACGAGCGAACACACCATCTTCTAAGATAGCTAATTCGTCAGACAAGTCCTTTTTAACTTCGCGTAATTGCATTGCTTCGATTTCTTTGGCTCTGGCATCTTTTTCAACACCGTCACGAGTAAAGACCTGAACGTCAATAACCGTTCCACGTACACTGTTAGGTACACGTAGAGACGTATCTTTAACGTCAGAGGCTTTTTCACCAAAGATTGCTCTTAATAGTTTTTCTTCTGGAGTGAGTTGCGTTTCACCTTTAGGTGTAACTTTACCTACTAATATATCGCCGCCTTTAACTTCTGCACCGATATATACCACACCAGATTCATCTAATTTACCTAATGCAGATTCACCTACATTTGGAATATCAGCTGAAATCTCTTCAGGACCAAGCTTAGTATCACGAGCGACACAGCTTAATTCTTGAATGTGGATAGTCGTAAAGCGATCTTCTTCCGCAACACGCTCAGAAATAAGGATAGAATCCTCGAAGTTGTAACCGTTCCAAGGCATAAATGCGATACGCATGTTTTGCCCTAGTGCTAAGTCACCAAGATCCGTTGATGGACCATCAGCTAGCACATCGCCTGTGACAATCGGATCACCGACATTACAGGTTGGTTTTTGGTTAATACACGTGTTCTGGTTAGAACGCGTATATTTAGTCAAGTTATAAATATCGATGCCTGCTTCGCCCGCAGTCATTTCTGCTTCGTTCACTTTGATAACGATACGTGATGCATCAACATAATCGACCGTACCACCACGCTTAGCAACAACAGTTACACCTGAATCTACCGCAACGACTCTTTCCATACCGGTACCAACTAATGGCTTATCAGCCTTTAATGTTGGAACAGCTTGACGTTGCATGTTTGCACCCATCAATGCACGGTTAGCATCATCGTGTTCAAGGAATGGAATAATTGACGCTGCAACAGATACGATCTGTTGCGACGACACGTCCATATACTTGATATCAGATTTAAGCATCAACGTAGTTTCACCACGGTAACGACAAGGGATTAGTTCATCAACTAGCTGCTGAGCGTCATTTATTTCTACGTTTGCTTGTGCAATCGCGAATTGACCTTCTTCAATCGCTGATAAGTAATCAATCTCTAGTGTTACTACACCATCAACAACACGACGATATGGGGTTTCTAAGAAACCGTAATCATTAGTACGTGCAAAAGAGGCAAGTGAGTTGATTAGACCGATGTTCGGCCCTTCTGGCGTTTCGATTGGACATACACGACCATAATGCGTCGGATGTACATCTCGTACTTCAAAGCCTGCACGTTCACGTGTAAGACCACCTGGGCCTAGAGCTGAAATACGACGTTTGTGAGTTACTTCAGATAATGGATTGTTTTGATCCATAAACTGAGATAATTGACTTGAACCAAAGAACTCTTTAACGGCTGCAGAAATAGGCTTCGCATTAATCAAATCCTGTGGCATTACGTTATCTAAATCACCTAAACTTAGGCGTTCTTTAACGGCACGTTCTACACGTACAAGACCAACACGGAATTGGTTTTCAGCCATTTCACCAACACTACGAATACGACGGTTACCTAAGTGGTCAATATCATCCACGTCATCTTTACCATCACGGATCGTAATTAGTTGACGCATAACAGAGACGATATCATCTTTACTTAAGATACCTGGACCTGTAATTTCATCACGTCCTAAACGTTTATTAAACTTCATACGACCAACAGTCGATAAGTCATAACGTTCTTCAGCGAAGAATAAGTTTTCAAATAATGCTTCAGCCGCATCTTTTGTCGGCGGCTCGCCTGGACGCATCATTCGATAAATCTCAACTAACGCTTCTAAACGATCATTGGTTGAATCAACGCGTAAAGTGGTAGAGATGTATGCACCATGATCTAGCTCGTTTATATACAGAGTATTAAACTCATTAATATTAGCGGCCTTTAATTTTTCAATTAAATCTAAGGTTAATTCATCATTGGCATTAGCAACAAGTTCACCGGTAGTTTCATCGATGATATTGTTTGAAATGACACGATTAAGAACATATTCAGCAGGTACTTCTAACTCAGTGATATTCGCTTGTTCTAAAGAACGAGTATGACGAGCTGAAATACGACGACCGTGCTCTACTAACACGTTGCCTTCAGAGTCTATTATGTCAAATTGTGCAGTCTCACCACGTAGACGATCTGGCACAACAGCCATAAAAGTTTTGTCTTCTTCAAAACGTATTTGTACGTTTTCAAAGAACATCGCTAGAATTTCTTCTGTTGAATATTCTAATGCACGTAAAATAATAGACGCTGGAAGTTTACGTCGTCTATCTATACGTACAAATAAATTATCTTTTGGATCGAATTCAAAGTCTAACCATGAACCACGGTAAGGGATAACGCGCGCGTTATACAACACTTTACCGGATGAGTGAGTTTTGCCTTTATCATGATCAAAGAACACACCGGGTGAACGGTGGAGTTGAGAGACAATAACACGCTCGGTGCCGTTGATAACAAATGTACCATTGTCTGTCATTAATGGGATTTCGCCCATATAAACTTCTTGTTCTTTAATATCTTTAACAGTACCTGGTGCGGCTTCTTTATCAAACAATACTAAGCGTAGTTTGACACGTAGAGGCGCAGAATAAGTGACGCTTCGAATTTGACATTCACGAACGTCAAACATCGGCTCACCTAAGCGGTAGCTCACATACTGTAGCTCTGAATTCCCAGAATAACTTTTTATCGGGAACACTGAACCGAACGCCGCTTCTAAGCCGTTATCTTTGTCGCCATTGACATCGATGAACTTCTTGAACGAGTCCAATTGAATTGATAGGAGGTATGGAATTTCCAATACCTGAGGGCGTTTGCCAAAATCCTTACGGATACGTTTTTTTTCGCTGTACGAGTAAACCATGGGTTCCTCAACTAGTGATTTTTGACCCGACCTGCTGCTAATGTATTAGCAACAAACTCCCAGTCCGCTTTGATTTTTTCCACCTATATGACTATGTTAATAGTCAGGTGATGCACATTTATAGACTAAGATAAGCGGTTAGTAAATTCTTAATTGTCTATAGCGCAAAAAAGCAGGTGACCAAAAAGTCACCTGCTTTTGCCATTTCTGGCATTAAGCAATTACAAGTAATTACTTAACTTCAACTTCAGCGCCAGCTTCAGTTAGCTGTGCTTTAAGTTCTTCAGCTTCTTCTTTGCTTACGCCTTCTTTGATAGCTTTAGGAGCAGATTCAACTACTTCTTTAGCTTCTTTAAGACCTAGGCCAGTTGCTGCACGTACTGCTTTGATTACTGCAACTTTATTAGCACCGAAGCTAGTAAGTACAACGTCAAATTCAGTTTGTTCTTCAACAACTGCTGCTGGACCAGCTGCTACTGCTGCTACTGCTGCAGTTGCTGTTACATTGAACTTTTCTTCAGCTGCTTCGATTAGTTCAACTAATTCCATTACTGGCATTTCAGCAATCGCGTTTAAGATATCATCTTTAGTTAGAGCCATTTCTCTAAACTCCTGGAGTTATTGTTAATTTAAAATAGTTTGCCAAAAACGAAAAATTATTTTTCGTCTTTGATCGCCGCCAATACACGCACAAATTTACTAGGCACTTCGTTGATAGTTTGAACGAATTTCCCAATAGGTGCTTTGAAGGTAGCAAGTAGTTTCGCCAATGCTTCGTCGCGAGTAGGTAATGAAGCCACTGCGTCCAATTTCTCAGGACCCAATAGACCGCTACCAATCGATAACGCTGTTACATTTAATTTCTTGTTCTCTTTTGAGAAGTCTTTGAAAAGACGTGCTGCACCACCCGGTGCCTCAATTGAAAAACCATAAATTAAAGGACCAGTTAAAGCACTGTTGATGTCTGCAAATTTACTGTCTTCTAAAGCGCGTTTAGCAAGGGTATTACGAATTACTTTTAAGTAAACACCTTGTTCACGAGCTAAGTTACGAAGAGCAGTTAGTTCGCCTACTTCCATCCCACGGTATTCTGCGACGGCAACGGATAGAGCTTGAGATGCGATATCGGAAATTTCCGCTACGATCTCTTTTTTTGCTGCTAAGCCTAGTGCCACTGCGTTCACCTTCTTTTTAATCTGACTTTGTAAGTTTACTTACGCCATCAGGGTTCACAGATTGATAAATACATTATTGTACTTACCGCTCTACGGTGTCCGATAACCCCAGAGAGTCTGAGTCCGTACCACCGTCTGCGTAGGCTGTTACATTAAGAGTGTCGTTATAAGTGATAGTTCTCTTACCTCTATCACCAACACTCACCTACGGTCTTGGACGGGAACTTAAAGTCATACACGTATGTACAATAAGCTCCAACCCATAACCTTTAACAAGAGACGTAGCATGCAAGCATGCTACGGGCAAAAGTTACGCTTTAGCTGCTATTGAACTTTGGTCTACAGACAGACCTGTACCCATAGTAGTAGATAAGCTAACTTTCTTAATGAATACGCCTTTAGCTGAAGAAGGCTTCGCTTTCTTCAATGCTTCTAGCAATGCATTTAAATTTTCTTCGATATGGCTTGCTTCAAAAGCAATTTTACCGATTGATGCGTGAATGATACCATTCTTATCGTTACGATACTGCACCTGACCAGATTTAGCATTTTTAACTGCTGTTGCTACGTCTGGAGTAACTGTGCCAGTCTTAGGGTTAGGCATAAGTCCACGTGGACCTAAGATTTGACCTAATTGACCAACAACGCGCATTGCATCAGGAGAAGCAACAACAACGTCAAAGTTCATTTCGCCTTTTTTGACTAGGTCAGCAAGGTCTTCCATACCAACGATGTCAGCACCGGCTGCTTTAGCCGCTTCAACGTTTGCACCTTGAGTAAATACTGCAACGCGTACATCTTTACCAGTACCGTTAGGTAGTACAGTTGCACCACGAACGTTTTGGTCAGATTTACGTGCATCAATACCAAGATTAATTGCAACATCGATGCTTTCTGCAAATTTAGCAGTCGCTAGTTCTTTCAATAAAGCAACGGCTTCATTGAATTCGTAATCTTTGTTCGCTTCAACTTTTTCTTGAGCGATTTTTTTGCGCTTAGTTAGTTTAGCCATGTCCTTAACCCTCTACCTTTAAACCCATGCTACGAGCAGAGCCCGCGATGGTTTTTACAGCTGCTTCAAGACTAGCAGCAGTCAAGTCTGGTTCTTTAGTTGTCGCAATCTCTTCTAATTGAGCGCGTGTCACAGTACCGACTTTCTCAGTATTTGGACGACCAGAACCACTCTTAATACCAGCAGCTTTCTTAAGTAAGAAAGAAGCAGGAGGAGTTTTAGTAACAAAGGTAAAAGAACGATCATCGTATACTGTAATTTCTACAGGTACTGGAGCGCCTTTTTCAAGTGAATCTGTTTTTGCGTTAAACGCTTTACAGAATTCCATGATATTTACACCGTGCTGACCTAATGCAGGACCAACTGGTGGACTTGGGTTTGCAGCGCCAGCTGCAACTTGTAGCTTAATTAAGCCTTTGACTCTTTTTGCCATTTTAATATACTCTCAGTTTGTGGGTTGTGCGCCTATCGAGTATTGAGAATACTCAAGTCGTCGGCTCCCCACGCAAATAAAGGGATGCGGATTGTATGCGTTTTTGACGGAAGTGTCAAACATTAATATGCCAATCATTTATGATATTGGCACGCAATGCTTGCGCTACAATTCAACTAGCGCTAGCAGCGTATTTTTTTAATTAAGCAAGCCAAGTGCCGTATTGATTATAATACTTAATGCTAACCAAATCAGCAGTTGGTGCTTATATGCAAAAAACCCAACACATCACTGCATTGGGCTCTATATTTCTTGTTCTTGAAAACTAAATGATTAGTTCTTTTCGACTTGACCAAATTCAAGTTCAACTGGCGTAGAACGACCAAATATAAGGACCGATACTTTGATGCGGCTCTTCTCATAATCGACTTCTTCAACCGTACCATCAAAGTCTGCAAATGGACCTTCAGAGACACGTACCACTTCACCTGGTTCAAACAATGTCTTAGGCTTAGGACTGTCGACGTTTTCTTCAAGACGATTTAGGATAACATCTGCTTCTTTTTGTGAAATAGGCATTGGACGGTCTGATGTACCACCGATGAATCCCAATACACGAGGCACTGATTTCACTAAATGCCATGAATCTTCATTCATATCCATGTTAACTAACACATAGCCTGGAAAGAATTTACGTTCAGATTTGCGCTTTTGACCGGCACGCATCTCAACGACTTCTTCTGTCGGCACAAGGATTTCGCCAAAGTGCTCTTCCATATGATTGATTTTAATATGTTCAAGTAATGTTTTTTGAACTCGGCCTTCATAGCCAGAAAATGCTTGTACTACGTACCAACGTTTACTCATAATTAAAACCCTATGCCAGTGACTAAGCCAACTAGACGTACTAAGATACCGTCTAAGCCCCATAATAATAACGCCATGACCAACGTAGCTACAAGCACAATTAATGTTGTCTGCGTTGCTTCTTGGCGGTTCGGCCACACAACTTTACGTACTTCGGTGCGTGAATCTTTAGCAAATGTCAAAAAGCGTGAGCCTTTGTTCGTCGATGCGGCGATAAAACCAGATGCAACCACGACTGCTATCGCGCCTAATGCACGGTACAATACAGAGACTTCTTCATAATGATAGTTCGCTGCAACTAAACCACTGAATAAGACAATCACTAGTAACCACTTTAGGGTATCAAAACCGCCACTTGACTGTACTTCTACTTTTTCACTCATTGCTTTGTCCTAGCTAAAATGCGTCATTGCAATTGTGCAATCATCGCTTATAAAGTGGCAGGGGCGGAGGGATTCGAACCCCCAACCATCGGTTTTGGAGACCGCTGTTCTACCAATTGGAACTACGCCCCTGCAGTGTGATACCGAAACTTACTTCGCTACCAATCAACAAATTTTACATACACTTCGATTGTGCTGCCTGAAAAAAATTAATAAGGGAGTACAATGAAGGGATGCGTATTATACCCACGTTTGCCAGTTAATCAAGCCCTATAAAGCCACCAGTTTGATGTGACCATAATTTTGCATAAATCCCATCTTGCTGTAACAGCTCCTGGTGAGTGCCAGATTCAACGATTTTACCCTCATCTAACACGATTAACCGGTCCATTTGGGCTATCGTAGATAAACGGTGGGCGATTGCCAATACCGTTTTGTTTTCCATGACTTTATCTAAGCACTGTTGGATCGCAGCTTCAACTTCAGAATCTAATGCTGACGTGGCTTCATCAAGGATCAGTATTGGTGCATCTTTGAGCATAACACGCGCAATAGCGATACGCTGACGTTGTCCACCAGAGAGTTTCACGCCGCGTTCACCAACATGTGCATCAAACCCCGTTCGTCCTTTAGAATCTGATAACTGCTGAATAAACTCATACGCTTCAGCTTGTTTTGCTGCGGCTATCATCTCGTCTTCCGTTGCATCACTGCGTCCATACAAAATATTATCACGCACCGAACGATGCATTAACGAAGTATCTTGGGTCACCATTGAAATATGCGAGCGTAAACTTTCTTGTTGTACCATCGTAATCGCTTGCCCATCAATCTCAATCGATCCTGATTGCAAATCATAAAAACGCATCAACAAGTTTACTAATGTTGATTTGCCTGAGCCTGAACGCCCTACCAAACCGACTTTTTCGCCCGCTTTTATCTGTAAATTTAATGACTGAAAGACCTCGACGGCATTGCCAGTATGCGTTTGATAAGCAAACGTAACCTGATTGATAGCAATGGCACCACCGGCGATTGTTAATTGCTTTGCGCTGCTGTGATCTTGGATCTCAATGGGTACAGATAAAGAGTTGATCCCATCTTGCACTGTCCCGATATTTTCAAAAATCGATGACACTTCCCACATGATCCATTGTGACATGCCATTCAAACGTAATGCTAAACTGACTGTAATCGCTAACGCCCCCCCACTGACCAAACTATCCGTCCATAAACTAATAGCTAAGGCTGTCACCGATAATACCAATAATGTATTTGAAAACCATACGCAACCATACAATACCGTGACCAAGCGCATCTGCGGATGGACGGTTTGTAGAAATCCATCCATGCCTTCTTTGGCATAAGTTGCTTCACGTGCTGAATGCGAAAATAACTTCACCGTCATGATATTGGTATAACTATCAATAATTCGTCCAGTCATAATTGAGCGCGCATCCGCTTGATTTTTTGATACACGTTTAAGCTTAGGTAAAATTGCTCGAAGAATAGTAACGTACACTACCAACCAAATCACAAATGGCAATGCAAGCATCGGATCTGTGGCAAACACCATCACCACGATACTAATAAAATACACACAAATGTAGACCATTAAATCGAGTAATTTCATTACCGTTTCACGCACTGCTAGTGCTGTTTGCATGATTTTGGTAGCTACACGCCCTGCAAATTCATCTTGAAAAAATGACAGAGATTGACTCAAAATATATTGATGTGCCATCCAGCGGATCCGCATCGGATAATTACCGAGTAAGGCTTGATGGGTTAAAAATGATTGCGTGATCACTAAGATTGGCAGTATCACCACAAGAATCAATCCCATGATAATCAAGCTTGTTTGTTCTTCTGCAATAAAAGTCGCTGGATCACGAGTAGAAAACCAGTCTACCAACTGCCCCATATACCCAAACAAAGACACTTCTAACATCGCAATACACGCGGCGAGTACCGATACACAAGCTAATACAGGCCAAATCCCTTTAGAAAAATGTAGGCAAAACGCAAACACGCCTTTGGGTGGTTGAGTCAGTTTAGTGTCGGGAAAGGGGGTAATTAGGCTTTCGAACCAAGCGAACATGCAGTAACCTTGTCGGTAATATTACAGATAAATAAAGCAGACAAGGATAATGCATATCACGTAAAAGCGCTATGTTGGCGATGGGTTATTTTGCAAGGGCGTGTATGATCGCTTGTACATTATCATGATGGTTTTGACGCCATTGTGTCAGGGTTTGTCCGGCATCTTTAGCATTGCGTTGCTGAGCGATAAGTAAGGCTTCTTCCGCTTGGACTTGAGGGATCACTGCTACACCATCATTATCAGCGACAATAATATCGCCAGCGACGACCGTGACACCTCCGACGGTAACGGTTGGTAAGTCTTCTGTCAGGATTTTTTTCGCTCCCGGTTTTGGGCATACACCTAAAGCATGGATCGGAAATTGAAGGGCTTTGACTTCATCAATATCGCGCACTACTCCATCAACAATAAACCCTGCAATGCCGTTTTGCTGGGCAATAGCACAGACATTTCCGCCACTGACTGCATATTGATCATCCGCTTCAACCACTAATATATCACCCGGCAGGGCATCATAAATCGCTTTATGCACCATCAAGTGATCACCAGGGGCGCATTTTACTGTATAAGCCCGACCTGCCACTCTAGGCATATCTGCCCATAATGGATGAATACGAAAATCCATGAATTGTGTTCTTGGCAGAGCATCAGCCAAATCACAGGTTGAGATTGTTAGATATTCTTGATAGAGCGCATGCGTCATGTTGTTATTCCCTTATTACATTAACGGCTGCATAAACAACCATGTCCAGTAAGCACAAATCGCAAACTGCACTAAAAAAGTCGCAAAGCGTAATTGAATTGCCAATGGACTAGTTGAGATGAGTAAAATCAAGGATTGTGCTAAACGCGCACCAAGTAATACATACGCTAATCCATCAGTGATGTCGGTGCTACCAGTAGCTATGGCATAGAGTAACAGGCCACCAATAAACGGAAAACACTCAACCGCATTAGCATGCACGCGAGTTAAGCGAAAACCAAAGGCCGGCACATCGGAGCCATCGGCCGCAAATTTTAAATTTTTGTTGTAACCGCTCATGCCTAAGTAAGTTCGATAACCGGCTAAAGCTAATAAACTAACTAATATTAGGACAATGTAATGTAAAAATACGATAGATGTGGCTGTCATGACGCTTCCTTGTTGTTTGCAACTACATTAAATGACTAATATAGATTTTGCAAACATAAACATGGCGCTAGTCTAACAGCGCCTTGCCCTAAACTTCTTCCCTTTAATCTTGCCTTCACGAAATTGTGCCATCGCGCGTTTTACACTGCGTAACTTTACCGCAATAAACGACACTTGATTCGTTACATTAATTTTGCCAATGTCTTCGCCATCAATGCCCGCTTCTTTGGTTAACGAACCTAAGATATCACCTGGACGAAGTTTTTGGCGCTTACCACCATCAATACTCAAGGTTACATACTCAGGTTGAATAATACGGTTAGCATGAAAACGTACGCTTTCAATGCCTTTAGGCTTAAGCACGACTTGGGCGTGTGCTTCTATTTCACGTAAATTTGCCATTTCAGCATCGCTGACTAACGTCACAGCAAGACCTTCAGCATCAGCTCGACCAGTACGACCAATGCGATGTACATACACATCAGGCTCTTCACTCACTGTGTAGTTAATCACTAAATCTACCGCATCAATATCCAGCCCGCGCGCAGCAACATCCGTTGCCACTAGCACCAAGGCTGATTTATGCGCAAAACGAGTCAATACTTGGGTGCGTTCGCGTTGTTCTAAATCACCATTTAGGGCAACCGCCGAGATATCTTTTTGTTGTAAATATTCAGTTAGCTCAAACGTTTGAATTTTAGTGTGACAAAATACAATCGCTGCTTTGGCCTGATAATGCGTAATAATTGCAGCAACCGCTTGTTGACGATGCTCATCAGACACTTTATAGGCAATCTGTTGGATCTTCGTTTCACTATGCAGTGATTGGGTTTCAATACGCTTTGGTGTTTTTTGTACAACATCCGAGATCTGCGCAATCGTATCGGGGTAAGTAGCAGAAAACATTAAGGTTTGACGCACTTTAGGCAAGTGTTTAAAAATCACCTCCAGCTCATCATAAAAGCCCATATCTAACATACGATCCGCCTCATCGAGCACGAATTGTTTTAGATTGTGCAATTTAACACGATGATTAAGCATGTGATCCATTACTCGACCGGGCGTCCCCACAATAATATGCGGAGGATGACGTAATGTCGCAATTTGTCCATTCATCGGAATACCACCACACAAGGTAGTGATCTTCACATTATCCATCCGGCGGGCTAACAAGCGCAATTGCTCAGCAACTTGGTCAGCTAATTCCCGAGTCGGGCATAACACTAAGGCATGCGTGTAAGTACGTTTTTCATCTAGGCCTTGCAATATCCCCAAACCAAATGCAGCCGTTTTACCACTTCCGGTTTTGGCTTGCGCTAAAACGTCTTCTCCGGCTAGCACCACCGGTATAGTCGCTGCTTGGATATCAGTAAGTTGCGTATAGCCAAGTTCTGTCACTGATTGAATCAGTTCAGGACGTAAATTAAGGGTTGTAAAATCAGTCATTATACTAGTTGCCACGCTATCGCCTGTCCGGCGAAAAATGGGACAATATCGTCCCCAGTTGAAAGTGCGATTTGCTCTGGGATCGTCCATTCTTGGCGTTGCAAAGTAATCGTTGTTGTATTTCTCGGTAACCCGTAAAAATCAGGCCCGTGAAGAGAGGCAAAGCCTTCTAATTTATCTAACGCACCCAATTCTTCAAATACTTGGGCATATAATTCGATCGCGCTCCATGCGCTATAACAACCCGCACAGCCACATGCAGATTCTTTCTTATGTTTTTCATGTGGCGCTGAATCCGTGCCTAAGAAAAACTTAGACGATCCAGAAGCAACTGCAGCGCGCAATGCTTGTTGGTGAGTGTTACGTTTTAATACCGGTAAACAATAATTATGGGGTTTTACACCACCAACTAATAAATCATTTCGGTTTAATAATAAATGCTGAGGCGTAATGGTCGCCGCAACATTCGCAGAAGCCGCCAATACAAAATCTGCCGCGTCTTTGGTTGTGATGTGCTCAAAGACGATTTTCAAGCCAGGAAAAGCAGCGACAATATGCTGTAAGTGTTGCTCAATAAACTCTGCTTCACGGTCAAAAATATCAACATGCGCTTGCGTCACTTCACCATGAATGAGTAATAACATACCCACTTCTTGCATGATCTCAAAGATCGGATACAAGGCCTCTACCCCTTTTACAGCAGCATCAGAGTTGGTGGTCGCCCCTGCTGGATATAACTTTGCAGCCACTACACCGGCCGCCTTGGCTTCGCGAATATCATCCGCGCTGGTGATGTTGGTTAAGAACAAGGTGACCAGAGGTTCAAAATCTGGAAAATCAGTAGCATGCGCTAAAATACGCTCACGATACGCAATTGCTTGCTCAGTCGTTGTGACCGGAGGGACTAAATTTGGCATGGCAATGGCCCGACGGAAACAACGTGCAGTCGCAGGTACGGTCTCTGCTAACATCTCGCCATCACGAAAATGTAAATGCCAATCATCAGGGGTAGTCAAAGTAAGGGTTTGCATGTTGAGTCACTCTCGGTAAATTATTCCGCTATATTATGCCCTAATCACAGCAAACTTTCGCCTGATTTCAACATTTATATCGTTATGAACAGCATCTAATACTTGCCAATATAAACAAATATGCATTAAGGTAGTTAAAGTTTATTTATCTACACCGCATATTTTGACAAAGGTAGTTCAGTTGCATGTCAGCGAAAATCAGTCTGCTTAATTTTTTTCCTCAGCCGAATTTATTCCAGCGTATATTCTTTCCGTTTTTAGACCGTATTTTTGGCATAACAAAAATGAATACCTTGTATCAGGATCATCAGATGCAAGGGTTATCTAAAGAAGACTTTGTCGACAAGTTACTTGATGTACAGCAGATCACTGTGACCAACGAAACCTCATTGTTAGACCAAATTCCTGAAACGGGTCCCGTAGTTATCGCCAGTAATCATCCCTTTGGTGGTATCGAAGGACTTATTCTTGCTCGAGCTATTAGCAAAAAGCGTCCTGATATCAAAGTATTTGCTAACCATGGTCTTAAAGTATTTAAAGAACTCGAAGATTATTTCATCTTTACCAACCCATTATCACCGAATGATCCTAAAAACGCGCCCAGTATTCGACGCGCTATTGCCCACGTCAAAGCCGGTCACCCGTTACTCATTTTTCCAGCCGGGCGGGTGTCTTATTACCAAACCGCCCACCAAGAAATTGTTGAGCACAAATGGAACAAGCTGGTTTACCGATTAACTAAAGACGCAGGCGGTGAGTTCGTTGGTGTCTTTGTGCAAGGCTTAAACCGCCCATTTTTCTATATTTTAGGACGTATTTATTATCGCCTACGGATGTTGTTGTTGGCGCGTGAACTCATGGCAAATACCCATCGTACCATTCAACTTGACCACACTCAGCGTGTGACAATACCGAACCATTTGCCAGCACAAACTGGCGCTGATCTTGCTCGCAGCTTATGCTACGCCGTCGATAGTCGATGGCAGTATGCATGGCCGTCAGACCTTCCGCTATCGAATATGGCGCCTCTTGCCCCAGAAATCCCTATAGAAACATTACATCAAGAATTAGCTGATTTGCCTACACAGCAATGTTTAGTGAGGGTAGGCGAGTTTGCTGTGTATTGGTCAATGCAAACCCAAACACCTTCCATAGTGGATGAAATTGCACGCTTACGTGAGCTCGTATTTAGAATGCATAATGAAGGCTCAGGTTCAGATCGTGATACGGATAGCTTTGATGCCACTTATACACATTTGTTTGTCGTGCGAACGCCGGAGGAGTCGACGCAGCCGGCGCATATAATCGGTGCATATCGAATGGGACGGACAGATGAACTTATTGCCGCTAATGGCTTGGACGGATTGTATTTACACAAAATGTTTAAGTTTTCTCCAGAATTTATCAATCAACAACAACCTTGCTTGGAAATGGGACGGTCGTTTATTATTCCGCAATATCAACGCTCCCCTCAGGGCTTATTTATGTTGTGGCGTGGCATTGGCGAGTTCATGAACGTCTTCCCAAAATATCGAATTTTGTATGGCACTGTGTCTATTAGTAAATTATACCAACCACAAAGCGTGAGCATTATAGAACATGGACTAGTGAACGCGCCCGAACATGTGCAACCCCGTCAGCATTTTGAGTTTGCCCTACATCCACAATTAGCTGCGTTTGCATTATCGCAAGGAAGTACTATTCAAATTGGGCTCAACAAGTATGTTAATACTTACTTACAAGCAATCGAACACGATGGAAAGGATTTACCAATACTCGCCAAACAATACCAAAAGCTAGGTGCTGATTTTCATGCGCTTGGTATTGATACGAGTTTTAATCACACGCCAGGATTGTTGTTGAGTGTGAATATGAAAAACGTCCCTGCTCGTATGCAAAAACGTTTTTTGGGGCGTACGCTTTAATACAGAACACTAACGGTTAACTGTTCTGCTTGGGATCTCCTGAACGGTAATGGTTAAACAGCTTACTAGCTAACCCATTTAGCAAACGCATCCGTTAACATCGTTTTGGCTTCTTGTCCTTGTGGCGTATCCAAATACTGCTGTGCTTGCGATACATATTTCATAATCATGCCAGTATCCAAGCCTAGTGTATCAAATTGATTTTTGAGGTCGTTGATGCTTTTTAACGAATCACTATATTCAGCAGCTTTATTCATTAAGCCGCCTAACCCACCTTCAGATAACGTCGCGACTGCGGGGACCGCACTTAACAGACTATCGACACCCGGTATCGCGCTAGAGAGTTGCGAGAATTTTTCACTAGAGATATTTTGTTTAGCGTAATTCAAAATTGCGCCCATGCCGCCAGTGGCTTGTTCGGTTGACACTCCTAAGTTGTCGGTTAACGAAGCAATTAGCTCTGCAGCAGAAGGGAATGCATCTGTTGCCATTTGCTTCACATCAGCGGTTTGTGTGGGCGCCGAATCCGAGCCCATACCTCACATATTTTTAACGCTATCCCACCACCCCTCAGCATGTGATTGTGAGCTATATAATGAGGTGCAAAATAACGTGCAAGATACGACAACAATTGGTAGTGTTTTCATAATATTAGTCCTTTAAAAAATTATTTATTCTTCCGAACTATAGATGAAAAATACCCCGATGCAGGATTATTTTTTATAATGATTAATTCTTTTTCGTATAAGCGGCAATAATGACAATGCGCTGACCATTTACCCGACCTTCAATATGCAAGGGATTGTCCGATAAACCAATATTACGTACCGGTGTGCCGCGTTTAGCAGTAAATCCTGCGCCTTTCACATCAAGATCTTTGATGATAGTGACACTATCGCCAGCTTTTAATGCCACACCATTAACATCCAAAGTAGGCTCGTCATTACTGATCATGCCCGCTTCAGCCCATTGCTTAACATCATCTTCAAGATATAGCATGTCCATACTATCTTGTGCCCAACTTTCAGTACTCACCCGGCCAAGCATTCGATATGCCATCACTTGTATCGCTGGTGTTTGTGACCACATACTGTCATTGAGACAGCGCCAGTGATTGATATCTAATTCGACTTCACCTTCGATTTGGTCATGGCAGTTGCCACATAACAAAATCGCACAATTTGCGGTCGTATCGGGAGAATATTCAATGGCGTATGGGGTTAAACGGTCTGTCGCCGTACATAATTCACATTGTTGATTGGCACGTTCAAGGAGATGTTTTTCTAAAGACATGTTGCGGTTTCACTCATAAAAAGATAGGGAAAGCTTGTGCACATATGAGTACGGCTACGAAAGCGTAAACTCTAAAGGCACTAAACCCACAAAATAAAAAGGGATTATATCACAGCAATCTATTAATGGTTTCTATTAATGATTAAGAGGATGTTGATAGTTAATTTTGCAGAGACTGCTGATAGGCGATCGTAGCGGGGGCAACGCCAAAGTTAACATCGACTTGAGCGCCTTGCAATTGGCGAATAATTTTAACTAACGCATAATGGTGGATTGCATGAGAAGCACAAAATACTAGCTCCCGGGCTGTTGTCGATTGCACGGTCACGTGATGATTATGGTGCACATTGATATCAGAGACAACGCTCAAGGCTTGTAAGAGTTGGCTTTCTGTGAGTGTCAGGATCCAGGTTTTAATATGATGTAACTGACTAATGGCAACAGCGAGTGACGTTTCAATCTCACTTTGCCGAGAGCGATAATTGTAATCGACGGTAGTGGTTTCCAGCCCACGCATGAGACTAGTAAAATGATCAACGATATGACGGATATGCTGACCAATCGAGGCACTAAATAAAGGCTGACAGATATCCTGATACTCATCATGACTTAACGATTGCAATAATACGATGGATTGATCGATAACTTCACTATGACTGCTAAGCATTAATTAAAAACATCCTTATGTATTAGTTGGCTTATTCTGACAATTGGTATTTTGTCACTTACTATACTAGACCTTTACTATGTTCAAAATATTACACACTCAATATAAAATTAATCATGTTTCACATAAATCATCGCGCTGGTGTCATACCCTTTACTTTCTGCGAAATTTAATAGTTTGTCAATAATGCTAGGTTCGAGGAATTTGGTCCGAGACAAAATCCACAGATAATCCGTATCAGGCCCTGTCACTAAGGCATACTGATAGTTGCTGTCTAGCTGCGCAATCACATAGCTGGCATAAAATGGTCCAAAAAATGACACTTTTAAATGCCCAATCGTATCATCACCCACAAAATACGCTTTACCATTAGCTTGTGTCCACTCACCCGCTACGATTTCATAACCTTGATTGAGTACATCAATCCCGCCATCATCGCGAACAGAGTACGTTGCTGAAATTTTGTCTAAGCCACGCTCAAAAGGATGATCTAAACGAGCGATTTCATACCAAGTTCCCAAATAACGTGATTTATCAAAATCACTTACCGGAGTAATGCCTTGTGGAATACTCGTACATGCACTCAGACTGAGAAGTGCGCCAACGATACATACAATAACAAGCACCTTACTTACATATTGGGACATACAGGGTTCCTTTAAAATAAAAAACCCAAGTCATTTTCATCACTTGGGTTATAGAGAGATTAGTATGCGCATGTTATTACTGGTTACGACATACATGCTTAGATGCTTATCAATGTTATCCTGCGAAGAATTCTTTGCGCATATCTGCATCACGACTAAACACACCGCCTAATGATGACGTTTTAGTATACGACTTACTATCACGAATACCACGTGCTTTGACACAATAATGCGTTGCATTAATACTAACAGCAACATCTTCGGTGCCAGTCAATGCTTGTAGTGCCACCATAATTTGCTGCGTTAATCGTTCTTGTACTTGCGGGCGCTGCGCAAAGAACGCAACCAAGCGATTGATTTTAGACAAGCCGATAACGGTTTGTTTTGGAATATAAGATACTGAAGCTGTGCCATCGATAGTCACAAAATGATGCTCGCAGGTACTCGTTAAAGAAACATCAGAGACTTGAACCGGCTGTTCAATTTTCATTTTATTTTCAATTTGGGTGATTTTAGGGAATTTACGATAATCTAAACCCGAGAAAATCTCGTCAACGTACATCTTAGCGATACGTCGCGGGGTGTCACATAAACTGTCATCTTCCAAATCCAAACCCAATGCATCCATCACGTCATTCATTGCGCGTTGGATCTTACTGCGTTTTTCATCGTCAGTTAAACCGTTGTCTTTCATTGGGGTTTCAAGCCCTTGTTCAATGAGGGCAGTACGAACAAGCGCAGCTTCTTTGGTAATCGCAGGCTCCAATGCGGTGCGTACAATAACGGCTTCTTTTGCTAACATAAGTCAATCCATCATTTAAAGTGTGTATTAGTATACGGTGCAACAACTGATTTTGGATTAAAAAAATCTATATAATTTAACGCGTTACTCTTTTTAATTAGGTAAACTACTAAAAATATTCATATTTTCGATCCATAGTTTACTCATATTTCTGTATAAGGATACCATTTTGAGCGCAGCAATACTAATTACCGGTGGAGCACAACGACTCGGCTTAGCCATGGCCGAGGCATTAATTGCCCAAGGCGAAACGGTCATCATTACTTATCGCACTCATAAGCCGCAAGTGGACGCCCTCGCCGCTCAAGGTGCACGCATGATCCAATGTGATTTTGCCCAACCTAACGACATCGCTCGTTTATGTAAATTGGTAAATACTGACTATGCCGCATTACGTGCGATAATTCATAATGCGTCAGATTGGGATCAAGAAGCAGAGACAGACAACTATGCGCATTTAATGCAAAAAATGATGCAAGTCCATGCCCAAGCACCATATGAAATTAACCTCGCGTTACATCAAAAATTACTCGCTTTTGATGCTGTCGCTGATATTATCCACATGACTGATTATGTGCAGGGTACTGGCAGTAAAAAGCACATTGCATATGCAGCTAGTAAAGCCGCTTTACATAATCTTACGCTGTCTTTTGCGACCCTACTCGCACCGAATGTTAAAGTGAATAGTATTGCACCAGCGTTATTAATGTTTAACGAACATGATTCGGATGCCTATAAAGCTAAATCATTACAAAAATCGTTATTACAAATTTGTCCAGGCCCACAAGAAGCGGTTAAAGCGATGAATTATTTGTTCGATTGTGACTTTGTTACGGGACAAACTATGCATTTAGACGGCGGCAGACATTTAAAATAAGCAATCCGATAAATTAAGAATTAACACTATGAGCTATCAATTATGACTTATCAACTATTGCCTGAGTGGGTAACCCAAGAAGCCGTGATTTTAGCTTGGCCACATCAACAAACCGATTGGGCGCCTTGGCTACAAGACACCCGTTCTGTGTATCTTAACATTATCACCCATATTACCCAATCCACAGGCGTGGTTGTGTTGTTAGTTGCAGAACAAGACATTGTTGATGTACAACTGCAACTTGCAGATTTTACTGGGGTATTAATTGTCCCAGCACAATTCAATGATACTTGGGTTCGTGATTATGGATTTTTGACTGTCGAACATGACGGGCAAGTACAGCCGATTGAATTTGAATTTAATGGCTGGGCAGATAAATATGCGGCGGATCTCGATACACAAGTCAATCGTCGTTATTTAGCTCCATTGTTGTCACAGCCATTGATCAGCTTTCCTGAAATTGTCGAAGGCGGTGCACTAGAAATTGATGGCGACGGTCACTTACTTTCCACTGCACAATGTTTATTGCATCCTAAACGTAACCCCCAGCTCACTGAGCAAGACTATCATGCGTTATTTAGTGAGCATTTAGGCGCTCAGCAAGTGACAATTTTGCACCACGGTCATTTAGAAAACGATGACACCGACGGTCATATTGATACTCTAGCGCGTTTTACGTTGCATCAAGGGATCGTGTATCAGGGAGCAAACAATCGCCCAGATGACTCTCATTTTTCTGGACTTGATGCGATGGCGCAGGAGTTACACTGTGCGTTCCCTGACCATACGCTTTTCGCCCTACCGTTGCCGCATATTATGGATGGCATTGAAGATCTTGATAATGTCGGTACAGGTGCCGAACGCTTACCCGCATCCTATGCCAACTTTTTGATTTTTAATGACCTCATATTGGCACCTGTCTATGGTGTGCCTGAAGATAAAGACGCTATGGCAGTGCTAGCCAGAGCTTATCCGCATCATCAGATTATTCCAGTGAATTGTGCGACGTTAATCCGACAATATGGCTCATTACATTGTATTACCATGCAAGTGCCACAAGGCGTTATTCAGCCGCACTGGATTGCACAGGCGTTAGAACAAGTCACGGTAGTAGCACTATAACTTATTTTAAAAAAACCACATGCCAGTAAGTGTTCACATAACACCATCGGCAGCATTGAGGGCGAACTATGCAATCATCTAAATCAACTAAACTAGCTAAACCAAAAGTCAGAGTTGGCGTTGTCCAACAAGCTATTTCAGGGAATGATAAGTACACTAATTGGCAAGACAGTGCCACCCAAATTCGCCAGTTAGCGCAAGAGGGATGTCGCTGCGTGTTACTCCAAGAGCTGCACAGCACCTTGTATTTTTGTCAAACCGAAGATGTGGACGTGTTTGATTTAGCCGAGCCGATTAAGGGTGAAGGGCATACGTTTTTTGGGGCATTAGCTGCTGAATTAAATATTGTATTGATCACTTCTATGTTTGAAAAACGTGCTGCCGGTTTGTATCACAACACCGCTGTCGTATACGACTGTAGCGCCGATATTGTAGGGATCTATCGCAAAATGCATATCCCGGATGATCCAGGTTTTTATGAAAAGTTTTATTTTACGCCAGGTGATCTTGGCTTTACGCCAATCGATACGTCTATCGGTAAACTGGGGGTCTTAGTCTGTTGGGATCAATGGTATCCAGAAGCTGCTCGGTTAATGGCAATGGCAGGTGCGGAGATTTTATTTTACCCAACGGCAATTGGTTGGGATCGAAATGACACACCAGCAGAACAAGCGCGTCAACGTGATGCATGGCAAATCATTCAACGCAGTCATGCTGTTGCTAATTCAGTCCCTGTGGTGGTAGCTAATCGCACTGGATTTGAATTATCACCAAACGGTGAAGAAGGAATTGAATTTTGGGGGACAAGCTTTGTTGCAGGCCCACAAGGAGAATTACTCGCCCAAGCTTCTACTGATCAACCAGAAAATTTAATCGTCGATCTTGATTTGCAACGTACTGAAGATATTAAGCGTATATGGCCATATTTTCGAGACCGTCGTATTGATGCCTACGACGATATCACCAAACGCTGGCGTGACTAATAACAAGCAATAATGTACCCGGTGGTGCGTTACCTAAGTAGATATATGAAGTTAATCGGTCTGAGCGCTAGGCCGCTGCTTTATTTCATCATACCAACGCTTTAGATTGACTTGTTCAGGTAAGATCCTAATCTTCACCACACGGGCAAAATCAATCGCAGTAAATGCAGTAATGTCAGCAACACTGAATTGTTCACCCGCTAAATAGTTATTTTCTGCTAAATGTTGGTCAAGCAGATGCATAAATTTTTGTGCATTTAAACCCGCTTCTTTGCCAAACTCAGGTATCGGGTTCATGCGGTCTTTGAAATACCCGGTCGAATGTTGAAAACACATCCCAACCTGCATAAATAAATATAACTCAGCGCGTTGTTGCCACTGAGCAATGATCCCTTTACTTAAAGGATCGTGACCATATAACGCAGGTTCTGGCTGTAATGCTTCAAAATACTGACAAATCGCATTTGCCTCACTAATACAGGTACCGCCATCTAATTCTAAAATAGGGACTTTACCTAGTGGGTTTTTAGCTTTCATTTCAGCAGAAAGGTTTTCGCCACCGACAATATCAATTTGTACATAGTCGACTTCAATGCCTTTTTCCGCTAGAAACATCCTAACGCGTCTTGGGGTCGGGGCGGTTTTAGTATCATATATTTTCATTTGACAGTCCTTTTTTACAGTCTCTTAGTAAAACACTGTACATAATTAATTGCCATACTATCACAATAGCGCCATTGTTTACTCAGTACATTAAACTTCATACCGGTTTCGTGAGTTAAATGACAATTAGCAGCTTGGGTCCAAGTCACCAATTCACTGGGTTTGACAAATTTACGCCAACTATGAGTACCAACCGGTAAATACCTTAGCACATATTCAGCCCCGACAATCGCAAACACATACGCCGTCAAAGTTCGGTTTAACGTCGCTAAAATAAGCATCCCACCCGGTTTAACTAACTTAGCACATTGGGCGATTAACTCAGCTTGGTCTGCTACATGCTCAACCACTTCAGCATTTATCACCACATCGAATTGCTGGCCGGATGCCACCACCTCTTCTGCTAACTTATGTTGATAATCAACCTCCGTACCTGTGTTTGTGGCGTGACGCTTGGCAACATTAATACTCATGGCAGATGGTCAATGCCGGTAACTTGTGCGCCAAGGCGAGCTAAGGGCTCAGACACTAATCCTCCGCCACAGCCAACATCAAGTACAGACAAGCCTTGAAATGGGGTGCCTAAGTCGTATAGCTGCCATAAATTCGCATTAGGTTGCGGCTTGAAGCGTAAATCGATTTCAAAGTGCGCACCAATATGAGTCGTAAAGTATGCTAATCTGGCATGATTAAAAGCGATAGCTTGACCATATTTACCAATCGGATCCCACCATTGTTCTGCTAAACTATCAAACTTGGCGATTTCTTGTGGGTTGAGGGTCGGACTGATCGTGCCGTTTAACTGACTTTTATCTAACATTAAATTCTCTGTGAATATCTTGATGTGGTTGGTCGATTGAACATTATACGTAATAATGGGCTATATAGATTGATGTGTTAAATTCTATTAAGTTTAAAGGAGCATGTATGCCAGAGTTAAATGTGTTAGGTGAACCGTTAGTGCCATGCTGCGCAGGTACAGGATTTCAACGAGATGGGTTGTGTAGCGTCATTTCCTCTGACAGAGGTAATCATTCTGTTTGTGCGATTATGACGGATGAATTTTTATTGATGCAGCAACGAATAGGCAACGACCTAATCAGCCCAAACCCTGCTTATCAGTTTAAAGGCTTGATTGCTGGCGATAAATGGTGTTTGTGTGCAATGCGATGGGCACAAGCTGATCAGGCAGGTGTTGCGCCACCTGTGATTTTGGAAGCCACATCAGAAGCCGCTTTATCGGTGATCACCTTAGATAGACTGAAAGCCCATAGCCATCAGACTAATTAATGGGCTTCCCAATCAGCTAATAACGCTTGGGTGTGGGCATCTACTGCACCCTTATTTTCAGTGATCCACCAACGTTCCATCAACCGCACATTTTTAATGTTTGCTTTAAAAAACACATCCACAATATCCCCAACAATAGGAATAAAACCAAGCCCATAATCTAACAGTGCATTGCGCAGCATTAACTTTCTAATATCAGCAGGCACATTTATTTTATCCGCCAAATGGACAATCCGTAAACTCGCCAACAGCATAATAGTATCGCCTAAAATAGGAATGAGACCGACCAAAAAATCTAATCCGACTCTGACCCCAATAAATGGGATCTTAACTGCCATATCAAGTAAATTAGCGATATCTTGGGCTTGCTTGAGTTCCTTGGGTGCTTGCATTCCTATTCCTTTTAATGCTTATACTTAGCGCTTAAAATTAGGGCTTAAACTGGGGCATTTAATTTGGCTGCTTCAGCAGCTCGAACAGACATATCTTGTTCCACATCCCAGCCGTATAGATTATCTTGAAGCAAATTAAATAGCATCTCAATGTGTGCACCATCAGAGTTAAGACAGGGAATGTATTGGTACTCTTTACCCCCACTTTCCATGAAATATTCACGATTTTCTTCACCTATTTCCTCTATCGTTTCGAGACAATCTGAGCTAAAGCCCGGACAGATAACCTGCAACGAATGCACACCTTGTTCAGGTAAGGCTTTTAATGTTTCGTCCGTATAGGGAGTGAGCCATTCTTCACGACCGAAACGTGACTGAAAGGTTGTCATATATTCATCAGCTTGAAGCCCTAGTGCTTCGGCAACCAAACGTGTCGTTTTGTAGCATTCACAGTGATAAGGGTCGCCGTTTAATAGATAACGTTTAGGGATCCCATGATATGAAAAAATCAACTTATCGGTACGACCATGCTTAGCCCAATGAGCTTTAATACTATCAGCCAAACAGCCAATATAACGGGCATCATCGTGATAATGGGAAATAAAGCGTAAATCAGGTAACCAACGACGCTTAGTAAAATCATTCGCCAATGCATCAAATGTTGATCCACTAGTAGAAGCACAATATTGTGGATACAAAGGTAATACAACGACCTTTCTTGCGCCTTGCTCTAACAATTGATTCATGGCGTTTTCAACGCTTGGCTGACCATAGCGCATTGCATAGCCAACAATGTATTTACCCGGACTATGCGCATCAAACTTAGCTTGTAACGCGCTTGCTTGATTTTTGGTGTGCGTTAGTAACGGTGAGCCATCTTCGGTCCACACCGTTGCGTACGCAGCAGCGGAACGCTTAGGACGAATTTGTAGGATAATCAAGTTAAGGATGCACCACCAAATCAATTTGGGTACTTCAACAACACGCGGATCCGATAAAAATTGCTTTAAATACGGCTTGAGCGCTTGCTTAGTTGGTGCTTCAGGCGTGCCTAAATTACTGACCAGTATGCCTATTTTATCTGTTTGTGAATGGGTAAACACCGAATTGGATGTGTACTTCATAAATTAATTATCCCACAACTTTATATGATTAAATTCTATCTACCATGTACGTAATATAACGTATTTTGGGTTAGTTTTATTTGTGCTATCTCGAGTATAATGCGTGCCTTATGGCGCATAATATGTCGGCGCACCAAAACCAACTGGCAACCCTAGTGCAAATACCCATACATAAAATAACAACGTCCAGCCCAATATAAACACCATTGAATATGGCAACATCATCGCGATCATCGTACCCATTCCGGTATCTTTTTTATATTTCACCGCCATCGCAAGGATCAAGCCAAAGTAACTCATCATTGGCGAAATGACATTTGTTACAGAATCACCAATACGGTAGGCTGCTTGGATCACCTCTGGTGAATAGCCTACTAGCATTAACATAGGCACAAATATGGGGGCGGTCACAGCCCACTGCGCCGACGCACTGCCTAACGACAAGTTCACTACTCCACACATCAGAATAAACAAAATAAAGATTTCAGGACCATCAAAGCCAACAGCTTGGATGGCAGCCGCGCCTTTTACTGCAAGCACAGTGCCTAAATTAGTCCATTTAAAAAATGCTACAAACTGCGCAGCAAAAAATACGAGTGTAATATACAGTCCCATGGTACTCATACTTTTCGCCATTGCATCAATGACATCACGGTCATTATGCATAGTGCCAGCATACTTACCATAAACAAAACCGGGGATTGCAAAGGTAATAAAGATAAAGGCAACGATGCCTTTTAAAAATGGCGAGCCAGTGACAGCGTTTGTCTCAGGGTGTCGTAAAATGCCCCATTCTGGCACGATCGTCAGGGCTAATATTCCCGCTAATAGTAAAAATGACCAACCTGCCATTTTCATTGCATGGCGTTCTTTGGGTGTCGGTGCTGCTAATGTAGGTTGATCTAACGTTTCTGGCGCATCAGACGGATTGTATTTGCCTAAGCGAGGTTCAACTATGTATTCGGTGACCGCATAGCCCATTGCAGCAACAACAAAGGTACTGACAAACATCAAATAATAATTGGCTTCAGGGCCTACGATGTAATCTGGATCAATCATTTGTGCCGCTGGTGTCGTTATACCAGCTAATAACGGATCAATCGTACCTAACAACAAATTAGCTGAATACCCAGCTGATACGCCAGCAAACGCTGCCGCTAATCCCGCTAACGGATGGCGTCCCAATGAATGAAATATCATGGCAGCAAGTGGAATTAACACCACATAACCTAACTCAGAAGCCGTATTGGAAATGATACCTGCAAAAACGATAATGAACGTGACCATTTGTCGCGGAGCATTAAGCACTAATGAACGTAAAATAGTCGACAACAAGCCACTATGTTCAGCAACAGAGACACCTAGCAAGGCAACAAGTACAGTGCCTAAAGGCGCAAACCCGGTGAAATTAGTGACTAATCCTGTGACAATCTTTTGTAGCCCTTCCGCACTCATGAGTGAGATAACTTCAATCATGCCATCGGCTTCACGACCTTTGGCGCCTTCAGGGCGTGGATCGACAACCGCAATATCGAACATGCCTAGCAGACCGCTCAACAATACAATGAAAATAGATAAAATAGCGAAAAGCGTAATTGGATGAGGCAGTAAATTTCCTAAAAACTCTACACCATTAAGAAAACGGGCAAACCAACCTGATTGCGGTGGTTGTGAAGGAGATGGATTCGATGTTGTTAAATGTGAATTTTCAGCCATAATGCTTTTATTCCTCTTATTATTTTAGATAAAACAATAGCACAAACCCCTTTAATAATCACTCATTAAAGGGGTTTGGAAAGGGTTACTGACTTGCTATTAGATAACTAAACGTTATTTTTTAATCCCATCTTGATTATTCAAGTAATTGAAAAAATCAGAGCTTGGGTCAACAATCAATATATCCTGTTTGGAGTTAAAGCTGCTACGGTATGCATCCATCGAACGCAAGAAGCTGTAAAACTCTGGATTTTTGGAGTAGGTGTTCGCATAGATAGATGCGGCTTCTGCATCACCTTGACCGCGTAACTGACGGGCTTTACGCTCCGCATCAGCAAGCATAATAGTCACACGAGCATCCATACCTGCACGAATCATGTCAGCTTGTTCTTGACCTTCTGAGCGATGTTCACGAGCAACAGCAGCACGTTCAGCACGCATCCGTTGGAAGATTGAGTTAGATACTTCAAGTGGCAAATTAATTTGCTTCACACGTACATCTACAATCTCAATACCTAGTTCATCAGAACTTTCAGAGGCTTGCTCCATTGCTTCGTTCATTAATTCTGAACGTTCACCAGAGACAATTTGTGGAATGGTACGAGTACCAAACTCAGAACGAAGACCATTGTTAACTTTTTGCTTCAAAAGCGCTTCAGCTTGTAAACGATTACCACCCGTAGATAGGTAGTAACGCTCAAAGTCATCAATCCGCCATTTCACATATGAATCAACAATTAAATCTTTTTTCTCAGAAGTAACAAAACGATCAGGTGCATCATCTAACGTTTGTACACGTGCATCTAAGTGACGCACGGTATCAATAAAAGGCACTTTAAAATATAAACCTGGGGCAAATACTTTAGTGATTTCGGTACCGCTATCCTTTTGGACTTTACCAAATTGGATGACAATTGCACGAGTGCCTTCTTTTACAACAAACAATGAACCTGACGCTAAAACACCTAAGATAACAATGATAGCTATAATTATATTTTTCATCACTTATCTCCCAGTTCTTGAATTAGTGCCACGGATATTACTCGTTGGTCGTGAATTACCATTGGCATCAGGGGTAGCAGCATTTCTTAATCCGTCTAAAGCATTCTGCGTTGTATTCGTAGGCAACGACATATTCGAATTAGTATTTTGGCGATCCATTATTTTATCTAATGGTAAATACATCATGCTACCGCCGCCGTTTTGATTATCAACCATAATCTTACTGGTGTTACTGAATAACTCTTCCATCGTCTCTAGATAGATACGTTGACGAGTCACTTCAGGGGCAGCTTCGTACTGTGGAAGTAGTTCTTCAAAACGTGACACTTCACCTTGTGCTTCTAAGGTAACGCGTTGTTTATATGCTGTAGATTCTTCATTCATGCGGTTGACTTGACCACGCGCACGCGGTTCTATTTCACGCGCATAGGCTTCAGCTTCACGGATGAAACGAATTTCATCTTCTTGTGCCGAAATCGCATCATCAAATGCATCTTTTACTTCTTCTGGTGGACGTGCGTCCTTGAAGTTCATATCGATAATGGATACGCCCATATCGTATGGTCCGATGATATCCTGCAATTCTTCCCATACTCGCTGACGCGCAACTTCACGACCAGAGGTTAGGATATCATCCATCTGTGAATGACCTACAACATAACGGATTGCACTATCCAAAGCTTGCGATAAGCTTTGCTCAGGATTGACAACCGAGAAAATAAATTTCTTAGGATCAACAACACGATATTGCATTTCCATTTGTACGCGAACTACGTTTTCATCTTGAGTTAGCATAGAGCCAGCAGAAGATTGATCACGGATAGACTGCACGTCAATGGGTGTTACTTGGTCAATAAACGTTGGCTTCCATTGTAAACCGGGGTCGACAAGCTTGCTATACTCACCAAAACGTAAGACCACACCACGCTCAGCTTCACGGATAGTATAGAAACCACTGATCACCCATACAATTACCATAATACCGATAATCAAAGATAAGCCAATGCCTCCTAAATTAGAAGATGAACCACCGCTGCCATTGCCGCCACCAGATTTAGAAAATTTACCAAATAAGTTTTTGAATACATCATCTAAGTCAGGGGGACCTTGGTCGCGGCCGCCTTTGTTTTTCCACGGGTCGTTATTATTACCACCGGGCTCATTCCAAGCCATGTCTACACTCCGTTAAAATTATAAATTCATTATATATACGATATAAAAGCGTAAAAAGTCTTTTTTATCTGTTATTTTTTATTCATCATTTGGCATATCGCACTGCGAAAATGCACCGTCATAGCGCTTATCAAGCTGATTCCACACGGTTAAAGGTAAGCGTATGGAGACGATCCAGTTGCCTTCTTCGTCGTAATGTTCCTGCGTAATACAATGATAGTCATACAATACACCTCTTATTCTGCCGTCACTTGGCGGGATATTCAAGGTTTGAATTTTCATTGTTTGTACTAAACATTCAGTAAGGGCTTTTTGTAATAAATCAACCCCTAACCCTTCCTGTGCAGAAATCCATACACGCAGTGGGCGTCCTTCTTCATCATAGTCGATTCGGGGTGTGACACCTTCAAGACGATCTATTTTGTTACAAATAATTAATTGAGGTATTTCATCGGCATCGATCTCAGTTAACACATCGTTGACCTGAGCCATATTCTCGCTGTATTGATCATCGGCATAATCAACCACGTGCACTAATAAATCAGCCTCTTGCGTTTCCTGTAAGGTTGCTTTAAATGCAGCAATAAGGTCATGAGGTAAATGTCGGATAAACCCGACTGTATCAGCTAAAATAGCAGTACCTACGTCTGCCAACTCGATTTTACGTAATGTTGGATCGAGTGTCGCAAACAGTTGATCCGCAGCATACACATTGGCATTAGTAATCGTATTAAATAACGTTGATTTACCGGCATTGGTATAACCCACTAGCGAAATAGTGGGAATTTCATTGCGCTTGCGTGAACGGCGGCCTTGCTCTCGTTGCTTTTGTACTTTTTCTAGACGCTTTAATATCGTCTTGATCCGCGCTCGTAACAAACGACGATCACTTTCTAGTTGGGTTTCACCTGGTCCACGTAAACCTATCCCGCCTTTTTGGCGTTCTAAGTGAGTCCAACCACGAATTAATCGTGTTGAAATATGCCGTAACTGGGCTAACTCAACTTGCAATTTACCTTCATGAGTACGCGCACGCTGGGCAAAAATATCTAAAATAAGTCCCGTTCTATCGATGACTCGACATTGGCACAGTGCTTCCAGGTTACGTTCTTGAGATGGAGATAGTGCATGGTTAAAAATAACCACATTGGCTTCGAAGGCTTGCACGGCGGCAGCAATTTCTTCTGCTTTACCTGAACCTACAAAATATTTAGGGTGCGGGGCAGCACGAGAACCAGTGATGACCTCAGCTGCTGTTACTCCAGCAGACGAGACCAACATCTGTAATTCGTGTATATCTTCTTTGGTTGAGTCGTCAGCGAAGTCGACATGAACTAGGATTGCCAGTTCACCAGCTGCGTAACGGTCAAACAAGTGAAACTATCTTATAATGAGTCACTTAAATGGATTTACTCGCTTTGCGCTTCATCGCCTTGGGTCGGCATCTGAATCGCTTTTGATGGAACAACAGTTGATATTGCGTGTTTATATACCATTTGGCTAACCGTATTTTTCAGTAAGATAACGAACTGATCAAATGATTCGACCTGGCCTTGCAATTTAATTCCATTTACCAAATAAATAGAAACGGGAATGCGCTCTTTACGCAGAGCATTCAAAAATGGGTCTTGCAGTGATTGCCCTTTAGCCATTTGTTTTTCCTTTATTTTTTTATAATTTTCTAGTGTTTATAGCCGTTTTAGAATACACAAATAAGTGCATACTGTATAGAGTTATCAGTGATTATTTATTAACCAACTTTAGTATCAGATTAACATTATCCGCTGCAAACGTATCTAACCAAACGACATCATCCCAGCCGCGAAGCCACGTTATCTGGCGCTTTGCTAATTGTCTGGTTGCGATAATACCGCGTTCAACCATTTCGGCATGACTAAGCTGACCAGATAAATATTGCCACATTTGCCGGTATCCTACACAGCGGATTGCGGGTAAATCCTCAAATAAATCACCACGTTCTATTAATTGTTTGACCTCGCCGGCGAAATCTTGTTCTAACATCTGTGTAAAACGCAACGCGATCCTTTCGTGCAATACGCTTCTTTCTTGTGGAGCAATCGCAAATTGAGCAACACAATACGGGATCGGGCCACTAGATTCTTGCTGTAACACGGACAAGGGTCTGCCGCTAAGCTGGTAAACTTCTAAGGCACGCGTAATTCGTTGTGGATCATTAGGATGAATGCGCGCTGCACAAACCGGATCGATAACGGTTAATTGTGCGTGCATGTGGGGCCAGCCTTTTTCTGTCCCTTGTTCTTCAATCTCTGCACGAACACACGCATTACTTGCTGGCAACGTTGATAACCCTTTTACCAACGCGTTGTAATACATCATTGTTCCGCCCACTAACACCGGCAACTTATTACGCGACAAAATATCTGCAATCAAACGCTCTGCATCGTTACGAAACTGCGATACCGAATACGTCATACCAGGGTCAATAATGTCTATCAAGTGATGGGGAACTTGTGCCAATTCTTGGGCCGTCGGTTTCGCCGTGCCGATATCCATAGATTGGTAAATAAGAGCAGAATCAACACTGATTATTTCACAATCGACATGCTTAGCGAGCTCAAGCGCTAATGATGTTTTTCCCGAAGCCGTAGGCCCCATAATAAACACGACTTGCGCTAAGTGGTCTTCACTTGCCACTTGATACATTTAGCTTTCCTTGGTGCACAGCTGTACCTGTGCTGGTTGAATATGTTGGGCAATGATATGGTGCTGCTGCGAACTGGTTAACCCAATAAACCAATGCAATGCTAATGCCCGAATAGAAGGGTATTGTGAATCAATAGCAAACAAACTTAACGCTAGTTGCTCATACACATCATCCGTGTGCAACGGAGCAGCTTCGAGTATATCCACAAATAAACGACTCCACGGCAGCGAGCGTAATAAACTCGGTACCTTTTTTAGTAGCCATTTTTGCGCATGATTACCAGCAACATGATGTTCTACTAATAATTGTGATTGTGTAAATTGAGCTAGTAACTCTGGACTAGCATCGATGTCAACTTTTACTGCGCTAGCAATTGGCAGTAGTAATGGCTGCTGCGTTTCTGATGCACTCATTTGCTGCTGTAAATATTTAGCGACGATGCATTGTGAATCACACAACAGTAACTTATCAGTTTGAACTAACACATCATATTGGTTTAGAGACTGCGTAAGCACTAATACTTGAGTTTGCATGCTACTAGGTTGTTCTGCTACGTGATTTGCGCCACATTGAACACTCAACGGTTGCATTAAGGTTCCGTAATTTGCTACCGCTTGCTTAGCTAGACCGGCACTCTGCACTCGAGGTTGTTGATACGATGTTGTCTCTGTATGACGTGATAATGGCTGAATGTAATCATGCTCAACAGTCAGTTCATCATAGTTAACCACCGGATTATCGGTAAATGAACGATTCAGTGCGTCGACCAAAGATTGATATAAAAAATCATGTACTACGCGACTATTTACAAATCGGACTTCGTGTTTGGCAGGATGCACATTGACATCAACATCGGTATATGGGACTTCAATAAATAGTACATACCCAGGATAATACTGACTATCTATTAATCCTTCATAGGCTTGTCTGACGGCATGGTTGATTAATTTATCGCGCATCATGCGGCCATTCACAAAGGTATATTGGGCGTCATTTTGGGTGCGATGTACCATAGGCTTAGTCAGCCATGCGGTTACTTTAATCCCTTGATAATCCCGCTCTACCGCGACACAATCACTAATAAATCCTTTGCCACAGATTGCATCAATACGTTTTTCAATAGACTGTACAGGTAACTGACGAATGGTTTTGCCGTTATGCGTAAGTTTGAATGCGACTTCATGATGCGACAACGCCATGCGTTTGATCAGCTCATCAATGTGCGTAAATTCAGTTTTATGCGTTTTTAAAAATTTACGCCTAGCCGGTGTATTAAAAAATAAATCAACCACATCGACGGTGCTTCCGTCAGGATGAGCGGCAGGGTTCATAATCACATCCATATCACGGCCTTCACAATGTACCTGCCATGCCTCAGACTGAGTTGCTGGCTTAGAAGTCAAGGTTAAGCGTGCGACAGAGCTAATACTTGCAAGTGCTTCACCACGAAATCCGAGACTCGCAATTTGTGCCAGATCCTCAATCGATGTAATTTTACTGGTTGCATGCCTTGATAAGGCTAACGCTAATTCGTCTTGGACAATCCCACACCCATTATCGGTGATGGTGATCCGTTTTTGCCCGCCTTGTTCGATGCTAATGTCGATTTTAGTGGCGCCAGCATCAATGCTGTTTTCAACCAGTTCTTTGACTATAGATGCAGGGCGCTCAACCACCTCACCCGCGGCAATCTGGTTAGCGAGTTGCGCTGATAATATTTGAATACTCAACGCCGTTAACCCCGAGGAATGACAAGTTTTTGATTCACCATCAATGAATTTTCAGTTAAATTATTAACTCGTTTAATATGTTCAATACTCGTGTCATAGCGTCGCGCTATTTTAAACAATGACTCGCCAGATTTGACGACATGCTGAATATCAGTTTTTTGTTCAATACGAGACCATAACGTGCCATTTGGTGGATAAATTTTAAAATATTTTTCTAACCCAATGAAAATTGCATCAGCCAGTCGTTGACGATATTTGGACCAGTTTAAATTCTTTTCTTCCGTCGGATTCGAAATAAACCCGACTTCGACCAAAATGGATGGAATATCTTGGGCAGTTAAAACCGCTAATGATGCATATTGGCGGTCTTTTTTATGCATTTGTGTGACTTTCTTTAATTCTTTGATAATGTAATCACTGGCCTCATAACTACTTTTTCGTGCGCCTTCTTTAGTCATATCCAAGATAGTTCGCACAAACCCTAAATCATCGTCGCTCTGCGCAATGACCGTACTCGCGCCACTTAGTAGTTCTGATTGGCGCGATTTATTTTCTAACAGACGAGCAAACTCGGTATTTGAGCGACGTTCATTAATTGTCCACACCGAAGCACCGCGAGGTTGTGGAGTATGAAATGCGTCGGCATGAATCGAGATTAATAAATCGGCTTTTTTCTCACGCGCCATTAAGGGTCGTTGTGACGGTGAAATATAATAATCACCTTCACGAGTTAGCACTGCTCGCATCCCTTTTTCAGCATTAATACGTTTTTGTAATTTTTTAGCTATCGCCAAAGTGATGTGCTTTTCGTATGTCCCTTTAGGCCCAATTGAACCGGGGTCACGTCCTCCATGTCCTGCATCAAGCGCGATAATAATATCGTCATCACGTTGTGATTGACGTCCCGTAATCATAGTTAAAGACTGTGGTTGCGGATCGTCAAATTTAAGAAGTAAATAAGGTCCATCTTTGTGAGTGACAGTGGTCACCTCATAATCCAATAGCTCGGCCACTTCAAATACAAATCGCGTGTCATTACTTGTTTTAGGTTTGGAGTTACGCACACGTTGAATTAAGTCATCTGCAGATTTAGCTTGGTAATCTGAGGTTCCTTTGGCATCCCTAATATCAACAACCACTCGATTAGGATTTTTTAAGGTGAAGTGGCTCACTTTGGCTGCTTTGGTTAGCTTAATCATGGCTTGAGCGCCAGAATCAGGATTAGATATCTGCACGCGTTGAATAGTGGTTTCAGCATAAGTATCAAAGCTAAACAGGGCTCCGTTGAGCAGCAAGATACTCAGTAATAATGGTTTCATAAACGCTTGAATCTTGAACATTTACGCTTGCACCTTTTTCAGGATCTGTTGACCAATATTACTCAGTGCCAAACATTCCATGACTCTTTGTTCATACTGCGACCCAAGCTGTGCAGGGTTAGTGTCATTTTCATCATGTGCTAGCAAACCAAGATTGATATGTACATCTGCAGGCGGTAGGCACCCCTCACCTTTGTTTGGCCATTCAATTAAGCATAGGTTATTTCCGACAAAATAGTCGCGTATTCCCATAAATTCTAATTCTTGCGCATCGCCTAGTCGGTATAAATCAAAATGATATATTTTCCGTGACCCTATTTCGTAAGGTTCTACCAGAGTATAGGTTGGGCTTTTAACAGAGCCAACATGCCCCATAGCTTGCAATAAATAGCGACTAAATGTCGTTTTCCCTGCGCCTAAATCCCCTTCTAAATAAATACATATCCCTTGATCTTGCAATGACGCATCCACTAATGCCGTGGCAATTCGCTGTGCTAGTTGCGCGGTGGCAACTTCATTTTCAAGCTTAAATTCAATATGCATTTTGAAGGAGTCTTTTCCATTTATTGATTAATTAAACGCCTCAGTTGAGGAAACAAGTCACTTGCCAACATACCACGTTCACCATATTCTGCAGCTATTATATCAGCGGCGTGACCATGGATACAAACTGAGTACTTTGCAGCATCAGTTTTGTTTATTCTTTGAGCAAACATCGCACCAACGATCCCACTTAACACGTCACCCATGCCTGCAGTTGCCATGCCCGGATTACCATGTTCACACACCCAAGTTTGAGTGCCATCATCGATAATAGTTCCGGCCCCTTTTAAAATGCAAGTCGCATTATATTTTTGGGCTAATAAACGCGCCGACACAAAGCGATTTGATTCGACTTCTTCAATGGTTGATTCTAACAAACGACCGGCTTCACCACTATGCGGCGTGATCACGCATTGATCAGAGGTAAACGCCGTTGCGTGTTTGGGTAATAAATTCAGTGCATCCGCATCAATCACAATCGGTACATCATGTTTATGACAATACTGAATAACCATAGAAAAGGTTTTTAACGCCCATTCATCTTGCCCTAACCCAGGGCCAATAACAACACAATTAGCCCACTCTAGTGCGGCTTGCAAACCGTCACAAATTACCATTAGTTCTGGGCGACCTGCACAAATTTGAATACGTGAGTCGGTGTGTGCATACACTTTAACTAGACCGGTACCTGAGCGCAAAGCAGCTTCACCGGCTAAGCGAATCGCACCCGACATGCCGGCATTTCCTCCTACACATAACAATCGACCAAAACGCCCTTTATGGCTGTTTACCTGACGTGGCGCCAAACCAGTAAACCGATTTAATTGCAGTAATTGGGTATTAGTTGGGCATAATTCAGAAAATGCCAACCCGATTTCAAGATCTTCAAAGACCAACTTACCCGAGGCTTGTTTCCCTGTCGCCGTCACTAAGCCTTGTTTGATTCCAACAAATGTCACTGTCATATCAGCCTGGATACACCGCCCTAGACTCACGCCCGTATCCGCATTAATACCCGAGGGCACATCAACACTTAACACCGGGAGATCCGCATTATTTACCGCATCAATAATCGCGGCAAACTCTGGACCTAATGACCCTTTGAGACCAGTGCCTAACAACGCATCAATCACAATATCATTACGCTTTAATTGATTGGCAGTAAATTCTTCAACTTCGCCACCGGCTGCAATAAATGCCACTTGAGCTTGCTGTGCATCACCGGTTAGCACACGCTCCGGATCTACGGCACATAATGTAACGTGTTTACCCGCTTGTAATGCTAATAAACCGCATATATACCCATCTCCAGCATTGTTACCATTGCCAGCTAAAATTAAAAAATGCTCCGCGCTGGGTGCTAAGGTCAGTGCATGCCCATATAATGCTTTGCCTGCTCGTTGCATTAAGCCATAAAGAGAACAAAAACTTTGTTCCGCTGCTTTTGCTTCGTGATTGCGAACTTGATCCGCGCGAAATAGTTTTTGTGATAAACTAGGTAAGGTTTTTTCAACTTCAATGTGCATGTAAATGTCCCAAATTAATTCGATTGATTTAGATAATCTAGCTCAAAATATCAAGGTTTGGGCAAAAGCGCTAGGGTTTCAACACGTAGGTATCTGCGATGTTGATCTATCGCAACATAGTGATCACCTTAAAGCCTGGCTCGATAAGCAATACTATGGAGATATGCTGTATTTTCCTGAAAGAGGCATGCTACGTAGTGATCCGGCACAATTAGTCCCTGGAACCGTGCGCATCATTAGTGTCTCTATGGATTATCTTCCACCAGATGCATCTTTTGCACAGCACTTATCAGATCCGACTAAAGGCTATGTTAGCCGGTATGCATTAGGCCGTGATTATCATAAATTAGTACGCAAACGACTAAAACAGCTTGGCGACCAAATCCACACTTATTGTGCAGACACGCAATTTCGTCCGTTTGTTGATTCTGCTCCCATTTTAGAACATGCCGTGGCTGAAAAAGCTGGGATTGGTTTCACCGGTAAACATTCATTGACGATTAACCCGCAAACGGGTTCTTGGTCATTTTTAGGTGAACTGTTTATTAACTTACCCTTACCGATTGACTCGCCTATTGCTGATAACTGCGGCACTTGTACAGCATGTAAGAGTATCTGTCCGACAGGTGCTATTGTGTCTGATTATGTAGTAGATGCACGCAAATGTATTTCCTATCTGACGATTGAGCATCAAGGGGCAATCCCAGAACAATATCGCGCACCAATGGGTAATCGAATCTATGGTTGTGATGATTGTCAGTTAGTGTGCCCTTATAATCGAGCAGCCCCATTAACCCAAGAATCTGATTTTTTTGCCCGTGAACCCTTGCATGGCAATAGTTTGTTAAACTTATTTAGTTGGGATGAACAAATGTTTTTACGCCAAACTGAAGGGTCAGCTATCCGTCGTATTGGGTATGCAAAGTGGCAGCGAAATATTTCTGTCGCATTAGGTAATGCGCCAACAGACACAGTCATCAGTACCGTATTACACGATAAAAGTAAGCACTTACTTGCGATACAAGTAATGTTAAATAAGCCTGAAACCTTAGAAAACCCAGAAAAAGCAAGTCAATTAGCGAACATCGCTCGTACCTATGGGTTCTCTGAGATCCCATCATTACCTGATATTACGATGCTTATTGAACATTTGAGTTGGGCATTAAACACACACGGGCAATCCTCCCTCAGCAGACAACAAGCAAGACTGGTACGCTCGATACAAAAAGGGCTAGTGCGCGATGCCTAGCCCTCTATATACTATTTATCTCAGTGCTTAATTGCGGCACTGTTAATAAAAATTATTTGTGGTATTGCGCTGAGTATTTATGTACAGCTTCGACAAACACGCCTGCGTTTTCAGGTGGTACGTCTAGGTGAATACCATGACCTAAATTAAATACATGACCAGACCCTTCGCCAAATCCAGCTAAGATATGCTGAACTTCTTCTTCAATACGTGGCGCCGGTGCATACAGCACTGATGGGTCCATATTGCCTTGTAACGCCACACGATCACCTACACGCGCTTTGGCGTTAGCAATATCGATCGTCCAATCGAGGCCTATCGCGTCACAGCCTGTATCAGCGATTGCTTCTAACCACATACCGCCATTTTTAGTAAACAAAGTAACTGGCACTTTTCGACCGTCGTTTTCACGGATCAAGCCATCGACAATTTTATGCATATACTGTAACGAGAATAATTGATAATCACGTGGCGATAACACCCCACCCCACGTATCAAATATCATTACTGATTGCGCGCCAGCTAAGATTTGCGCGTTCAAGTAAGAAATTACAGAGTCAGCAACTTTATCTAATAACAAATGTAAAGTTTGTGGTTCTGCAAATGCCATTTTCTTGATTTTGGTAAAGGCTTTACTCGAACCGCCTTCAACCATATAGGTGGCTAGTGTCCAAGGACTACCAGAAAAACCAATCAGCGGTACATCACCGTTTAAGCCTTTACGGATCGTCCTCACGGCATTCATGACATATTGCAATTCCCCTTCAGGATCAGGGTGTGGTAATTGCTTAACCTGTTCAGCGCAGGTAATTGGACGCTCAAAACGTGGCCCTTCGCCCTCTTCAAAGTATAACCCTAAGCCCATTGCATCAGGGATCGTTAAAATATCAGAAAACAAAATAGCAGCATCTAAGTCAAAGCGACGTAACGGTTGTAAGGTTACTTCACAGGCTAACTCTGCGTTTTTGCATAGCGACATAAAATCACCAGCAATGGCACGTGTAGCTTTATATTCTGGTAAATAACGTCCAGCTTGACGCATCATCCATACAGGAGTGACGTCAACAGGTTGTTTGGCTAATGCGCGCAAGTAGCGATCATTTTTTAATGGAATACTCATGGTTATATCATCCTTTTCAATCAACGCGCAGTCTACCAAAAAGCAGCTCTACAGGCATTAGGAATTTTGTCTTAGTTTGGCGCACGTGTAATCAATGAGATCGCGAGAGATAGATACCGAACTTGGAATATTAGGTAGTTCGTCAGGTGAAAACCAATCTGCTGCGAGAATTTCTTTACCATCAACAGCAATCTCTCCGCCTGCATATTCAGCCGTAAACCCGACCATTAGTTGATGTGGAAACGGCCAGGCTTGTGAACCGAAGTATTGAATATTCTTTAACTTAACACCGACTTCTTCTTCCACTTCACGATGTACTGCTTGTTCTAATGATTCACCGCTTTCAACAAATCCAGCCAATGTAGAAAACATGGGCGGCGTGATATGGCGGTTGCCTTGTGCGAGTAAGATCTGCTGACCATTATGGATAGCAACAATAATGCACGGTGACACACGCGGGTAAGTACGATGATGACAGACATCACAATGCCGCGCCATTTCCCATTGGACTTGGCGTGTCGATGAACCACATTGGCCACAATATTGGTGTGTGCGCAAAAATTGAGCATATTGCCATGCACGGGCGATATGTTGAAAATCAAGATTGATACCGGTCATCATCACATCGCGAAGTGATACCAGCTGATGATTAGGATCGGTTAAGGTATCTTGCTGCAAATCCAACATCTTTACTATTTGCTGGGGATCTTCGTGCAATGTTACGGCGTCATTAACATACTCGGTGAGCGACAAATGCTGAATACAACTTGGTAAGGTATAAACGTCGTTTTGAGGATAAATACACAATAAATTTTGAGAGAAAATAATCCAATGAATCTGCGGCATAACGAAACATTACTCAATAATAAAAATATATTTTACACAATATCATAAACTAGCCTTTAACTACTTGTGCTTTTGCCGATATAATCCTTGTCATATGGATAAATTAATAGCAAAAGCAAAAGCGCATTGTGAAGACAATGGCGCTAGATTCACCCCCTTACGTGAGGAAGTGTATCGAATATTACTCAATAAAGCTGCGCCTATGGGCGCGTATGACTTATTGGATCTGTTGCGTCAATCAAATGATTCAGCGAAACCTGCAACTATCTATCGTTCGCTAGATTTTTTGCTGGATTTTGGGTTGATCCACAAACTCGAATCCACCAATACCTTTGTGGCGTGTCATCATTTTGGTTGCGCCCATCCAGTACAATTTTTAATTTGTGACGAATGTGGTGATGTTGCTGAAATCCAATCAACATCTATTCACAATGCATTATCAGCACAAGCTAAGCAAATGGGATTTGTTGTTAAACAACAAACTATTGAAGCTCACGGCTCATGTAAAGCATGTGCCCAACCCAGCGAGATTGGGAAGGAATAAATAATGAAAGTTGAGTTTGTGAATCCATTTATTAATGGTTTATTAAATACATTATCTATGATGGCTCAGACTGAATTACGTGCTGGTAAACCAAAATTAAAAGATGATGCCGTCGCACGGGGCGATGTTTCTGGTGTAATTGGGATGGTCGGTTCCCAAGTGCAAGGCTCCTTGTCTATTACATTTGAAGAAAATCTAGCCTTGCATGTAATGGAAAAAATGCTCGGGGAAAAAGTCACTGAACTCAACCACGAGGTAGCTGACATGGTGGGTGAAATTACCAATATGATCTGTGGCAGTGCCAAAGGCGAATTATCCGAAAAAGGGTATGAGTTTAATATGGCGACACCTGCAGTCGTAACGGGAAAAAACCATACTATTAATCATCAAGTTGACGGTCCAAGAGTCATTTTGCCATTCGAGAGCGATTTTGGGCGAGCATTTATTGAGATTTGCTTCAACAAATAAGTAAATGACCATTCAGTTTAATGGTATATCTAAAAACAATTACATATTTCATATATCTGTTCTACAATTCCACTAAATATTATCACCTTTTATTACACAGGACGTAATCATGTCTTTTTTTATTAAGAAAACGCTTGTTGCTGCGGCAACTCTTTCTGCTTTAGCCATCGCTAGCCCTTCTTTTGCTGATAACCACAGCGACCATGACAACACCAATTATAAAAAATGGGTGGGGGTGTTTGGTCAGTATTATCACCCCGATGGCGACAAACCCAATGAAATCGGTGGCGGCTTTTTGCAAGACGGTGCCGCAGTTGGTGGGGAATTCGGTATACGCTTTACGCCACGCTGGGCAATGCGTATTGAGGCTGCGAAAACTAATGTAGATGTTGAAAATAATGCCTTTGGTGTTGGCTCTGTCGACGGTCAGAAAATTGCTGCGGATGCTCTATATTTCCAGGACGATTTGCAAACTTATTTATTCACCGGCTTACAACATGCCGATGATGATTTTGATGATTACCTTGCTGTTGCAGCGGGTATCGGTAAACATTGGTCATTGAGCGAAAACACCCGTTTGATTACCGAAGCCACCGCTTACCATGCATTTTCAGATAGCTATAACGATTTCAGTTTAAAACTTGGCGTTGCATATGTATTTGGTGAAATCGCACCAAGCTACGCACCGGCTAAGCGCGAAAGTGATACGGATAGAGATGGCGTCGTAGATAGCTTAGACAACTGTCCCAACACGCTTGCAGGCACCTCGGTTGACGCTCGTGGTTGTAGCTTAGATGCAGACCGTGATGGTGTCGCTGATAGTATCGACCAATGCTTAAATAGCGCCTATGGTGAAAAAGTTGCAGCCAATGGTTGTGCCGTGAAAGACGCTGATAATGATGGCGTCGCTGATTCTATGGACTTATGTTTAAGTACTCCCAAAGGTGACAAGGTCAATACTTCAGGTTGCTCAGTAATGGTTGCAGAAGAAATTGAAGTCAAATTATCTGCTTTGTTTGCAAATAACTCTTCTGTTATCCAAAACCCTGCTGATGTGAAATTTGCAGAGTTTGCCGATTTCTTGAAACGCTACCCAAAAGCAACAGCGGTGGTTGAAGGTCATACATCGATTGTAGGGACTGCAGCCTATAATCAAATGTTATCGCAAAAACGCGCTGAAGCAGTCAAAGCCTTACTAATTTCTCGTTATGGTGCGCCAGCTGATCGCATAACAGCATTGGGCTTCGGTGAATCTCAACCGGTTAATCTCGGCAATACGGCTGCTGCACATCGTGAGAATAGACGTATTATTGGTGTTGTGAAAGTAATGCTCGAAAGTAAAACCAAATAAATAGCACATAAATAAAACCCCAAGGTTGTACTGCATCTTGGGGTTTTTTATTGTTTGTTATTATTGCTCATTACTGCTCATTACTGCGAGATATTACGAATTTTGCTGAGAACCAAGTTGGATTAAAGACTAGTAATCATCCGAACGCTCTGGACCGGTGTAATTATCAAAGCGTGAAAACTGCCCTTGGAACGCCAGTCGACTTGTTCCAATCGGACCATTACGTTGTTTACCAATAATGATTTCTGACACACCTTTGTCTTCAGAATTCTCGTTATACACTTCATCTCGATAAATGAACATGATCAAATCCGCATCTTGCTCAATGGAGCCTGATTCACGAAGATCAGAGTTAATAGGACGTTTGTCTGCTCGTTGCTCAAGGCTTCGGTTAAGTTGTGATAAGGCAATTACTGGAACTTCTAGCTCTTTGGCTAAGGCTTTAAGAGAGCGCGAAATCTCAGCGATTTCTAGCGTTCGGTTATCACTCAACGAAGGCACTCGCATCAGCTGCAAGTAATCGATCATAATCATGCTGATGCCGCCTTTATCTCGTGCTAACTTACGTGCACGTGATCTGACATCCATAGGTGTTAGACCGGAAGAGTCATCGATAAATAGATTATCTTTATCTTTGAGCATTGCCATCGTATTGGAGATCCGAGCCCAATCATCATCATCCAACTGAGCAGTACGAATTTTGGTTTGATCAACTCGACTCAATGACGCGAGCATCCGCATCATAAGTTGCTCAGAGGGCATCTCTAAACTGAACACTAATACCGGTTTATCTTCGAGCATCATTGCATTTTCGGCGAGGTTCATCGCAAATGTCGTTTTTCCCATCGACGGCCTAGCCGCCACGATAATCAAGTCACTCGGCTGCATGCCTGATGTCTTTTTATCTAAATCAACAAATCCGGTAGATACACCGGTCACCGCTTTATTGTTTTTAACCAATTGCTCAAGACGATCGATCGTTTTACCTAGCACTGATTCGACGTTACGCGGACCTTCATTTTCACCTGTACGTTTTTCTGCAATTTCGAAAACCCGACTTTCCGCCATATCCAATACATCAGCACTGTCACGACCTTCAGGGTTATAGCCGATCTCGGCAATTTCGTGAGCGACACCAATCAATTCACGGACAATGGCACGCTCTTTGATAATTTTTGCATAAGACACCACATTGGCAGCACTCGGGGTATTTTTGGCAAGTTCAGCGAGATACGCAAAGCCACCCGCCTCATCAAGCTTGTCATGTTGCTCTAAATGTTCAGACGTGGTAATTACATCAACCGGTTGGTTGTTGGCAAGGAGCTTTAAAATTGATTGATAAATGACCTGATGCGACCGATTATAAAAATCAGATTCAATGACAATCTCGGCCACTTTATCCCAGCTATCAGGTGCTATCAGCATAGAGCCAATAACGGATTGCTCAGCTTCAATCGAATGTGGCGGGATCTTTAGCTTTTCAACAGATTCATCACTGTACTTGTCTTTGTACTTGTTGTTCTTTCGACTCTTATCCGATTGCATTGCCACGACCAAAACTAAAAAGGGGGATTGATTATACTTGATTACACTGTATCCTCAATCAAAAATGCAGGCAAAAAAAAACACCGCCAAGGCGATGTTTTTATACAACTAACTAATTATTGTTGTGATTACTCAGCAACAATAACCACTTTAACTGTTGTAGTCACTTCAGCGTGTAATTGTACGTCAATGTCGTACTCGCCAAGGTCACGTAAAGTACCAGTAGGTAATTTAACTTCTGCTTTGGTCACTTTAACACCAGCTGCAGAAACTGCATCAGCGATATCACGTGTACCGATAGAACCAAATAGTTTACCTTCGTCACCAGCTGGTGCCGCGATAGATACTGGCTCTAAAGCTGTTAATTGATCAGCACGTGCTTGCGCCACGGCTAAAACTTCAGCAATTTTAGCTTCAAGTTCAGCACGACGTGCTTCAAACTTTTCTACGTTTAATTTAGTTGCAGGTACTGCTTTTCCTTGTGGGAATAAGAAGTTACGTGCATAACCAGATTTAACTGAAACTTGATCACCTAGACCACCTAAGTTAGCGACTTTATCTAATAAAATAATATTCATTATGATTCCTCAGCTTACTTATGTGAGTCAGTGTAAGGTAACAATGCTAGGAAACGCGCACGTTTTATAGCAGTTGATAACTGACGCTGATATTTAGCACTAGTACCTGTGATACGGCTTGGTACGATTTTGCCACTTTCAGTGACATAATTACGTAATGTTGCAGTATCTTTATAATCAATCTCTACTACGCCTTCAGCTGAGAAGCGGCAGAATTTACGACGTCTAAAAAATCGAGCCATGTTCCGTCTCCTTATGCTTGGTCGTCAGAAACTTCAGCAGCGTTAGCTGGTGCAGCATCTTCACGTTTTGGTTGGCGTTCTTCACGACGTTCTTCTTTCTTCATTGGAGAAGGCTCAGTTACCGCATCTTTGGTGCGCATAACTAAGTTACGAAGAATTACATCGTTGAAACGGAAAGCGTTCTCTAATTCTTCAACTGCTGCAGGTGTTGCTTCAGCATTGATAAGAACATAGTGAGCTTTATGTAGTTTTTCGATTGGGTATGCCAATTGACGACGACCCCAGTCTTCAAGACGAGTGATTGAACCACCATCTTGAGTAAGAATTCCAGAATATCTTTCGATCATTCCTGGAACTTGTTCACTCTGATCAGGGTGAACCATGAATACGATTTCGTAATGACGCATCGTTAATTCCTTACGGTTGTAGCCTCGACAGTACAGCCAACTGTATGGAGACAAGGAATGAGTAATATGGCTGTAAGGGTCGCGTATATTACAGCATAATTATACTATTGCAATGTTTATTGTTTCTAGGGATAACTAAAACTCACCATCAATATTGACACGATGTTCTGGAGCAATATGTAACAGTATTGGAGAATTTGAAGAAGGTACAACACATGTAGCAGGGCTAATTAATAATAGGGATCTGACCCTAATTAACTAATTAAATAATAAAAACATCCATGTACTTAACGTCAATGTTATGGCATCCATTGTCACCACTTCAAACAGAATCCGTCTACTTAGATTTCCCTGTGGTTTGCAACATCCATGTTACTTGACATCCACTGTTGATACTGTGTGTTAGAGTAATTATAAATTAATTCGCATCAATCCAAATCACAAATCTACTATAACCATTTTCGCATAAAGATACTTTCACAAAACCGACAATCTATTGCTCATATTCGCCACAACCTGCAATAAACCTTGATTTATCCTCAGAAAAACCGATGATGGGTTTGCCTGTTGTAAATTAAGTGAAAAGGTTTTTCAGTGCGTTATTGGCAAGTTGCTCTATTAAGTTTGTTTTTTATATTGACCGATGTGTTAGCGCATAGTCGGGATTCTTTGCATATCAACAATTATGGAATTGCTGATGGGTTACCTGATTCAACTATTAATGCTATTGCACAAGATAGTTTAGGTTTTATGTGGTTTGGCACTGATGACGGATTAGTGCGCTATGATGGGGTCAAATTCAAAAAATATAATGCCGCTAATGGATTAAATAATCGAACCAATAAAGTTACCCAGATCTTTGTCGATGCTAAAGACAACCTATGGGTGACATTTGATTGTAGTATTTATGTGTTATTTCTGACGAGCAATCCTTTACGTATGTTCATGGGTTTGCCGATATTAATGCAATCAACAAGTCCGTCAATGCTATTGCGCAGTTATCCCCTAATATTGTAACAGTCCTAACTTCGCAAGGCGCTTTCTTATTTAACACTAATTTCAACTATAACAACCCACAATTTATTACATCGCCGACGCCATTAATTGATTTAGTCCAAATTAATGATACACAATATTTTATTGGCAATAATGAGGTTTATACGCTGCCAGCGAATAGCAATACTTTCGTTACTACTGATGCTGCTGTGTTACCTGATGAAGTCAACATCACTTCTGCATTGTCATTCAATAATTTACTATACATTGGCACACAAACGCATGGCTTATTTATCTTGGATCAATATTTCAATTTGATCCGTGAGTTTACTCTTTCACCTGCATCACAAAACATCATTAGTCATGAGCATGTAAGTAGCTTAACGATAGATAACTCACAACGCCTATGGGTCGGGTTAAAAAGTCACGGCTTAGTCTTGTTACAAGCCAATACGTTAGATAAAACTTTTCGCTTTGACCCAAGTGATCCCCACTCAATCACGACTAATTTCATCAACGCACTCTACACAAGTGACAATGGCGATGTTTGGATCGGCACTGACCGCGGCGGCATAAATCATTTTCGCGCCAGCAGTGAGAAGCTTTACCACCTCAAGCATTCGGTATTACAAGATTCACCACTTAGTGGTAACGATGTCACCGCGATTGCAGTGGATAAATATCAACGCGGTTGGATGGCTTCTAATAGTGATGGTATCTCGGTATATAACCCAGACACATACGTAAATATTGTGATTAATCAACAATTAGCTGGATTAAAAGTTGCCAAATTACATATTGAAAACCAATATGCGTGGGCGTTGGATGAAGTCGGGATCACCAAAATAGATGTCGACACATTAAAAGTTGTTAGCACCTATACACCTGTCAACTCAGACTTGCCAGCCGGTAATCTTATGGACTGGTTACCCATTAATAATGAGCAAGTATTATTGAGCCACCAAGGCAACGGCATATCAATCTTTACTTTGTCAGATCTTAGCTTTACACATTATACGGTACAAAACAGTCAACTACCTACCAATCAGTTTGGGCAGATGATTAATATCAATGGACAAATCTGGATTTCATCAAATTTGGGAGTGCATTTATTTGATCCTGAACAACACACATTTAGTCACTTTTTATTCACACCAGAACAAAACATTAATCTGATTAATCACATTACGAGCAATAGTGATAAGCATATTGTGTTATCAAGTAATAATGGTGTGCATGTATTCGATCCTCTAACTAAAAAATTTGTACCCAGAAATTTTCCCGACGAATTGGCGTCTATGAATATCCAAGCTACATTAGTCACTGAAGAAGGCGTGCACTGGTCTACGCTAAAAAATGGATTAATCGAATATCAAAACAATTCGCGCCGCTTTTCTTGGTATACAGAAGCTGATGGGTTGCAAGGTTCGGAGTTTAATCCCGGCGTCGCGTACAAAAACATTCGAGGCATGTATGTTTTTTCTGGGCTCAATGGGATCACTGTGTTGAATCCTAATGCACTCGTCAAACCGGACATTAAACTACAAATATCAGAAATGAAAGTATTGTATCAAGATGGCTCTGAGGCGTTTTATTCCAATATACACCATGATTCAATGATATTTGATAAAGCAATTGATGTTATCCAAATTGATTTAGGAGACGTAAATTTTAGTACGCATAATTCCCCACAATTTGAATACTTCACCCAAACAGGCATGACTAAATTTGATGATTTCAAGTTAGTGTTTTCACCTAAAGCCGGTAACTCGACCATCAATATTGTCAATCCGTTATCCACGTTCGATAATTTTATCGCTCCTCCTGTTAAACTGAATATCGAGCACCCTATCCCTTGGCATAGCACGCCATTTGGTATTATTGCAATTGTTATTGCAATAATCGCTGCTGTCTATGGATCGGTTGCATTCCGCATTCGGCAGGTAAAAAGAACGGCTAAAAAGTTAGCGCAGTTAGTCAAAAAGCGAACCGATGATCTGCGCCGACAAACTGAGATTTCGCGCTTACAAGCTGAAAAATTAGCACTTACTGTAGCTGAAAAAGATTCTATATTCGAAACAATATCTCATGAATTGCGCACCCCATTGACCTTGATCCAAGGACCGGTGCAACAGTTACGTAATTACAAAATGGAACCTGAAGCACAAACCATGCTTAATATATTGGTACGGAATGCGGATAGGCTAAATACGTTAGTCAAAAAAGTATTTGAGCTATCAATATCCGACAAATTACCAACATCTACCGCTAACGCAGCAATTACTGATTTATCGTTAGTTATTCGCCAACTGGCTAACATCTTTACCCCTTATACAGAACAACGTGAACTCACTTTTAGACTTCCTGAATTTGCCCCTTTAAAGGTCACCATTCCGTTATATAACTTAGAAACCATTCTCTCTAATTTGTTATCTAATGCGGTTAAATATACACAACAAGGCGGTGAAATCAGTATTGAAGTCGAAGCTGATGCACACTTTGTTAGCGTCCATATCACTGATACTGGCGTGGGGATCGCTGATCACGAAATTCCATTAATTTTTAATCGTTTTTACCGCTCACAATCGGAGCATGTCGATATTGAAGATGGTACAGGGTTAGGATTGGCCATTGTTGAGCAATTAGTAGATAAAGCTGATGGCCTAATTAAAGTCTCGTCGGAGGTTGATATTGGTACGCGCTTCAGTGTGATTTTTCCTAATACCCTTAATCAAACTTATCAGCCAAGTAATGTGGATGTAGATAAGCCATGTATATTGTGCATTGACGATAATGAAGACATTTTAACGTATCTCGAAAACCTGTTTAAACATGACTACCAAGTCCACACTGCCAATTCATCGATAGCAGGATTAACCATTGCCAAAGATCTTTTACCTGATCTTATTATCAGTGACATCATGATGCCGGAAATGGATGGTATTGAAGTGTTAAATGCACTCAAGAGCGACCATATTACCAATCATATTCCCGTCATTCTATTGACTGCAAAAAGCTCGCAGGCATCTCGAATGGAAGGATTAGCATCTGCGGCGAGTGACTATATTAATAAACCATTTGAAGAAGAGGAACTGCGTTTGAAAACTCGTAATATCATCGCGGAACAAGAATCAATTCGACGACGCTATATCGAATCTGTATCTACTGTCGAGCCTGAGCATAAATTTGAAGATCAAATGAGTTCCTCTAAGTTTATCCATCAGTTAAATAACATTTTATTAGTGCACTACAATAAGCCTGATTTCACCGTTCAAGATTTAGCTAACCTGAGTGGAATGAGTGACCGTCAATTACTGCGTCGCTTAAAAAATGAAACGGGCATTGGTGCCAGTGAATTTATCCGAAACTTTCGTCTTAACATCGCAGCTGACTTATTAAAGGCTGGCAAACCGGCGTCATTTGCAGCGTACGAAGCGGGATTCACTTCCCCTAGTTATTTTAGCACTAGCTTCAAAAAGCTCTTTAAAATCACGCCTAAGCAGTTTTCCAAAAAACAAAAACTAGAATCTATCATCGCACAAAACACCTAAGTGAAATCAACCCAGGTAAATGTAAAAAAAGTCCATCAAAGGGTGGGCTAAACAGCAAGAACACCTTCAATTTAGTAGTGCAGTTACTTTCACTTACCTTAGTATATTTTGCTTCAATCATTTCCATAATTTATTTACAAGTTGTTCATAACCTGTTCAAACCTTTAATTACAAGGGTTTGTGATCGTTTTCCTCCCCCTAAATGTATAATACATTTGTCTTAATAAGGAATTGATATGTTCGGTTTATTCTCACGTGATCCATCCAAGAAAATGCGCACAAAATACGATAAATTGTTAGAGGATGCCATGCATGCTCAACGCCGTGGTGACATTAAGTCATACTCGATGTTAACCGCTGAAGCCGAGGCTTTATGGGAGCAAATAGAAAAGTTGCAACAAGAAAAAAGCTAAAGTAAATAAAATGTGATGAGTTTGTAAAGTGTGTTAAGCAGAGTTGTACACACCGTTACAAAGTGCTTATTAATACAGCATTATCTGTCAGATTATAATTTTTTTGGAAAAAGTCTTTTTCCTTTATTCGATTTATCTTTATTAGCAGTCACTCTAATGTGCAACCTGTTTTTTTATCAAACAAGAACAGGAACACACATATTATGAAATTCATTACAAAATTAGCAGCATCTGCTGTTTTACTTGGACTTGCTAGCCAAGCCAATGCAGCAGTGACATTAGTTAAAACAGACGACACTACCGTTACTTTAGGTGGTTATGTTAAAGCTGACCTCCGCCATGTATCTGGTGATTTAGCTTACCTTGACTATTGGATTGGCAACGCCCCTAGCGCAGTTGATACAGCACAAACTAAACTTAATGTTAAAGAGTCACGTTTACAGTTTAAAGTTCAACACGATGACGTCACTGGTGTAATCGAATTAGATTTCTACGGTACTGGTGGTAATGAGATTATCTCTAACTCAACTAGTCCACGTATTCGTCATGCGTTTATCAAATACCAAGAATGGACCATTGGTCAAACATGGTCAACGTTTATGCCGTTACACGCATTAGCAGAAACGCTTGATTTTGGTGGCCCACATGTCGGTGAAGTATTCATCCGTCAAAGCCAAATTCGTTATTCTAAAGGTGGTTGGTCATTTGCAGTTGAAAACCCAGAAACCTTCGGTAGCTCTGATGAAACTCAAGAATCTATTCCAGATTTCATTGGCCGTTATGATCATAAAGGTTCTTGGGGTCAAATCTCTGTCGCCGGTTTATTACGTCAAGTAGATCAAAACGGTATTGATGAAACGTCAGCAGCAGCAAACATCGCTGGTAAATTTTTACTAAGCGGCAAAAACGATATCCGCGTTCAACTTAACGTGGGTGAGTTTGGTCGTTATGCTGGTACTACTGTCGTTCCAGGTATCGCTACTAACCCTGACACCAATGAAGTAGAAGTAGAAAGTGGTATCGCTTATACCGTTTCTTATCGTCACTTCTGGAACGATGATACGCGTTCTACTGTGTTTTACGGTAACGGTCAATCAGACTTATCTGACCACGATCGCTCACATTGGGGTGTTAACTTGATGACTAGCATTACACCTAAATTAACTTATGGTGTTGAGCTTGGTGAGTATAGTGTTGAAGACGCTGGCATTAACTTAAGCTCTGCATACTTCCAATTATCTGCTCAGTTTGCTTTCTAAGCTAAAACTCTTGAACAGATAATATTAAGCAAAAACTGGAGCCCCAACCTGCTCCAGTTTTTTTATGTCTGTTTAAACCGTTCTTGTTTTTCTAAATACGCTGCGCGTAAATGCTCGATGAGTAATTTCAACTTAGTATCAGGGGTGCGCATTTTGGGGTATACCGCGTAGATACCTACTTTTTTAGCCGTAAAATCTGGCAGTAATGCACGTAATTTACCCGATTGTAAATCGTCATAGACCAACGCTCTGGGTAAGTACGCCACACCTAAACCACCTAATACCGCTTGATATAACGCATTCAGATCATTGGCAATAAAATTACCTTGTACCGTCTCCGAATATTCACCTGCCGGCGAAAAAAACTGCCACTGATTGGGATGCGCGCCATCGTATTTGTAAGTTAAGCAATTATGAAATTTGAGTTCATTACTGCTTTCCGGTACACCTTGTTGTTTTAGATATTGTGGTGTTGCGACAATCACCCAATGCGAATCGACTAAGCGTCGAGAAAGCAGGCTCGAATCTTCTAAATAACCGGTGCGGATTGCAAGATCATAGCCTTCTTCAATCAAATTGACAAAACGATCATCAATCATCATTTCCACCGTGACTTCTTTGTACTGACGACAAAATTCGGTTACAGCTGCAGTCAAAGTTAATCGCGCTGAGACTGATGGCACCGTAATTTTAATTTTACCGCTAATCGAATCACTGTAACCCCATACGGCATCATGCGCTTCTTGTAAGGCTTCTTTTGCGATTTTAGCTTTGTGATATAGCGTTTTGCCGCCATCGGTTAAGCTGAGTTTACGAGTTGAACGGTACAACAGCTGCATATTCAACGCTTCTTCTAAACGCCCAATACGCTTTGAGACCACTGAGTTAGTCAACTCTAATTGCTGAGCGACCTTAGAAAAAGACCCAGCGTCAACGACTTGCACAAATAAAAACATATCATCAGCTTTCGCGTGTAACATACTTGCCCCTACTTATTTTCTGCTTATTAATTCCATAATCAATATAATGCTATCGTATATTATGTCAATAAAAGAAAAAGTTCTGTGCAGCTTTTAGCCTTATTTTTGTGCTCAATACAGCGTACAGTAAGGATATATGCTAAAAATAGCAATGCATCTAGGAGCGCTCAATCATGTCATCTCTGCCGATTATCCCCAAAGGGTTTACTCAAACCATTCGTACGATTTTACCTAAGACGGGTATCATTGAGGACATTTCGCGACGTCGAGCGCACGCCACGGATGCAAGTTTTTACCAGTTAATCCCACAGCTAGTATTACAAATCAGCTCTATCGAACAAATGCAGGCAGTCTTAAAGGCTAGCCATACCCATCACGTTAGCGTTACCTTCAGAGCAGCAGGGACCAGTTTGTCTGGCCAAGCGGTGAGTAATTCAGTCTTGTTATTACTTGATAGTAATTGGCGCGGTCATGAGATCATCAATAATGGTGAACAAATTCGCCTTCAACCTGGGGTCATTGGCGCACAAGCCAATCAATATTTAGCACCATATCATCGCAAAATCGGTCCCGACCCCGCATCCATTAATACCTGTAAAATAGGAGGTATTGCAGCCAATAATGCCTCTGGTATGTGTTGTGGCGTGGCCAATAACACGTTTTACACACTAGCCGGCATGACCATTATTTTGGCTGATGGCACCTGTGTAGATACGAGCGACGCTAACAGCGTATCCGCATTTAATGTCTCACATGCTGAACTGTTAAGCCAAATTAAAGACTTAGGTACAACTGTGCAAGGTGACGCTGAGCTGAGCGCATTAATCGCCCATAAATACCGACTCAAAAATACCACCGGTTATGCCATCAATGCGTTAACCGACTATACTGACCCATTAGAGATCTTAGTGCATTTGATGGTAGGTTCAGAAGGCACATTGGGCTTTATTGCGGATATTACTTATAACACCGTGGTCGATCATCAACAACGATCCACCGGCTTATATTTGTTTGATACCCCGCAAATTGCGTGTCAGTTAGTAGATAAATTACGACAAACTTCTGTTGAAGCGGTTGAGCTATTAGATCAACGTGCTCTAGACTCAGTCAAAGGTAAACCGGGTTTACCCGATAGCTTTTGTGATCGTGACAAACGCTGTACCGCCTTATTGATCGAAACCGCTGCAAGTGATGCTCAGACGCTAGAGCAACAAATGGCAGTGGTGTCTGAACTCGTTGCCGAGTTTGCCCCAATTGAAGCCATTGATATGAGTACCGATACTCAGCTATGTCAGCAATTATGGGCAATCCGTAAAGCCACCTTCCCTGCTGTAGGCGCGGTGCGCGAAACAGGTACCAGTGTGATTATCGAGGATGTCTCTTTTCCATTAGCACAAATGGATCAAGGCGTGACTAGATTACAGGCATTATTTGATAAATATCATTACAGCGAAGCGTTGATCTTTGGCCATGCACTAGCGGGTAATTTACATTTTGTATTTACCCAAGCCTTTGATACACCAGATGAAATACAGCGTTACGATCATTTCATGCAAGACGTAGCACAATTAGTCGCGGTTGAATTTGGCGGGTCATTGAAAGCCGAACATGGTACTGGCCGCAATATGGCACCATTTGTCGAGTTAGAATGGGGCTCGACAGCTTATCAAATTATGCGCAAAATCAAACAGATCATTGATCCTTACTGTATTTTAAATCCAGGCGTAATCCTCAATGATGATCCTCAATCACATATTAAACACCTTAAGCCGTTACCGCGTGCTAATAATATTGTGGATAAATGTATTGAATGCGGTTTCTGCGAACCGGTATGTCCATCTAAAGAACTGACCTTTACACCACGTCAACGAATTGCGATTTGGCGTCGTATCCAACAACTAGGAGATCTGGGTTATCTAATCGATGCTCAGCGTCAAGAACTTGCTCAACTGAAACACGACTACCAATATTATGGCATTGATACCTGCGCCGCTACGGGTTTATGTGCCGAGCGCTGTCCGGTTGGAATTAACACCGGAGATCTAATTAGAGAACTACGCGGTCAATCAACGACTCGTTTTGGTCACAGTATAGCCAAATTTTCAGCCGACCAGTTTGCCCCATTAGCTACAACCGTTAAGACCACATTAGGCATCGCCAGTAAGATCAGCAGTATAATTGGACCTGAATCAACTGATAAAGTCGGTCGTATGATTCATCGCCTTTCTGCAAATACAATTCCATTATGGTTTGCCCGATATCCACAAGCTGCAAAGCCATTACCCCAATTAACACCCAATGGCGCAGAACGCCCTAAAGTCGTCTATTTCCCTAGTTGTGCAACCCGCAACATGGGCGCCGATGCTAGCGCGACGGAGCAGCGAAGCCTGCCAGAAGTTGCCGTGTCATTATTTGCCAAAGCAGGGTATGACATCGTTATGCCTGAAAAAGTAGAAGGATTATGTTGTGGTATGCCATTTAATTCAAAAGGATTTGCCAATATTGCGCAGCAAAAAGGACAAGAATTACTCACATCATTAAAAGCCATTTCTAAAGATGGCACATACCCAATTGTTTTTGATACCAGTCCTTGCAAGTTACGCTTGGCAGAATTAGGACATACGTTACCGATTTATGAGACCACGCAATTTATGGCTAAATTTGTCCTCGATAAGCTGACGATTACCCCAACACAAGTGCCTGTTGCATTGCATATCACTTGTAGTAGTCAAAAAATGGGATTGTCGAGCGATTTACGTCACGTTGCTAACGCTTGTGCGACCCAAGTGATCGAGCCTGAAGGTATTCAGTGTTGTGGTTTTGCTGGCGATAAAGGAATGACCATACCGGAACTAAACGCCAGTGCGCTATCCACTTTAAAAGCGCAAATCCCTGAGAATTGTAAGACTGGGTATAGTAATTCCCGCACCTGTGAAATCGGTTTATCACAGCATTCAGGTATCGACTATCAATCATTGTTGTGTTTGTTAGATGAGGTCAGTGCCTAGCTATGGTTAGCTAAGCGCGTTGCTAGCGCGCTTTAGCTTTGTGTGATTATTTTAACAACCGTACTGTCATCGGAACGGCAAATTTTGCCCCGATTGAGGATGCAATTGCGCCCATTAATGCAAATAACATATTTAGCAACAAGACAACGGGTATAACTGCGGCATCAAAAATCATTAGTATCACAATGGTTAATACCAACATAGTGACACCCCAATTAATAGCCTCTTTTGCTTGAGACTGCACATAAGGCTCACTGCGCAGCATAAATGAAAATAACAACCCTGAAAAAATACCAAAGAAAATGCTGGCTAGCCACATGACCATTGCAGAGTTTTTAGCATCTTTGGATTCGGTAGCTAACGGCAATTGCGAAGTGTGAGAACTCGACATGAAATTATTCCTTTAATTATAAAAAAGTGTTCGACTACATTATGTATCGACACTTAGTAAATAATTATAAACTAAGAAACTCGTTTCCACTGTAAAAAGTACTAACGCTTTCGTACTGGTTTATACTGAGTTGCACAATAACCTCTAGATACATCTTTGGAACGTAATGCGCCGTGCTTAGTCTTGCGCCCAGATACTCGTGCGCGCCAGTTATTAAATGTCTTGCGCTTGATGCTCGCACGCATTAGCTTAATCACTTCCGCTTCTTTTAACCCATATAAGGCTTGAATAGCTTCAAAAGGTGTACGGTCTTCCCACGCCATCTCTATAATACGTGAACGTGTTTCTTCATCCATTTTATCTTTGGGTAGACGCGCAACATCAGTTAAAATTTCATTGTGTTTTGCCGATTCGTTATGCGGCGTACGAGGTGTGTCTAACATACTTTTGCTCAGCAGTTAATTAACTAAGAATGGTTAATACTATGTATAATATAAAAAGTTTATTTCTGTCAATAAGATTTATTACTCAATCGATAATCATTAATAATCGTGAGTAATTCATTGGCTGCGAGAGCATCGGACATCGCACGATGATGCCGTGTCATATCGATATTAAAGGCCGCTGTTAAGTTGGCTAATGAGTATGATCTTAATCCCGGCTTAGCTTTACGCATTTCTCTCACTGTGCACAGCTTGGCACGACTAAAACGCCGTTCAATACGGGTAAACTCTTGTTTAATAAAACCATAATCAAAATTCACATTGTGAGCCACAAAAACACAACCTTTGGTAAATTGCGCGACTTCATCGGCCACTTCAGCAAATATCGGGGCATCTGCAACCATTTCATCGTCAATCCCAGTTAAGGCTGTAATATTGCGTGGAATTCGACATTGTGGATTGAGTAAGGTCTCATATTCTTCAATAATCTTCCCATTCACCACCTTGACCATGCCAATTTCAGTAATTTTATGTTGGGCAGCTCGCCCACCTGTCGTTTCAATATCCACAACAACATAAGGCTGCATCGGATCGATACCCCATTCGACAGTGGTGATCCCTACCTTAATGCCTGCTTTAGTCAGCATGGTAATGGTTACCAGTTGATTTTTGCGTACACTATCCCCTTGGGCTTTAATTTCTTCAAAATGAACACCTTTATCAGTAAGCACTAACAAATCTGGAAAGCCATCACTATAAGCCGAATAATCCTGTGCCATCATTTTGAGTACCCGATTCAACGCCGCAATATCAACATGATCGACAAATAACAATAACCGTTGTAATAATTGTTTATGCCAACGAAAAATTCCGCTACCTTGACCATAATGCATCGTCGCTTGACGGATCAAATGTTGTTTTAATCCTGCTCGTGATGCACATTGCGTGAGCATCTGCTCAACTTGTTCGGTTGCACTCGTATATAGATTATTGTGCCGGACGTGATACGGTCGCCAATCAAACTCAGTACCAATCGCAAATTCGGGCGCAAACAAAATCGGCCAAAATACCAATCCAAACACACTGCGCCACAATTCATTTTCGGTGCGCAACGCTCGAATACCTTGAGCTTGATAGTGTTCAACTGAAGCAGCTTCAACGCGATGCTTATGCACTTCATCCAAGATCAAATGCCGAGCGCTATTGCGTATCATATCAGTTAAGACACTAGTGCGTTTTTTATGATATTTGCGCGCTAAAAAATCTTCAGCAAACGCAAGCAAGTAAGAGTTATCAGGCGTATCAATAATCGCTTCGAGTTGGGCTTGAACACGCTCTTTATCCCCGTATTGATAAGCTAGCCGAATGGCTTTTTCTTGGGCTTGAGGAAGTGTAGATGAAGCAAGAATCTGTGCAACTCTTGTCCACTCCTCGCCGGCTTGTAGGCAATGTTTTCCCCATAACCACAAATACTCTGCTCGATGTTGCTCGGCAAGCTCTCCTTGTGCTTCAGGGCATTGCGCCAACGACTGCCATCGTGGTTCAAATTGCAGATTATGTTTAAGCGCTTCTTTTAATCGTGCTAACTCAATCGCATAGACATAAGTAGATAAAGCCTGATCGCGTGTACTAAAACGCGCTTGGGCTTGAGCGGCGCGTTTACGCGTGCGCATCACGCCTAGATCGCGCATCGAAAATTGATTCAACCTACTGCCGATATTGCCAAAAAACAAAAACAGTAGATAATCTAAAACGCTATCGACTTGCCGATAAATATATTGTTGGTAAATGTGATGCTCAGACACATTAATGAATGTTAAATGAGTCAACGCAAGTTCAACAATGGTGGATTTATTTGCAGTTGCAGTCACAGAAATACAGGTACAATAACGTAACAGCGTCACTAATTCAGGTTTAGTCAATCCCACTAACCAATTCTTAAAAGCGCACTCAGGAATAGGGGTAAACCATTCATGGGTATGGCATTGCTGGACGCCGCGATGATGATCTGGGATCTCATCATAAGCTAACGAACTGACTTTGATATAGTTCGCCTTGCGATTTAAACTTCGCACCAAAGTACATTGTACAGACAGCTCCGCAGTCGCAAATGTATGCATAAACTCCTGATGCTCAGGAGCTAGCAACTCACGACAAGCTTCATCTATGAATCCCAGGCATTCTTGAAAATGCTCAAGATAATAATAAGTTGGTAAATCTTTCATATTAATAGTGTATATTTATACAGCTTAATTGTGAAGTATTGTCTGTATATTGTGTTTATTTATCCGTAAATAAATCCTTATGACGACACTATGCGTATGACTTTATATAATTAATAGACAGACTGGAAGATCATGAGTTTAACTGAATCACAAACATTTGAATGCCCTTACTGTATGGTGATTAACGACATTGACATTGATCACGATAATGATTTAGGTCAGCAGCAAATTATCGATTGTCAAATTTGCTGCTCACCAATAGAGTTATTAATACAAGATTCTGGGTGGGGTATTGAGATTATAGCCAAACGCGACGACGAATAACCTCTCGCTGTGATTAAGCCTGAATTCAATTTTTCGCAGTCTACAACTAGTGATGACAACCAAAGACAAGGACACCAACATGCATTTTAATGCCTGTGATATCGACAAAATGGACACCCGTTACCGTGCTAATTTTATTAACGCCTTATCGGGGTTTAAAAGTGCTAATTTAATCGGCTCGATAAACAAATCTGGTCAGCATAACTTAGCGATTGTCAGTTCAGTGTTTCATATCGGAGCTCATCCGCCGTTGATGGGTATGATCATGCGTCCTCACACAGTTCCTCGTGATACCTTACAAAACATTAAAGATACGGGTGTATACACGATCAACCACGTCAATGTTAATCATGTTGCACAAGCACATCATACTTCAGCTCGCTTTGATGAAGGTGTAAGTGAATTTGAACAGGTTGGATTAACACCTTGGTTTAGCCCTACCCATCGCGCGCCATTCGTGGCAGAATCAAACATCAAGATTGCATTGGAAGTACAAGATATTCAGTTGCTAGCGCTTAATCAAACCGAATTAGTGATTGGCCAAGTTGTTGAGGTTTTTGTGGATGAAACTGCAATTGCAGTCGATGGCTACATTGATATTGAACAGCTCAACAGTGCTGCAATTTCGGGATTAGACAGTTACCATGCTACATCACGAATCGCACGTTATGGTTACGCCAAACCGGATGAGCCCCTTAAGATAATTAGCACAATAAAAAATTAAGCGCGCATATGGAAACCAACATAGACCCAAATTTTGATCAATTACTTATTATCTGTGGGATAATTTGTGTCATTGTAATTGCCTTTGTATTGTTTATGATCAAGTTTCCAGACTCTGAAGACGAGTATACTGATAATATTGATTGTGTGTCCGATGCTAGATTGGCACACAAAGATTCCATGAAAACCGATGAAAAAGTTCATTCATGCGAAGACGGAAAAATTTAACCACCCTACGCTTTTTTAGAATAAGTAATTGAGTACAACAAGGAAATATAGAATGAAAGATATTAAACGTCGTGATTTTTTAAAATTATCTGGTGGCGCATTAATTGGTATGACACTAGGCTCAGTCTCATTGCGAGCAAGCGCTGAACAGTTAAACCCTGCAGATGCCACCGCTGCAGCATTAAAGTACACCCATGTATCACCCGTAGAAGGCGCATATTGTGAAGGTTGTGCATTTATTCAAGGTGAAGCTGGCAAAGATTGGCGCCCATGTGCGATCTTCCCAGGAAAAGAAGTTGCTGCGAAAGGCTGGTGTAGCGCTTATTCCAAAAAATAAGACATTTTAAGCAGTCATGCTTTTTCATACAGCGAGTAGGCAGATGATCCATCTCCTACTCGTTTTTGATTCAGCCCTCTCGCTCTGGTTCCAGAAAACTTTATATCAGCTTTACAATGTCATTTAATTATTCCTGAAAATTATAATAAATAGGGGCCCCAACATGCGTGTATTTTCACTATGCTTAATTTTACTATGTCTTAATATATCAACTTTTCCGGTATTGGGTTCAACAGACGAGACACCTAGCCCTATACCTGAATTACAACAAAGTATTACCGAACACAGTGGCACGTTTAATGGCAAGAAAATCACCTATTCCGTGCACGCAGGCGATCATTTTTTGTATGATGACAAACACGCGCCAAAAGCCAACATCTACTCCACTGCTTACTTCGCCAATTCTAAAAAAGGCAAGGCTGACCCAGCGCGTCCCCTATTGTTTATCTTTAACGGTGGCCCAGGTTCGTCCAGTGTGTGGCTGCATATGGGCGTCTTTGGTCCTAAACGAGTTGATTTACCCAGTAATGGTGAAGCAGTCGGTGCGCCTCCTTATAAATTGGAGCACAACGCGTTAAGCCTGATCGATAGCGCCGATATGGTGTTCATTGATCCCGTCGGTACGGGTTATTCTCATCCCTTAGGCAAGTATGAAGGCAGTGCATTTTGGGGCGTTAAAGAAGATGCACAAATCATGGCAGAGTTCGTCCGTGCATTTACTCGCAAACATAATTTGTTCAACCGCCCGAAATACTTAGTGGGCGAAAGCTACGGAACGACACGAGCTGGAGCAATGGTGAAAGAACTCCAAGAGGGCTGGGGCACGACTGATTTGTCAGGTGTCATGCTAATTTCTTCTATTGTGGATTTTCAAACGGGTGATTTTAAAGAAGGCAATGATCTGCCATATATAACATTTTTACCAACCTATGCCGCAACAGCTTGGTATCACGATGTCATTGACCGTTCACGTTTTCCTAATTTACCTGTATTTTTAGATGCCGTACGTGACTTTGCTTTAGGTGAATACGCAACGGTGTTACTCAAAGGAAATTTAGCCACTGATGTAGAACGCTCCTCAGTATTAGCTCAACTACATGCGATAACCGGACTTTCCACTGCCTTTTTACAACGTGCTAATTTACGCATTAATGAATTTTATTTCATGAAAGAACTACTGCGTGACAAAGGGATCAGTGTCGGTCGCTTAGACAGTCGCTATGTCGGCAAAGAAGGCGATTTAAATGCTGATAGATTTGAAGCTGACCCCTCAGGATATGCCATTGATGGCGCCTATACTGCGTTAGTAAATCAATACATGCGCGATGAGCTAAATGTCAATCGCGATGTGCGTTATCAGATTTTAAGTGGCAAGGTCTTCGGAGCATGGAATTGGTTATATGAAAGTAATGCCCGCAGCCAAGGCTTTTTGAATGTTACGCCATTTATCGCCAAAGCGATGCGTCAAAATAAAGATTTCCGCGTATTTGTGGGCAATGGTTATTATGATCTGGCGACACCTTTTTTTGCGACTGAGCACTCAATGAATCATAATGGGATAGATGCATCACGTGTTACCATGAAATATTATGAAGCGGGTCACATGATGTATATTCATAAACCGTCTTTACAAGCGCTTGTCGCTGATATCCGTACTTTTTTACAGGAACAATAACTTGGCTTATATCCAACTCAAAATCAATATGGTCGCCGATCATGTACAAGCCTTAGGTGATATGCTCACTGGTAATGGCGCCCAAGCAGTGACCTATGTTGATGCCAAAGACACCCCGTTGTTTGAAATGCATCCAGGCGAAGAATTATTGTGGCCAGATACACAAGTCATCGGATTATTTTCTGCCAGTGATGATATGCAGGCGATTATTGATCGTTTAGCCAAGTCCAAATTACTCCAAGATGAATTTGTTTATGTCCTAGATCCACTCGAAGATAAAGATTGGGAGCGTGAATGGATGGATAATTTCCACGCGATGCAATTTGGTACGCGTTTGTGGGTATGTCCTTCCTGGCGCGAAATTCCAGAACCTGAGGCCGTTAACGTGATGCTAGACCCTGGCCTCGCTTTTGGTACAGGAACACACGCTACGACGGCATTATGCTTACGTTGGTTGGATAGCCTAGATTTAAACAACAAACGCGTCGTTGATTTTGGCTGTGGCAGTGGCATCCTCGGGATCGCAGCATTAAAATTAGGTGCAACCGATTTATTAGCGTTGGATATTGATCCTCAAGCATTGGTCACGACGACAGAAAATGCAGAGCGCAACAACGTTGTAGAACGTCTACGTGTCACCCTACCACAAGATAAACCTGAATATGAAGCAGATATCGTCTTAGCAAATATTCTTGCAGCACCGTTACGTGAGCTGCGCGAAGTCATTAGCAGTTATTGTCTTTCAGGTGGAAAAATTATTCTCTCAGGCATCTTAATTGAGCAAGCTCAAGCTATTGCCGACCTCTACACAGCAGACTTTACCATTGATGCTATTGTCGAAGATGGTGACTGGGCAAGTATCTCCGGAACCAAGCGATAATTATTGTCAAGCAAAAAAATCTCAATTTGATTAAAAAATAGTCTTTTCAAATGCGCAAAAAAAGCGTAATATTGCGCTCCCTTGACGGATCTTAGGTTATTAATTGCACAATATGGATGTTTTTTATTCGTATTTGCTGTTATATCCTGTTTTGTCTTTCGTGTGTGAGGTTGTGGTTGAATTCAACAATTCGTATCGGTCCCCACATGCTGGAGAACAACTTAATGCTCGCGCCAATGGCGGGTGTGACAGATAGACCTTTCAGGCAAATGTGCAAACAGATGGGCGCTGGTTTAGTGGTTTCCGAGATGCTCTCAAGTAACCCTAAAGTATGGCACACTGAAAAGTCTAGAATGCGCATGGATCACACTGGCGAACATGGAATTCGTTCTGTCCAAATAGCGGGGTCTGACCCCTTCCTCATGGCTGAGGCTGCACAATTTAATGTCAGTAACGGTGCGCAAATCATCGATATCAACATGGGTTGTCCAGCAAAAAAAGTAAACAAAAAATTGGCAGGCTCTGCATTACTGCAATTTCCGACACTCGTTGAAGAAATTCTCGACGCTGTCGTTAACAGTGTTGATGTACCCGTCACATTAAAAATACGTACTGGCTGGGATCTTGATAATAGAAATGGGGTGCAAATTGCGAAACTTGCACAACAATATAATATTCAATCCTTAGCTGTTCACGGTCGAACGAAAGCGTGTATGTATAAAGGTAACGCCGAATATGACACCATCCGCGCCATCAAACGCGCAGTGGATATTCCGGTGATAGCCAATGGTGATATTACGTCACCAGAAACAGCGCAACACGTATTGCAACACACAGGTGCTGATGGATTAATGATAGGACGCGGCGCTCAAGGTAATCCTTGGATATTCCGCGAGATACTACATTTTTTTGCTACCGGTGAACGAATGCCAGAACCTACGCTGTCAGAGCAGTGCACGGTCATGCTAGAGCATGTCGCTAACGTCCATGAATTTTATGGCGGGATTAGCGGAGTGAGAATCGCTCGTAAGCATGTTGGTTGGTATATCGCTAAATATGATCAAGGAAGAGAATTTCGTGGACACTTCAATGCGATCGATGATGCTGCAGAGCAGCTCAATGCATTAGAAATGTTCTACTCTCGACTTCGAAAGAACATGATTTCTTCAGTCGCCTAATTTTCTTAAAAAAAGAGCAGTATTTATGTTTGATCAAAATGCATCATCACCCTTTACAACTATCGTTACTACACCGGCACAAACAACTGCACAAAAGCCGTTGCGTGAGTCGGTAAAGCAAGCAGTAAATAAATACTTAAAGCAGTTAGAAAACACCAACATTGAAACTCTTTATGACATGGTATTGAGTGAAGTTGAAGCGCCGTTATTAGAAGAAGTAATGACCTATACTCGCGGCAACCAAACCAAAGCAGCCAATATGATGGGTATCAACCGTGGTACGCTGCGTAAAAAATTAAAGCAATACGGCATGAGCTAATATTACAGGGGTTCGCCCCACTAAAGAGCACCGATAAGGTGCTTTTTTTCGTTTTACCTATACGGTTATTTTTTCACTTTGCACCCACTATAAGATGATAATTATGTCTACTACTTCTCCCATTCGCCGCGCGTTACTAAGCGTATCTGATAAAACTGGCATCGTTGAATTTGCAACGGCATTAGTCGCTCAAGATGTTGAGTTACTCTCTACTGGCGGGACTGCTAAATTACTTGCAGAAGCCGGATTACCTGTTATTGAAGTATCTCAATATACGGGTCACCCTGAAATTATGGATGGACGAGTTAAAACATTGCACCCGAAAATTCATGGCGGTATATTAGCGCGTCGTGGTCAAGATGATGCAGTCATGGCTGAAAATAACATTCAAGGCATTGATTTAGTAGTCGTCAATTTATATCCGTTTGCAGCGACCGTTGCTAACCCAGATTGTTCATTGGCTGATGCAATTGAAAACATCGATATCGGTGGTCCAACAATGGTGCGTGCTGCAGCCAAAAATCACAACGATGTAACTATTGTTGTAAACGCAAATGATTATGGCCATGTGTTACAGCAAATGTCTGATAACAATGGTGGTGTAGACCATGCAACACGTTTTGATTTAGCCATTAAAGCATTTGAACACACAGCAGAATATGATGGCATGATTGCTAACTATTTTGGTGCGCGCTTAGAGTCAACGGATTGCGCGACAGATTGTGGTCACGATCACAGTGAATTCCCGCGTACTTACAATATCCAAGTCAGTAAAAAACAAGATTTACGCTACGGCGAAAACTCTCATCAATCTGCTGCATTTTATGTTGAAAATGATATTCAAGAAGCGTCAGTTGCCACTGCAGAACAATTGCAAGGCAAAGAATTATCGTTTAACAACATTGCAGATACTGATTCAGCGTTAGAGTGTGTTAAAGAATTCGCTGAGCCTGCTTGTGTTATCGTAAAACATGCTAATCCTTGTGGTGTAGCTTTAGGTGATGACATTTTAATGGCATATAACCGCGCATATCAAACTGATCCAACATCAGCATTTGGTGGCATTATCGCGTTTAACCGTGAACTAGATGAAGCGACAGCGCAAGCGATTATTGACCGTCAATTTGTCGAAGTGATTATTGCACCGACTATTAGTCAAGCCGCGCAAGCAGTATTAAGTGCCAAGCAAAATGTCCGTGTATTAGCATGCGGTGATTGGCAAGGTCAGTTGACAGACGGGTATGATTTTAAACGCGTGAACGGTGGTTTATTAATTCAAGAACGTGATTTTGGTATGGTTGAGTTAGACGATTTAACGGTTGTCAGCAAAGTTCAGCCTACCGCAGAACAGCTACAAGACTTGCTATTTACGTGGAAAGTCGCAAAATATGTTAAATCAAATGCGATTGTATATTGCAAAAATGGCATGACCATTGGTGTGGGTGCAGGGCAAATGAGTCGTGTATACTCAGCTAAAATTGCAGGTATCAAAGCAGCAGATGAAGGTTTAGTTGTCGAAGGTTGTGTGATGGCTTCCGATGCATTCTTCCCATTCCGTGACGGTATTGATGCCGCCGCAGCAGCAGGAATTAGTGCGATCATCCAGCCAGGTGGCTCAATGCGCGATCAAGAAGTAATTGATGCCGCTGATGAAGCAGGTATGGCAATGGTCTTTACTGGTATGCGTCATTTCCGCCACTAAGGCTAGACAGACAAATTTAGGAATTTATTATGCAAGTATTAATCATTGGTAATGGTGGCAGAGAGCACGCACTCGCGTGGAAAGCCGCCCAATGCCAAGATGTAAGCAAAGTATTCGTCGCACCAGGAAACGCTGGCACTGCGCATGAAGCAAATTTAGAAAACGTGAATATCAGCGTAGGTGACATTGCCGGTTTAGTTAAATTTGCACAAGACAACGCGATTGAATTAACGATTGTTGGCCCTGAAGCACCATTGGTTGACGGCGTTGTAGATGCATTTACTGCTGCCGGTTTACCTTGTTTTGGTCCTACTGCTGCGGCAGCTCAACTAGAAGGTTCAAAAGCGTTTACTAAAGACTTTTTAGCGCGCCATCAGATCCCAACCGGTGACTATGAAAACTTCACTGAAATCGAACCGGCTTTAGCGTATGTTCGTGAAAAAGGGGCACCGATTGTCATCAAAGCCGATGGCTTAGCAGCTGGTAAAGGTGTCATTGTAGCAATGACCTTAACTGAAGCTGAAGATGCAATCAAAGATATGCTTGCTGGCAATGCGTTTGGTGCAGCGGGCAGCCGTGTCGTCGTTGAAGAATTTTTAGATGGTGAAGAAGCTAGCTTTATCGTGATGGTAGACGGTAAAAACATCGCCTCTTTTGCGACTTCTCAAGATCATAAACGTGTGGGTGATGGTGATACCGGTCTAAATACTGGCGGTATGGGCGCTTATTCTCCTGCACCGGTTGTCACACCAGAAATACATGCACGTGTAATGGCCGAAGTCATCGAGCCAACTGTGTCGGGGATGGCAGCAGAAGGCAATGACTATACTGGTTTCTTGTATGCCGGTCTGATGATCATGGCAGATGGCACACCAAAAGTCATCGAATACAATTGTCGCTTTGGTGATCCAGAGACTCAGCCAATTATGTTACGTTTACAATCTGATTTAGTAGCGCTATGCTTAGCAGCAACTAAAGGTGAATTAGCCGAGACCGTCATTGAGTTTGATGCACGTCCAGCTGTCGGGGTTGTACTTGCTGCAGGCGGTTACCCTGGTGATTATGCCAAAGGCACTGTCATACATGGTCTTGGTATGGGTGAATCAGCCACGGCCAAAGTATTCCATGCTGGCACAACAACCAATTCTGAAGGTCAGGTTGTGACTGCTGGTGGGCGTGTATTATGCGCCACGGCAATGGGTGATACTGTCACTGAGGCACAACAAGCGGCATATACCTTAGCCAAAGAAATTAGCTGGGATGGAATGTTCCATCGCAACGATATTGCCTATCGTGCCATTGCTAGAGAAAACCAATAGGAAAATAACATGTCAGCTAAACATCCCATTATTGCAATTACGGGTTCATCGGGTGCCGGTACCACTACCACCACCAATGCTATTCGTCATATTTTTCGCAATTTGAATGTTAATGCTGCTGGGGTTAGCGGTGATAGTTTTCACCGTTACACCCGTCCTGAAATGGAACTCGAAATCCGTAAAGCACAAGAACAAGGTAAACATATTAGTTACTTTGGTCCTATTGCCAATGATTTCGAGTTACTCGAAAACCTATTTACTGAATACGGCAAAGCCGGTAGCGGTCAGTACCGACAGTATTTGCATACCTTTGATGAAGCCGTGCCGTTTAATCAAATGCCCGGTACGTTTACCCCGTGGCAAGATCTGCCTAAAGGCACCGACTTATTATTTTACGAAGGTCTTCATGGCGGGATCTCAACAGAAGACCATGATGTTGCCAAGCATGTTGATTTGTTAGTCGGCATGGTACCCATTGTAAATTTGGAATGGATCCAGAAAATCGTCCGTGATACAACAGATCGGGGCCATAGTCGCGAAGCCGTAATGAGTAGCATCGTGCGCTCATTAGATGATTATTTTCAATATATCACACCACAATTTTCACAAACCCATGTCAATTTTCAACGCGTACCCACAGTCGATACATCGAATCCATTTAGTGCTCGTGAAATTCCGACTCAAGATGAAAGTTTTGTTGTGGTACGCTTTCGCCGTGAAATGACCAATGTCGATTATCCATTTTTATTAAAAATGATTGATGGCGCCTTCATGTCACGCGTTAATACGATTGTCGTGCCCGGTGGTAAAATGGGTCTGGCGATGGAATTGATCCTCACCCCTCTAATAAAAGATATCTTAGAAGCTAAGCGCCGAGCGAGTATTCAAATGGATTGGGTTCAAGACAATTAATTACGTGTCGCTTGCTGTTATTAAGTGTCATTTGTCATGCTTTGACAAACTTTGTAACATCATCCTAACCCTAAATTAGCAAAATATATTGGCTTTTTAGTCACTTACTTTATAGTGTTAAGATAGTTTAGCTTTGGAGTACAGGTGAATGGGTCAGGAAACCTCAAAAATTCTCGTTGTTGACGATGACATGCGCTTGCGTAGTTTATTGGAACGTTATTTAGTAGAGCAAGGCTTTCAAGTCCGAACGGCGGCGAATGCTGAGCAGATGGATCGCTTACTTGAGCGCGAAAATTTTCATTTATTAGTCCTTGATTTAATGCTCCCTGGTGAAGATGGATTATCGATTTGTCGTCGCCTCAGACAAAAAGAAAACGAAATTCCGATCATCATGCTCACCGCTAAAGGTGATGAAGTCGACCGGATTATCGGCCTTGAAATGGGCGCGGATGATTACTTACCCAAGCCGTTTAATCCTAGAGAGCTGTTAGCACGTGCTAAAGCTGTGTTGCGCCGTAAGTCCGTTGAAGCCCCTGGTGCGCCGGCACAAGCTGAACAAATTATTGAATTTGCCACTTACCGACTCAATCTCGCCACCCGAGAAATGTCCACCAATGGCAAGCCGATGACATTAACCAGTGGTGAATTTGCAGTGTTAAAATCCCTTGTGACGCATCCCCGTGAACCGTTATCACGTGATAAGTTGATGAACCTCGCCCGTGGACGCGATTATGGCGCACTTGAACGCAGTATTGATGTGCAAGTGTCCCGCTTACGCCGCATGCTAGAACAAGATCCGACGAATCCGCGTTACATCCAAACGGTATGGGGATTAGGTTATGTCTTTGTTCCAGATGGCACAGATGTTTGTTAATACTTGCATCTGTGCGTGTTTTGCCTGCAACACACTTCAGCAAAATTAATCATTATGTCTTTACTCCCTAAAAGTGCATTTGCCCAAACGGTACTATTAATTGGTGCGTTGTTGCTCGTTAACCAAGTTGTTTCCTATTTATCGGTTACCTATTATTTTATCCAACCCAGTTATCAACAAATTAACGCCTTAGTAGCCACTCAAGTCGATACATTATTTGATCAGGACATTATCAGTGACGAAAAACGCCGTCAGCAATTTTCAACTCGAACAGGAATTCAATTTTTAGCGCCACAAGAAGCGGTCAAATCAGGGCTAAACGACGCGACATATTACCGTTTTATGTCAAGTCAGATTGCTAGTCAACTGGGTGGTGATACCGAAGTCCGACTCAGCACCCAGATGCCATACCGCATTTGGATCAATCCGCCACAAAATCCTAATATATGGATCGTCTTTCCCATGCCTGGTGTGGGTGAAACCAATTTTTCGCCCCTGACCATCATATTGTTAGTGATTGGTATTTTGAGTGTGATTGGTGGATATGTGTTTGTGCTGCGAATGACACGGCCGCTGCGCGCATTACAAATTGCCGCTAAACAAGTTGGCCAAGGTGAATTTCCAGAACCCTTAGCGCCTAAAGGTGCGACCGAAATGCAAGCGGTGACACAGGCGTTTAATCAAATGGCTAACAGTATCAAACGCTTGGAACAAGATCGTAATCTAATGACGGCAGGGATATCACATGACCTTCGTACACCATTAACACGTATTCGCTTGGCGACAGAAATGATGGATGAAAAACATGATTGGGTTAAAGAAGGGATAGTACAAGATATTGAAGATATGAACGATATTATCGATCAGTTTATCGATTACGCCCGCCATGATCGTGAAGAACAACGTGAACAATGTAATCTTAATAAAATAGTAGAAGAAGTGGTGCAAGCTAGGCATTTTGATGATAATCATACCATTGCACAAAAGCTAACCCCTATTCCCGATATCGCGCTGCGCCGGATTGCCATTAAACGCGTACTTGATAATTTAATTGAGAATGCGTTTCGCTATGGCTCTGATCATATAGAAATTCATACCAAGGCATTATTTAAAGAAAAACAAATTGTGTGTCAGATCCGAGATTTTGGCGCAGGCATTGAACCTGAACAACTACCATCACTATTAAAACCGTTTACGCAAGGTGACAGTGCGCGCGGAAGTTCAGGCTCAGGTTTAGGGCTGGCGATTATTAAACGCATTATCGATATGCACCACGGTCAGGTGAGTTTTACTAATCATCCTGACGGTGGGCTGGTGGTCGAATTCAGATTACCGATGTAATTGGTGTTACCCCCTATTGATAAGGGGTATGACTCGTTATTGTTGAGTCTGACTCGCATCAGGATCGAATCCAGAGTGAATTGTTTCAACATCAAGTGCATCAAAACGGTACTCTTTATTACAAAATTGACAATGCATTTTAATATCACCATCTTCTTCGACAATCTTAAGTAATTCTGTTTTATCAATATGCTGTAAGGCGATAATCGTGTTTTCACGCGAACAATGACATTCAAATTTAACCGCGGCAGGCGTAAACACTTCGACTTCTTCTTGATGATATAAACGATACATCACATCGGTTGCTTCTAAACTAAATAATTCTTCGGCTTTAAGCGTATCAGTTAACGCGGCAATATGGGCAAAATCAGTGGATTCGGCAACATTGGTCGCCTCGCTACTGGTTGGTAAAATTTGCAATAATGTACCTCCTGCCATAGGATTATCACCTTGCTGAGCAAACAATCTGACTTGCGTCATTAGCTGTTCCGACTGTAAAAAATATTGTTCGATACAGCCCGCTAAACTCGATTGTTCCAGACCGACAATCCCTTGATAACGCTCACCTTCTTTTGGCGTAATGGTAATGACCAAATACCCTTTATCGAATAAAGCTGAAAAGGCTTCAGGCAGTTCAGTGACCGTTTCATCCCAACGTGCTACACCACGTAACTTCAGATCATGGGTGCCATTAACCACTGCGTATTTGATGATTCCATCAGATTGGATTTGCAGGCCAATTTCACCTTCAAACTTCAATGTTGCGTTAAGTAATGTTGTCGCCGCCATTAACTCACCGAGCAACGTTTGAATGATCGGAGGATAAGTATAAGAACTCAGAATATCGCGGTAAGTATCTTGTAATTGAACTAACTCACCACGAACATTGGCTTTGTTAAACAAAAAACGCTGAACTTGGTCAACACTTGCAATCCCAGACATAGATACTCTTCTCTTGTTGTAATATTTAGTCGTATAACTAAATTATTGATGTTTTAAATGAATGATTTGGCGACGTTGCTTTTTATCCGGTTTGGTGTCCGGTTTAGGGCTATGAAACGCCGATAACTGTCGTGCTTCTGCGTTTTTTTCACGCTTAGCGATGCTTTCCGCAGTTTCGGTATACATCCCGATAATCATTGGGGCAGCTCGGCGTTTATCAAAAATTTCAGTGATGACCAGCTCTTTGGTATCAAACCCAGCTGGCACTTTTAGGGTGGCATTTAACTCAACCGTTTTGCTCGGTTTAGTGCGCTGCCCATTATAATGTATTTTACCTGCCTGCACAGCTTCACGCGCATTTGCTCGTGTTTTGAACAGTCTTGCTGCCCATAGCCACTTGTCGATCCGAACGTTTTCCATAATTTATACACTTATTGGTATTTTAAGACATAAATAGTTAACATAGTCTCTGTATATTTTACCCTATTCAGCGTATATTCATACAGCCAATTAGATACTAGCTGTACAAAATTGCAGTTTTAATTTTACAACAAGAATAATGACAACTAACCACACCGCAATTAACGCGTTATTCAACGCTATTAAACAACCTAAGAACAAGGCTTTACTCAAGTCCTTGATGCTTTTGTTATTAATTATTTATATCTTATTTGCATTGGCAAATATGTTTTGGCAGTTTGTGCCAGCGCCTGAGTCGCCTAAAATTCCAATGCAAATCTCGCAGCAACAATCACAAACTAATAACAGTACCGGTAATGTCCAAGATTTAATCGCAGTAAATATCTTTGGTAAAGCCAAAGCTGTCTCAGTTCAGCCAGTTAGTGCCGTGACCAATGCCCCTGAAACAAAATTAAGTTTAACCCTCACAGGTGTCGTCGCCTCCACCGAAGAAGATGGAGCAGCTATTATCTCTAATCGTAATACCCAAAATACCTATGGCATTGGCGAAAAAATCGAAGGGACGCAAGCCATCTTAAGCCGAGTTTTCGCCGATCGGGTTATCATTAGTAACCGCGGTGCAAAAGAAACCTTAATGCTGGATGGGATCGACTTTTCTAAAATATCGTCCCAAGCAGACTCACCCGACAGCAACGCAGTATTTTCACCTGCCAACCAGACCATTCCCAAGAATATCGTCAAAACAGTCGCTGAGGGGCCTAGCCTAGAAAGCATCGCACAATTACGCGACAAACCTGAAAAATTTATCGATTTTATTAATGTCGCCCCGGTCCGAAATGATGGTGAGCTACAAGGCTACAAAGTATCGCCTGGCAAAGATGCGGCGTTATTCAATGAAACAGGATTACAGACCGGCGATGTCATTACCTATATCAACGGCTTAGATTTAACCCAACCGCGAGAGGCGGTAGAAGCAATGCAAGCACTCCGAGAATCAGATAGCTTGGAAATATCAGTGTTGCGTAACGATCAACCCATGACATTGTCGTTATCTTTACCCTAACGAGGATGCAATTTTGGTGAATTATTCACAAGGTACTATGTCTATGTTTTCAAACCTGGTTTCTCAAGTTAAAACCATCTCAGTCGCAAGCGTAATGACTGTGGCCATTGTGGTTTCAGCAATCCCGGTGACAACCACGTCTTTTGCTGTGCTCGCAGCACAATATTCACCGAACTTTAAAAACACAGACATCAATGAATTTATTGCGATTGTCGGTAAAAATCTACAACGCACCATCATCGTAGACCCAAATGTACGAGGCAAAATTTCAGTCCGCAGTTACGATTTATTAGATGAAGAACAATATTATCAATTCTTTTTAAACGTACTACAAGTCTATGATTTTGCAGTTATTGAAATGCCCAGTGGCATTTTAAAAGTCATTCGCTCAAAAGATGCAAAAAGTTCTAATTTACCTGTTGTAGAAGGTAATATTCAAAATGGCGATGAGATGATCACACGGGTCATTCCGGTATATAACGTCCCGGTAAGAGAATTAACGCCACTACTTAGACAACTCAATGATAGCGCAGGCGGTGGGAACGTAGTCAGCCATGATGCCTCAAATGTTATGATGCTAACTGGCCGTGCAGCAGTGATTAACCGACTGGTTGAGATTATCGAACGGGTTGATAGAGCCGGCGATGAAGAAGTTGAAATCATAAAACTGAAGTTTGCTTCTGCCTCTGAAATGGTTCGAATCATCGATAGTATTAATAAATCCCAAGGAAAATCGGGCACACCAAATACAGGTAAATCAGAACCGCGTGTCGTGGCCGATGACCGTACCAACTCTGTTATCGTGAGTGGGGATGTCAAAGCACGTCAACGCCTGATTAACCTCATTACACGTATGGATCAAGAATTAGAAACCAGCGGTAACACCCGCGTTATTTTTCTTAACTATGCCAAAGCCGATGATCTCGTCAAAGTCTTAAAAGGTGTATCAGAAAGTATTCAAGCCGAAGAAAAAGGTGGCACCAGCTCTCGCTCTAAATCAAGCTCGGGTCGTGAAGTCAGCATTGATGCCCACGAAGATTCTAACTCATTAGTCATTACCGCTGAACCAGATATGATGCGTTCATTAGAAGAAGTGATTCGTCAATTAGATGTTCGTCGTGCCCAAGTACAAGTAGAGGCGATTATTGTTGAAGTCTTTGAAGGTGACGGCACGACATTAGGTGTTCAATTAGTGTCTGAACAAGGCGGTGGTACACAATTTACCAACGGCGTAGTCGGTGTCGGTTCATTAGGCGTGGCATTACGTCAAGCTGAAGACAAAATATCGACGGTGACGACCTCAGCTAACGATGGCAGCCCAATTGAAACGACAGATACGACCCCAGGTGATTTTACTGCACTCGCTTCGTTGCTAGGCGGCGCTAATGGCATGATTGCTGGAATTATCCAAAATGGCTGGGGCGCAGTTGTCCAAGCGGTGTCTACCGATACCAATTCAAATATTTTGGCGACGCCGCATCTTACAACAATGGATAATGAAGAAGCCTACTTTATCGTGGGCCAAGAAGTCCCGATCATTACAGGCACTTCCACCGGCTCTAATAACTCTAATCCATTCCAAACAGTCGATCGTCAAGAAGTTGGGATCAAACTCAAAGTCACTCCACAAATTAACGAAGGTGATGCGGTTCAATTGCTTATCGAACAAGAAGTATCGAGTGTTTCTGGTGCGACTTCGGTGGATATTTCAATTAACAAGCGTGAAATCAAAACCACTGTCATCGTCGATGATGGCGGGACTATCGTATTGGGTGGATTGATCGATGAAGATGTGCAAGAAAGTGTCTCGAAGGTGCCAATCTTAGGCGACATTCCGTTTTTAGGTCACTTCTTCAAAACCACCACATCGAGCAAACGTAAGCGTAATTTGATGGTGTTTTTACGTCCGACTATTGTCCGTGACGGCGTAACCATGAACAAAATGTCACATCGTAAATATAACTATATTCGTGCTGAACAACTTAAGCGTCAAGCAGATGGTATTCCGTTAATGCCTAATTCTCAAGGCCCTAGCCTACCAGAGTGGAATGATGCATTGAGTTTACCACCATCATTTGAAGATTACTTGATGGAAAAAGACAAGCAAGCGAAAGATAACGACTAAGGGTGGCGCATGGATATTAGCTTTAGTTTTGCCAAACGTCATCAAATCTTATTAGATCCGGTGACGCCTAAGGTTTTTTATACGCAAGAAACCGCGCTAGAGGTGTTTGCTGAAGTGCGTCGTGCTTTTGGAAACGGTTTTGCGTTGGAACAAGTGCCAACCGATAAATTTGAAACGTTACTAACGTCTTTTTATCAACGAGATTCTTCTGAAGCCAAACAGCTAATGGAAGACTTAGGTAATGAAAGTGACTTGTTTGCGCTGGCTGAAGAACTTCCTGATACCGAAGATCTACTCGATAGCGAAGATGATGCGCCAATTATCAAACTCATCAACGCGATGCTCGGTGAAGCGATCAAAGAAGGCGCATCTGATATTCATATCGAGACATTTGAAAATCAACTTGTTGTTCGTTTTCGCGTAGATGGGGTTTTACGTGAAATTTTACGTCCAAATCGTAAAATGTCATCCATGCTCGTTTCGCGTATTAAAGTTATGGCTAAACTTGATATCGCTGAAAAACGTATCCCTCAAGACGGTCGAATTTCACTAAAAATCGCAGGTCGTGCGGTAGATGTTCGAGTTTCAACGATGCCATCGAGCCATGGTGAGCGCGTCGTATTACGTTTATTAGACAAAAATAACGTGAGATTAAACCTTGAAGATCTGGGAATGACAGCAGCCAATCGTACTATTTTCTCTGATTTGATCCGCAAGCCTCATGGCATCATTTTGGTAACGGGTCCAACTGGTTCAGGTAAATCCACCACCTTGTATGCGGGATTAAGTGAAATCAATTCCAAAGACCGTAATATTTTAACCGTTGAAGATCCCATTGAATTTGATCTGCAAGGGATTGGTCAAACCCAAGTCAACACGCGTGTCGATATGACATTTGCGCGCGGGCTTCGTGCTATTCTAAGACAAGATCCAGATGTAGTCATGATAGGGGAAATCCGCGATCGTGAAACAGCAGAGATTGCAGTACAAGCGAGTTTAACCGGCCACTTAGTGTTATCCACTCTACACACCAATACCGCTGCTGGCGCCATTACGCGCTTAGAAGATATGGGCATTGAACCGTTTTTATTATCATCGAGCTTACTCGCGGTATTATCACAACGCCTAGTCCGTACCTTATGCGTAGACTGTAAAATCCCACATGAAGCCACTCCGTCTGAGTGTGAGGTACTGGGATTAACGACGCCGCAAATCATTTACTCTCCAGGTGATTGTATTGCTTGCAATCATACAGGCTATCGTGGCAGAACGGGTATTCATGAGCTACTCCGCGTCAATGAAGATGTCCGTGAACTGATGCATACTGGTAAAGGTGAGCAAGCCATCGAAAAATTGATCCGCAAAGATACTCCGAGTATCCGCTCTGATGGTTGCGATAAAGTCCTCAGTGGCGTGACTTCTCTAGAAGAAGTACTGCGCGTGACGCGCGAGGAATAACTGTTTATGGCAGCGTTTGCATTTGAAGCAGTAAATCCACAAGGCAAAACCAAGAAAGGCGTACTTGAAGGCGATAACGCGCGTCAAATACGTCAACAACTGCGTGAACAGGGACTGATCCCTGTTGCTGTTGAGCAAGTCAAAGAACAACAAACAAACAAAAATAATTCTTTTCAATTTACGTTATTCAAACCTAGTATCTCTGCTGGTGAATTAGCATTATTAACCCGTCAGTTAGCCACCTTAGTTGAAGCTGCATTGCCGATTGAAGAGGCCTTATTAGCGGTCGCCGAACAGAGCGAAAAACCTCGTCAAAAGAATATGATGATGGCTGTACGCTCTAAAGTCGTTGAAGGGTTTGGTTTAGCTGAAGCGTTAGGGGATTTTCCGAGTATATTTGATACCTTGTTTATTGCAATGGTAGCTGCAGGTGAAAAATCTGGCCACTTAGACGTCGTGCTTAACCGCTTAGCTGATTACACTGAAAATCGAGAAAAAACCCGCAGCCAAGTGATCCAAGCCATGATTTATCCTGGCTTGATGATGTTTTTTGCTGTCGCTATCACGGTTTTATTGTTGACCGTGGTCGTGCCTAAAATCGTCACTCAATTTGAACATATGGGGCAAGGCTTACCCCCAATTACCCAAATTGTTATGGATATTTCAACTTTTTTACAAGCATCGTGGATGTGGGTATTGATTGCGTTAGTTGTTGCTATCATTGGCGCACAACGTACCTTGCGCATTCCGGCAATGCAGCTCAAATTCCATCGCTGGATATTGGGCGTGCCACTCATCGGTAAAGTCAATCGTGGTCTCAATACCGCGCGCTTTGCTCGTACCTTATCTATTTTAACTGCCAGTGCCGTACCGCTACTCGAAGCGATGAAAATTGCCAGCGATGTATTACTCAATAAGCATATAAAAGCTCAAGTCGCTCAATCTGCGATCATGGTCAAAGAAGGCGCCAGTTTACGTGCCGCATTAGATAAAACCAAAATGTTCCCGCCCATGATGATGCATATGATTGCCTCGGGCGAACGTTCTGGTGAGTTACAAGGAATGTTAGCTCGAGCCGCGGATAACCAAGACCGTGAATTTGAATCTCTGGTTGGTGTGTCACTCAAAGTCTTTGAGCCACTGCTAATCGTTTCTATGGCAGGCATAGTGCTGTTTATTGTACTGGCTATCCTGCAACCCATAATCGCATTAAATAGCATGGTGAATACGTAATGAAAAAAGCAACTGGTTTTACGCTTATCGAAGTAATGGTGGTCTTAGTGATCATCGGTATTATGGCCTCTATGGTCGTACCGCAAATTTTAGGTAACCAAGAAGAAGCGCAGCTTAAAAAAGCCGCCATCGATATTCAAACCTTAGAAGGGGCGATGCAGATGTATAAGCTTAACAACAATCGCTACCCGACCACTGAACAAGGTTTAGAAGCATTAGTCAGTGAACCCACGATTGACCCGATCCCTCGCGCGTATCGTGAAGGTGGCTATATCCAACGTCTCCCGACTGATCCTTGGGGCAATGACTATCAGTTAATTTCCCCTGGAGAAGTGGGCGCGGTTGATATTTTTTCTAATGGCCCTGATATGGAACCCGGTACTGATGATGATATCGGTACGTGGAATCTCAACGACTACCTTTAACTAAGACAATCAGACGTTTATGATCCCTGCACAGCGCCAATCTGGATTTACCCTAATCGAAATCATGTTGGTGCTTGTCATCATGGGATTAGTGTCTGCGTACGTAGTCGTCAATGCGTTTGGTACTAATCCGTCCGATAAGCTCAAAACAGAAGCTCAGCGATTTCATGCTATCGCAACCATGGCGTCTGATTTTGCTGTATTAAATCAGCTACAATTTGGTCTTGTGATTGATGATAAGCGTAACAGCTATCATTTTGTGACTTTAGATGACAACGACAATTGGATCCCTGTAGAACAGAATAAAGCATTTACTAAGCGCGAGTTAGACAGCGATTATGCGCTCAAATTGCAACTTGACGGCTTTGAGTGGGAAACTGAAGATTCATTGTTTAGTGATAACGCTTTGTTTGATGAAACATTATCTGTATCCAGTGATGGGGTCCAAATAGGTAAAGAAGAAGACATTCCTCCCCCGCCTCCGCAAATACTATTTTTATCCAGTGGCGATATTACTGAATTTACCCTGACCTTTGAGTTTTTCGATGCGCAGTTGGGTAATGAAACATTCAGTGTTAGCTCACAAGGGTATTTACCTTTGAATCATGATTTAACTGCTGCCAATAAAGAGCGCCCTTAATGCAGATCTTTAGCCGGTTACCTCGCTTAAGTCTCCCTACTTCAGCATTGCGTTACTCTCAACGAGGCATGACTTTGATTGAAGTCATGGTGGCGTTGTTGATTTTTGGTTTAACAGGTACTGCGGTGATGAAAGCAACAACAGAAAATTTATCTAGTGTTGGGCAATTACAAGATATTACCTTTGCAACTTTTGTGGCCAACAATCGTCTCGCTCAATTACACCTTACGCGAGAATGGCCGATTAAAAACAATGAAAAAGGGCAAATGGACATGGCTAGTACCACGTGGTATTGGCAACAAACCGTCACCAAAACTGCCGAAACTGAACTCATACAAGTCAGAATTACTGTTGCTACCGATGAAGCATACCGTCGTCCAATTACTGATGTGGTGAGCTTTTTTGCTAAACCGACCTCCAGTGGTGCGACTTAATGCAAGCACAACGCGGATTTACCTTAGTTGAAATCTTGGTAGCCATTGCGATATTTTCATTAATTGCCAGCGCCTCTACTGCCGTCTTGACCAATGTTATTGCTGCGTCAGAGCAATCATCACAATCCATCGAACGATTACAATCACTGCAACGTGCCATGATGGTTATCGAGCGTGATTTGTTACAAGCGGTAAATCGAGCACCACGCATTGGCGGTGTAGATAATAACACGACAGTATTTTTCGGTGGCGCCGGTGAAATGCAAAGCACCCATGATGGTGTCAGTTTTGTGCGTAACGGCTGGCAAAATCCAATGTGGTTACTGCCGCGTTCAAATATGCAAGGTGTCGCCTATCGCCTTAATAGCGATAATGTATTGGAGCGTTTGCACACCCTCTTTGTCGACAACGATTTAGGTGTTGACCCCATAGTACGACCACTATTAACGGGCGTCACTGACTTGAATATCGAGTTTATGGTGGCAATTAATTCACGTAATGAAATTAGTTGGGATGAGTCTTATGAAGGCAACAAAGTACCTAAAGGCATTGCCATTGAAATCACGACCAAAGATTTTGGTGTGATCCGACGTGAATTCGCCCTGCTTGATCCACCAGCGGTCTCTGCCCCAGAGGCAAGTTCAGATAGTAGTGCTAGTTCAGATAGTAGTGCTAGTTCATGACTCGTTCACCTCTAGCGCATCAACGCGGCATGGCATTGTTGATTGTGTTATTCATCGTCGCACTGGTGAGTGTACTTGCAACCGAGATGGGCAGTCGCTTACAACTACAAGTTCAACGTGCCAGTAATATTAAAGATAACAATCAAGCGTATTGGTACAGTATTGGTGCTGAGGCTTACGCCATGATCGCCATCAAAAACTTATATGAACTTGATGATGGAAATATCCATCTCAATCAACCTTGGGCACAACCCCTAGTTTATCCGATAGAAAATGGCCAAATTACCGCCACGATTACAGATTCTCAAGCATGCTTTAATATTAATGCATTAGCACAGCCCCCAAGCTCTTCTAACACTGGCGATCGCAATACCACTCCGGCTATGGACGCCTTTAGTGCGTTAGTTAGAGAAATAACCAATGGCGATACTTATACTGCGGATGTCGTTAGAGACTCGCTGGTTGATTATCTCGATGACAATACCATTGCCCGCCCCTATGGCGCAGAAGATGACACTTATTTGGGTTTACGCTATCCACATTTAAGTGCCAATACTCTCTTAACCGAAGTCTCCGAACTACGGTTAGTCAATGGCGTTAATGTCGAGTGGTTTGCTGATTTATTACAATATGTGTGCGTGCTGCCACAAAACCAAAACTTGGTAATTAATATCAATACCCTGACTGAAGATGATGACATGTTATTATCTGCCGTCACAGGGCTATCCGTATCAGATGCCCAATCATTAATCGAGTCACGCCCTGAGCGTGGCTATGAAACGGCGGCTGATTTTTTTGACGAGCCAGAAATGGCTGGTATCATCTTGTCGGATACGCAACGAACGTGGTTCAACACCACTACAGAGTATTTTACCTTAACGACAATTACTCAGTATAATGAGACACAGTTTACATTGACCAGCTTGATGCATGTAACCAATCAAGAAAATGTCAGTGTCATTCAACGCACTTTTGGGAGAAGGTAACGTGGAACAACTCATCATTCGCTTAGGCGCACACGATGAACAGGCTATTGATTGGGCGATCTGGCAAACCACCCAGAAAACTATTTTAGCTTCTGGTGTATTACCCGATGCAGCGGCACTTGACACATTACAAGAACGCGCAGCTGGGAGACCCTTGACTGTCTTAGTTCCGTCAACTGAAGTGTTGTTACGGACCATTACCTTGCCCCCTGGAGCATCACGCAAAGTCATTCAATCCATAGGTTTTATGCTAGAAGATGATGTGGCATTAGATATTGATGAACAATTTATTGCATTAGGTCCCAAAGTAGATAATCAACAGATGTTAGCCATTGTTGCCGATGCTACTATGAATAAATGGTTGAGATGGCTAAGCGATGCAGGGTTACAGTGCCAGCGGATGCTTCCAGATATATTGGCACTACCATTACCGATCGCAGCGGATGATGCTGCACCGACATTAGCCAGTATGCAAATCCGAGAACAACTGTTAGTACGCAGTAGTTCATGGGCCGGCTGGGCAGGTGAAACATCTTGGTTAGCGCCGTTATTACAACAGCATATCCAACAACAAGGCAGCCCCTTGGCAGTGACACAATTTACCCAGGATGATATCTTTGCCAACAATGAGTTAGTCACTACACACACCGCTGAATTAGAATTACCGATGCATATTTTCGCACAGGGTATTGCACCGCATACCGATTCTGGATTTATTGCTAGTACGTCATTTAACTTATGCCAAGGTAAGTACCAGCAAAAACAGCGTAGCTCAGGTCAGTGGCAATATTGGCGAAGTGTTGCTACAGTTGCCGTAATCGCTTTGGGCTTAGGCTTGGTAGATAAGGGCATAATGATCTATGATTTACAGCAACAAAATGATCAACTTAATAGTCAAATCCAACGTGATATTCAAAAAAGCTTTCCCGATATTGGTGCATATCGTGACGCACGACGCGCGATTACTCAATATGTGAATCGTTTACATGATATGGGTAATGGTGTTTCAGGTGTCGATATGCTGACTAACCTCAGCAATGCTTTTGCAGCATCCAATGTCGAAGCGCAATCATTAAAATTTAACCATGACCGTTCAGAGTTAAGGATCCAAGCGCAAGCGAAATCATTTGCAGATTTACAGACCTTTAAAAATCAAGCCCAGGCAATCGGCTATACCGTAGAAGAAGGTGCCATTAATAATCGCAACAATTTAGTCATCGGCACATTGACCATCAAAGGATAAATCATGAACAAAAAAATGATCATTGAGTGGTATGGTAAACTTGAAATCCGCGAACAACTTTTATTAAAAATTGGCAGTATCATACTTGTTATAGGGTTATTCTACGGACTCGTCTGGGCACCTATGAACAACACGATTACTCGCCAAACAGCGCTTTTAGGACAACAACAAGCATTATCAACATGGATCGTACAACAAGAAGCAAAGGTCTTACAATTTCGACGTCAAGGACCGGGTAAAGCAACATTAAAAGGCTCTATCGTGCAAGCAGTCAACCAAACTGCCAAAGCTAGTAATATCACCTTAACACGGATCCAACCTAGTAATGATGAAGTCCAAGTGTGGATTGATGAAGTTGAATTTAATACGTTAATGGTGTGGTTGGATAGTTTAGATAAAAGCGGCGTACAAGTATTACAGGCGGATATTAGTGAATCTGGCGGCGCAGGTATGGTCAAAGTTCGCCGTTTACAACTAGGAAAATCATGAAGTCTCGTATTTTCATAGTGCTTAGCGCACTACTCTTATTAATCATACTTGTTATTGCCAAATTACCGGCAAAGCACGTAGTTTACCGTGTCAACTTCCCCACTGGTATAGGACTCTATGAAGTGTCAGGTACGATTTGGCAAGGCAGTGCCGCCAGTGCATTAGTGCACGGGCAAACACTAAATAATGTCACATGGGATATCTCCGTATGGGCGTTATTGACCGGTACTATCAGTGCTGAAGTACACACTAACCAGCGCACAAATACGCATGTTAATGGCACTGTTGCCTATGCATTATTTTCTAAGATATTGAGTGTGCATGAGATAAACGCGACATTACCTGCAGAAGTCTTATTTGCTCAAGCCGCCCTTCCTATACCGGTTATTGGCGCAGGTCAAATTGGGATTAAGCTGTCTGATGCGAGCTTCGATGTCAGCCGACCTATGCCTATTTGTGAACAGCTCAATGGTTCAGGTAATTGGCAAAATGCAGGGGTGTTAGTATCAACGGGTATGGTAGATTTAGGTACGTTTAACGCACAACTAAGTTGTATCGATTCGGTATATAACATTGAAGTAAAAGAACCGAACAAACTCGGTTTGTCATTCATTGCGACTGGGAATAATCCACAACAACTACGCATCAATGGACGGTTTAAATTGCCGCCAGAGTTACCCGATGAGATGCAACGAGTGGCTGAATTCTTAGGGCAACCTGATGCTCAAGGCTATACTCCCCTTAAGTGGTAATAACATTTGGCGCGATTACAGTAACACAACTATTCAAAATATAAACACTCTCATATTTATTTAAGGCAATAATTTGCGCTATGGCCGGTTCACGACAATAATTTAATAAAATAAGTCGAATAAAGATGGGTAATGGATATATTTTCTGGCGAGCAAAAACCTTTAGGTTCTGAACAAGCAGCAAGACCTTATCGCATTTTAGTCGTGGATGATTCGCCGATGGATCTGCACTTTTTACTGAATGGCCTATCCGATAATTTTGTGGTGTCATTTGCTTCCTCTGCCAAAGAAGCATTGTCCCTCGCCAATCAATTTCCTCAACCCGATTTAATGTTATTAGATGTCGTCATGCCAGAAATAGATGGGTATGAAATGTGCGCAATGCTAAAAAACGATGTTAATACGCGTAACATACCGGTCATTTTTGTCACCGGTATGCAAGACACCTCAGATAAAACCAAAGGATTTAATGCCGGTGCTGTCGATTATATTACCAAGCCACTCGAGATCGCTGAGCTAGAAGCCCGTGTACAGACTCATATTCGCTTAAAAGAACAATCGCAATACTTGGAGTCTATGGCATATTTTGACCCGCTAACACAGGTTCCTAATCGCCGTAAATATAATGAAGTACTGCAACGCGAATGGGCCCGTTGCATACGCTACCATCATCAAATGTCGATGATCATCATCGATATCGATTTTTTTAAACAATACAACGATCATTATGGTCATGCCGAAGGGGATAATTGTTTAATTGCAGTATCACGTTTACTCAAAAATCAAGGTGGCCGACCGACGGATTTATTTGCCCGAATCGGCGGTGAAGAATTTGTCATGCTCTTACCTGATTGCAATGCAGCTGGGGCAATGAAAAAAGCAGAAAAAATGCAAACCGTCGTCAATCAAACTCAGATCCCACACGCGGGTCTTCAAGACGAGCCATATATCTCCGTCAGTATGGGAGTGGCATCAACCTTTCCAAGTCATGGTCAAGGTGCATTATCACTGTTCCAAGCAGCAGATGATGCCCTGTTTACCGCTAAACGCGATGGTCGCAACTGTATTTCAATCGGTAAAAGTGACACTACCCCAGGCATGCACGGAGAGGAAGCTCGTCAACATAATTAGTAATTAACAAACTAAATAGTTATTGCATAAACGGGATCTCATTGCGGTAATCAACCACACTTGGAAATTCCGTTACTCCTCGTAACGGTTTACGACTGTCTGGATTGTCCACGCACAACAAATGTGCAATACCAAAAGTTTTCGCAGCATGTAAAATCGGAATACTATCATCGACAAATAATGTACGTTGCGGATCAAATGGAACATCTTGCTGTAAGGCTTGCCATAGCTGTTGCGATTCTTTAGTTACGCCATAATCGTGAGTCGAAATTAATCGTGTAATATGTGAATCTAACTGTGTCATTTCTACTTTTAACGATAAACTCCCCCGATGTGCATTCGTCACTAGCACGACTTCTCGTCCACTATTTTTCAGTGCGTCTAAAAATGGGATAGTATCTTCGCGCAACGTAATGAGATGTTGAATTTCTCGCTTGGCAGAGACAATATCTAAGTCGAGTTTTTCTTGCCAAAAATCTAAACAATACCATTGAATTTCACCAAATACTTTAGCGCATTCAGCGGTCATATAAGCTTTGGTCTGTGCTAGGGGTTGGTTCAATTTCTCCGCTAACTTTTGCGGTATTACTTCCAACCAAAAATGATTATCAAAGTGCAGATCGAGTAACGTCCCATCCATATCAAGTAACACTGTATCAATTTGTGACCATGGGACAAGCGGGTCATGTTGCATAACATTTTTCCTTATATCTGCGGGTAAAAAGGGGTATGATAAAACCATTCATTGCTAATGTAACGTAAATCATTGATGAGCAAAATAGATCCCAACAAACCCTTACCCGAAATCACTCATCGCACAATTGTTGCACGGAGTAAATTCTTTCGCATTGAGCAAATTGATTTAACTTTTTCCAACGGTGCTACTCGGCAATTTGAACGCATGGCGGGTAAAGGTCACGGTGCAGTCATGATTGTACCTTTTTATGATGATGATCATATTTTGCTGATCCGCGAATACGGAGCAGGCACACATCAATACGAATTAGGTTTCCCCAAGGGACTCATTGATGCTGGCGAAACGCCGTTTCAAGCTGCTAATCGTGAACTTAAAGAAGAAGCTGGCTATGGTGCCAACGACTTATCTGATCTCATAAATGTGAGTATGGCTCCAACATTTTTTAATGCTAAGATGCATATTGTTATCGCCAAGGATTTATACCCTGAGCGCCTTGAAGGTGATGAACCAGAGCCGCTTGAGGTTGTTAAATGGCCCTTATCCAATATTGACGAATTATTAGCCAGAGATGATTTTACCGAAGCACGGAGTATTGCTGCGTTGCTTTTGGTCGATAAACTACACAACACAAATGCTATTAAGTGAGCCTTTTATGCCATATCAACATTTACTTACCATTGCTCAAGATGCTGCCAAATTAGCTGGCGAAGCGGTTCTAGAAATCTACGATAGCGGCGATTTTACCGAATATAGCAAAGACGACGATTCACCGGTCACCAGTGCGGATTATAGAGCCAATGAAATTATCATGGCGTTACTGGAGCAACACACACCTGATATTCCGATCATGTCCGAAGAAACAGAGCAATTACAATTATCCGACCGTGCTGCATGGCAACGCTATTGGCTAATTGACCCTATTGATGGCACCCAAGAATTCATTGCCCGCAGTGGTGATTTCGCTGTCAACATTGCGCTTATTGAAAATAACGAACCAGTTATTGGTGTGATTTACTGGCCTGCTGGGGAAAGTTTATATTATGCGGTCAAAGGTAAAGGCGCATTTAAATCTTGCGCAGTCGAAAACAAACAGATTCATGTAAAGACATTTGTCGATCCGGCTAACGATCCCGTTGTTATTGCAATTAGCCGCCGACAAAAACGTGAAAATGTCCTCAAACGCTTAGATCAAGCCCGCACTTATCAAACGTTACCAGCAGGGAGCTGTTCTCTCAAGGCGTGCTTTATTGCCGAAGGTAAAGCTGACTTCTTCATGCGTTTAGGCGTGACTGGAGAGTGGGATACTGGTGCATCACAATGTATTGTATCAGAAGCTGGAGGGTTAATTCGTTCCGTAGATTTTGAGCCCATGAGTTACAATCAACGTGAATCACTCGAAAATCCAAACTTTGTCGTGTTAGGCGATCAATCGGTTGATTGGGCAGCCTTAGTTAACTATTACATTGATTAACTACTCTTGGTATTCTTGCGCATCTACGATATTAACACTCTCGTATAATTCAGAATACACTAACACCGCTTCACCTGAGCGCAATTTAGCAATCACTTGTTGTACTTTGGTGTCCAAGGAGACTTCTTCAGCGCCATAATCAGTGCCCTCGCGTAACACATAGGATTCTGCCACACTATACAAGACATCGGCGCTTAGCTCTTGGATGGGGATTATCATTTTGTTACTCCTGAGTGCTCATTCATATTTTTCTCCGAAGCAAGCTGCTCAGTAATAAATGCTACTAGTCGAGTTCCTAACCATGTTGATGTAGACCATGGCTTACCTTGTGCAAATCCTACATGTCCGCCGCGTGGACTATATTCATAGGCAACACTGGGCGATAATGCTTGTGCGCCAGGCACTACCGCTTGATTCATAAAGGGATCATCCAACGCGTGCAGGACTAACGTCGGTACCGTAATATATTTTAAAAACTGCATCCCAGAGCATTTTTGATAGTAGTCATTCGCACTGGCAAAGCCATGCAGTGGAGCCGTAATATTTTCATCGAACTTTTCAAACGTATCCAGATTGTTGATCTGTGATTCATCGATGCGCACTTTACCTTTGTAGTCTAATTGAGTGAATTTTTGCCTTAAGGTCGTACGCATGCTGTTAAGCAGCTTACGTTGATATATTTGCGAAAATCCTTCAGATATGGCCTTAGCACACTCATCTAAACGCAACGGAGCTGACACACTGACACATGCCGAAAAAGGATTATCCACTTTGGTTTCACCAGCTAATTTCAACAGCATATTACCACCTAGCGAATACCCAACACCGAATAATGGGATATCAGGATAGCGCTGGCGCAATTGTTCGGTAAACCACAATGCATCCGAAGTATCACCACTATGATAAGCTCGATGAGTACGGTTAGGCTCGCCGCTGCAGCCACGAAAATGCATCAACACCACTTGCCAAGGTTTACCCATACAAGTTTGCACCATATCTTGAATATAATGTGAATCTTTAGAGCCTTCTAAGCCATGAAATAATACCACGACCGCTTGGGTCTCTTGCGGCTCGGGTCCCCATGCGAGATCCAAAAAGTCGCCATCAGGCGTATCTACACGTTCTATTGTCATTGGAACAAGATCCCTTTTCCCAAAAAAACGTGGCCAGATGGTTTGCAAATGTGGATTTTTACACCAAGCAGGTGCTTCATAGGCGGCTAGATATTTTTGTCCAAATTGTGTGTTAAACACTAGGCAATGCTCGCTGTGCTATAGATTCAATGTCTTTACTAAGGGCGATAGCGCCATTTTTCAAGGCTTGATCCGAAATGTTATTGGCAATGTGCCCGTGCAAATATAACCGAGTTTGCTGTAAGCGCACGTCTTTGTCGTTACCGTCATTAGTGTCAAGCGGTTGATCGTTAAGATGGGTTAATGCCCATTGAATAATCGCTGCTTGCTGTCTTTGCTCCGCAACAAGCTCAGTGCTAAGAGCTGCTTTATAGTCTGCGGAGGTTTTATCGCTGTGCGCTAAGCGAACTTGACGAATCGGAGCAACATCGTTGTCATGGGAATGCACAATTACCGTATTGAGTTGTTGTAGGTTGTCCGCAGATAATACTCGATATCCACGCACATCACACCAAATCGCAAATAGCAGCCCGTTAACATGCCCATGATATTGGTCTTGCCAGGCTATGCAATGTGCTTGCATATTCGGTAGTCCATATACCTTTACCGAGAACGCCCAGAAGTCATCGACCCAGATTTTGAGCACCGATATATTGTGGTTAATATTAGCAGAAGACATTAAGCAAACTGCTCATCAAATTCGGTTTGCGCTTCTTCTAGTGCTTCTTGGGCTTCGCACCATGTTTCTTCGGCATTATCGTGTGCTTGTGTAGTACTTGCTTGATCAGAGAGTAACGTTTTTAGCTGTGCCTTTTGGCTATCTTCATACACACTAGGATCGCTTAACGCAGCTTCAATCTGAGTTAATTTTGCTTGTGCGCGTTCCATTGCTTGTTCACTTTGGGTGATTTGTTTTCTTAAGGCCGCTGTCGCTTTTCGAAATTCTGCTTCTAAGCGTTTTTGAGTTTTGCGATCCACCGCAGTCGTATTATTGCTGTTAGCCTCATTCGGTGTCGATTGTTTGGCATTATCGGCCTGGCGCTCTTTTTTAGTTTCGTTTAATACCCATTGGGTATAGTCATCCAAATCACCACTAAATACCGCGACTTCTCCGGCATCAACCAAGTAAAAATCTTCGCACACCGACGCTAATAATGTTCGGTCATGTGATACCAACACCATCGCACCGGTAAACCCTTGTAACGCAAAATTCAGCGCATCTCGCATTTCAAGATCCAAGTGGTTTGTCGGCTCATCAAGCAATAACAAATTGGGTTTGCGATATACAATCAGCGCTAAAGCTAAGCGGGCTTTTTCACCACCAGACATTGGCTTAACGATACTGGTTGCTTCGTCACCATGAAAGCCAAATCCCCCTAAATAATCACGTAAGGCTTGCTCCGTCGCAGCACGATCGATGTGTTGTAAATGCGACAATGGCGACCCTGCCATATCTAACGTATCCACTTGATGCTGAGCAAAATAGCCGATATCTAAGCCTTGTGAGGTCGTGTGTTCACCGCTCATAGGCTGGTGTGCTTGGGCTAATAACTTAATTAAGGTCGATTTACCTGCGCCATTACGTCCGAGCAAACCGATACGACTACCAGGCACCAAATTAAGTTTAACCTCATGGAGGATTACATTATCGCCATAACCAATTTTGACTTTTTCCATTGCAACTAATGGATTGGGTAATTTAGCCGGCGGCAAAAACTCAAAACTAAAGGCACTTTGGGCATGCACAGGAGCAATTTCTTGCATTTTTTCTAGCTGCTTAATTCGGCTCTGTGCTTGTTTAGCTTTACTCGCTTTGGCTTTGAAACGATCGATAAACGATTGCAAATGGGCGGTTTTGGCTTGTTGTTTGGTGTATTCTAACTGTTGTAAACGCAAGCGTTCAGAACGTTGACGTTGATAACTCGTATAATTCCCTTTGTAATGCAGCAATTTTGCAGATTCAAAGGACAGGACATGTTGCGCTATCGCATCGATAAAGGATTTATCATGTGAAATAAGCAGCAAGGTACCCGTGTATTTTTGTAACCATTTCTCTAGCCAAATAACAGCGTCTAAATCTAAATGGTTGGTCGGCTCATCTAGTAACAAAATATCCGATGGACATAATAGTGCTTGCGCTAGGTTTAAGCGCATGCGCCAACCACCTGAGAAATCACTAACAGATCGCGTCAATGCCTCGTTATTAAAACCTAGCCCCGCTAAAATAGTCGCTGCGCGGGCTTGCACATCGTAGGCACCGGCATCTTGTAATTGAGCATGTAATTGACCAATTAATTCACCTTTTTCTTGTTGTTCAGCTGTCGCTAATTGCGATTGCAACGTCATCAAGTGTTTATCACCACTAATGACATAATCAAGTGCAGGCTCATCAGTATTAGGAGTATGCTGGGCGACCGCAACCATGCGCCATTCTTTAGGGATGTGGTACGAACCCGTCTCTAAGGTCAGTTGCTGTTGCAGTAACGCAAATAAGCTAGATTTACCACACCCGTTAGCACCAATAATGGCACATTTTTGACCGGGGAAAATATCTAAACTGCTAGGCTCAAGTAAGGTTTTCGTGCCTCGCATAAAAGAGATATTGTTAAGTTTGATCATAAATAAAGATTTCGGTGCCGGTAATGAATTCGCGCAACATTATAGCATTATGCGCATTATACGTACCACCACTGACTCACATTTAACATCAGATCAGATCGACATATAGGTTAATATTAATTGCAGTAACCTAATTATGCGCTTTTCACGTATAATAAATAGAATTAAATCTCCTTTAAAACTAGGTAAACGTGATGACTAATAAACTACGTAAACGCTTCATTGCAGGTGCAACCTGTCCAAAATGTAAATCCATAGACTCCATCATGTTGTATTTTGAAAACAACGTCGAAAAGCTCCAATGTGTCAAATGTGATTATAAAGATGTGCAGTCAGCTACGGATGTGTCAGCACAAGTAGCCACTTCCGCCGATGTCATTGGGGTATTTAAGCCTTAATTAATGCTTTGTGTTTAGATTGATTACAGGCTAAGCTAGAAAAACGACTGTTTATTTACACTGTCGCTACATATTTATAACAATCGCACATATTTTCGAAAAGGACCAATGCCTATGCCATTTAATACTGAATTAACCGCAGAACTAAACCTTATCCTTAAGTTTCCCAGCACGAGTTTAATGCAAGGACTCAAGATCCATCATGATGCAAGTCCTGACGTGATCGCAGCAGCAAAACGATTGTTTGATAAAGGGATTGTCACGCAAGCGGATGGTGGTTATTTAACAAATTTAGGCTACGATTTAGCGGATCATGCCAAAGTCATTCAAGCTGCATTAGAGCATTAATAGTGTGGAGGTGGAGCTTCTTCATCTTGAGTTGCAATGTTTGATGGTTGCATCGATTTAAGACGTTCCACCATGTGATTCATTTTATAGGTCATTTGTGCAAGTTGCTGTTGCTGCTGTGATAATGCATCATTAAGCGACTCTATAGTATCATCTTGAAACGCAACCTTACTTTCCAGATCCACTATGCGCAAATCTAGTTCATTAATTAATTGCGCAGTCAAAACGGATGGAACTGTTGTCATGGCTTTTGTCATGTTCTTTGTCATGGTTGATAAACCTAATAATATCGATAACGGTAGTTTACCATTAACCCGATAGGATAGTACATTTACGGTGTCGGTAAATTCCACACTTCAGCATAGCCGCTCGAACTCAATGATATCATCTGCTGTTCATCTAAGTAGTCTACACCATATACCATTGCTGTTGGCATTGTAGCCTCGGGGCGAATACCGACTTTATATTGCTTCACTCGTTCACCACTTACTACATCCCACAAATCCAATGAACGCGAGGGGGAGCCAGTCAGCAAGTACTTACCATCTCGACTAAATTTGCCTGCAGTTAATATTTTTTGTCGTTCAAAATATTCTAATTCAGAGGTTTTTAGCCCCGTTGTCAAATCCCAAATAATGGCTTGGTCTTTACTATCTGCAGTTAATGCATAACGCCCATATTCATCCAACAATACCGTCGATACACGACTAGTATGGCGAAACGTATATACAATTTGCCCTGTACGAGTATCCCATAAATACGCCACATAATCGTTTCCGCCAGTTAGCGCATAATTTCCGTTAGGTGATAAATCCACACTGTTGATTTTTTCACTGTGACCTAAAAACTCCAACCGCCGCCCAGTTTGAGGCTCTATGTACATGACCTTACCGTTACTTTTCCCGATCAGGATGGCTAAACCTTTATTACTGACCGCGATATCGCGAATACTTGATTCATCGATCCGCCAAAACCCCACCGGCTCTCCCACAGTCAAATCCCACAAGCCAAATGCCTCTTGATCTGCACTCAGCAGATATAGACCGTCATAACTAATATCTAAATTAGTGACCAGGTTATCTCCTTCTCCAGCATGGCGAAAATTAAACTTTTGACGATTTTGTTGCAACGACCAGACAGAAATTCCGTTATTAATACTCGAAACAACCGAAAGATTAGCTTTAGCATTAATATCAGCAGCCAGAGCGCCCCCGACGGATTGATCGGTTTGTCCTGTAGATTCCGTTTCGGCAAGCCCGCAACCACTGAGCCAGATTGTAAATAAAACCAACAAAATAGGCTTAAATGGTTGGAAAATGGAACTTTTTAAAGTAGATTGCATAAATACCACGCTAACTTATTTTACTGGGTGTATATTTACCCAACCCATCCCCACATAATGGAGAATTATTATAATGAAACAGTCTTTAGCTGCCATCGCAGTCTTATCAGTATTAGGTTTAACGGCCTGTGGCGAACAAACTGAAGCAACAACTACTTCGCCTGAGACACAAGCAACTTCAGCAGCAAGTTTAGAAACTCCGGTTGCACGTCAATCGTATTCGATTGGTGCAAGCATGGGATCATTTGCATTAAGCCGTCAAAAGCAACTGGTTGAACTCGATATGACACTGGATATGGAAATCGTTCGTCAAGGTTTTAACGATGCATTAAATGGTCAACCCGCGCTAAGCTTAGAAGAAATGCAAACTATTATCCGTAATTCAGACCAAGAAGTTCGTGCTAAACAAGAAGCTGCTGCTACGGTTAGTGCACAACAAAACGTGGATGCCGGCAAGGCATTTTTAGCTGAAAACGCAGGCAAAGAAGGTGTTACGGTTACCGAATCTGGCTTACAATATGAAGTATTGGTAGAAGGCACTGGCGTTAAACCATTAGCAACGGATACAGTAAAAGTACATTACAAAGGCACATTGATTGATGGCACTGAGTTTGATTCATCATACTCACGTGGTGAACCCGCTGAATTTCCATTAAACCGTGTCATTCCAGGTTGGACTGAAGGCGTTCAACTTATGAGTGAAGGAAGTAAGTTTAAGTTCGTTATTCCGTCTGAACTTGCCTACGGTGAACGCGCAACAGGAAGCATTACTCCAAATTCGACATTGGTATTTGAAGTTGAATTATTAGACGTTTTAAACGACGAAGAGTAAGGTTAAACGATTAGAGTTAGATTTGCGCTATAGCGCAGTTCCACCCACTAGTCGATAGAATCACAATGCTCACTAATTAGACAAACCCATTACACGTTAATGGGTTTTTTATATCCTTTAGTTAACCCATTGATTGGTTATATTTTTGCTTAATCAATGAAAGATAATTGGTAAAGTATCGGTCTTAATTATAGTTATTGGGCTGCATACCTAATATTCGCTTTGTACTTACGTATATTTAATATTGAAAAAAGGAAGACCATTATGAATAAATCGACAACCGCTTCATTAGCAATCGCTTCATTATTATCTTTAGGTGTTGCCGCTGATGCTCAAGCAGCAAAAGACAAAAAAGAAAAATGTTATGGTGTGGCTCTAGCCGGCCAAAACGATTGTGGTAACTTAGCTGGAACACATAGTTGTGCAGGACAATCTACGATTGATAATGATATCGGTGAATGGAAACTGGTCCCTAAAGGTTCTTGCCAAGAGATGGGTGGATATTCACGTCAAGACGCGAAGAAAATGTATCAATCTTTAAAAAACTCAAGTGACAAGATGAAAGACAAAGCTAAGCACATGAAAGATAAAGCGATGTCAATGAAGTAACAAGCCTTGCTTTACGCATTCATTGTAATAAAGGATTAGGTTCAACATGCAATTAAAATCACAACCTCAAATTGGTGTTGGGCTTCGTCACCCTCATTATGAGGCGGCGCTAGCGTCTCCTCAAGGAATAGATTTTGTTGAATTTCATGCTGAAAACCTCTTTGCGCGCAGCCAGTTACAACAGCAATTTATCCTTGATGTTGTCGACCGGTGGAGTGTTAGTTTACATGGCACAGCGATGGGTTTGGGTTCAGTCATTCCGCCTGATGCAAATGCCTTGTATGCATTAGGTGATCTTGTTAGAGCCTCGCAACCGATTCTAGTCTCAGAACATGTGTGTTTTAATCGTGCCCAGATATCTGGTCAATTATTGCATGGTGGTGATCTATACCCTATTCCTTACAATAATGCGTCACTCGACGTACTGTGCCAACATATTGATATCGTCCAAGAGCACCTACAAAGACCTATCTTGCTTGAGAATCTAAGTGCTTATTTAGAAAATATCGAACATGAATATAGTGAAAGTGAGTTCTTAACATTAATGGTACAACGGACTGGTTGCCAGTTATTGCTGGATTTGAACAATGTACTGATCAATGAATATAATAAAAACACTCAGCAAACTTTTACACCACTGCAAAATGCCATGGCATTTGTGGCTGGTTTACCGGCTGATGCGATAAAAGAAATCCATTTGGCCGGTTTTACTCCGACCAAAATCAACGGTCAATATGTCGACGACCATGCTCAGCCAGTTACGGATGAATGTTGGCAATTATATACCCAAACGCTACCCATTACAGGGTTAGTACCGACGTTAATCGAATGGGATAATAATTTACCCGATTGGTCAGTATTGCAATCTCAAGCTCAATTGGCCCTGGCGATTGCTCAAGAATATCAGGAATCAACCATGTGCTTAGAAAAGTAAGATGGATCTAGCGCAACTAACAGACTGGCAGCACCAGTTTATCTCTGCGGCTTTTGCCACGGATCAGCAGGCGTCTAGTCCTGGCATGGCCATTTATCGCAATAATCTAGTACTCACTCATCGTGCGAGTATCATGGCGACTTTCCCTCGCGCTTGCCAGTTTCTAGGGGAAAATACCCATATCGCTGTCTATCGATATTTAGTTACGTATGGAAAATCGAGTTACGATTGGGCGGATTGTGGGGCTCACTTTGCCGAGTATTTAGCGTTACAACCAGAGTTAGCACATCTGCCTCATATCGCTGCGGTTGCCCAATATGAATGGCACCGTCAGCAATTAAATCGAGCACCTGCTAAGCCTTTTAACCAATCGAGTATCGGTCTATTAGGCACCCATGCTTGGACTGATTTATATTTGGATTTAGCACCGGGTTGGTCGCTATTTACTAGTGAGTATGATACCCACAGCTGGTACAACACTCTCAAGAATAATGCGATACCCGCTAAGGCAAGCACCCAACACATATGGGTCTGTTGGCGCAGTGCGGTTAAACCCCAAATTGCAAAAGTACCCACGCATACGCAAGTGCTCTTCGAGCATGCAGCGGCAATGAATATTGCGCAGTTAGCTGAACTGGCTGCGATTGCGACTCCTGAACCACTTGACTGGATGGCCTGGCTGGCAATACTGATGCAAGACAAGCAACTTTTTGGTCTGCGCTCTACTGCACAAACTTAGTGGTTTATTTCAGTCGGCCGCTACCCTCATTCGCACATTAAGGAACTAAGATGAATGCCATACTTACAATAAAAAATGCTAACAACCAAGTTGCATCTTGGTTAACTAATTTACAACCAATCATTCTGTTATCTGGAAGGATGTATATTGCTTGGGTCTTTTTTAAAGCGGGATTAACTAAGATTAAAGACTGGGAATCAACGTTATTATTGTTTGAATATGAGTATGAAGTACCGATTATTTCGTATGAATTAGCGGCTTATTTAGGCACATTTGGCGAACTTGTGCTCCCGGTGTTACTCGTGCTTGGTCTCGTGACCCGATTTAGCGCAATGGGTTTATTTATCGTCAATGTGATCGCTGTCATCAGCCTGCCAGAGATGCCACCTGCGGCATATAATTTACATGTCATTTGGGCAGCAATAATCGGATTAAATATATTTTGGGGTGCAGGACGGTTCAGTATTGATGATTATGTTGGGCTAAAATAGCGCTGAGTTATCCTGACTGAGTATTGCAGAACGAGTTATGCCAACTCATAAATTTTTAATCTGCAACGAGACTATTTTTTGAGGGTGATGAACAAGTTCAGATACGCTTGCAAAGCCCCACTTTTGGTGGAATTGTAAAGAAGGTAGATTAGGTGGCTGTACATCTATTTCAGCACACAACATTGGATAGTGTTGTTCTATGGCCCACTGGGTCACATATTCATACAAACGATGACCTAAGCGTTGCGCTCTGTTTGCATGATGGACCACGATGCGATCGACATACAAAAAACGATCATAGTGCTTATCAAACCATTGGTAGTTAATACTCGCATACTGACTACCAGGCCCGATGGCTAATAAAAACGCCACCACTTTTCCTTCGATCTCTACCACGACGTGTACACTTGATTGTGCAACTAATCGCGTTAAGTCCATCTTATCTAATGGACTTAAAACCGAAACCGAATACTCGTTTAATGCAAGTACAGTGTCATAATCGCTCGCTAGCATAGGTCGTATGGTTATATTATCCATGTGTCGGGTTCTCATCGTGGTGCTTATTTAATCCGGTATCAGATTATGCACTATCTAAGATAAATTACATGGTGAAAAGGGATCATTTGGCTGGCTATACGATACTGTAGAAACAGCCATCATCCCTAATAAAATATCGAATACATTATCATGGCTCAAATACGTGTCTTTAACTGCAGCAATACAATCTAGTGCCAAGTCCGTATTCTCTTCGCCGGCCCACAATAACATCGGTATGTGAGTTTGTGATTCTGGAGCAAAGCTATAAGGTAAACCATGTAAATAAATGCCATTTTCCCCTAATGATTCACCATGATCGGATACATAGATTAAAGAAGTATTAACTTCTGTGTCAATAGCAGCACGTTTTAACGAAGTAATGACTTTCTCAAGCACATAATCGGTATAAGCAATCGTATTATCATAAGTATTCATTAACGCTTCATCTGTACAATTTTGAATATCACTACGGGGACAATCAGGTGTAAAGGTCCGTTGTGTTTGCGGATAACGCTTATAATATGTTGGTCCATGAGAGCCAATCATATGTAATACAATCAGGGTATTTTCATGTGTCAATGTCGATAGTTTAGCGTTAAGTGGCTCCAGTAAAACCTCATCAAAACAAAACTCTCCATCGCACAATGGATGGCTTTCTTGAGGGATGATCTGTATTGAAGGCACGCGTTTGCATACCCCTTTGCAGCTTCCATTGTTATTACTTATCCATAATACATCGGCACCTGCAGCAGCAATAATATCCACCACATTTTGTTGCGCATTTGCTTGGCGATTATCATACTCAGTGTGGTTTAATCGAGAAAACATACAGGGTACTGATACGGCAGTAGCTGTTCCACACGAGTGCATATTTGAAAATGAAATTAATTTTTCATGCGCGGTATATTGATTGGTATTGTGACTATATCCATTGTAAGAAAAATTTTGTGCTCTAGCGGTTTCACCTAATACCATCACGGTAACGTGTTTTTTTGAATCAGTTCGATGGATTGTAGGGGCTGCATCAAGCTGGGTAAACACTAATGGTGGATACAAATAATGATGTTTAATATATTTAACTGCACCATCGATCATTTTGTACGGAGTGATATAGCCAATCAATGGCTTGTTATTCCGTCCCACCGCTGCATAATCTGAATAAAACACACTTGCTATCAGAGCAATGACTAAGATACTAGACAAGACTAGTTTACAGCGACTCGCTAGTTCTGACAAAGCCGGTTTATAGTCGATGCTAACCAATCCGATAACGACCGCAGGCAGCACCCCGAAAACCAGAACAAAAACTGCAGCATGGGCATTTACATATGAGAGAGCTTCGGCTGTATCGCTTTCAAAGGCATTTTGGACCATGCCATAATCAAACACGATCCCATAAGATAACGTGGCATAAAATAGTGCTGCAGATACGATCACAGTAGCAATTAATATAGGCTTGGTGAGGCCTTTCCATGCCAATAGACAATGCATAATGACACTAACCATAAATAAAAATAATGGTAACGACAGTAAAAAAAACGGGTTGTATTGTGCTAACCCGACAATGGCTTGGGTCGCTTTTTGTAAAAAAGGAAAGTTCAATATTAGCGTAATGTAAGCACACGTGAGCATAACCAACTGGTTCGCAGAGAGGTGGGTATTACGTAACTTGTTTATTATTTTTTTCAATGAGAAAAACCTGACAACGAGGTGACTAGCACACTCTGGTTAATGTACCGGGTGATAATAAATGATTAACCTTAAAATAAACTTAAGGACAACGTAAACATGTCACACACTCGATGCCAGTTATGATGTATGCTCTGAAATAGAATCAGATGGTGGTTAGAACTAATTAATTGCCACTACACAAGAAGCACTCAAATATTTATGATAAACAAAGCTAACTTAATTACTCCAAATGGATATAGGCTCCTTCAAGAGGAAGAAGATTATCTATGGCGTATAGAACGCCCTGAAATCACCCAAAAAGTTACATGGGCAGCTGGTTTAGGTGATAGGTCTGATAACGCGGACTACCAGATGAACAAAAGTAGGCTGAGACGAATTCATAGCCGAGTTCGATTTCTCAGAAAAAGATTAGAATCCGTTAAGGTAATATCTCCTTCGAAAGAACAGATTGGTAAAGTATTCTTTGGCGCTTGGGTGACGCTAGAAGAGGAATCCGGGGTGTTAACCAAGGTCCAGATTGTCGGTTCGGATGAAATTTACAAACACGCTGCACCCTGTTCTATTGATTCGCCACTAGCAAGAGCAATGTTAGGTAAAGTAGTGGATGATGAAGTGCTAGTTAAGACCCCATCGGGTACTAAGTACTATTATTTAACTGAAATTGAATATGAATTTAATTAATTTTTCAGAAAGCAGAACCGTGTTAGTTGCCTTGGATTAATTGCAGTGCTAACATTTGTGAGTACAACGCTAATTTAAGGTAACTTATTATGGACACTCGCATTCAATTTAGAATTGATGAAGAAACGAAACGTTTGGCGCAACAAATGGCCGAAAGCCAAGGCCGCACTCTTAGCGACGCATGCCGAGAACTTGCAGAAGGGTTAGCAGAAGAACAGAGAAAAACTATAAACCATGATGCATGGTTATCGGGACAGATAAATGCAGCATTTGACAAGTTAGATAACGAAAAAGCTAATTTTATAGTACATGATGAAGCAAAAACATTAATGGAAGCAAGAAAACAAAAAATCCGTAATAGAAAGAAATCATGATCTTTTGGGAAGAAGAATCACTAAATGATCGTGAAAAAATATTTGAATTTCTTTTTGATTTTAATCCAAGTGCGGCAGAAAAAACTGATCAAACTATTGAAGCTAAAATTGAAATCTTACTAGAACACCCACTAATTGGTGTTAAAAGAGACCTTTGTCGTGGAAGAGTGTTAATCATTCCAGAAATATCAATGGTTTTTTCTTATTGGATCGAGGGTGATACGATTAGAATAATGCGAGTTTTACACCAAAAGCAGAATTTCCCACCAGAATAAAGGCAACTAACGCCTTATTATGCAGACCGCATTGTAAACACAACATACAAAAATCAGCAGCTTGGGAAAAGCGGAGCTGCTTAAATTGCGTATTTAGTTTGGCATAGTTACCCTTGCATATCTTCCAATGCTCTTCCTTTAGTTTCTTGCACATACCTAATTACGAAGAAGATTGAAATAAACGCGCAAACGGTATAGAAACCATAAGCACCTGCTAAACCTATACCCTCAAGCATCAGTGGGAACAACATAATAATCGCGAAGTTAGCTCCCCATTGTGCAAGGCCCGCAACGGCTAAGCCTGAACCACGAATCTGGTTCGGGAACATTTCGCCCAACATTACCCACATTACAGGGCCCCAAGAAAGGTTAAAGAAAAAGACATAAGCATTTGCAGCAATTAGCGCTAAAGTACCAAGTTCGCCCATTACCAATTTGTTCGCCGCGGTGTCAAACTCAGAGTTCATGAAAGCAAAAACCATTAAGCCCAGTGTCATAGCCATACCCAAAGAACCAATAGTCAGTAAAGGCTTGCGGCCCAAGTTGTCGATAACTCTGATCGTAATAAGACAGGCAGCAATACTAACGCCGGCGCTGATAATGTTAATTAGCAGCGCGTCGGACTCGGAAAAGCCAACCGCTTGCCAAAGTACAGCCCCATAATAGAACACCACATTAATACCAACCAATTGCTGAAAAACGGCCAAGCCAACGCCTACCCAAACAATAGGCCTTACCCGACCTTTGCTTTTATCAATTAAGTCACTTATGCTGGGTTTCTTGTGTTGGGTTTCAATTGAATCTTGTATTTCTGTCAGTAAATCCTCAGCGGCCGATGTGCCATACAGCTCAGATAGCACAACTTTCGCTTTTTCAGTTTGCTGATTCATGACAAGGTATCTTGGACTTTCAGGAATCAGAAAGAGCACTAAAAAGAAAAAAACAGCAGGAATTAGTTCAATCCAAAACATCCAGCGCCATGCTTCAAACCCCATCCATAAAATATCAGTTGATAAGCCAGCATATTTTGCCAAGGCATAGTTACTAACGAATGCACTAAAGAGTCCGAAAATAATGGCTATTTGTTGAATAGAGGTTAGTCGACCGCGAATTCGAGCAGGCGCAATTTCACTGATATAAGCCGGCGCCATGACCGATGCAGCACCAACTGCTAAGCCACCAAGAATACGATAGATTACGAATTCAAGCGAGCTCGCTGCCACACCCGAGCCCCAGGCACTAACAATAAATAGGATAGAGGCGACAATAAGCAAGGTTTTACGGCCCAGTTTATCGGCTAAAACACCGGCAAAAAGCGCACCTACAGCGCAGCCTATTAGCATACTCGCGATATTAAAACCGCCGGCTAAGTCGCTGGTATTGAATGCCGCAGCCAAACCGTCGTAAGTGCCATTAATTACACCACTGTCGAACCCAAATAGAAAACCACCAATAGTCGCGGCACAGCTGACTAAAATGATATACAGCATGTTTTCGTTTTGATGCTTAATGCTCATTTGCTTCCCTTTATGATAGACAACTGAGTATAAGACGAATTAACGCTATGCACTAGTCTTTGTTACAGCTATATGTGAGGGTGGTTTCGCGTTTAATGTGGTTAATGATATTGAGTATGGCACTCCCAAGGCCCCTAGCGTATAATTAGCACTTTCTAATCAAAACAATTTTCCCTCATGATTATACGTACGTTAGCTAACGAATTAGCTGTCAAAGAATCGCAAGTCCAAGCCGCTGTTACATTGTTAGATGAAGGCGCAACCGTCCCATTCATTGCCCGATATCGTAAAGAGGTGACCAACGGCTTAGATGACACTCAGTTACGTAATCTAGAAAGCCGTCTTGGTTATTTACGTGAATTGCATGATCGTAAAGCGGTTATCCTCAAGTCGATCAATGACCAGGGCAAGTTAACCGATGCCTTAAGTAATGCGATTAATACTGCTGAAAGTAAGACATTACTAGAAGATTTATATTTACCTTACAAACCGCGTCGTCGCACTAAAGGTCAGATTGCTATCGAAGGCGGATTAGCGCCGCTAGCACAAGCCTTATATCAAGATCCAACATTAGATCCCCAAGCTACAGCAACCCAATATATTAATGTTGATGCGGGTTTTAACGATGAAAAAGCAGTCCTAGAAGGGGCAAAATTCATCCTGATGGAACAGTTTGCTGAAGATGCGCAATTACTCCAAAAAATTCGTCAACAAATGACCCAGCATGGTTATTTAGTCAGCCAATTAAACAAAGGTAAAGAGCGTGAGGCAAGTAAATTTACGGATTATTTTACGCATCAAGAAAAATTCAAAAACATCCCTTCTCACCGTGCATTAGCGATGTTTCGTGGGCGTAACGAAGGCTTTTTGGCACTGAACATCACGTTAGATCCTCAAGCAGAAAACCCGAAAACTCAGCGCAGTGAATGCGAAGACATTATTGCGCGACACGTCAATATTCGTGATCTCGGACGTGCCGCTGATGAATGGCTGCAAACAGTCGTCACTTGGACATGGAAAGTCAAAGTGCTGCCTCATATGGAAACTGAGCTGTTTAATGCGTTACGTGAAAAAGCAGAAGCCGAAGCGATTAATGTGTTTGCCAAAAACTTACAAGATTTACTAATGGCGGCTCCTGCTGGTGCTAAAGTCACTATGGGTCTAGATCCAGGTATTCGTACTGGGGTTAAAATAGCCATTGTTGATGCCACCGGCAAGGTATTACATACCGGGACTATATTCCCACATCCTCCGCAAAACGCATGGGATAAATCATTACGTACTTTAATGACAATCTGCAAACAATTTAAAGTCAATTTAATCAGTATTGGCAATGGTACAGGTTCGCGTGAAACCGATAAACTCGTTGCGGAAATGATGAAAGCTAACCCAGATTTAGGCGTGCAAAAAATCATTATTTCTGAAGCTGGTGCATCCGTATACTCAGCATCTGAGCTAGCCTCACTAGAACTACCGGGTATGGATGTGTCCTTGCGAGGTGCAGTATCTATTGCTAGGCGCTTACAAGATCCCCTAGCCGAATTAGTGAAAATCGAACCCAAAGCTATCGGTGTTGGCCAATATCAACATGATGTCTCACAAAGCCAGTTAGGTCAGTCATTGACTCGTGTGATTGAAGATTGTGTAAATGCGGTTGGCGTGGATTTAAACACCGCCTCTCCTGCGTTATTAGCCAATGTATCAGGTTTAAATAAAACCCTCGCAAACAATATTGTCGCCCATCGTGACGAACATGGTGCGTTTGATTCGCGTAAAGGGTTGTTGAAGGTAACTCGTTTAGGACCAAAGGCCTATGAACAAGCGGCGGGTTTTTTACGCATTGTGGGTGGTAATAATCCGCTCGACGCATCTTCTGTTCACCCTGAGGCCTATCCGGTCGTTGACAAAATATTGCAACATACTCAGGTTGCGGTTAATGATCTAATTGGGAATACGGAGTTACTTCGTCAGCTCGCTCCAAACGAGTTTATTGATGACAAGTTTGGTGAGCCAACTGTCAAAGATATTTTAAGTGAATTAGATAAACCCGGACGTGACCCCCGCCCAGAATTCAAAACCGCCACTTATAAAGAAGGCGTTGAAAGCATTAAAGATTTAGTGCCTGGAATGATTTTGGAAGGCGTCGTATCTAACGTTGCTAACTTTGGTGCGTTTGTTGATGTTGGCGTTCACCAAGACGGGCTCGTACATATCTCTGCAATGACTGATGGTTTTATCTCTGATCCTCGAGATGTGGTCAAAACCGGTGATGTAGTCAAGGTGAAAGTGGTTGAAGTTGATGTTGACCGTAAACGCATCGCATTTACCATGCGCATGGGTGATGATGTTGCTGCCAAAGCAAAAGGTAAACCTGCCGTCAACCAAAACGCAACAGGACGATCTGGCAAGCCGCCTACGGGTAAATCTGCGCCGCGTTCTGGTGCTGGCAAGCAAAACAATAACAACCTTGGAAAATCATCAGAAAAGCCAGCGAATGCAGGTATGGCAGATGCATTTGCTGCGGCGTTTGCAAAAACTAAAAAGTGATTTTTATTCTGCGCATTGAAGCGACGTGATCATACCCGCGTCACTTCTACTCCGCATACTTATGCGTCGACAAAACGCATAATAATATCGCAAAACTCCACTTTGTTAGAAATAAATGGGGCATGGGATACATGCTCCATTACCACACTGCGTGCATGCGGTTGTAATACCTGAATTGCAGCGACTGCACGTTGTGGCACTAACGAATCTAAACGGCCATATACGCGTAGCGTCGGTTGTTGAATCATTCCTATCTGTGCACGCAAATCCACTTGCTGCAATAATTTTAACCCCTGCAATAAACTCGCTTCACACGGGGCTGGATAAGCCTCAATCGCTTGTTTTAATGCCTGCATATCGTGCTTCGCTGATACCGAACCCATTGCTTGAATTGCCAAAAAACGTTGTACGGTTTTTTGATAATCCCGCGCTAATTGTGTTTCAAATTGCAGTAACACTTTAGGTGCTATACCCAACCAGTCAGATTCTTTGGCATTATCCTCAGTATCCGCGACCGCCATAAAGTGCGGTGTGGATGCCACTGTGATCAACTTTAATACTTTTTGAGGATGACTCAGCGCCAATTGTTGCGCGAGCAAGCCACCTAAAGACCAACCTAAAATAATGGCATTATCGGGGATCACACTTGCAAGTTGTGCCACTGTTTCTTCTAGTTCAGCCAAAGGTATCGCTGCATTGTATCCAAACCCGGGTAAATCAATTAATTGCACTCGCATAGTCTCAGCTAACAAGGGCGCAACTTGATCAAACACGCCACTATTTAACCCCCAACCATGTAATAAAACAATATGCGGTAGGTTATTTTCAACGTTCGCGGGTAACTCATCGGGTAAAACTGATCCAAGGATCCGGTGTTGTAAAATCGAGGTCATGATATGGTCAATATTGGCTACGTGGGAGAGATTTTAATGGAACTACCAGTCTAAAGCAAAAACTATGAAAGGATCATTATGAGACCGTCATCCCCATTAACCACAGAGCTAAAAGCCATGTGGCATCAATGTGTGTTATGCCAAGAGCATACTATCCTTAACGTCTGTGAGTTATGTGAGTCTGATGCGGATTTTATACAACATACCCTATTACGACAAAACCTTTGTGCTGTTAATGATACCGTGACCGATGATTATCTTGAGCATGATGCAGTTCTAAATGCCAAATTTGATGAATTATGGATCTTGGGGGTATATCACTATCCGTTGACGTATTTGATCCCTGCGCTTAAGTTTCATGGTCAACGCCACTTTGCCACCTTACTCGCACAGTGGTTTGTATTGTATCGGGTAAAATACATGACGGATTTACCGCAAGTCATTATCCCAGTGCCCTTGCATTGGCGACGCTTTTTACAGCGCGGGTATAATCAAGCAGAGCTGATCGCACAAACCCTCAGTCAGCATCTACATATACCGATTGATAAAACAGACAGAGACGCCTTAGTAAAACGACGACGCTATACCAAACCACAAAGTGAGTTAAATCAAGAACAACGCCGTCAAAATATGCAACATGTTTTTAGTGTTAACCCACAAGCCATCGCGCAATATCAACATATCGTTATAGTCGATGATGTGATGACTACGGGCGGGACGATTAATGATTTATGCAAAGCAATCTATCGCCATGCACCACACATCAAAATCAGTGTATGGTGCATAGGGTTAAGTACTATCGAATAGTAATCAACTTTGCCATAAAGACCGCATTGGCCATCAACTTTTCAGTGCCACGCCAGTAGCCTCGAAAGTTAACATTATCAGCAAATCCAATCACCTGACCACGACCATAAGGATGCGCAACAATCGCTGAGCTTTGTGCGATTAAATCTTGCATTGCTTGAGCACTATAGCCGCCAAGTAATGGTTCTATCGAATACTTAGCAACACTAATGAATGGTTTATCCACGGCCTTGAGGACCATGTTGTTAGTTTTAAACATCGGCAACAGCGCATTAGGTTTAGCTTGATCGACTACGCCATACATTAATGGATGGGTAGTATCGACTAGTGCTTGATACGTGGCTCCGGCAACTAATTTTTGGGCATGATGCGCATCTTGGTCTGCAAAGTGTAAACCATCGTTACTAAACTCATTGTCAATCGCATCTGAGTCAAGAACACTGGCCTCTAATAAGCCTTGCTGTGCTAAGAACGCCGCACCTCGCTTAGTCCCAATCGCGACACCCCCATCTCGCACCCAGCTTTTAAGTGCATTAATATCACTATCACTTAAACTACGATAACTGCCTGAAGCAAAGATGATGTGGGTAAAATCAGCTATATTGCTACTACTAATACGATCTTGATCAACAACCGCCACCGGCATCATGAGGCGTGTATCAAAGTAATGCCAAATTTCACCGACTTCCGTTTCTGATGTGCCTACACCGCCTACAATCATGACATTTGGTAACGTGGCAACTTGCATGCTCGGGCTGCCTAAATCAATCCCTTGAGGGGTTAATCCAGAGGTTAAACCTACTAATTGCACCGTTAAATGATCAGCCATAGTACGTAATTTTTCTTGCCATTGCGCACTACGCTGTAATCCTGCAGGAATGATAATAGTACCTGCTGCAAACTGCTCTACTTCACCTGACTGTGTTTTTGCTGAAAACGGTTTACCGGCAATACGTGCCTGCAAGTCATTAGCTAACACTCGATACAACAACGCTGGTGCAGAAGAATCCTCCCACGTAAACACATATGCCACTTTCGACGCGACTGCATGATTCATGCTAGCTGAAGATTTTTGATCATCGGATATCTGCGTCACAAGGGTAGCATCGACTTTTCGTGCTTCACGCTTAGTTAATGACGTAAACGCTAAATTATATGCCAATGCAATATTCCAGTTAGAGACATCATAAAACGTATTATCCGGAAAGGATTGACGGGTCGAAAACAACGATGAAAGTAAGCGATATTGTGGCTGCGCGGTCGTCACAAACAGCGCATTTCCCGCAGTAAATTCGATATTATTTACTTTGATATCACTATTTAACAGTGTAGTCGTAATATTATGAGCGTTGAGGTTTGCAACAATGGCTTGATTACGCTTGGCATCATGACTTAATGCGATGAGATAGCCGCCGACCTCATCTTGTTGTTGTAATGCTTGAGTCTCACGGGTGAACTGGGCATGGTGTTGCAAAAATGACGACTTGTGTACCAACGCACCTTTAAACGTCGAAAAACTCGTGGTCACTTGGTTTTTGATGGTTTGAGCAAAACTCAATTGACCGTTTATCGAATCTTGCAAGTGTCCGCGTGAACTGGCTTGTTCAAATAAAATACCTACCGCGCCATGTGCATCAGGATACGTTGAACCTTTACCATAATAAAAATCATCAAAACGTTCTTGAGTAAAATATAATTGCGCTTCATCATCCAATGCTTGTGCATGATATTCGCCCAAAATATTGGTTAAATCGACATTTTGATCTGCCGTTAATGGATTTTTTCGTGACGGCACGCCAGGTTGAAAGAAATACGTTTGATCAGTATACATTTCATGGAAATCCGTCAGAATATGCGGGCGCCAAGCTTGAAATTGAGCAACACGAGCACGTGATTCAGGATGCGTTAACAACAACCAATCTCGATTCAAATCAAACCAATAATGATTGGTACGCCCGCTCGGAAAACGTTCTTTATGTTCACGATGTAATGAATTTGCTGATGGATGCTTGCCTTTATGCATATTCGCCCATTGTGCAAAGCGTGCTAACCCATCTGGGTTCAGCGACGGATCAAGCAATATCACGGCATTTTCAAGTAACTCATCCACTTGTGGACCTTGAGCCGCAGCGAGGTAATACGCAATCAACAACGCCGCGTTGCTCCCCGATGGCTCATTGCCATGCACAGAATAGCCCATGTACATCACTAATGGAGCCGACTTTTTGGGTACTTTTCCTGCCGTAATTGTGGCTTGATGATCTGCCTTGATTTGCGCCATATTGCGCTGATTTTTTGGCGTGGACACTGTCAGTAACACCAACCTTCGTTGTTCGTGGGTTAATCCTGTCGTCTCAAGCGTGACGCGATCTGACGCCGCTGCCACGGCTTCCATATACGCCAGTAATTGATCATGACGTACATGCCATGTTCCAACGGGGTAGCCCAAAACAGATTCTGGCGTAGGAATGGCTGGGTCAAATGTGACATTTGTTGGCAGATAATCCAAATCAGAATGTGCCATAAACACCGCTTGTGGATTCGCAGGATCAAAGTTGATTGATGCATCACTGCTCTGCGCGGTATGTTGTGCATGTGCCGCCGTTGAAGCAGCTAAGCTCAAAGTACACAGTAAAAATAGTGCCTGACATGTTTTTTGCGAGGGTAGCAAGAACATATTCACTCCATTGTTTTTATTAGTTATTTATAGGCATTGTCAGTAAAAAATGACATATTTGCAATTTTATCGTCCATAATTATCAAAAAGAGTGTAATACTTGACTGTTTTAGTCGGGTAATAGTGTTATTATATTTAAATACTGTTAGGGGTAACGAGGAAGCAACCTATGATTAATATTTCAGAAACTGCCCAAGCGCATTTTGTTAAACTACTTAAAAACCAAGAAGATAACACCAATATCCGCGTATTTGTTGTTAATCCAGGGACTGCCACAGCTGAATGCGGTGTGTCATATTGTACCACTGACGCTGTTGAAGCGACGGATGTACGTTTACCGTTTAATGGTTTTGATGCTGTGGTTGACCAAGAGTCGGCACCTTATTTAGAAGAAGCGTCGATTGATTTTGTGACTGACCAAATGGGCTCACAACTCACACTTAAAGCGCCGAATGCTAAAGCACGTAAAATTGCGAGCGACGCACCACTCATCGAGCGTGTTGAATATTTGATTCAAACCGAGATCAACCCACAATTAGCCAACCATAATGGTCAAGTAACCTTAACCGGCATTACCGATGATGGCGTGGCTATTTTACAATTTGGTGGTGGTTGTAACGGCTGTTCTATGGTTGATGTGACACTTAAAGACGGCATTGAAAAACAAATGCTAGAACAATTTGCCGGCGAGCTTAACGGTGTGCGCGATGCGACCGAGCACGCGGCAGGTGAGCACTCATATTATTAAGCTTCATTAATGCGTCCTGCATTTAAACGATTCGTGATTAAATTCGGCGCTGATCCCCAAGGGAGTTGGCGCCGTTTTATTCTTGGTCTACTTATTTTTATAAGTGGTCTGAGCGGATTATTACTCAACACTCAGCCTCAATCAGCTTGGTTGGATAACTTGTGTGTCCTAGTCATGCTAATTGGTTTTGGGTTTGCGATGATTGGTTATGTCGGTATATTTGCAAGCCGATTTAATCGCTTACTGTAAAGCCACCAAAGATGCCCGCCTAATGTTAGTCCGCGCATTGTTTGTAGCGCCAATAACGCAAACCACAAACCTAAATTCTCTAAGCCCAAGGTCAACCAGTAGACCAAGAAAAACCCAGCAAACGCACTCACGAACATACTATTACGCATGACATCTGCACGCGTTAACCCAATATAAATCCCATCCAGACAGTAACACCAATGAGCCAATAACGGTAACGCCACAATTAATCCATAGTATGGTTGAGCTGCCACAATAATGTCAGTTTGATTAGTTAGCAGCCCTAAAATATCACTAAAACCCAATGCAAATATAATGGCAAAGCTCAGTGCAAAAATACTCGACCACATGAAGCTAATTCCAATGTTTTGCCATTTTTGACGTTGATCGGATTGTCCTTGTGCCTCGCCTATGAGAGCTTCAATCGCATTTGCAATCCCATCAAGCCCGAGTGCGATTATAACGAAAAATTGCATCAACAATGCGTTGATTGCTGCAGCCTCCACCCCATATCGAGCGCCTTGATAGGTAACAAATGCCAAACACAGTTGTAAAAATATAGAACGAATAAACAAATCACGATTCAGGGATAACAAACGATAAAAACGTGCAAGACGAAACCAATCGGGACTTAACATACGGATAGATGATGAGGGGATGTTGTCTTTGCGTAACAATGCCGGTATTGCCGAGCATGGTAGACCTTGTTCACGACCTCTCACATAACGATATATCATCGAGATACTGGCGATACACATCAACCATTCCGTCATAACAGTAGCATAAGCAAGCCCGGCAACGGATAAATCAAAGCCAAAGACCAGTGTTAAATTGAGGACAATATTGGTTAAGTTACCTATTATTTGGATCCACATCACTTGCTTGGTGCGTTGATGCCCTACCATCCATCCTATTAACACTAAGTTAAACAGGATAACCGGTGCATTTGCTACCCGAATCGAAAAATAAGTATGTAACGACGATTGTGCTAATGTAGGCAGTTCCGTATAAGACTGGATCCAAGCGAGCAGAGGTGCACTAAGTAAATAAAGTCCAGCACCAAGGACTAACGCGCAGATTAACCCTCTTGCAAGCTCATCAAACCACACTCGCTGAGCGGGTTCTTGTGTCAATGAAAAAGCTCCATACTGCTGCGCGGCTAAGCCACTTATCGACATGCGCAAAAAACCCAACAACCAAATAATTTGCGAGAGTAAAAATGTCCCTACAGCTGCCCCAGCTAATAATTGCGCATCACCTAAATGACCCAATACAGCGGTATCAACTAGCCCTAATAGTGGTTGAGACAAATTTGCTAGGATCAGGGGGAGCGCCAATAACAATAATTTTTTTGATGAAGCAGATCGCAGCACAGATAACCTTATATGCTTAACACAGAATGGCGGATTAAGTTGGCACTTTACCGCAATTTACTTATACTATCTAACAATTATGCTGTCGTACTCTAGGTGCATGATAATCCAATCAATTTTCTTGTACAGGTCGCTATTAATTATGTCTAGTCGTATTGTTTTATTATTATTGTTTTGTGTTTGCTGTGTGAATGTAGCTCTGGCTAAACAACCAGATGTTGCAGCTAAAACAGAAACATCAATTCCTACTGGAATGCTTGATAACCTTGTCATTTTACAGTACCACAATGTGTCGACTAAAACGCCAGCTTCGACTTCTATCGCGCCAGAGAAATTTGCTGAACATTTGGCATATTTATATCGCCATTATACTGTGGTTGATCTGTTTGACGCTATCAAAGCTCTTCGAGCAGGGAACTCACTCCCGGATAAAGCCGTGGCGATTACGTTTGATGATGGATTTGATAATATTTTACTCAATGCCCATCTGTTGTTACAAAAATATAACTTTCCCTACACTATCTTTATTAACCCACAACGGATTGATAAAGACCGCAATCAACTGACGTGGTACGAAGTTAAACAGATGGCACAAGAAAACGTCAGATTTGCAAATCATACACTGGACCATTTGCATTTATTAAACCGCGAATATCACAACGGAGAAAAAGAATCTGACGCACAGTGGTTAACTCGAATCATGTACAATATCAACCAAGCAGAGACATTAATTGAAACTCAACTTGGTTATTCGTTACAATTTCTTGCTTATCCTTACGGCGAGTTTGATACGTTTTTAGCGCAACACCTTGAACAACAAGGTTATATCGGTTTTGCACAACATTCAGGTGCGGTATTCAGTGGTAGTAATTTTAGTGCCCTACCTCGGTTCCCTGCAGCAGGTCGATACGCCAATATCAACACCTTAAAAGTAAAATTAAATAGCTTGGCGATGCCCGTTCTCGACAACAATATTCAGTCACCCGTTGTTAGTGAAGAGGGCTTTCCGTCTACACTAAAACTGACCGTTGCCGCTGCTGATTTGAATATGAACGCTATGAATTGCTTTTTCCAAGGGCATCTACAAGACAAGAAAATAATTGAAAATTTGGTGGAGGTTAGCTTACCAGAAAGCTTTCCTTTAGGGCGTTCACGCATGAATTGTACTGCCCCAAGTAAGACACAAAAAGGGCGGTTTTATTGGTTCTCTCAACCATTTTTTAAGGCGAATGAGAATCAGGTATTCCCTGATTAAACTAACACTACCTTCGTGTTTATTCGGCACGCCCATAGGCAATGACTTTAGGCATATCGGCAATGATTTGTGCAGTGTCACTCATTGCGATTTGTCCAGGTGCATGTTGAGGCTTAAAGCGTCCGATGACTTGCCCCAGAGGATTAATCACCACCACTGAACCAGAATGATCGACTAGATAATTGGGATCATCAGTGCTTTGTGACATCGAATACATCATTCCCATACTACGTACCAAAGGATACAGTTGTTTATGCTCTGCTGTTGCACCTATAAACTCTGGATTAAAAAAGCCGACATACTCTGCTAAACGTTCAATCGTATCGCGCTTAGGATCGACCGATAAAAACCAGACTTTTATGGGTTGCTGATCTGCTGTAGCAATGATTTTTGGATAGGCTTGATTCAGTGCTGCTAAGGTCGTTGGACAAATATCAGGACAGTAAGTATAGCCAACAAACGCTAACGTCCATTGTCCGGTAAGATCAGCATTTGTCATCGCATGATTGTGATGATTAGTGAGTGTGAAGTCGACAATTTTACGAGCAATAGGATACCACTGCATAAAATCAGTACCTGATGGGTGCGCTTCACTCAATGAGGATACCGCTTTGTGCGATGTCATGGATGCTGACGATTTATTCATTTGATAACTGACTACCAGCCCAATAACAAACGCAACAGCAATAATAACTTTGACCAACATACTCACGCAGTAATTCCCTACTTAATTAAACCTATGTCACTATTAAAGCGTAATAGGGATGTAATGATCAAGTAATAACACCACAAACAACACCATTAAATGAATAATGGAAAATCTGAACGTTTGCATCGCAGTGTGTTCATCAGGTGAATATTTAAGTTTATAGGCGTAATACAAAAAGCCAGCATTTAATACGCTAGAACCTGCAAGATAAATTAGATCCGCCATCCCTGCAAGGTAGGGTAATAAACACACTATGAACAACAATACTGTATATAACAAGACGAACGTTTTGGTATATTCAACACCATGTGTGACTGGTAGCATGGGTATTTTTGCTTTTGCGTAGTCTTTTTCACGATGAATTGCCAATGCCCAAAAATGCGGCGGTGTCCACGTAAATATAATCAGCACTAGTAATAATGGATAGGCGTGGATCTCACCGGTTACGGCTGTCCAGCCCAATAATGGAGGAATTGCTCCTGCTAACCCACCAATCACAATATTTTGTGGTGTGGCTCGTTTTAAAAATAAGGTATAAATCCCGGCATAACCGACTAAACCCGCTAAGGTTAAAATTGCGGTTAATTGATTGATCCAAAGATCTAAAGCAACAAAGCCGAGAACACCTAAAATGAATGCAAAAGTAAGCGCTTGCTTACTAGTTACACGTCCTTTGGCAACAGGACGATTGAATGTTCGCGCCATTTTACTATCGATTTCATGATCCACAACATGATTAACCACTGCTGCGGCTGAAGACAAAGCCCCAATCCCAAATAACCCCACAATCAAGGTTTGTGCAGGGATCCAAGTATCACTCGCCAGACACATCCCCACTAATGCTGTCAGTAATAATAATAGCACTACATTAGGTTTAGTCATTTCATAATAATCACGCCACGCGGCAGGCTGTTGCTTTGCTGAGCGTTTGTTAGCAAGTTTACCTAATGAGGCACTATTGGGCATGTTAATCTCCTAGACGCGACGATAAAGGGTATATGTGGTCATCACCATGACCAATAAAAGACAAGCGGCGACTGCGTTATGTAACGTCGCAACGATAAGGGGTAATGAATATACAACATTACTAATACCCAACAATACTTGAGCTGTCAGCACTACTGCTATCGTAATACTGAGTTTACGTACCATCTTAGAGTTAGCTTGGCGATACAGGCTGATAGCCAACCACAATAAATATCCCGTCACAATAACGGCGCCAAAGCGATGAAGAATATGCATGGTCATCCGTTCATTATAAGTATGTACGCCAAATTCATAACTTTGTGCGGCGGGAACGCTAAACGCGCCAACAAATTCTAATCGAGCTTGCCAGTCCCCTTGGCAAATTGGTAAATCCGTACAGGCTAACGAAGCATAATTAGCCGAAGTCCAGCCTCCAAGAGCAATTTGTACAACGAGCAATATTATTCCCAACAATGCAAATTTAGCCATATCACGCATCGTAGAATTACCCATTGGTAATTGATAAGGTGTCATACGTAAATACAACAAAAACAAACATGATATTACAGTAAAGCCACCTAATAAATGCCCCATCACCACAACAGGAAGTAAATTCAGTGTGACCGTCCACATACCAAGCGCACCTTGAAAGCAGACTAAAAATAATAATAAAATCGGGAGTCTCAACGGCTGTCCGACTTTACGTTTAAACGCTGCTATGCAAGCAATAATTAAAATACTCAAACCGAGCGCACTTGCGAAATAGCGATGGATCATTTCATTCCATGCTTTTTCTACTTCAACGGGTCTATCTGGAAACGCTTCGTTCGCTGCATCAATGGTTAACTCGGTCATCGGCACGCCAAACTTACCATAACAACCAGGCCAATCAGGACAACCTAAGCCGGCATCTGTTAAGCGGGTATAGGCACCTAAAACTATCACAACAAGGGCTAACAAAATGCTCGCTAAAACCAATTTCTTCATGTATTTACTTCATCCTATTCTGGATAATTTCAGCAGTTTTTTGATATCCGAAAGTATGTCTCGACTAGCCTGTACTGCTTGTTCTTTTTCTGGGTATAACGGATGCTTTAACATCCCGTTGTTCAACGTATCGACAATAAAAATACCATTAGGCGAGATGTTTTTAAACATTTCATTTACATTTTTTTTAGGTAATTGTAACGTTTTGAGTTCTTTATGCTGACCAAGGGCTATCTCGTCATGATTTGCAGTCGTAACAGGTATCACTTGCAATGCAGCTAACTCACTGTTTTCAGTGGTAATTATAAGTGGCTCAACACGATCCATATGCTTCCCAAGTGCAATGTGAATTTGCCCCATCGCGTACAGCGCATTACGGCATGTGGCATCACATTTTTCTGGTAGTACGTACACTAAACGCCATAATGGTGGAAGCTTGGCAAAGTCTTGTGCAAAATCAATCGGCGGTGACAATAATTCTCCACGATTAGTGACTGCTTTATTAAACCACTCATTTTCTAGTGCAACCTTAGCTAATATTACGGGCAAGACAAACACCACGACGAGCGCAATAATTGCTATTTTATTTTTCCTTTCTGCCACTTGATACCTCTTTGTATTTAACTGAATATGGGAATAACTATATGTTTATCTCGTGCTTATTATTCTGGATTTTCTTCTAGGTTCTGTAGCTTACGCCGACGTGCTACAAGATAAATCACACCCGCTGCAATCGCTAAACCATACCACTGTAATGCATAACCGATATGTTTTGCTGGCTCCATCACTACTGGTCGCCATTCGCGAACAAAATATTCACTCGGTTGTGTCACTGTAAGCATATAGGGCAACAATGGCAAATTAAGTAATTCGCTAATGCGTGTAAATTCTATTTGTTGAATGACTTTTGGAAACACTCCATCAGCGCTGGCAGTTTCTGTTATAAAACTATTTAAACCTGGAATACTGATCGCTCCAGACAGAGGCGCTTGTAATTCGTGTAAAGGTGGGATCATCGGTAACGCTAAACGGTCTACACGCCCTGCTACCCAGCCTAGATTGACTAATAACCAGCCTTGCTTAGTATTAACCGGTACGATTAGCTTAAATCCAACCTGCCCATTATGCTGTTGATTATCTAGCCATAACAGCGAAGTACTGGATGCGGTAGGATCAATGCTGATCTGAACATCGCGCACGTCATCTAAAGCAAGAATAGGAAGTCGGTCATGAATAATAATACCCTGCTCGCTGCGCTGGTTGATCTGCTCTATACGTTCTTGCTTATCCAGATAACGGGAAACTTGCCATGTACCTAACACACATAATATCGAGACAACACTCAATACAATTAAATGTGAAATTACAGTCAAAACATTGCTATGATGGGGCATAGTTATTCATTATTGTATTGTAAATATAAAGGTCTCTTATGCTCATTAAAATCCTTATCGGAAGTTTATTAATTATTATGATCATTAGTTTATTTCAAGCGATGCGTGTCATGCTTGGAAGCGGAAAAGCGGATACTAATATGTCTAAATTTATTGGGCGTAGGGTGCTGTTATCTGCCATCATTATTGGGTTGATTATCATTGGCGTTGCCACTGGTCTGATTGAAGCGAATCCTAGACCGTATTAAACAAAAAACCAGCGCACAATTAACGCTGGTTTTTCGTTACTTGTTTATAATATATAAACAAAGAAAAATAACATAACCCAAACCACATCAACAAAATGCCAGTACCAACTGCCCGCTTGGAATGCGAAATGATTATCAGGCGTAAAGTGTCCTTTTTGGATCCGGAACCACAATACGATTAATATTACCGTTCCTAAGGTCACATGCATGCCATGAAATCCAGTCAACATAAAGAACGTATTACCATACATCCCTGAATCAAGAGTCAAACCAATTTCATACGCATGGATATATTCTTCAACCTGAAGCGCCAAAAAGATACAACCCAAGATAATGGTTAAGCCTAACATCCAAGATAATTGTTTGCGTTTATCTTGCTCTAAACCAACATGCGCATAATGACAAGTGACAGAAGAGGTTAGCAGTAATAGCGTGTTAATCAGGGGTAAGCCAAACCAACCCATCTGAGTCGATTCAGTTCCACCCGGAGTTTGTAGTAGCGGCCACACGGCTTCGAATCCTGGCCATAATACTTCATTAGTCATTGCGTTATTGGACGCTCCCCCTAACCACGGGATTGCAATGGTACGTGCATAAAATAATGCGCCAAAAAATGCAGCAAAGAACATGACCTCAGAAAATATAAACCAAGCCATACCTTGTCGATATGAACGACTCAGTTGGTCCGAGTACAACCCTGACATCGACTCATGAATTTGATTTCTAAACCAGCCTGTCACCATAAATATTAATGTGGCGATACCCGCGAGTAAGATCCATTCACCATGCCCTTCTTTACCTTTTGATACCTCTACGGTAAAGGTACCGGCACCTACCGCAATTAAAAATAATGCTACTGCGCCAATGATCGGCCAGATACTTTGCTCTGGGACGTAATACTTTTGATATTCTTTTACTTCTTGTTGTGCCATGACGGCCTCCTTTACTCTGATGCTTGAGCCTGTGCTTCTGCGACTTTTTGTGCCGCAGCAGTGACATCATACAAAGTATATTGAACGGTGAAATACGTGACATCTTTAGGTATTTGCGGATCGACATAAAATTGCATTGGCATCAATGCTTCTTCACCCGCTAGCAATGGTTGGTTATTAAAACAAAAACACTCCGTTTTATTTAAGTATAACGCAGCAGTTCCAGGTGATACTGAAGGGATCGCCTGCCCAACAATATCTCTAAATGCAGGATTTCTCACATAAAACTCAACTTGATTAAGTTCACCAGGATGAACTTGAATGCGTTTAGTTTTTGCTTCAAATGCCCACGGCATACCTGTAGTTGTTTTGGTTATAAACTCAATCGTAACCAAACGAGATCTGTCTATATCAGTTGCTTCATAAACAATTGCAGTCTCATTAGTCTTGCCATTAATACCTGTTATGTCACAAAACACATCGTACAAAGGCACTAACGCAAACCCAAACGTAAACATCCCAAACACAATCACGACTAGTTTTACCACTAGCTTATTATTCAGATTGCTCGATGTTGACTGGTTCATCATTCGTGCCTTATAGGTTTATGAGTTTAGTACAATTACTTAATTATCGGCGGTGTCTCAAAAGTGTGATACGGGGCTGGCGATGGAATTTCCCATTCTAGTCCCTCAGCACCTTCCCATACTTGGGCTGACGCCGGCTCACCTTTTTTGCGACACGCTTTAATTAACAACGCTAAGAAAATCAATTGTGATAATCCAAACGCAAATCCACCGATGCTGATCCATTTATTAAAATCAGCAAACTGTAATGCATAATCAGGAATTCGACGTGGCATACCAGCTAGTCCCACAAAATGCATTGGGAAGAATAAAACATTTACCGACACCAACGATGCCCAGAAGTGCCACTTCGCCAATGTGTTGTCATACATCACACCGGTCCATTTTGGTAGCCAATAATAAGCCGCCGCCATAATTGAGAATATTGCACCGGTCACTAATACGTAGTGGAAATGAGCCACAACAAAATAAGTATCGTGATATTGAAAATCAACAGGCGTAATTGCGAGCATTAGTCCCGATAAACCGCCAATGGTAAATAACACAACAAATGCGATTGCAAATAACATTGGAACTTCAAATGTCATTGAACCACGCCACATCGTCGCCACCCAGTTGAAAACTTTTACGCCCGTAGGTACCGAAATTAGCATAGTCGCAAACATAAAGAACATCTCTGCAGCAACCGGCATCCCTGTTGTAAACATATGGTGCGCCCATACAATAAACGACAATAATGCAATCGATGCCGTGGCATAGACCATTGAGGCATAGCCAAATAAAGGTTTGCGCGCGAACGTCGGAATAATGTGCGAAATAATGCCAAATGCAGGCAATATCATAATGTAAACTTCTGGGTGTCCAAAGAACCAAAATATATGCTGGAACATGACTGGATCACCGCCACCTGCAGCATTGAAGAAACTGGTGCCAAAGTACTTATCAGTCAATACCATGGTCACGACACCGGCTAATACCGGCATAACCGCAATTAACAAAAACGCAGTGATTAACCAGGTCCAAACGAACATCGGCATTTTCATCCACGTCATACCTGGTGCACGCATATTCCAAATGGTCACAATCACGTTAATTGCACCCATGATGGATGATATCCCCATAATATGGACAGAGAACACAAACAAGGCAGTGCTATCACTACTATACGTCGTGGATAGCGGTGCGTAGAAGGTCCAACCGAATGCAGGTCCGCCCCCTTCCATAAATAAGGAAGATAATAAGATCAAAAACGCAAATGGTAATATCCAAAAGCTCCAGTTATTCATGCGCGGCAGTGCCATATCCGGCGCACCAATCATCATTGGGATCAGCCAGTTGGCTAATCCAGTAAATGCTGGCATAACCGCACCAAACACCATAATCAAACCATGTACTGTGGTCATTTGATTAAAGAAATTAGGGTCGACTATCTGTAAGCCCGGTTGAAATAACTCGGCACGAATGATCATTGCCATCGCCCCACCGGTCAAAAACATAATAAAAGAGAACCATAAATACAAGGTGCCTATGTCTTTGTGGTTGGTTGTAAACAACCACCGCTTGATCCCTTTAGGGATATGATGATGGTGGTGTTCATCATGCTCGTCATGATGAAGTGTATCAGTAGCAGTACTCATGTGACGTGCCTCCTATTTACCATTTGCGTATGTGTGCACTTCGGATGCTTGTACAATATCACCTGTATTGTTGCCCCATGCATTACGTTGATATGTGATTACCGCAGCAATCTCTGAGAGTGTTAGTTGCTTTGCAAAAGCTTGCATGGCGGTACCCGTTCGACCATTGAGTAAGATATCAATGTGACCAGTACGATCATTCAATACTAGGTTACTGCCTTTAATTGAGGGAAATACGCCTGGCAGACCTTCACCATTTGGCATATGACACGCTGCACATTTTGCTAAATAGACTTTTTGACCCGAAGTCATCAAGTCGTCCATACTCATGTTCATGGCTAACAAGCGGTCTTCTTCTGCTTTAGCAGTCTCAATCGCGGCAATTTTTTCTGCTTTCCACTTTTCATACTCTTGTGGGGTTTTAGCAATAACTACAATTGGCATAAAACCATGATCTTTTCCACAAAGCTCTGCACATTGACCACGATAAACGCCTGGTTCATTGACGTTAGTCCAGGCTTCATTAATAAATCCAGGGTTGGCATCTTTTTTAATTGCAAAATCAGGTACCCACCATGAATGAATAACATCATCCGAGGTAATCAAAAATCGTACTTTTTGACCGGTAGGAATGACCAGCGGACGGTCAACTTCGAGAAGATAATTTTCACTTTTGGCAAATTTGTTTCTAATCTGTTCTTGCTGAGTGGCCAAAGTCGAATAAAATTCAACATCAGAATCCATATATTTATAATGCCACTTCCACTGTGATCCAGTTACTAACACTGTCATATCAGCTTCAGAGGTATCTTCCATAGCTATCAAGGTTTTTGCAGCAGGGAACGCCATTAAGATCAGAATAATAAAGGGAACGACGGTCCAGGCAATTTCAACTTTGACACTCTCATGAAAGTTGGCTGGTTTCGCACCGCGAGATTTACGGTGTAAAAACATCGATATAAACATGACACCAAACACAACGACAGCGATACCGACACACACCATAAACATCAACATGTGTAAGTCGTAGACTTGGCTACTAATATCAGTGACACCAGAACGTAAGTTCAGATCACTCCGTCCTTCTGATTCTAGCGATTGTGCTAATGTCGGCAAGGTTATAAACATTGTTACTATTGTGACAAACATCTTTGTGAGTAGGTTCACTAACCACCTCCGTGAGAGTTAAACTCGACTTAACAATCCTAATACGATGTCGTTATGTTCAGACTGAAGGTCATAACGAATGACGAATTGTTAAGTATACTTATACTTCATGTGAATGAGATGTTAAACAATGTGCATAGAATAAACAATGTTTTTATAGGGAATAAATAGAAATAATTGTTATATGAAAACTGTGGGGGGTGCTAACTGCCGAATCGAGTGCATTTGATCGACTGGAGGTAATTTAGTAATTGATTTGTATATATTTATTTTGGGTACAAAAAAGGCAACGTTCGAGATAAGAGACTCAAATGTTACCTTTTATGTATTTGTTGATCGCGTTTTGCTACTCAGATTATGGACTACATCCAATCTGCATTTCTAATGACACCGACCGCTATTCCTTCGATATTGAAGGACTCTTCGGCTAAATCGACTTTTATCGGAGCAAACTCTTCATTTTCTGCATGAAGCAAGACATGTTGTCCATTTTTTTCTAAGCGTTTGACGGTAACATCATCGCCTACACGGGCAACGACAACCTGACCATTATGAACATCTACGGTACGGTGTACCGCCAATAAATCACCATCTAAAATACCAATATCTTTCATCGACATCCCATTGACGCGCAATAAGAAGTCCGCTTGTGGATGAAACAAGTTAGGATCAACTTTATAATGTGACTCCACATGCTCTTGTGCCAATATGGGTTCACCCGCTGCAACTCTTCCAATCAACGGCAAACCCATCTCTTCAGGTGTATCATCTAATGGAATATTTAATTTTATGCCACGCGAAGTTCCCGCAAGGATCTCAATCACGCCTTTGCGCGCTAATGCTTTAAGATGTTCTTCAGCAGCATTCGGTGATTTAAAGCCTAAGTGTCTAGCAATTTCGGCGCGAGTCGGCGGCATACCGGTTTCAATCATCGTTGCTTTAATAAGATCAAGTACTTCTTGTTGTCGAGGTGTTAGTGGACGCATAACCAGCCTGTTAATTAATACAGTTACTGGTAGTATATCCAGTATTATTTTAAATACAAGTCCCTTTAATATCCCTATTTTGTTTTTACATGTATAATTGCGAAAATTTTATAGGTGAACATCAACCCCATGTCCTTTTTCAGAAAATTATTTTTATCTTTGTTGTATTGGCCCATTCGATTATGCGTCAAACCACACACAATCCCTGCTGATGTGACGGGTGAATTGGGCATCGACCCCAACCGACCTATTATTTATATATTACATACTGATTCAGTTACTGACCAACTCGCTCTTGCTTTTTCGACTAAACGCTTAGGTTTACCGAGCCCTCTATCGCCGTCTGCCTTTGGTAACAATCAACATGTCTCTTGCTTGTATTTGCACACTCAAACCCCTTTGTTCAGTAAAAAACCTGGCAAAACCAATATCGAGTCGCAATTTACTCAGCTGTTTCATACCCATAGAGAACAACCTGATCTAGATATTCAAATGGTTCCGGTATACATAACCTGGGGTCGAGCACCGGAAAAATCCAAGCCTGGTTTCTCCGATCTTATCGTTGATGTCGCCTCGCCAAGTTGGTTGCGTAAGATATTTATTGTGTTGTTTTTGGGGCGTGATAATTTTGTGTCATACTCTAAAGCGGTATCCTCACAGTTTATGGCGCAACAGCATGGCACTGATGAACATATTGCTCGTAAATTGCTCCGTGTAGCTGCGACTCATTTCCAACGCAAACGCCAAGGATTAAACGGCCCTACGCTATTAGAGCGTCAAACGTTACATTCCGCTGTAGTGGGTTCTGATTCTGTTAAACAAGCGATGCGTGAGTTAGTCCGTAGCAAAAATGTCTTACCCGCTAAAGCCAAACAAGAAGCCCATAAGTATTTAGATGAAATTGCAGGTGATTATCGTGAGGGCTTAATCCGTTTTGCCAATCGGATCCTTACCCCAATTTGGAATAAAATTTATAATGGCATCACCGTATCTAATGCATCTAAAGTCCGTGAACTATCCCGTAACGGCCATGAAATCATTTATGTACCTTGTCATCGCTCGCACATGGATTATTTACTACTAACAACTGTTATTTATAATGAAGGATTAGTCACCCCTCATATTGCAGCGGGGATTAATCTTAATTTTTGGCCAGCAGGTCCTATATTTAGAAAAGCAGGCGCATTCTTTTTACGCCGAAGTTTCGCTGGAAACAAGCTCTATACCGCAGTATTCCGTGAATATTTAGAGTTATTGTTTAACAAAGGTTATTCTGTCAAATACTACCCTGAAGGGGGGCGCTCACGCACCGGCAGATTGCTACCTCCAAAGACCGGCATGTTAGCGATGACCATTCAAGCCATGACCAAAGGGATCAATCGCCCTGTGAGTCTGGTGCCGGTTTATATTGGCTATGAAAATGTCATGGAAGTCAGCAGCTATGTAAAAGAACTGAAAGGCAAATCCAAGAAAAAAGAATCGCCTTTACAAGTCCTCGGGGCTATCAAAAAATTACGTAATTATGGTCATGGCTATCTTAATTTTGGAGAACCGATCCAGCTAAATCAATTTTTGGACCAACACGCTAAGGGTTGGAGCCGACCAGTTGACCAAGACGATATCCATAAAAAACCACAATGGCTCACCCCAGCAGTAAACCGATTAGCCGATGATATTATGTTAGAGATTAATAAATCAGCCGCACTCAATGGTATGGCATTAGTATCATTATGCTTATTAGCAAGCAAAACGATGACCATGAGTCAAACCGAAATGGAACATGCAATCAGTGATTATTTGACGTTATTCCGCACATTACCTTTCTCAGATACGATGTCGATCCCTGAGTATAATGCGTCAGAATTAATTACTAACACCTTATCTTTAAAGCGTCTACAGACCGAAACTGACCAGTTTGGGACGTTGATATCTCCGCAGCCAGATAACGCGGTGGCCCTAACTTATTATCGCAATAACATTATTCATCTGTTTGCCTTGCCAAGTCTAATTACTGCACTGGTGTTTGCTAAAAATGGCTGTGAAAAATCGTTTATTTTAACGACTGTAAAAACAATCTATCCCTTATTACACAAAGAACTTTTTATCTATTTTACAGTAGATGAAGCACTCACTTATGCCGATGAATGTATTTCACAACTCAAAGCACAAGGGCTGCTAGTCCAATCAGGGCGAAAAATAATGCCTCCCGCCTCCACTGATGCATCGTTTCATAGTGCATGGCTACTGGCACGTGTAATGCAGGATACGTGGCAACGTTATGCGATTGTCTTAACGGTATTAACCAAAAATGCAGGTGTGAGTAGAGGTGAATTAGAACGTGAATCTCGTAAAATCGCCGAACGTTTATCAAGTTTATATGGAGTGAGTTCTCCGGAGTTTTCGGATAAAAATGTCTTTGCGACGTTAGTCAATGGATTACGTGAAAATGCGTTATTAACATCAGATGATAGCGGTGCGTTGCATTTAAATGACAACTCCACCGCGTTCCATGATTTGGTCAATCAGATTGTCTGGCCAGAAATAGTCCAGCACTTACAAAAAATCTAATCACTGCCTAAGAAAAATTGATAAGCAGCATTGCCTGTATGCTCTTGGTAAGTATAACCAAGGGCATTTAAGTGCTCTTCAAAATCCGCGCTTAAATGCTCTGGTAAATCAAAACCAACTAACACTAACCCTTCAGCCGCGCCATGGTTACGATAATGAAAGAGAGTAATATTCCAGCGCTCGCCCAACGTTTTCAGAAAGTGCATTAATGCGCCTGGGTATTCCGGGAACTCAAAGCCAAAAACGCGCTCTGCAATCGCCACCGGCGGCTTTCCACCCACCATATGTCGGATGTGCAGTTTTGCTAACTCATCATTAGATAAATCAATCGCTTCATAACCATTTTCCGCTAACGTCGCCGTCAGCTCCGCATACTCTTCTAGGCCGCGTTTGAGTTTAACACCGACAAATACATAAGCTTGTTGAGCATTGGCAAACCGGTAATTAAACTCGGTAATATTGATCCCACCTAACACTTCACAAAAGCGTTTAAACGAACCGGTGACTTCAGGTATTTTTACGGCAAAAACCGCTTCTTTGCGCTCACCAAGTTCACATCGCTCAGACACATAACGCAACGAATGAAAATTAATATTCGCACCACATAAAATCCCACCAAAATGATGCCCAGTGACTTTATGCGTTTGACAATATTTACGGATACCAGCAATCGATAATGCACCCGCAGGTTCAGCAATCACACGTGTATCATCAAAAATATCTTTTATGGCTGCACAGATCTCATCATTACTTACCGTTATAACTTCATCAACATATTGCTGACATAAACGGAATGTTTCAGTGCCAATAGTTTTCACTGCCACACCGTCAGCAAATATACCTACCGTCGGTAATGTAACCGGCTCTCCGGCTGCTAAAGCGGCTTTTAGGCAAGCTGATTCTTCTGATTCTACTGCAATAATTTTGATTTCAGGTTTCAGTTGCTTAACATATACAGCAATCCCTGCGGCTAAACCGCCCCCACCTACCGCTACAAATAACGTGTCTAAATCCGGTTGTTGCTCTAACATTTCACGCGCAATCGTACCTTGCCCTGCAATCACATCAGGATCATCAAATGGCGGAATGTACGTTAACTCCCGCTCCGCACATAATGCTTGAGCGTACTTAGATGCAGTATCAAAACTCGTTCCATGTTGCACGATCTCAACCCACTTACCACCGAAGCGACGCACCGCATCCACTTTAATATCAGGAGTGGTTTCTGGCATCACAATGGTGGCATGGATCTTCTTTTGTTTCGCCGCGTATGCCATACCTTGAGCATGATTACCCGCAGATGCAGCAATCACACCCTTAGCAAGTTGCTCGTCACTAAGCTGACTAATACGATTGTAAGCACCACGCAATTTAAAGGATTTTACGGGTTGCTGGTCTTCACGTTTTAAATAAATCTGGTTGCCAAGTTCACTCGACAACCGATTCATCAAGACGCAATCCGAATTGACTGCAGCCTCATAGACTGGGGCAAGCAGGATTTTCTTTAAATATTCATTGGGACTTACATGGCTCATTTTAGATATCTTCTAGTTTAGATGGATCACGAACGGCACCTTTGTCAGCACTGGTCGCTAACATCGCGAAATTACGCAGCGCTAATGAAACTTTACGCTCACGATTAACCGGCTTGTATGGACGTTCACGTGCTTCCATTGCAGCGCGACGAGCATGTAATTCAGCATCATCAAGCACGACATTCATGGTGCGGTTTGGAATATCAATCGCAATCATATCGCCTTCTTCGACCAAGGCTAAACCACCGCCACTGGCTGCTTCAGGAGAACAATGACCAATCGATAACCCCGACGTTCCTCCGGAGAAACGACCATCGGTAATTAATGCACAAGCAGCACCTAAACCTTTCGATTTAAGGTACGTTGTTGGATAGAGCATTTCTTGCATGCCTGGTCCGCCTCGAGGACCTTCATAACGAATAACAACCACATCACCGGCGACTACTTCATCCGCTAAAATAGCATTAACGGCATCATCTTGTGATTCATAGACGCGTGCTGGACCGGTAAATTTATGAATAGACTCATCGACACCTGCCGTTTTAACAATACAGCCATTTTCGGCTAAGTTACCAAACAAGACTGCAAGACCACCTTCTAAACTATAGGCGTGCTCAATACTACGAATACACCCGTTTTCACGGTCACTATCACTTTCATCCCAGCGGCAGCTTTGACTAAAAGCTTTGGTCGTTCGGATACCAGCAGGACCTGCACGATAAAATTTATCCGCTTCTGGATTATCACGCGTGATATCCATCGACGCGATAACCTCTGCGACAGTACCACCGGCAACGTGTTGCGAATCTCCGTGTAATAAACCGGCTTTATTTAATTCATTCAAGATCCCCATAACACCACCGGCACGATGCACATCTTCCATATGATATTTAGGTGTTGAAGGAGCTACTTTACAAAGATGCGGGACTTTACGCGATAAACGATCAATATCATCCATCGTGAAATCAATTTCACCTTCAATTGCTGCAGCTAATAAATGCAAAATAGTATTAGTCGAGCCACCCATCGCAATATCTAAGCTCATGGCATTTTCAAACGCATTAAAGTTTGCAATATTACGTGGCAAAATACTTTCATCATCATCGCCATAATAGCGTTGACATAATTTAACGATTTCTTGACCGGCACGAATAAATAACTGCTCACGATCGGAATGCGTTGCCAACATTGAGCCATTGCCTGGTAATGATAACCCTAACGCTTCGGTCAAACAGTTCATCGAGTTGGCAGTAAACATACCAGAACACGACCCACATGTAGGACACGCTGAGCGTTCGATCTCGTCCGAATCTGCATCAGAAATATTGTCATCCGCACCCGCTACCATTGCATCGACCAAGTCTAGTTTGATGATTTGATCAGACAGCGTGGTTTTACCCGCTTCCATTGGTCCGCCAGAAACAAAAATAACCGGTACGTTTAAGCGCATCGCTGCCATCAACATCCCTGGGGTAATTTTGTCACAGTTTGAGATACAAACAATCGCATCAGCACAATGTGCATTCACCATGTATTCAACAGAATCGGCGATAATTTCACGCGAAGGCAAGCTATAAAGCATACCTGCATGCCCCATAGCAATCCCATCATCAACCGCAATGGTATTGAATTCTTTGGCGACGCCGCCTGCCGCTTCAATGCTCCGAGCAACCAGTTGACCCATGTCTTTTAAATGCACATGACCAGGTACAAATTGTGTAAATGAATTGGCAACCGCAATAATTGGCTTCCCAAAATCACTATCTTTCATTCCTGTAGCTCGCCATAAGGCACGGGCACCAGCCATATTACGGCCTTGTGTGGTCGTTGCTGAACGAAGTCTTGGCATGATATATCTCTCTCTTTTTAACGCTAAATCAAAAATCTTAAATTTATTTGTAAACCGGCGTTAACCAGTTCCACTTATCAGGGGTTTGGCCATTGAACAAGCCAAAGAACATATCTTGGACTTCTTTAGTGATCGGTCCACGTCCACCATTACCAACCGCGATACCATCGACACTGCGCACAGGTGTAACTTCTGCGGCAGTTCCACACATGAAAATCTCATCAGCCAAGTACATAGATTCGCGCGGAATGTTTTCTTCGCGAATTTCATAACCCAATTCTTTTAATAACGTCATACACGTATCACGTGTAATGCCTGGTAAAATTGCGGCTGTTTTTGGTGTTGTCATAACGACTTTGTCACGAATAACAAAAATATTTTCGCCTGCGCCCTCTGAGACATAACCATTGACATCAAGTGCGATCCCTTCACCATAACCATGGCGCCTAGCTTCCATTGAAATCAGCTGTGAAGACAAGTAGTTACCACCTGCTTTAGCGCCAGTTGGTAAAGTGTTAGCAGCTAAACGAGACCATGAAGATATACCTGCATCGACACCGTGCTTAAGGGCTTCTTCACCTAAATATGCACCCCATTCAAAGGCCGCAATGCTGAGTTCGGTTTCTTGTCCAAAAGGAACTTGAATACCCATGCCTAAATCACCGTAAAATGCGATTGGACGGATATATGCTGATTTTAAATTATTGGCCGTAATGATATCCATCGTGGCTTGATTCACTTGATCAAGAGTATATGGAATAGTCATACGATAAATTTTGGCAGAATCAAATAGTCGACGAGTATGTTCTTGCAAACGAAACACGCACGTTCCTTGATCGGGCGTATTGTAGGCACGGACCCCTTCAAACACAGATGAGCCATAGTGAATTGCATGCGTCATTACATGTACCTTCGCATCTTGCCAAGGGATGATGTCACCGTTAAACCAAATTTTTTCTGCTGGGGTTTTAGCCATTGTTTTTTCCTTTATCGTATAACTGCACGCGCAATTTTTTGTGAAATAGCGTTCAAAATGGATTATCTAAGCGTATTGATAATACACCCTAAACACACTTTCTGATAGCGCAGGATGATAGTACCAACGTAATTTTTAGTTTGGCAAGTTGAGCATAAGCGAGATAATGTCTTATTCACTGATGCTTAAAATATGGTCACTGATAGAGCGAACGCCCTGGATGCATAGTAAGCCTGAATTTTTTGTAAAATGCAACACTGATCGTTAGTCTAGTTTTTACTTTTTTCGTAAAATCCTGTCCTACCCTTTGCGTACCTTTCTATAAGCTTAACTAATTACATAGTTTATCGATTAAGGATCTAATATGGCACTTGCCGTTGTTTATGCCCGTAGCGCATTTGGAATAGAAGCACCATTAATTACCATTGAGGTACATATATCTGCCGGGTTACCCGCATTTAACCTAGTTGGTTTACCGCATCGCAGCATATCTGAAGCACGTGAGAGAGTCCGCAGTGCCATGATTAATTCGGGTTTCACATTTCCCGCCCAACGTATTACCATTAACTTATCTCCTGCGGATTTACCCAAACATGGCTCACGCTTCGATTTAGCGATTGCAGTGGGCGTCCTCAGCGCAAGTGGACAAATCAATCAACAACATTTACATCATTATGAGTTTTTAGGTGAACTAGCATTATCTGGCGAATTACGTCATGTTGAAGGGATATTAGTCGCAGGTCTTGCGCTTCCTCCCGACAAAACACTGGTCTCCAGTCAAGCCAATCGTAACGAGTTAAGTGTGTTACCAAATATTAATGCGTTGAGTGCACTGCATTTACGTGAGGTCGTGGCGCATCTCAATAACACCCAAGCATTAATCCCAATAACACATACACCGCAACCCTCAGAGGAGTATTTCCAAGGATTGGACTTTGCCGATGTCATGGGGCAAGTACCGGCAAAAAGAGCCTGTTTAGTTGCCGCAGCAGGTGGGCATAATTTACTTATGTATGGCCCTCCTGGCTCCGGAAAGACCATGCTAGCTCAACGAATTGCCACGATTTTACCAGCGCTATCACAACAACAAGCATTGGAAAATGCATCCATAAATAGCGTGGGTGGACTCAATGTTAATGCGTTATGGCGGCAGCGTCCGTTTCGCCAACCTCATCATAGTGCATCGATTCCGGCATTAATCGGCGGTGGAGTGCGCTTTAGCCCAGGAGAAATATCTTTGGCACACAATGGTGTCTTATTTTTAGATGAACTCCCTGAATTTACCGCCAATGCCTTAGAGCACTTACGACAGCCACTAGAAGCTAAAACGATTACCTTAGCCAAAGCACAATATAATATGACACTACCTGCTAATTTTCAGCTTATTGCTGCCATGAATCCAAGTCCGACTGGGGATATTTATGATGGGCGTAGTACCTATGACCAAAATATGCGGTATTTACAGAAGGTATCTGGACCGTTATTAGACCGAATCGATATCCAGATTGAAGTCAAAAAAGTCAATCTCAATCAAGTTAACAGCTTGTCTATGCCGTCACATGCTCCAGCCATAATCGAGCCAGAGGTAAGATCGGCACAATTGAAAACACAGGTTATCGGCGCACAACGGATCCAATTGAAACGACAAGGAGTTTTAAATGCTCATTTGTGTCCAAAACGGATCAACGAATTTTGTATCCTAGACACGCTGTCTGAGGACTTTCTCAGCTGTGCAATTGAAGAGCTGGGGTTAACAGCAAGGGTTTATCATCGTGTGTTAAAAGTCTCACGCACTCTTGCAGATTTAGACGCATCAGACTCAATTGAATTACCGCATATACAGACGGCGTTAAGTTACCGGGCATTTGATCGGTTTGTACACCATTACGCTCGTCATGAACAGCTTTTGTAAGATGTTACTTGCTCTGCACGACTTATCCAATAGCGCCTTACAAATCAAACATGGCGTGGATTTTAGGTTCATGCTGATTGGCTTTCAGGCAACACAAACCTATTTGGTATGATTCAATGTCATCAATGGTAATAGCGGTCACTTGATTCAATAAAGATGAACTATTTAATACAATTGTCGGGACAATACCAATGCCAAAGCCTAGCGCGACCATACTGACAATGGCTTCATTGCCCCCAACAGAGGCATATACCTTGGGTCGAATGCTATGCTCTGCAAACCAGTGATGAACGATGCGCTTTGACGGCCCGCTTTCTGGCATAATGATTTGATGCTGGCTCCACTTGATCTGCTTAAGGCGCGTGATCCCTAGGCTTTTTGGCACTATTAAAACTAACGGTACCGTATCAATCGCTTTGAATTTAATATCATGATGCATTTGCGGGGTTTGAATAGAGATCGCCACATCTGCTTGACCTTCTAATACTTTATTTATCGAGAGCGCCGGATCGCCCGTCACTAATTTAATATCCACCTGGGGATGTAGTGCCCGATAGCTATTAAGCATTGCCGGCAAATGAGAGTGTGCAGCAGTAACCGAACAATATACGCTTAATTCACCATTCAGCTGTTGTTCTTGTTGAGCTAAATAAGATTGCAGCGTCTGCCAATTTGCGAGCGTCTCAGTGCTAAAGGTTAAAAATAATCGACCACTTTGAGTTAGCGACACTTCTCGATTATTTCTCTCAAACAGACGCGTGCCAACGGATTGTTCTAAACGTTGAATGGCACGACTCAGCGTTGAAGGGGTAATAAACATCGCTTGTGCCGTTTGACCAAAATGTAACGATTGCGCTAAATGATTGAACATTGCTAAACTTTTAATATCCACGGAAGTCATCAACCCCTTACCAAATATGGTTATTGCATATATTGCAATATAGTTTTGCAAATATATCATTTTTCAATACATTAATCTTGCACTATATTAACTATCAATCGTCACTGATTACCCAAATTAATTATATGCAATGAGAAAACTGGCTTGTATGTAATTCTGAGCGAACATTTATTAGCTTGAAACTTATAGAGAAGACAATGGCAAATTATTTTAATACCTTACCTTTACGCGTACAGCTTGATCAACTTGGTCAATGCCGTTTTATGGACAGAAGTGAATTCGCAACAGGTTGTGATTTTCTCAAAGGCAAAAAAATTGTCATTGTTGGTTGTGGTGCCCAAGGCCTAAACCAAGGCTTAAACATGCGTGACTCAGGCCTAGACGTATCATATGCATTGCGTCAAGCGGCTATCGATGAGAAACGTGAATCTTTCCAACGTGCGTCTGATAATGGTTTCGTTGTTGGCACTTACCAGGACTTAATTCCTACTGCTGATATCGTGTATAACCTTACCCCTGATAAGCAACATGCATCAGTTGTTGAAGCTGTTATGCCATTAATGAAGCAAAACGCAACATTATCTTATTCTCACGGTTTTAATATCGTTGAAGAAGGGCAACAGATTCGTGAAGACATTACGGTTGTCATGTGTGCACCAAAATGCCCAGGTACTGAAGTCCGTGAAGAATACAAACGTGGTTTTGGTGTCCCTACCTTAATTGCTGTTCACCCTGAAAATGATCCATTAGACCAAGGTTGGGATATTGCTAAAGCTTTAGCATCTGCAACCGGTGGTGATCGTGCAGGTGTGCTTGAATCATCTTTTGTTGCTGAAGTTAAGTCTGACTTAATGGGTGAGCAAACTATCCTATGTGGTATGCAACAAACTATGGCCATCCTTGCTTATGATAAAATGGTCGCAGACGGTGTTGATCCAGCATACGCCGGCGCATTGATTCAATACGGCCTAGAAGCGATCACTGAAGCACTTAAGATCGGTGGTGTTACGAACATGATGGATCGTTTATCTAATCCAGGCAAAATTAAAGCTTATGACCTATCGGTTGAATTGACTGAGTTGCTACGTCCTTTATTCGAAAAACATCAAGATGACATCATCAGCGGTGAATTCTCTAGAACAATGATGATCGATTGGAGCAACGATGATGCAAACTTATTAAAGTGGCGTGAAGAAACGCGTTCATCTGGTTTTGAAAATGCCCCAGTATACGAAGGTACCATTGACGACCAAGAGTTTTTCGATAAAGGTATACTTTTAGTTGCGGCAATTAAAGCCGGTGTTGAACTTGCGTTCGATGTCATGGTTGAAGCTGGAATTTTACCAGAGTCAGCATATTATGAGTCACTTCATGAGACACCATTAATTTCAAACACGATTGCACGTAAGCGTTTATATGAAATGAACGTTGTTATTTCTGATACTGCTGAATACGGTAACTACTTATTCGCTCATGCAGCAATTCCATTAATTGCTGAACACATTATGCCTAAAATGACGAGTGAATACATTGGTGGTGGATTAACGAATGCTTCAAATGCCGTTGATAACATGCGTTTAGTTGAAGTGAACAAAGCGATCCGTGAGCACGGTGTTGAGTGGGTTGGTGAAGAATTGCGTGGGTATATGACTGACATGCAAGCAATTATCGAAACCAACTAAAACAGATTATATCGCGTTGTGCTAGCACAACGAGATGACCTTCTGTCGTTAGGTGCTTTACTTTAAAGCCCTTTTGCCCGGCCAATTTGGCCGGGTTTTTTCGTTTTAGCCCTTTGTTTTATCTGGGTGAACATTACTCTCCGACTCCATAATGCGAGTGTTGCCAATTTGCAACGCTGCTATAACGTTACTTACCCCCAAAAATACGCAATTTTGTAAGTTAATAACGACACTTTAGGTTAGAGATCACTGAATATCTAGCTTAGCCCCCCCGTAAATCCCATCAATATAAACTGTGTCGCTAAATAGCAACACTATGAAGTAACCGTTGAAAATAACCTGTTGATTTTATTACATAAAATATATGGCATATAAAGTGCATTATATGTTTTGAGTTGAGTAAAGTGTGGTACTAGTACCCTTGTAACCTGCTTGAAGCAACAGTTAATTCAGCTTAAAGCAGGTTAACGCTTTTAACAGTACTTTCTCTATTCCACTAACTCAATCCATTTTTTAAAGGAATGTACATATGAACACAAATGAAATTTCACGCTATACCCGGATCGGAGAATGGGTTTTTGAAGTCAAAATGGTACGTGCTTTAAAAGTACAAAATTATGGTGACCCATACACATCATGTGCTTCCATGACAATCAATGGTAGTGATCTGTATATTGATTCACAAATGACTCGTGACGGCGATGATTTCAATAGAAAAGACTTTTTAACCTTTTATAAATTTTGCCAAAAAATGGAAGTTCAACACGCTTGTTATGACAAAATCAAAAATGGTGATCGTAGCCCTCGTAAAATTGAGATCATTCAAAGCAGCCAAGTTAAGCCGGTTGTTCAATTAGGGAAAGTTTCTTAGTCTAGGCCCCAAAAATAAATGCGTATTTAGATATTAGAGGGTGTTATGGATTTTGCTGACTTACCCGCAAATTGAAATAACATCAAACTCACCACACCAAAAAAACTAAATCCAATAATAATTGGCGTGATTGTTCCGTTCAAGTAACTATCGATAAATAGTGCAATAGGCACCGCAATAGCGGAACTAATCGCACCTATTAACGCCGCGCCTATACCGGCGACTTGTCCAAGCGGTTGCATCGCAAGTGAATTCATGTTGCCAAATAAAATTCCAACAAAAAAGAAATCAACAAATAATCCGCCAATGAACATGCCAACCGGAGGTAATCCAGAATAATATAAAGTCATTATTAATAATCCAAAGGACGTTAATATGTGTCCATGTAAGGCAATATGACACAAACGTAACATGCCAAATTTTTCGACCAATTGTGAATTAATAAAAGAGGCAACCCCAATAGAGAAAGCTAATGTCGCAAAGATATAAGGGAACCATTCACCCATATTATACATTTCTTGAAAAACGGTTTGTGAGGCGCTAATGTACGCCAAAAATCCACCAAAGATACAACCCGTCAACACGATATACGCCATAACTTGACGATGCGTTAAAATATACAGCGCAGACTCACGGGTTTGCGATAACGAAAAAGGCTGACGTACATCTTTAGTTAATGTTTCGGGTTGGCGCAGCATAAACCAGATGCCAGTCAAAGCACCCATCACTAAAAATCCAACTAAAATATACCACCAACCGGCAAATTGCATGATCAGCTGCCCGATAACCGGTGCCAACATAGGCACTAAGACAAACACCATCATGATAAATGACATGACTTTTGCCATCTGATCACCCACATAGATATCTCTGATAATGGCCATCGCGGAGATCCGCGGTCCTGACACGCCAAATGCCTGTACGAATCGACCAAACAGCATCATTTCCATATTCGTTGCTAGCATGCAGATTATTGTGCCAATACTAAAAATGGCGAGCCCTAATAAGATACTAGCGCGACGACCTTTGGAATCGGCAAATGGACCAAAAAAGAGCTGACCAAATGCCATACCCACAAAGAAAATACTCACTAAAAAATGATTTTGTTGTGAGCCACTACTATTTAGTTCATCACCAATAATCGATAACGCCGGCAAAATTGCATCAATGCACAATGCCACCAACGAGGTTAGCATTGCCATCAAGGCGATAAATTCAACCATAGGTAAAGTCGGTTTTGCATGAACGGTATAGTCGTCAGTAGGTAAAGTCATAATTTTCTATTTTGATTGAGTTAGACCGCGCAAGGATACGCAGTTGTCTGCACTTAGGCTAGGTCTTTGATCTTGCCATTACGTAAACTATAGATCCAACTGTGTACTTTTAAATCTTGCCCTCGAGCGAGTGCATCTTTGACAATCGACGACTTGGAGACATTATCAGCTTGTGTGAGAACATTGAGTTCACATAAGCGAGCAGCTTTGGCTTCACCGACCAAACCACCTAATTCATCATCATGAAATGCAGCAATATCCTTAATATGCCCTAACCAGTTATCTATCAAGCCCAGAGGCTCATTCGTCAAAGCTGCATCAATGCCACCACAGCCATAATGACCACACACTATCACATGTTTTACCTTAAGCACGTCCACCGCATATTGTAATACCGACAAGCAGTTAAAATCAGTATGCACCACTAAATTAGCCACATTGCGATGAACAAAAATATCACCGGGCAATAAATCTACAATTTGATTGGCTGGGACGCGTGAATCAGAACACCCAATCCATAAATAAATAGGCGATTGCTGTTGGGATAAGGTATCAAAAAACTCAGGATCACGCGCCATCGTCTCATCGGCCCATTTGATATTGTTATCCAGTAAACGTTTTATCTCTGGCATTGTCATTTCCTTTTATTATTTTTATTTAGTAGCAAATATTGGACTAATGCGCTGCAACGGCAGTTTGCCCATCGCGCACGCATTACCCAATAAAATCAACAATACCCCAACCGCAGATAGCATTGACCATTGATAATCTTCAAATATCGTAGATACGATAAGTGCAACAAGCGGATAAATTAGCACCACATACGCCGCCCGATCAGACCCCATTTGTTGGACTAATTTCATGTAACAACCAAACGCAATGACTGAGCCAAAGACGGCTAAATAACATAACGCGATATAAAATGAAGGAGCAGAAGGTAAGACTAGCGGAGTTTGCGTTACGAGCAAGCCCAGTCCGATTAATCCGCTACCGTATAGCATAGTATAAAAGTTAAAACTGACCACAGGTACTGTTTCGAGGGTCTTTTCGGATACAATATTGCCGACTGATGCACTGGTAAACGAACCTAACGCAAACAAGATCCCAAGCATGACATAGCTTTGTTGTTCCATGCCTTTGAGCTCTGGAACAAAAATCGCTGCAATGCCAACAAAGCCTAAAGTTGCGCCAACCAGGACATCAAAGCGAATCGGCTTACCAAGCAAGACACGGCGTAAAACCACATTAAAATACACGACACTAGAACTCATCAATGCCAATAAAGCACTGACGATGTGCTGCTGTGCCGCATACAAAAATGTATAATCCAAAGCATATAAAAACAAACCACCAGCAAGAAATGCCCGATGGATACGCCATGAAAATTTTAGTGGATAGCCTTTAAATAGGACAATCAAACCTAAACATACGGCAGCGATAAAAAAGCGAATGCCAACAGAATAGGTCGGATTAATAACATCCAGTTGAAAGTTGATAGCAAACCACGTCGTTCCCCAGATCAGGGTGCATAGGACAAAATAAACAGCATTAGGCATCTTAAGTTCTGATCTGCCCGTCACCGAACACAACAAATTTTTGCGTGGTTAACGACTGTGCTCCCATAGGCCCATAAGCATGCAGTTTAGATGTAGAAATGCCAATCTCCGCGCCTAATCCTAATTCACCGCCATCAGAAAAACGAGATGATGCATTGACCATAACCACCGCAGAATTAATCTGTTGCAAAAAAGCTTGTTGATGGGCTTTGTCTTCAGAAACGATTACCTCAGTATGCCCTGAATTATACGCTTGAATATGTGCCACGCCAGCATCAAAATTATCAACTACGCGCACAGCTATTTCCATCGCTAAGTATTCTGCTGCCCAATCAGCTTCTGTAGCAAGTTGCACATCAGGTAAATCAGCAAAATACGGTAAGCTTTCGGGACACGCATGAACCTTAACTTGGTGCTGTGCAAACATCAAGGCAATGCGCGGTAACAATGTTGCCGCAACTGCACGGTGAATCAACACGGTTTCTAATGAGTTACACACACTCGTGCGCTGAGTTTTGCCATTTTCTAAAATCGCGATGGCTTTATCAGCATCCGCAAATTCATCGATGTACAGATGACACACCCCTTTAAAGTGTTGGATGACTGGGATTTGGCTATGCGTTGATACAAAACGGATCAAGCCTTCGCCACCACGAGGAATGATTAAATCAATGGATTCATGCAACGTTAGCATCGTGTTCATAATCGCACGATCAGGATCAGGTATAACCGTCACCGCAGCACGATCAATCCCATTTGCATCGAACACTTCGTGCAGACATTGTGCTAACGCCATGTTGGAATGTAAGGCTTCTTTGCCGCCACGCAAAATCACCGCATTGCCCGCTTTAAAGCACAACGCCGCAGCATCGATGGTCACATTCGGTCGGGATTCATAAATCATCCCGATAACACCCAAAGGAATACGCATTTGCCCGACTTGTATGCCACTTTGCATGGTTTGCAATTCACTGATCGCACCCACGACTTCAGGCTGAGCCGCAATTTGCTCCACCGCAACCGCAATCGCTTCGATACGATCAGCATCGAGCATTAAACGATCTTGCATCGCTGCATCCATATTTTCGGCCTGTGCATTTGCTAAATCTTGTGCATTAGCTATCATAATCGTTGCTGTATTCTTGCGAAGCGCAGTCGCAATATCACGTAATATCCTATTTTTTTTGTCCGCTGATAAGTTAGCCGTAATTAAAGCGGCTTTTTTTGCTTGTTGCGCGGCAGTCGTAATACAAAAAGTCATGTTATTTCTCTTTTATAAAATAATTAAGTTATCGCGATGAATCACTACATTTGCAGGTGTATACCCTAATATGCGCTCAATTTGGTCGCTATGATGCCCTTTAATGTGTTGCATTTCTTGACTGGAAAACAAGGCAATGCCTTTGCCTATATGCAGATTATCATGCATCACGTCAACGGCATCGCCTGGTTGAAAATCGCCAGAGACACTAACCAACCCGCGCGGTAATAATGATGCACCTTGATTCACCAGTGCGTGCGCGGCTCCCGAATCAATATGAACACGTCCTTTACTTTTTAAGGTATGCTTAAGCCACTCTGAACGTGCAGTGTTACTGGTATCTTGCGCTGTGAATAACGTCCCTTTACAGCGCCCTTCAGCTAAAAACGAAAACACCTCAGGATCTTTGCCATTGACGATCAATGTCTGGATCCCAGAAGCGGTGCAGCGTTGCGCTGCTTGGATCTTGGTTTGCATACCGCCAGTTCCGACACTACTGCCGGCGCCACCGGCCATGGCTTCAATGTCAGGGGTGATACGTTCAACTCTATCAATCAGCTTGGCGTGTGGATTTTTTCGAGGATCGGCATCAAACAAACCGTCAATATCGGAGCAAATAATGCAGGTATCGGCTTGCGCCACTAACGCCGTATACGCGGCTAAATTATCATTATCTCCGACCTTAAGTTCGTTAATGGCAACCGTATCATTTTCATTCACAATTGGGATGGCATGATGACGGAGCAACTCGCGCAATGTATTTTGGATATTAACGTAACGCTGGCGATCATGCAGATCATCCATCGTTAATAATATTTGAGCACAAGGCTGATCAAAAAAACGCGCCCAGTTTTGCATCATTTGCGTTTGCCCAATTGCCGCCATAGCTTGTTTTTCTGCAATTGATGGAGGGTGATTCAATGGCATTGAGCTTCGCCCAGCCGCGACGCTACCCGAAGAAACAATTATGATTTCTTTGCCTTGAGTTAACGCAGTGGTAATAAATTTAGCAATCGCTAACAAATACTGAGCAGAACAACCCGCATTCGCGCCACCTGGAGCAATCAACGAACTACCTACTTTTAAAACGGCACGTTGCCATGAGAATACTTGCATCATTTTCTTCAGTAAAGGGTTAATAATCATAAAATTAGATAGTGTAAGAATACGGTATTTACAACAATAAACAACCTAGACCACCCCCTATATTAGGCTATTTTCATTCCTTTTTTCCCCTTTTTAAAAAATTAGAGTATGATATATGCCTTAAAATTATATCAACCTTACAAATAGGAATCATTTAATGCGTCGTATCTTACTTGCATTATGTGCACTTACGTTACTCCCAATCAGTACTCTTCATGCTGATGCTATCAAGCAAACTAAAGGCAATTTTGAAGATAAATTCCGTCAGCTTGATGAAGTATTACCTACACCTAACGTCTATCGTAATGCTGCCGGTGAACCAGGCCATCAATATTGGCAACAGCAAGTCGACTATACGATTGCCGCACGCTTAATTGAAGATCAGCGTCGTCTAGAAGCGACCCAAGACATTACGTATTACAACAACTCTCCAGATACGTTGAAGTACTTGTGGGTGCAGCTTGACCAAAACAAATTTAAAGATGATTCTATGTCTGCGCTTACCACCACATTTGGTGGGATTGGCAACCGTGGCCCAGGCACCAAAAGCATTTCCGATGACGAACCTGCACAGATTTCTTTAAGTGCGCTACGTCGTCAGCAATTTGTCGATGATACCGAGCTGGGTTATACCATTAGCCGGGTGGTTGATGGTTTAGGCAATACATTAAGCTATACGACCGTCGGTACACTTATGCGTGTCGATTTACTGACTCCGCTTAAATCGGGTGAGCGTACTCGTTTTACTATGGATTTTGCCTTTAACATTGTTGAAGAAGATGCCGTATCAGCGCGTGCAGGTTATGAGCACTTTCCTGATGATGCGCGTGAAGGCGGCAATGATATTTTCTTATTGGCACAATGGTTCCCGCGTTTAGCAGCCTATACCGACTATGAAGCTTGGACCAATAAAGAGTTTATTGGTCGTGGTGAGTTTACCTTAGAATTTGGTAACTACGATGTGTCATTGACGGTTCCTGCGGATCACATTGTTTCTGCTACTGGTGTACTACAAAACCCAAAAGATGTCTTAACGGAAGAACAACAACGTCGTTTAGATCAAGCAAAGACAGCTGAACGTACCGTTTTTGTTGTGACCGAAGAAGAAGCGCTAGAAAACGAAAAAGCTGGTACTTCAGACAGCAAAACATGGCGCTTTACGGCTAAAAACGTGCGTGATTTCGCATGGGCATCCTCTCGTAAATTTATGTGGGATGCACGCGGTTATCAGCAAGGTGGCGATGTCATGCCAGTAGTTATGGCGATGTCATTTTTCCCGAAAGAAGGTGGCGATTTATGGAAAAAATATTCCACTGAATCGATTATCCACACGATGGATGTGTACACTCGTTTCTCGTTTGATTATCCGTATCCAGTGGCGCAATCAGTCAATGGACCGGTTGGCGGAATGGAATACCCAATGATCACGTTTAACGGCCCACGTACTGAGTTACAAGATGATGGGTCACGCACGTATTCTCAAGCTGAAAAACGTTTCCTAATTGGCGTTGTTATCCACGAAGTCGGTCATATTTACTTCCCAATGATCGTCAACTCTGACGAGCGTCAGTGGACCTGGATGGATGAAGGATTAAACAGCTTTTTAGATGGTGTTGCAGGCCGTGAATGGGATCCTACCATCCCTTGGGGTGTTGAGCCGCGTGATATTACCGGTTACATGAAATCCAGCGTGCAAGTGCCAATCATGACGCAGTCTGATTCAGTCTTACGTTTAGGTCCTAATGCCTATACTAAACCTGCTGCTGCATTAAATATTTTACGTGAAACAATTTTAGGTCGTGAACTGTTTGATTTTGCTTTTAAAGAATACGCACAGCGTTGGATGTATAAACGCCCTACTCCATCGGATTTTTTCCGTACGATGGAAGAAGCGTCAGGTGTTGATCTTGATTGGTTCTGGCGTGGTTGGTTCTACACGACGGATCATGTTGATATCTCAATTGACCGTGTGTATCAATTACGTTTAGATACGCAAGATCCAGATATTGATTTTGCACGCGAGCGTCAAGAAGAGCTCGATAAGCCAAAATCGTTAACGGATGAACGCAATAAAGCTGAAGGTAAAGAGCTATGGGTTGACCGTTTTTCTGACATCAGTGATTTCTATGACGAAAACGACCGCTTTACGGTGACGAACAAAGAACGTAACTCGTACAAAAAATTCTTAAAAGATCTTAAACCTTGGGAGCGTAAAGCCCTTGAGCGTGCGGTAGCTGAAGATAAAAATTACTACGTGATGGATTTTTCTAACCACGGTGGCTTAGTTATGCCAATCATTTTGGAAATGACGTTTACTGATGGTAGCACGGATATGATGCGTATCCCTGCAGAGATCTGGCGTCGTACTCCTAAAGCGGTGAGCAAACTGATTATTACTGACAAAGAGTTAGCGTCGGTAACGGTTGATCCACGTTGGGAAACGGCTGATGTTGATACGCAAAATAACCATTATCCGCGCAAAATCATCAAGTCGCGTATCGAGTCATATAAATCAAAACCACGCAGTGGCAAGGTTTATCGTGACATCATGCATGACAGCACAACGGAATTAAAAACCGAAGATGATGATGCGACTGAAGACGAAGGTTCATCTGATGACAACGAAGGTTAGTCGATAATGACTATACGGACGACATTATTGCTATGTCTGCTCGTAATGCTTAGTATGCCGGTGTGTAGTGTGTCTGCACACCAGCAGAAATCAGGCTTAACGACTGTACTATTTAATCCTCACACCAATAATATTGAAGTGATGCATCGTGTTTATATGCACGATGCAGAACACGCTGTAAAAACCTTATTTGATAAAACGGCCGATATTATCAAAAGTGCAGAGACTCAAGCCCAATTCGCGGAGTATGTCGCTCAGCGTTTTGCATTATATGATGAACTAGATCAAGCGTTTGCGTTGGATCTAGTCGGTTTTGAAGTGGAAGGTCAACATTTTTGGATTTACCAAGAAACAGCAACACCTCCGAATATAGGTAAAATTAGTGTGCGCCATGATGTTTTACGCGATATTTGGCCAGAACAAAATAACTTAATTAACTTTGAAGGCAAAGGACAAGTGCAATCGCTTGAATTTGCTGATAATGTGGAATTATTGAGTGTGGAGTTTGCACCTCACGCGCACTAATTTATCGCATTTTAACGTATTAAGGGAAGCAGTCCGCCATGGTCAAAAAAGTAAGTGATAGAAAATTAAAACAACAAGCGAAAGCCGAGTCAGAACAAGCGGTTGAGCAAGATGTGTCAGCTGAGATTGATGCCAAATTTAAAAAGAAAAATCCTATTTGGATGCCACTTACCTTTGCTATGGCGATTACGATTTTGTCTGCTATGTTTTATTCTGATCTCGGCACCGCGTCTTTAATTGGTGCTATGATTGGTTGCGGATTGTTCGGTGGCGCTGTTGCCAAGTACCTTGGCAAAGATGGATTTATTGGTTTTGGTATTGGTAGCGCATTTGGTGTGATTGCTAATATTGCAATGTCTTATATTAAGGTTATTTTACACTATACATAATAGCCCACTATCTAAGCGGGCTTGATATATTTTACGGAAGTAAAGTCATCGAGTCCGACACTCCCTCCTTCTCTACCAAATCCAGATTGCTTAATCCCACCAAAGGGAGCGGCTGGATTAGATATAATCGCACTATTTAAGCCTATCATGCCATAATGACAGCGCCTTTTGCATTCGTTCAACGTCTCGCGGTTTTGACTAAATACATACGCAGCTAAACCCGCTTGAGTATCATTCGCTAACCGGATCATCTCGTCTATATCCCCCGCTACCGTAATGATCGGATACAGCGGACCAAAGATCTCATTACACACTAGATCATCATCATGTTGTACATGAGTCAAAATCGTATGTGGATAAAAAGCACTTCCCGCAACATGCATACCACCACACACTACATCCGCACCTTGTGCGATAGCTTGCTCCACCATACCGTGTATTTTAGTTGCCGCATCAAGGTGAATCATGTGTCCCACATCCGTGGTCTGCTCTAACGGATCCCCGACACGCAATTGTTGCACGGCAACATGCAATGCTTTGGTAAACTGCTCTGCAACCTCTTGTGCAACATAGATTCGATTTATGGCGACACAGGTTTGTCCACTGACACGTTGTTTGTTTAGCACGCAATGTTTAGCTGCCAGCTCGACATCAGCGTCGGCCATGACTAATAGAGGAGCATTCCCGCCGAGCTCCATTGAGACTCGTTTAAGGGATGCTGCACATTGTACATTCAACAATTTGCCAACTCGCGTTGATCCGGTAAAGGTAAATTTAGCAATGCGCGGGTCAGTGGTCAGCACATGACCTACTGCTGCAGCTTGATCGCTAGGTAATATTGCTAACCAGCCCTCATCCCAGCCAGCAAGTTGCGTATATTCAGCAATCTTTAGCGCGCTAAGTGGCGTAAGTTCAGATGGCTTAACAACAAAAGGACAGCCCGCAGCAATCGCTGCCGCGAGTTTGCGCACGATCATCGCGCAGGGAAAATTCCAAGGGGTAATCGCACCTACCACACCGACAGGCTCGCGCCATAGTTCAATGCCATCACTGGTTTCAAATGGAGAGTCTAGCGATAATGCTAACTGCGCAAACCAGGTTAAATACCCATTCGCGTAATGCACTTCGGCAAGCGCATCGTTATAGGTTTTACCAGATTCTTGGCTGATCAACGTCGCAAACGTAGCGCTATGCTGTGCCATCTGGTCACGTAGGGCTAACAACATCGCTTGACGTTGTTGCCCTGTTGTCGGTTGGTGCAACCGTAATGTGGCGCTGCTGATCGCGGCTTCAATGTCTGCATCCGTCGCATTGTGTAGCGTCGCCAGTAATTCATGCGTCGTACTATTGTATACATCAAATGTTGAAGTTCTCATCCTAAGGTCAATTCCATTCTAATATCAGCTCTAGCGTAAGGTGACGGTAACATAGGTACTTCTTTAAATCCGCATTTTTCGTAAATATACAATGCGTTAGTTAAGATTCGATTGGACTCTAAAAAGACGGTATTAGCGCCCATGCTGCGTGCTTGTTTAAGTGTAGCAATAACGATTTGCTCGGCAAAACCTTGGCCTTTTTCAGATGGTTTCATGCCCATTTTTGAGAGTTCAAACAGCCCATCACTCTCCAGCAATAATGCGCAAGTTATGACTGATTCACCTTGCTCATTAATACCAAATAGCACTTGCCCCCCTTTCGCAATAATAGCTTCATATGGGTGAGACAGGGAGTATTGATCCTTAGCTTCTATCACAAAATATTGCTCAATCCATGCCAAGTTAAACTGCGCAAACGTCGCTTTTTGTTCCGTCGTGGCTTGTTCGTAGGTAATAAAATGTAATGTGCTCATAAAAATACAAGTTACTCAGTCTGCCCGTCTTCATCCACAGATTACTGCAAAAAAGGCATGTTAATACGGTTGCGTCATGGAAAATGGCATTGCCATCGTCTCAGATGATTTGGGCGGATTGCCAATCATTTCTTCATAAGGTGAATCATGTACCAAAATGGCATGGTCTACTTGGCAAGCAGCAAAACAATCACGAATATGCTGAGAACTATTAAAACGCATGATATTGTCATTTTTACCATAAACAAAACCTGTCTCGCCAGCGACAGTTAATTTAACTAAATAGATACTTAATTCAAAGGATTGCACTTCTAAGTATTCAATATGTACAGGCTGGTTGTAAAACTTATCGAAGAAAAATTTAGCCATGCTATTCACCTTTTGGTTATTTAACCGTAGTTACGTAAGAGTATTTTTAATCATCATTCATACGATTTTGTCGCAGATTAAGATCCACACAAAATCCAAATGCAAGCAATATACATATAAAAATGGATAGTATTTAATTGGAACTTATCCACTGACAATGACACTTAATGATATATACTTTGATTTTATCTAGGAAAATAACCGTTTATGACTCAAGTCACTGCCCCATCTCGCTTACCTATGGTTATTGTCGTTGCCATTTTATTGGTGTTATTAGCATTCGCGCTTCTATGGCCGGTTAATGAACCTGAGGTCGACGTATCCGATGCACCGGTTGTCTCAGAAGTCTCGTCTTTAGCTCCGGAGCAAAATACCGTAGACATAAGCGAATCAGAACCTGAAGTGCAAATTATTGAAGAAGAATTTACTGCTGTAACGCCTGTAGGTGAAGCAAACATAGAAGAACTTGATCCGATAGTTGAGTTTGTCAAACCTGTTATCGAGTTAGCTGAACCTGAACCGCTAGATTTAACGGATCAAGCTATTAAACAAAGTTTGATCACTGCATTACATGCCCCAATGTTGAGCACGTTGATTGTCAATGAATCCATTATTGCTAATTTAGTAGCGAGTATCACTAATACTGCGCAAGGCACATTACCTGAAAATGTATCGCTACTGACTCCTCCGTCGTCTGAATTTGCAGTTTTTAAAAAAGGCGATAACCAATTTATTACCCCTGAGTCGTTCACTCGTTATAATGTCTACGCGCAAACCTTTGCACAAATCGAAATGGCAGATATGTTGGCAGTCTTAACCCAATATGAACCGCAAATTTTGGCACAATTTGAGCAAATTTCAGCGCCAAATACGCAGTTTAATGACACCTTGATTGCCGCAATTAACCGCTTATTAGATACGCCGTCAGTTAATCTTCCGATCCCAGTCATCAGTGATAGCGCAATGTACAAATTTGCTAACCCGCAACTTGAAGCACTCTTGCCGGCTCAGAAACAACTGCTCCGTATGGGCCCTGATAACATGCGCATCATTAAAGCGAAGCTGCGTGATTTACGTACTGCGCTCGAACTAAAACAAGAAGAAAACAATTAACATGTTAGGTCAACTGCAAGGCTCGCTAGGAAAACTAGCCCTGCAAGATTATCCGCCTGTAGAAAAATGGAACCCACCTTTTTGTGGGGAGATCCCCTTAACAATCGATGCAGCCGGACAATGGTGGTATGACGGTTCGCTAATTAAACGTCCGGCGTTGGTTCGGCTTTTTTCAAGAGTCCTCAAACGTGAAGGCGATCAATATTTTTTGGTCACTCCTGTCGAAAAAGTCCAAATCAATGTGGTTGATGTACCACTGCAAGTGGTGAGTTGGGAGCGTCAAGATAACGGCTACATTAGCGTGAATACTAGTTGTGATGACCATGTCGATATTAGCATTGAGCATCCATTAGAAATGCGTTTTAACGCAGCATCACAATGTGACATTCCCTATATTATGATCCGTAATAATTTATGGGCAAAAGTTCAACAAAATGTGTATTATCAGCTAGCTACTGAACTCGACATTAAAGCCGAGCGCGCTTGGTTGCAATCTGGCGATTATTGCGCTGATTTTGGACCGGTTGTCGAGTAGCAATACCCTATAAAATACACGATAACAATAACAGCATAGCAAGGGATCCACATGACACATTCATTGCACACTAAATACATTGCTAAACACGTAGATAAATACGCAGCTATATTCACGGTAAACGCACTCTTCACATTTCTCTTAATCGTTTTTTTGAGTCTTTCAGCTCATGCGCAAACTTATATCCATGCCGGCAAGCTTATTACAGCGACCGATTCTCAAGTACGTTCCAATATGACGATTGTGATTGAAGATAATCTGATTACTGATGTGCAAACCGGGCTGGTCACTCCACCCGCAGAAGCCACATTGATTGATTTATCTCAATACACGGTTATGCCCGGCTTGATGGATATGCATACGCATTTGTCATTCGAGCATAATCCTAAGACTTACATGAATCAAGTGACCTATAACGCGGCAGATTATGCGTTAGATGCGGCCAATTTTGCACAAAAAACCTTACTAGCTGGATTTACGACGGTACGTAACTTAGGGGATTCCCACAATGAAACCGTGGCATTACGTAATGCGGTTGATCGTGGCGTGGCGGTTGGCCCTCGGATCTACACTGCAGCCAAAGCCATCGGTACAACGGGTGGGCATGCCGATCCAACCAATGGCTTAGCTAAACATATAATGGGTAATCCAGGACCTGATGATGGCGTGGTAAATGGTGTTACCCAAGCTCGACAAGCAGTACGTCAACATTATAAAGATGGTGCTGATGTGATTAAAATCACGGCCACAGGTGGGGTGTTATCCGTTGCTAAAAATGGGCAAAATCCACAGTTTATGGATGATGAACTCGATGCGATTGTGGCCACTGCCAAAGATTACGGCATGACTGTTGCCGTACATGCGCATGGTAAAGAAGGCATGATCCGTGCGATTAAAGCTGGTGTGACCTCAATTGAGCATGGTACTTACATGGACAACGAGGTGATGGATTTGATGAAAGAGTACGGAACTTATTACGTACCGACTATTTTAGCGGGTAACTTTGTCGCCGAGAAAGCCAAAATTGATGGATACTTTCCCGAGATTGTTCGTCCAAAAGCTGCTGCAATAGGTCCTTTGATCCAAAAGACATTTTCACTCGCTTATTTGGCTGGTGTTAACATTGCTTTTGGCACTGATTCAGGCGTCTCTGCTCACGGCGATAATGCGCAAGAATTTGGCTTAATGGTTGAGGCGGGAATGCCGCCGATAGAAGCGATATTATCCGCAACGGCTAACACTGCCAATTTATTAAATATCACGGATTCATTGGGGACTATTTCTGTAGGCAAACTGGCTGACATTGTAGCGGTAAAAGGTGACCCTCTTACCGATATTACGCTGTTAGAGCACATTCAGTTTGTAATGAAAGATGGTGTTATTGCCAAACATGAATAACGTATATGAATAAGTAGCTTAGATGTTTGCAAACCTCTATAAGCGCCTACTACGTTGGGCGCATTCAAAGTATTTTCTATATGGTATTACGCTAGCTTCATTTTTAGAATCGATTATCGTACCGATCCCCATTGAGACGTTATTGATCCCCGTATCGCAAATTCGCCGTGATAAAGTGTGGTGGATTGCGACTATGGCGACGCTTGGCTGTATTGTTGGGGCATTAATTGCGTACGTTGTCGGGATGTGGTTTTTTGAAAGCTATTCGTCACAGATACTAAGCTGGTTTAACGATCCAAACATGTTTGTCGAGATCCAAACGCGCATGCATGAAGAAGGGTTTTGGTTTATTGTTCTGGCTGGCATCGCTCCGATCCCATTGCAACTAGCGATGCTCGCAGCTGGCGTCAGTCACTATCCTATTGGTCTATATATTTTAGCTATTGCCATTTCGAGGATCATTCGATATTTTGGGATTGCCTGGTTAGTGTTACGTTATGGCGATCAAACCGAAGCGTTGTTTCAACAGTATCAATGGAAAGCCGTGACAGTGTTGTCCGGTGTTATTATTGTGTTATGGATCGCCAAATCTACATTATTTTAATAATAACTAATACTCATTAATGTCATTTATCACAAAAAAGGAACGCATTTATGCCACATTTTACGATAGGAAAAATTACACGTAGTCTCGCTAAAGTATGCGCTACAGTCGGCTTACTAAGTAGTGTTTTAATTACGATGCCAGCACTGGCGCACGGACACAAGTCAGGTGATACGCATAGCACTGCCGACATGGTGAAAGCAGCGATGCAAGCGTCGTCTCGTCCAGAAAAAGACGCCGAACGTGATCGTAATCGTAAACCGGTCGAAACGCTCGCATTTTTTGGTTTAGAGCATGACATGAAAGTAGTGGAACTGATCCCAGGTGGCGGTTGGTACACGCGCTTAATCGCACCTGTAGTGGCTGAAGATGGTGAATATTATGCCGCATTAGGTACTTCTCGTATTGAGCGTGACTTAGCTAAAGAAGCGGGTTTTAAAGATGTTAATATCATTGCCAAAGAAGCGACTATGGGTCGTGCTGATGGTGCGAAATTTTATTCATTGAACGTTGATACCCTAGGTGTGAGCAATATGGATATGGTATTTACGTTCCGTAATTATCATAATTTTGATGACGCTGGTCGTGCGAAAATGAATGAAGTCGCGTTTGCTGCATTAAAATCAGGTGGCATTTATGCGGTAGTTGACCATACTGCTCGTCATATGGAAGGATACAATAACTCTAACAGACGTCGCTTTGATCCGGTAAAAGCGATTAAAGAAATCCAAGCTGCGGGATTTGAACTGGTTGATTTTAGTGATTTACATTACCGTGAAGATGATGAGCTAGAATATGAAGTGGGTGCTCGCAGTGTGACAGGTAATACTGACCGTTGGACGTTGAAGTTCAAGAAGCCTTAATCGCTCTGTTAACAAAAAAAGTATAAGCACAAAGGGGGCTAATCTTGGCGATTAAGCCCCTTTTTTAATGAGGAAATGATAAGGAGTGGCTTGGATATCACTTGCAAGAAGTTCATGATGCATAAAACGGCAAAAACTTGGAATATCTCGTGTCGTAGCTGGATCATCAGCAATGACATATAGGGTTTGGCCATCGGCCAAGCCTCGTATGGTTTTACGGATCATCATGACCGGCTCAGGACAACGCAACCCCAGCGCATCATACTGATGATCCGCTGTGGCATAAATAGGGTCAGTTCCAATTTTTGTAAAAATCGGATCTGACCCCTTTTTATATTCCATATTGCTCACGGTAAGCAGTCACATTTACTAAATGCTCAGCATACTCAGGTTTAGTTTTTAGATATTCTACTACATCACCCAAGGTCACAATACTAATAACTTTAGTGCCGAAATCACGCTCCACTTCCTGAATTGCCGACAACTCACCTTGCCCTTTCTCTTGACGATCAAGCGCAATCAAGACACCTGCAAGGTTGGCTTCATGTTGGGCTATCAACTGCATCGATTCACGGATTGCCGTACCTGCAGTGATGACATCATCAACGAGCATGATATTACCTTTTAACTCTGAACCGACTAAACTACCACCTTCACCATGGGCTTTGGCTTCTTTGCGGTTAAAGCAGTACGGCACAGAACGATTATGCTCTGTGGCTAACGCGACGGCAGTCGTTGTGGCAATCGGAATACCTTTATACGCAGGGCCAAACAAGACATCAAATGCAATGCCTGATTGGGTTAAGGCTTCAGCATAACATTTACCTAGCAACGCTAAATCAGCACCGGTATTAAACAAACCGGCATTAAAAAAATACGGACTCAAACGACCTGATTTTAACGTAAACTGCCCGAAACGAAGTACATTGCGGTTAATCGCAAATTCGATAAATTTAGTTTTGTAATCTTGCATGACTCGACTCTCTTGTACTAGCTATTTAAAGCTGATTTTTGGATATCAAACAACTCACGTAAACCATGTTTAGCCAACTCAAGCATTTCACTCATCTCTTCAAAGCTAAACGGTTCGCCCTCAGCTGTTCCTTGTACTTCAATCAGCTTGCCGGTCTCTGTCATAACAACATTCATGTCTGTTTCAGCAGCGGAATCTTCGGTGTATTCTAAATCGGCAATTGCATTACCTTTGTAGATCCCGACGGATAATGCCGCAATCATGTGCTTAAGCGGATTTGCTTTTAAAATACCTTTGCTTCGCATATGGGTTAAAGCGTCAACTAAGGCTACACAAGCACCGGTGATAGAAGCTGTACGAGTACCGCCATCGGCTTGGATAACATCACAATCTAGTGTGATGGTGTTTTCACCTAATAATTTTAGATCAACCGCAGCGCGTAATGAGCGGGCGATTAAACGTTGGATTTCTAAAGTACGACCACCTTGTTTACCTCGAGCAGCTTCACGACCTGAGCGAGAATGCGTGGCACGAGGAAGCATGCTGTACTCAGCAGTGATCCAACCCTCGCCTTTGCCTTTCATAAAGCGTGGTACACCTTCTTCGACAGTGGCATTACAAATGACTTTGGTATTACCAAACTCGACCAAAACCGACCCCTCTGCGTGACAGGTAAAATTACGTGTAATAGTGACAGGGCGGATTTGATTGGCTGTACGAGCGCTTGGGCGCATAAAAGCTCCTAGAATGAGTAATGGGAATAATTTAATAGCAGCTATTATAGCGTAATCACAATTCGATGAAAAAAGAAAAATCAGTTACAATGAGAAATGATTATTTTCGCTATGCGATTAGCCCCTGTTCAATTATTTAGGAATGCCTGTGATTTATAGTATGACCGCCTTTGCCCGCCGTGAATTAAAAGCCAATTGGGGCAGTGCTGTATGGGAAATCCGTTCAGTAAATCAGCGTTACTTGGAGACATTTTTTCGTTTTCCTGAGGCATATCGTAGTTTAGAGCCGGTGTTGCGCGAACGTTTTCGTAAAACATTGCAACGCGGTAAAGTGGAATGCCAGTTACGCGTCATGCTAGCGCCAAATAGTGAAGCTAAAATCAATGTTAATCAAACCTTAGCGGCACAATTAATAGCGGCGGCTGAATCATTGCCAATACAAGGACCTGCCACATTAAATCGCCTAGAAGTGCTGCAATGGCCGGGTGTCGTTGAGGCCCAAGAATTAGATATGGATAATATCAGTAAAGATTTGTTAGCAGAGTTTGATTTAACATTAAAAGACTTTTTGGCCGCTCGAGCCAGTGAAGGCGCCAACATGGCTGATTTGATAGAACAGCGCCTTGTCGGTGTCGTCGCTGAAGTTGAAAAAGTACAAGCGTTGATGCCTGATGTTCTGGCGTGGCAAAAAGACAAAATCCGCACTAAGTTTAGTGAAGCTCAGATTGAATTAGATAGTCAACGCGTAGAGCAAGAATTAGTATTACTAGCACAAAAATTAGATGTCGCTGAAGAACTTGACCGTCTGGGCTCTCATGTTTCAGAAACGCGTGCAATTTTGAAAAAAGGCGGCGCTATTGGTCGTCGTTTGGATTTCATGATGCAAGAGTTTAATCGTGAATCGAATACATTGGGTTCTAAATCAATTAATACGGAAATCACGCAAAGCGCGGTTGAATTGAAGGTGTTGATTGAGCAAGTGAGAGAGCAGATCCAGAATATTGAATGATGTTTCAGTCTGTTTCACGCTGAGAAAAAACGCAATGAAACGCCTCAGTTTAATACTGTTGATGATCTTGCCGTACATTACAGCTGGTTGTGAAGAGTTTAATTTTCAAATGCAACAAGCAAAATTCTTAAGTTTAGTAAAACAAAAAAGCTTAGAGATTGTTTCTGAATAGATAGCTAGATCACACTTATTTGCGCAAAAATAATCAATAAAAGCACACTTTTATGCGCATAAAAAAGTTGTTTTTACACACTTTATTGCGCATAAAGATGTATTCACATGTACTTCATCACCCGAATATGTATCAGCATTGTAAAAATTAACATTATTTTCATAATATTTGACAGACCGATTAAACGAAAATTGAGCGATGGAGCGGTCAAACCTGCAACTGGGAGCTGGTCGACAAAGTACACCTAAATCCTACTCGTGATAGGATTGAAATTAAAGGTGTAAAATAGGTTAATCGCGACAACTAGTTTAACAAACACCGTTACCAGCTAAACAAATATAGTGCTCTAAAATAAGCTTTCAGCAGGATATCATTACGTTTTACCCTCTGATCTTAAAGTTAGTTCTTAAACTTGCTTCATGTTGCGCACCACGCTACACTATATCTATGATCAGAACATTCAAGCATAAAGGACTAAGGTTGTTTTACGAAACTGGTAAAACATCAGGGATCCAAACAAACCATGCAAAAAAGCTTCGCATGCAACTTGCAGCAATAAATACTGCTCAAGAGATAGGAGATATAGATGTTACGGGTTTTTCACTTCATAAATTGAAAGGTGAACGAGCGAATATATGGTCTATATCAGTAAACGGAAATTGGCGAGTCACTTTTGAGTTCAAAGCTGGTAACGCTTACATTCTAAATTATGAGGATTATCACTAATGAATATGCATAACCCCCCACATCCTGGCGAATTTATAGAATCAATATATCTAGAGCCTCATGGCATCAGTTGTAGAGCCTTAGCGACTCATTTAGATGTTGCCCCCTCTACATTGAGCAGAATAGTCAAAGGTAAAAGTGCAATCACTCCAGCGATGGCGTTACGTCTATCGAAAGCCCTTGGCCGAACGCCAGAAAGTTGGTTAAATATGCAGGATAATTACGATTTATGGCAAGCAAAACAAAACCTTGATTTAGGTGGGGTTCAGCGTTTAGACCTGAATGTAGCCTAAACATGTAAGAAGGACGGATTATGTCGAAAACGCCCCTACTCCACTTATTCCAAATGTTGGCTGTTCACTATCGAGAATGGACTTGATTCACTAAATAGGCACGTCGTTAAAATTTATTATAAAAAACCGATTCTTGTCGGGTTTAGAAAGTCTAATGGGCTTTCTCAAAAAGCGCTGGCTGAAAAACTTGGCATCAGCCAACAAAGCTATCAAACACTCGAAAGCGCACCACAAAAGGTGACAATAGAACGCTTGTTTAAGGTGCTTTCTATTTTAGGCATAAAGTTACAATTTGTAGAAAATAATAAACAGCTGAAAAATAACTTACCTAATAATGAGCTCTCGCAGGATGAGTGGTAATGGCAAAACGTACAGTACGAGCATTAACTATTTGGATGAACGTAGAGTTTGTTGGCACTTAACGCATAAAATCAGGTGTTGATGAACTGCAATATGCTGATGAATGGCTAGCAAACCCGAGAGGGCGCGCTTTGTCTCTATCATTACCATTTACTCCTGGCAACCAACCTATTAAAGGCGATATCGTTTCATTTTACTTTGATAATTTGCTGCCTGGTAGCAGAGATATACGTGAGCGATTAGCAAGGCGGTTTAGTACAGCAAACACCAAAGTATTTGATTTACTCGTTGAGCTAGGTCGTGATTGTGTGGGGGCAATTCAATTGCTCCCAGAAGGCTTTCCAACAGATATATCGGACAAGATCTTTGCAGGAATGAAAGCGCAAGCAAACAAGCTAAGCGTGCATACTTAAACTAAGTGGTGACATGATTGGTGATATAAAACCACACTTTTATGCGCATAAAATAGCTTTAAAAGTACATTTTATTGCGCATAAAGATGTGTGAAAAATCAGTGGCTATGGCCATGCTGACCTTCTAAAGCTTCACCTTGAACATTATAAAAACCGCTTGCACCGCCTTCGACAAAACCCAGATTAACCATCGTTGTCAAAAATTGATCGGTATGGTCATCGCCGACATCTGCATAGTCAGTTGCAAAATACGTGTCGCGTTTCGCAAATTCCGACTCAATATAATCCATATCGAAGCTGACACTCTCTAATGTCCATTCTTCCTTAAGACCATTGGGTAAAGTGACACTTAATGATTCAACTAACTGAACAGCGTTTTTCCACACCAAATGTAAATTACCATTAACGCCTTTTTTATGGATACGAGACTCACAAAGTTCACCCTCGCTTTTTTCAACGTCAAGCGAATCCAGTGTTTGTTGTGCAACCAACTGATAGCGACGTGACCAGTTGCGTTCATCAAACTGAGTAAATGATTCTTCTGGTTGATATTCGATGGCGCGCTGATGCTCATCAAAATAACGAGTAGGTTTGACTTTATTATTGCGCGGATTGAGGAACCAAGATTCGGTAATCTGCGTGTCGGGGTATACATGCGCTACAGTATTGCCATCGCGCAATAAGGTTAGACTAGTATCAATAGTTTGACCGTTAAATGTCTTTTTGATGCGATAAACCGCCTTGAGCTTGTGCGCTGAACATTGTTCAAGTGCCACGCTTCGTTCTGCATTTGGCATAGTCATTGCGTTTGGCTTAGTCATTGCAATTGCGTTGCCGCTTAGCCCCATCGAGAAAATGACCGCGAACATGATTAATGTAGGTTTGTTCATGAAAGTATTACTCCCTGATATTTTGCACGTTATAAACACAAAAATGCTCAAGCCTGATAGCCTGAGCATTTGATATAGATTGACTTACTGAAGGTCGGCAGCAAACGCCATTATGTGATAAATCATATTTTGTTCGTTTGTGCCATTAACTAAAAATGCACCAGGGCCTTTAGCATAGACACCAATATCTTCTCCCGAATGCGTTTCTGATGTTTTAGGTACTAATGCTTCTTGGTGGAAACCCGCTAGCGTAGTATCTATATCAGTTAAATCAATACGACCCGCATTGACTGCATCACCATAAGTACGGTCTGGGTTAGTTTCAGTAGCGCCGTAGTTGCGATGACCGGGACCGTTGGTGTAACCCAATGTGGTATAAGGCAGTTCATCTGAAGCTAAATCAGCTTCAGTTGCGCCGACATTCACTACTTTACCCAAGATAGGATTACCGCGCTTAGGGTAACCTGCAATGGTAAATACGTGACCGTGGTCAGCAGTAACAATAATTAACGTGTCTTCATCAGAAGTTAACTCATCGGCAACTTTAACCGCTTCGGCTAATGCAATCGTATCACGCAACGCACCGTGGGCATTACCCGCATGGTGAGAGTGATCAATACGGCCTGATTCGACCATTAAAAAGAAACCATCGTCATCGTTATCTAGAATCTGAATGGCCTTTTCTGTCATCTCAGCTACGCTTGGCTCACCCGCTGAATCATTTGCCCGGTCAGACTCGTACTGCATGTGCGACTCGTTAAACAAACCAAATAACTTTGATGTAGTTTCTGGGTTAATTGCATCGAATCCTGCTTGGTCCATGACATACGAACCTGCAGTATATTGCGCTTGCCATTCAGCCGTTAAATCGCGACCATCGGTGCGATCACCTTCCACAGAGCTTGCCGCATCGGATGAGTTAAACGCTGCATCTTTTGGTAGGAAATGACGACGACCACCGCCCATTGCCACGTCGATGCCGTCAATGACAGCCGTCGCCGAAGGGAAGCGTGCCTCTAAGTTAGATTCAAAATTGACTAATTGGGATGCGATATCTTCACAACCTGCCGTAACCGCTTCAGCTGGCATATCGGAGTTATCTTCCCAGTTACGGTCAGCTGATTTAGAGTATGTTGCAGCCGGTGTGGCGTGCGTAATACGCGCCGTTGAAATCACACCCGTCGCTTTACCCGCAAGCTCAGCTTGTTCAAGCGCAGTAACTAATTCGTTACCCTCTACTGTGCTGCAATCACCGCGAACGATATCTTCGTCTGTGCCTATGGTGCCCACATCAGTTTTAACACCTGTCATCATCGCCGTCATGGTACCAGCAGAATCAGGTGTTTGTGCATCGACGTTATAGGTTTTTGCTAAACCAGCAAAAGGAAACTCGCCAAAATGTAATGCATTTTCTTCACCCATCATGCCTTTATCTTGTCCGTCAAGAATACGGGCAGCTGTAACAGTAGAAATTCCCATGCCATCGCCGACAAACAAAATCACATTTTTAGCACTGCCACGTAAACGCGCAATGGTCTCTTCAGCAGACTGACGTGCTGCACGCTCAACGCCTTTAGCAGCAACAGTTCTGCCTTGCGTGTTGTTTAACCAGTTTGTACGAGATTGTTGTAATGTCACTAAACCATCTTGGTACCAAGAGTTTGTGATGTTATTGGCAACATCGGCAGAGGTTACTGAGTTAACGCTTGGGCTACAAACAAAGTTAGTTTGAGACACTTCTGATGTATCTAGCGTACCGTTGGCATTGGCATCTAAACCCGATTGTAGTTGTACACCACCGTTGCGGCAATTGCTGTCACTTACCGCCAAGTTAGATTGGACTGTCAATGAGTTTAGCCCTGCTGCACCTTGTGCTCCTGGTGTGCCTTGTGCTCCTGGAGTCCCTTGTGCACCCTGTGCACCTTCTGGGCCTTTATCGCCATCTAACGTACAGGCAGTGAGTGCACTTATTGCCATAGCAATAATAGATAATTTAAGTAATTTCATGTTTGTTATCCTTTTTTACCGCTTATTCCACTAGACCAAGCGCTTGGTTGATTAGATGAAAAATATAATTTTGTTCAACAGTACCAGCAGCTAGCTGTGCACCTGGGCCTTTAGCATGCAGACTAATATCTTCACCAGAATGTGTTTCAGACGTTTTTGGAACGAGCGCCTCTTGGTGGAATCCAGACATGGTAGTATCAACCGCAGTCAGATCATGACGACCCGCATTAGAGTCTTCACCGTAAGTCACATCAGGGTCAGTTTCTGAACCGTAGTCACGGAATCCAAGTCCGTTGGTGTAACCCAAAGTGGTGTAAGGTAAGTCGTCTTCAGCTAAATCTGCTTCAGTCTGCCCAACATTAACTACTTTTCCTAAGATAGGATTACCTCTTTTAGGGTAACCTGCGATTGTAAATACGTGACCGTGATCAGCCGTGACTAAGATAAGCGTATCTTCGTCATTCGTTAACGCATCGGCTGCAGCGACGGCCTCTGCAAATTCAATCGTATCTGTTAATGCACCTGACGCATTACCCGCGTGGTGTGAGTGATCAATTCGGCCAGATTCGACCATTAAGAAGAAACCTTTATCATTATTATCGAGGATTTCAATCGCAGCCGTAGTCATCTCAGTCAACGATGGCTCGCCTGCAATATCATTGTCTCGGTCGGCTTCGTATTGCATATGTGATTCATTGAATAAGCCGAATACTCGCTCGGTAGTATCGGTATCAATTGCATCGAATCCAATTTGATCCATAACGTACATACCATTAGGGTAAGTAGACTGCCATTCTGATACTAAATTGCGCCCGTCAGTACGATCACCCTCTACTGAGCTTGCTGCATCGGCAGAGTTAGATGCGGCATCTTTTGGTAAGAAATGGCGACGTCCACCACCCATTACAACTTCAATACCGTCAACGTCAACGCCTGGATAGCGAGTTTCTAAATTACTTTCAAACGCCACTAATTGAGAGGCGATATCGACACAACCGGCAGTAATAGCTTCGGCTGGCATATCTGAATTATCTTCCCAGTTTCGGTCTGATGATTTTGCATATGTGGCTGCCGGTGTAGCATGCGTAATACGCGCCGTAGAGATAACACCCGTTGACATGCCCCGGATCTCCGCCATCTCTAATGCCGTAGCCACTTCGTTACCAGCAACAGTTGCACAGTCGCCGCGCACAATATCTTCATCAACCCCAATAGTACCTACATCAGTTTTTAATCCTGACATCATCGCGGTCATAGTACCCGCTGAATCAGGCGTCTGTGCGTTGACGTTATAAGTTTTAACCAGCGCAGTGTGAGGAAACTGCTCAAAGCTTAAATAACCTTCTTCGCCTGGGTTACCAGCGAGTTGTCCTTGACGAATACGAGCTGCTGTTAAAGTTGATACGCCCATACCGTCGCCGACAAATAAAATGACGTTTTTAGCTTTGAAGTTATTATTAACTTCTAATTTTTGCGTTAAACGCGTTTGTGCGTCTGTATACCACGCATTTTCAGTTTGATGAGTTGGCAATGTTGTTTGTGCATTTGCTGCCGTTGAAGCAACAATAGCACTTGCCAAAAGTGTCCACATAGTTTTCATTAATAATATCCTGATTGTCGTTTAGGTTGAAAGACATGGACTAAACTAGGCTAGAAATGTGTCAGTGACATAACACTAATTTGAAAATTTTTTGATGCTACTATGACAATAACCTTACGTGCTTAATAATCATTAATAGCTATTAATGAAACCAAGACATCTAGCTAGTGTCTGTTCCTTGTTATTTGTTTTTTTGGCTGATAGGTAAAACTTGGTGTATCAGTGTTTCGCGGTTTTGATCAACAATTGTGATATCAATAACCAGAGGGGACTGTTCCCAATCAATGGTTATCATACCGAAATTCGCTTGTGCAAAAGCGTCTGATGTTCTGTGAATATTGGGAGAAATATCCTTCCATTCCTCCGTCATCCCTGAAGAAGTCACTTCGACTAAAGTGCGTCCTTTTTCTGTGCGTTGCATTGCCTCTGACCAATGGATATCACCACTGATAAAGAAAAGATTATTCAGATCGTATTGTTCAATGAGATCAAACAAACGTTGCTGATCGGCAGGGAAATTATGCCACGCTTCCCATCCAGAAAACTCTGACAAAACTTGAATACTAGAAGCTATAATTTTGACGTCTGCAGGCTTCGCCAGTTCTTGCTCCAGCCACTGCCATTGTTGTTCGCCGAGCATACTAGCGCCAGAAATAGCAGAGGGAGAATAAGGTCCTTGCTGATTAGGTGCCCGTTGGGTCACATATTCTAAGCGCCCCACACTATTAAGCGCACCTCGATTGTAGCGCAGATCGGGCATAATAATATGGACCTCTTGCCCAGTCTCACCCAACATATAACTGGTATAAGCACCATCTGCACGTTGCCGACGCACTGAATCCTGTGGTTCTCCAAAAAAATCTAACATGATCTGTTTGCTTTCTGCCTTCAATGGATATTCGTTGCCTGCATCATTAGCACCATAATCATGATCATCCCATATGCCTATGACAGGGGTTGACTGGCGCAATTCAGCAAATTTTGGCTTCTCCGCAAGCTTTTGATATTTTGCGGTTAACTCATCCATATCTTCTGTATCGCCATAGACATTATCGCCGAGCAAAACAAATAAATCGGGTTGATAGGATTGTACCACCTCCCATAATGGTTGAGGCTTGTCTTCATGCAAGCATGACCCAAACCCTATACGTGAAACATTTAGTAAAGAATCAATCGGGGTGATGATATAAGATTGATCGCCCAATGTTGTCGTCACCTTCGCTGAGGGGGCTTCTGACTTTGGCGATATCGTTTTGGATTCTGTAGCGTTCTGTTTTAAAATAGGATAAAGAGGCTGACCGACATCAGTAGCAAATTTACGATAATCCAAGCCTAATGTAGTCAATGCTGTACTGGCAATCTGATCAAGTGTCGCTGCTGTTTGAACAATCCCCTGCGCCTCAATATCTGGCCCCATAGCCATCATCCACACTTCATTTGCCCCAGTAATACCATCGGGAAACTCGGTTTTTAATTGCGCCATGTACCCATCCATCGCGTCAGGACTCGCGTGATGTTGCCACGACGTCGGAGTGACACCTCGACCGTGATCGACCGTAATGAGCATGTTAGTATTATTTGCATACTGAGGGTGAGATTGTAACAACGACCACAAATCGGCAAGTAATGTATCTGAACGCTGTGCAGCGAGTAGGTATTGTACATAATCCCCATCATGCGCAAAATCATCCGTCTCACCTAGTGCGATATATACGACGTTGGGAGTGGCTTGTGCAATATATTCTTTGGCATAGCCCATCGTGAATGCATCTAAACGGACATTAAACCAGGGTGACGGCACCGTTGCCTGCAAGGCATCTAGCCATTGGGCTCTTGGTGATGGTTGGTCCCAGTTTGCAGCGGTAAACCCAGCATTGACCACAAAATCATTACGTTGCGTGTTAAGAATGGCAGGAAACACTTCCCAACTACCAAATGCAGCGGCGGTATATGCTTCAGAGGGATGGGTGTGCAGCCACTCTAAAATCGTCACATTATCATTCATTTTCGCTGCGTTTGAGGCAATGCGATCATCCGCTTTACCAGTTAAAATCTCATTGTAACCAGGATAAGAAAACCACCATTGATTAGTCAATTCCATCTTACTATTTTGGGTGCGATCACCAATCATACTTCCTTTTTTGGCAAGGGTATCCCAAACAAATGGCATCAATTTACGTCGTTTTTCTGCGCTGTTAGCTCCAGTAAAACGTTGTAAGACACCCGCTCTCACAGCAGCATTAGACTCGGTTGCTAACAATTTTTCATCCAGTCCGTGAAACAACTCTTGCCAACGCAAACCGTCTAATGTCACAACAACCAGATTATCAGCCGCTTGCAATACTGGCGATGTGACTAGCAAGGCACTTAAGATATATAGCTTTACAATAGATTTGAACATTATGATTTCCTAAAAAAAATATCCCACCCAAAAATTGGGCGGGATAAATAACACAGAATGGCAAGCATTTTGTGAGAGACAACTTAGAATGTGAAAGACATGTTCATCACGGCAGTACGAGGTGAACCAATCCATGCAGATTGACCCGCTACGCCACCTAAGTAACTTTCGTCAGTCAGATTATTAATCGTCAAGCGCACTTGCATGTTTTGTAAACCTGAGAAAGGTGCTTCTACCGATACACCGGCATATAAGTCAGACACCATGTAGCCTTCAATTCGCTGTGTATTAGCTGCATCCATCCAACGGTCACCGACCATTTTGTTGGATAGACCCGCGAAATAATTGTCTTGCGCCCAATCAATTGACAAGACGAACATATCTTCAGCTGAACCGTATACGGTGTTACCCGCAGGGAAATCAAGTGAACCTTCTCCATATTTTGATTCGTTGCTGGTATATGAACCGTATACCGCCCAATTGTCGTTGATATAGACGGTTGCATTCATCTCAAAACCAGAGGATTCAATTCCACCCACGTTGACATAGCTACCGTTAGTACCAATCAAATAATCAATGGCATCCGGCGAATCTGGTGCAATAAACACCAACCGGTTTTCAAAAGTAATATCATAAAAAGTTGCAGCAGCAGTAATACGGTCTGAAACAAAACGAATACCCACATCGATATTTTCTGCTGTTTCTGGCTCAATATTGTCAAAGACTGAAGTATCACGCTCTAAAACGGTGTCTTTGACTGCCGCAAAATTTTCTGCATAACCGGCAAAGACTTCCAAACCGGCAATACCTGTTTGCGCCACAACACCAGCGGTCAACAATAAATCGGAGTCTGAATCTACAACACCTGAAGCTGTATTAGTAGAGTTATCTTGCGCTTCTAATTCAACCATGAATTGTTTAGCACCCACACGCGCAGACACCATACCGAAATCAACTTCATTTTCTAAATAAAGCATCGTTGTTTGTACGGGGAATTTACGGTCGTATTGACGCCAGTAAGCAACGTGATCAAATTTGTAGTTGCTGCTGGAGTCGATGATTTTATGCCAATCACGATATTCTTCACGTTCGTAATCTTCATACCAAACACCACCGCGAAGTGTGTTGTCCACATCACCTAATTTACTAAAGTAAGCAAAGTCAGCATTAAAGCCGAAGCGGCTCTTTTGATAATGCGTGTGACGATAAGAACCTAAAGGTACGGCGCCTTGGCCATAGCATAACGGATCGTATTGCGCGCCTGCACCACCATAGGGGAAAGTAATACTACTTTGACAATCTGCATCTGGAGCCAGGGCCACACCATCGCGATTGACAAAGAATAATTGACCTAACGCAGCGCCACCCATCACAGTGGTATTACCCACAACTTCTGATTCAGGATTACCCGCACCATCATCTGTTACATTCACTAAATAAGGTGGGACCCAATCGCCGCGACCTTCGTTTTTGTGAAAATAGACATTGGCTGAAGCTTCCAGGTTATCTGTCGAATACTCAGCTTGCAGGTAGCCAAAGATATTTTCACGTAACGTAGACCAGCCTTTTCGATATGCTTGATCAACATACGGTGTACCTGTCCACTCTGCTGTTAAGCGATCCCAATCTGGATTTTCAGCAAATTGCGCTAAGCTAATACGTTGATAGTTATCTTCATGGGTATCATCATACGAAAAATAACCTGTGTATTTTACGTCACCCTGCTCAGAGATGATTTTAGCCGCTAAATGATCACGTGTATTTTCTGCAGTTTGGTCAACCCAATCAGAAGATTGAGCAGAAGATACGCTAACCCAAGCACGCGTGCCTGGTGCAATTTCACCAGTATTTAAACGCGCAAATGATTTTTGTGATTGAAATTGCCCTAGTGAAAAGCTTGTCGTCAATCCAGCTTCTTCAGTTGGATCAATCGTTGTAAAATTTAATGTTCCACCCAGTGCTTCATTCGAACGTGAACGAATATCTGAGGTGCCTTGAGAGACTTCAACAGTACCTAAATTTTCAGTATCAATATAACGATTTGCTTTAGCACCACCGCCATAGTTTGAGTTGCCGTTGGCGATACCATCAATAGTGATACCAATCTGCTGCTCATCTAAACTCAATTGAAAACCGCGAATTGACACGGTAGTCGACCAGTCATCCGCACCGAAGGTATCGCCTTCGTTGACCAATACACCGGGGAGGTTATCAATGACCGCAAGCGCACTGGTCATACTGGACTGTTGTAATTTCATTTCTTGAGACATTGACGCGTTAGCAAAGGAGACGCTTTTGCCAACAACGGTAATTTCATCAATCACGGTATCTTCTTTTGTTTCGGTTTCTGCGAAGGCGTTTGCTGACAAACTCAAACTAACGGCTAGCGCGACTTTACTGATATTAGAAAACTGCATGTGTGTCATCCTATAATTTTATGTGGTGTTTTTTTTGTAGTGTTTTCGGATGCAAGTATGTAAGAGGAATATGACAAAAAAGGGGCATAACAATGACAGAATATTGAAAGATTGATGACTTACCTGTCATCTTTGTTAATTAGGTGTGATAAAAATGAGGGGTGAGAAACGGGTTCTATTTAGATTAGTATCAGTATCTAAGTTAAAAGAATAATTGTAAGGGTCAAAACATTAACTAAAAACCAATATCCGTTGATTGCTCAGGCTCCCATTTATGCACTATGGTCAAACTTGAGCAATCGTAAGCATCTTGTAAAAATGCTTGTCTTTGCTTTTCGTTTATTCCCGTTTGCAGCATTAGAGTCTCTCTTAACGGATGATGACTACTTATTAAGTATTCGTTTCTTGTATGGAGCCTTTCAAGCAGATTTAGCGAAGGAATACGATCAAACTTACCCTTTGGCCCGCGGTTACATTCTTTGCAAGCTAGCACCAAGTTAGCGACACCATCAACTGGTTTACCCTCTGCACAGACCTTTAATCGATGAGGAAAAAAATGATCCACGTCAGCTAAGTCATTAGCATGTTTGATTAATGAAACAGGTTTGAGGCAATAAAAACACTTACCTTTTTGATAACCATTTAATGCTGAACGGCTAGAAGTAATAATTACACGTTTCATATTACGGTCATTGGCATGCAGGAATTCATCATCTTGATCGTATTCAACTTGAACAACATTTTTCGATAACCCAAGATCCCAAGCGGTTTCAACCAGTCGCCAACGAGATTCCGTTTCTTGGTTTAAGTCATAAAAACTGGGTGATTCGGCTACTTGATAAAAATTATCTGATAATCGAATCCCACCATTGGTTTTTCTCTCATCATAAAAAAAACGATTATCAATATCTTTGTTATGCACGTTATGAAAGGCATCAATAACATTGTTAAATCCAAATCGCTTGGTGGCTTCTATCAACTCACCATGTGAAATTTCGTTGCGATTATATTGTCTGCAAAAGTCTAAATATTTACTGCTAGGAGATGTGGCTTGTTTGTCATTCGTTGTAAGATGCTGGCAAATGTGTCCAGCAAAGATAGGCGCTAAATCCTCAAGACTAACTAAGTCGTTTGGTTGTTTGCGTAAATCATACAGTGATTTTGCCAACGCAAACTTATAAGAGGCGACATTTCGTCCAAATAGAATAATGGCTCTCCAATAATTTTCATTGCTTGGATTCAGCTCATAAAACTTACTCATTACAGCTTGACTGTTTTCTTAAAATGACATTAAACCATTGTTCGTTAATACGATTTTTTCGCTGGTCTGTTGTTACCCATTGCTCAACAATATGAAGATCTGTTAGGTGTTGAGCAATTTCAGAAAAGCTAAGTTCGTCAAAGTTACAAAAATAACGTCCATTATGCTCTTTTTCAGTTTTACCCAATTTATAACTTAAATAGAAAACACCCTCTGTTTTAAGCATACTAGATAAATGTAAAATTGATTCAACTTGATCTTCAATAGGTACATGGAGCAATGAAGCGCATGCCCATATTCCATCAAAATTAGTTTGATAGTTAAAATTTAAAAAACTAGCATGATAAATTGGAAATGCGCATTGCTTACTAACGATTGCGACTATTGCTTGAGATGCATCGAAAGCTACAACATCATAGTGTTTTTGATAAAAAGCCAGTGCATCTCTTGCTGACCCGCAGCCTGCATCAAGAATACTGCCATTTTCAGGGATATAACTTAAAAAGGTTTCGTATAGTAAACCCATATCAACGGATTGCGTTTGATTGATAAAATCTTCGGCATGCTCATTGTAATATGCAAGTGTTTGATTCATTTTAGGTAGCTTATCTGTCAATAACTAAGTGAATAGTCGCACACACAGAAACAATTTTGTATAATTTAAAAAAAAAAGGAACATATATGAATAAAAAATTATCTATATACTTAAAGAGCTTTCTATTGGTTTGCTCGGTAAGTTTGTTTGCGTGTAGTCAACCGCAAGCGCCCAGCGAGCAACATAGCTCAGACAACGCGACAATTAGCGACATTGAATCAGGCACGGACTATCATTCTTTTAGCAATCCTGATCAAATTAAAGTCACCCATATCGACTTGGATTTGCAAGCTGATTTTAATCAAAAAAGTCTCATTGGCAGTGCCACACTGAATTTTGATAGAGTTAATCCTCAAGCGACAACACTCATTTTAGATACGCGTGATTTAACAATTACGAGTGTCAATATTGATGGCAGCCCAATCGCTTTTAAACTAATGGCGAAGGATGAAAACTTAGGTGCACCGCTACATATTGATGTTGGCACACAAGCAACCAAAGTCAGTATTTTTTACCAAACTGCAGCGAGTGCTTCAGGTGTTCAATGGTTGACTCCAGAGCAGACCGCTGGCAAGAAGCACCCGTTCTTATTCACTCAAGCTCAAGCTGTGCATGCGCGTAGCTTCATCCCGCTACAAGATTCTCCCAAAGTGCGTGTTACCTATAATGCTGTTATTCGCACTCCACCTGAATTACTTGCTGTGATGAGCGCCGCGAATGATCCTGACACACAGCGTGATGGCGAATATGAATTTACGATGGCACAACCTATCCCTTCGTACCTAATTGCGCTAGCAATCGGCGATTTGCAATTTAAAGCAATGGGAGAGCGCACAGGTGTATATGCTGAACCTTCAATGTTAGACGCAGCCGCTGCTGAATTTGAAGATACGGAAAGCATGTTAAACGTCACCGAAAAAACCTTCGGTTCGTATAGCTGGGAACGTTATGATTTGCTTATTTTACCGCCGTCATTTCCTTTTGGCGGTATGGAAAACCCACGTTTATCATTTATCACACCGACCGTTATTGCTGGCGACAAAAGCTTAGTTGCTTTAATTGCACATGAATTGGCGCATAGTTGGTCCGGTAATACGGTAACCAACGCCACATGGCGCGATTTGTGGTTGAACGAAGGTTTCACCACCTACTTAACCTACCGCATCATGGAAATGATATACGGCACCGACCGTTTTAACATGGAGGCGGTATTGGGCTACGAAGACTTGCAAGCAGATATTGCAAGCTTACCTGCCAATGATCAAGTACTGGCTATCGATCTACGTGGTCGAAATCCTGACGATGTCTTTTCAAATATACCGTATGAAAAAGGCGCCTTATTCTTACGTGAAATCGAACATAAAATTGGTCGTGACAACTTTGATAAATTTTTGCTCGAATACTTTGCTGCATTTACATTTAAGAGTATTACCACCGACGAGTTTATTAATTATTTAGATCAAACCTTGTTAGTTACCTATGATGACAAACTTGATCGCGATCGTATCCAAGAGTGGATTTTCTCACCCGGCATTCCAGCAGGAGCGCCCGTTCCTCAATCGGATGCATTTAGTAAAGTGGATAAAGAAAGAAACGCTTGGCTTGAAGGAAATAAAGCGGCAGCTAACATTGTGACAAGCTCATGGACTGTACATGAGTGGTTATATTTTTTGAATAATATGCCTAACGCCTTGTCAGCCGAACAATTAGCTGAGCTGGATCTAGCCTTTGCCCTAACCGCTAGCAAGAACAACGAAATCGCCCATAGTTGGTTAATGATTGCAGTCTACAATGAATATAAACCTGCTTATGATAGGCTATACAACTATCTTGTGAGTATTGGACGCAATAAGTTAGTTAAACCTTTATATCGTGAATTAGCTAAAACTCCAGAAGGAAAGGCGTTTGCGAAAAAGGCATTTGAGGAAGCAAAACCCGGTTATCACCCACTCACTATTAGTGCTAATGCGGGATTTGTTGACTAATATATTTATAGTTACCGGTTAACATACAGGGTTTCAACAAATATCCCTGAAGGCTACATAACCTTCAGGGTATTGCCCCTAGAGTCCTTTTCCAAGACTAAAAACCTGTGGACACCCACAACCAAACTTTGTTTGCATCCACCTTACCATTCGCACCCGAATACTTAGCGTATTTTATCGCTGTCGTGTATTTTTTTGCTAAAGAAATGGAATACTGCAAATTAATTTCCGATCCCAAGTCATCTGCACCTGTCGATGTTTCATCTGCCGAAAAGTCATGATACGCCGCTAACCATTTGCCACCGGCTGCTTTGCCAGAAAGGGTGAATATCACATCAACTAATCCAACGGCAGGGGTGTTTAAGAATTGATCTGACCAGCCATTAAATTTATGCAGTGTTGCCAATGGAGTAGCAAAAGCATACTCACCATTATCAGAGCCTAATACTTCATAACCCAATTTTGCAGTCACTTTAGAAAAATTAACACCAACCTCAGCAAATAAATAGTTGGCATCATAGCTTGGCGAACCGGTCTCACTTGTTTGTGTCGCGTATTCAAACATATAATTATAGGATAAGTCGCCTTTAGTGCTTGGCTTGTTTGCCCCTTTAAAGCTAAATCCATAGGTATCTAAACTATTGGTTGTCGTGTTATCCACTTCCAATAAATAACTATACGCTGTGAGAGCACCTAAACTCGTTTTATAATTGACATTCAATAGATGATCTTTCGAATCCAAATCGGCTAATTCGGCAAAGATACGATTTCGTTGATTGAGGTAGCTGTAGTGGATCTTGAGTTTGTCATTGGCTTGGTAAATAACGGTCGCACCATCGAAGGTCTGTCGGTCTTGGCGCCAGCCGACATGTCCAACAAAACGCTGGCCATCGAGCGCAATCACTTGTCGTCCGACTTTTAAAGTTAAGTTTGTATTTTTATATTGGACAAAAGCTTGATCCAGTTCTGTTGTTTCCGGATCCGCAATAACCGAATATTCACCAAGATTATATCCAGTTGGACCAACGGTATAGTCTCCTTGACCCATCACTATTCTGCTATCTTCGAACTCGACGCCAACAGACCAGCCGCTTAAGTCAGCGGTTTGGTAGCCAATACGCGTCCTCAACGTCAACGCGCTGGCATCTTGGAGTGTATTATCTTGAGATACTGATTCATAACGTAAATTGACATTCCCAGATGCTGTGCCTGTTGCAAGTGCTTCATATACAGTTTCCGCAGCAAAAGCCGAAGAAATACTGGATACCATAAGTGCCGCAGACATTAACGGCAATACGTGTTTATTTTGTTTCATAAGTCGTTCCCACAATTTTAAATCAAAAAAAAGCCCACGATGAAGAGACATTTCTGTCGTTTCATCGTGGGCTACATTGCCTAAATTATTTATGCATACAATGCATTCTTTGTTAATGCATCTTTGATGCCAAAAATAAACACATTGTTATTCATGCACTTAACATAACATTTACAATGAATTCCGGTTTCAATATGAATTAAACTTGTGCACGCTGCACTGAACAAGTGCTCCATATCTCCAATGAAGTGGGTTAAATGGTGAAATTATTTATTCACTTAAGCACAACGACTGATTTAATCGCATAGGGCTTCCCAAAGTACGGTCAATCATTGATAACTGGTCTGCTTGAACGTAAACCAAGCGGCATCATTCCACTGACTTATTTTAATTCTTTCAATAAGCGCTTATGTATTAAACGTGTACCAATAAAAACAATGACAACTACAATAGGCACTGCAACACCGCTCACTAACTCATGGTTATATTCAATGCCAAAAGAGGGTAATGACGTCAATATAGTTTCAAATAATTGTATGCCATAATAACTGATCGCTGCGACAGACAAGCCCTCAACCGTTTGCTGCAAACGCATTTGTATATGTGCACGGTGGTTCATTGATTTTAATAAGATTTGATTTTGCTCTTGCAGGACCATATCAACGCGTGTATGTAATAAATCACCAGCACGGGTAACTCTTCTAGAAATATCTTCTAAGTGATTCGACGCTGTCTGGCAAGTTTTAACTGCTGGTGTAATCCTGCGCATTAAGAATTCTTGCAAGGTCATGTATCCTGAAATTTCTTCTTCTTTTAATTCTTCCATACGTTGCAAAGCCACATCGTAATAGGCATTCGTAGCAGAGAAGCGATAAGTACTTTGACTGCGGTAATCTTCTACTTTTGCAGCTATGTTAGATACTTGTGTTAGTAGTTCTCTATCGCTCTTAGTGCCTAATGCTATATAAGTAGTTACCTGTTGTAGCTGTAAATCTAGTTGATTAAGCTCACTATTAATTGCTTGTGCTAGCGGCAAGCCTAGTGTTGCCATCAAACGATAAGTATCAAGCTGCAACAATTGTTGCACTAAGCGCCCGCTCTGTGCTGCTGATAAATCTTGTTGATAGATAAGAAAACGACCAAAACCATCTTGATGTAATTTAAATGAACTCCACACCTTAGCCTGTGAATGTATAGGTGCACTAGCGATCAAAGACATATGGTCGAAATATTTCTCAACGTTATGTGTTTTCGCTTTATCAATATTTTCAGATTCGATAATCAAGTGCACCGCAGCAAGTACCTGGCCAGGCATTGTTTCTAGCCAATTATTGGGGACATAATCAATCGCATTTTTTATAAATGGTGCATCCGTCAATGGTGCTTGGCGAATAAAAGTATAAGTAGAATATTCTAAATGACGTTCCCAGCGAAGACTGAATAAACCGAAGTCTTGATAAAAACATGGTATTGACTTTGCGGGTGAGTTTACTTGAAACCTATCACATAACGATGAGATAAACTCATGCTCTTGTTGATTTAAGCTCCCTTGATGCTGAATCGCTATATGGGTTAGCTGGGCAGGAGTAGTTATTGATGGAAAAGGTCTATTGTGTAATTCGTTATACAGTCTATCACGTAATGGATGAGTCGCTATTTTACTCAACGAAGATGATGCTAATAACCCATGTTCATGTAACTCATTAGATATATCCCCCTCATGGAGGATAATTTAATCACTTACGACCTATTTTTCAATGTGTCTGTTTATAATAGGCTCTACCTATGGCCCGTGCAATGCGCAGATTTTGTTAGATAAAAAGGTTGTGACACAGTCGACAGTAATATTGTGGCCATTAGTGTTATTGAGCTTTGCTTTTGCTAACGGTAAACATTGTTGTATGAACAGATGATCGTCCTTCAATGCGCATAGGATTTTGGTCATTGCAGCCAACCTTTGCATTGGCGCAACATCAAAGGCACTGTAAAACGCAAGATGTCGACTATAATCTAAATATTGACACACAATGGCATAACAATGCCCTTGGATTCGAGCGGCTAGAAAGCTTGGATAAGCGCTAATGATAAAGCTGGTTATTATTGCTAGGTTTTCTTCTACAGGTTTAACATAAACCAACATAAGACAATGTTGCACATCGAATACTTTTGCTATTTTATTCTGGTTTTCAGTTAATAGTTGCAGTGCTTTATTCGATAAAGTGCTAAATACCGCTGGTAATGGTTGACATTTATACTGACTGTTTTGATCACTATTTTCAATGAAGTGATCCTGCAATTGTGTTAATAATCGGTTTTTAACTGGCAATAATGCATTTGGCTTATCGGTTTTTATTGGATTAATGATTGGCTGCTTCTTTAACCGAAATTGTGTTGCGACTCCTAATGACAATACTACATTTTGTGCTGAGGTATGACAGGCATCCGAGGCCTGTCCTGTATTCAGTGTTTTATGGTATTTCACCAAATGCATTATCTCAGATGAGAACTTATATTGTGTTTTGTCTTGCTCCTCAATACTTGATTCTTCAGCGTTACTTATCAGATATTCTTGTAAAGCTTTGAACAGGGTTTCTTCTAAGCAATCAATAGGAGCTATAACATCTAAAGCAAACTGTTGTTGTTTATTTGGATTATATTGTGGTGGCATTAATTGAGCATGGTAACTTTCAATTAGCGTCCTTAAACTTGTATAATGCTTTGAGAAATAGTCAAAAAATTCGAGAGCGATCCACCAACGAAATACCTGTTTATTCACTTCGTAATCATGAGTTTGGGTCGATACTTTACGGCGATATAGTTTATCGCTTTTACCGTTACAATCAATACAATCCAATAAAGGAGCCACTACTGCAGGCTCAATATTTCCGGTAATCAAGAGCATTTTCTTTGCTTGATAGTGTTGTGCATGGTAGCGAGTGACATCGTCTATATTTAACTGGGAAATTAACTCAATAACACCTCCGTATTGGTAACATCGATGTGCAGAGGTATCACTGATGTCGATAACCCACTGTTGCTCACCTTGTTGGTAGCTTAATTCACGATTTATAACCCCATAGTATTGATCACAATAAATTTCGTAATCTATGTCTTGCTTTACAAAAAGCGGCGCTAGCAAACCATTAAGTAAATAGTTTAGGCCCAATAAACAGGTCGGTAGATTTGGACTGTAGCAGTGATAATAAGTAATATCCGCATGAGTAGAAGCATTAATTGCTAAATCAGTGAGTGCACTAAGCTGAAACAAAGACTCTTCACGATTAAATGCCTCGCTTCGTCTGAATACCAAATGTTCAACGGCGTGACTAACACCACTATCGTCTACCGCAGGTGTATTAACCGCAATGAGTGCACTAAATCCTTGGTCAAGATGAATATTATGATGCTCGAGACCGCAAGCATGACGGTAAGAGCTCATAACTTTACACGAACAATATTGTCTTCGGTAAAATTACGCTGATTGATACGTTCTAAAATTGGTTCTTTGGGTATTTTCGCTCGTTCAATCGCTGCTTGTATTAAATGGTGGTCAGCCGATTTACTACACACAGGATCTGTTTTATACATGTCGCCAGTCATCATAAAAGCTTGGCAGCGACAACCCCCAAAATCTTTTTCTTTCTCATCACAACTTATACAAGGCTGTGGCATCCAGCTATCGCCACGAAAATGATTAAAAGAGAAATCTTTTTGCCAAATATCACTTATCGACTTGTCCTTTACATTTGGAAATTTGAGTGGCAGCATTTTTGCACTATGACATGGTAGTGCGCTGCCATCGGGGGCAATGGTTAAAAACGTACTACCCCAACCATTCATACATGCTTTTGGGCGGTCTTCATAATAATCTGGCGTTACAAAAATAAACTGCGGTCCGCTACCATTTTGTTTATCTCTAAATTCATTAACGGTTTTTTCAGCAGTTACAAGTTGTTGCTGTGAAGGTAATAAATGATCTCTATTAGTAAACGCCCAGCCATAATACTGCGCTGTCGCCAGTTCTACGTAATCAGCTTTTAATAGACAGCTTAAGCGCATAATATCTTCAACTTGACTGATATTTTGTTTTGAAATAACAAAATTGAGCACCATCGGATAGCCCTGCGCTTTAACCGATTGTGCCATTTTGAATTTTTGCTCAAAGGCATTGCCCCGCCCAGCGATAATATCGTTCATCTCGGGGTCGGCGCCTTGAAAGCTAATTTGGATATGGTCTAGGCCTGCGACTTTTAATCTTGCAATTCGCTTTTCAGTTAGGCCTATGCCTGATGTTATTAGGTTGGTGTAAAACCCCAATTCTCTTGAATGTTTTACCATTTGCTCTAAATCTTTACGCAACAACGGTTCACCACCTGAAAATCCTAGTTGTACGGCTCCCATGGCGCGGGCTTGTGTAAATACATTAAGCCATTGCTGAGTATTTAGTTCATCTTTTGTATCACCAAGCTCTTTAGGATTAGAGCAATATGGACAATGTAATGGACAATCGTAAGTAAGTTCAGCTAATAACCAAAGAGGGGGGCCAACCCTAGTCTCGATGTCATTTTTCATAATAAAGCCATTTTTTTTGTTGAGCTGTGATTAAAAACTCATGCACGTCGTCAGTTAAATCATTTGCTTCAGGAAATTTTTGCTGCAATAACGCAACGATGTCAGCAACGTTATTTGCACCGTCTACTAATTTCAATATTTCTGCAGCTCCGCCGTTTAGCTTAACCATGCCCTCAGGAAACAACAATACGTGGCAATCTTGAGCCGGTTCCCACTGTAATCGGAACATTGCGTTTAATTTTGGCTGCATTGACGGTGTTATCATTTAAGAATTCTCTTATGGTAAACAGGGTTAGAGATTAAGCCTTGATAAGGTGGTCTATGTTGTTGATATGCTAATGTTATCGCATCGAGCATGCTCCACAGAATATCCAACTTAAATTGTAAAATATTTAACGCATGGTCTTGCTCTTTGCGGGTAGTGAAATGATCAAGTGTTACCTGCAGCCCATGATTAACGTCACGGCGAGCTTGCGATAAGCGCATTTGAAAATACTGTAAACCTGAAGTTTCTATCCAAGGGTAGTTCTCAGGCCAGCTTTTTAGTCGGCTTTGATGAATCTCAGGGGCAAACATTTCGGTAAGCGAGGAACATGCGGCTTCTTGCCAACTTGCGCGGCGTGCAAAATTCACATATGCGTCGACGGCAAAACGTACACCAGGTAAAACAAATTTTTCATCGAGTAGATCTTGTCTTGTTAAGCCTACAGCCTCACCTAATTGTATCCATGCTTCAATGCCGCCTAAAGTATCGTCGTCAGGGCTACCATCGTGATCTAATATACGTTGGATCCATAAACGGCGGCTTTCTATATCGTAGCAATTTGCTAAAATGGCTGCATCTTTAATCGGTATGTTCACCTGATAATAGAAACGATTTGCAACCCAACCTTGAATTTGTTCTCGGGTACATTCACCTTTATGCATCGCAATATGGAAGGGGTGATAAATATGATAAAGCTGCCCTTTCGCACGCAGCATTTCTTCAAATTGCGCTTTGGTCAACGGTTGATTCATAAGTAAAGTGCCTCTGCGTAATAAGTATTATTCTAATTTTTTATTAAAGCTGTATTTCCATTCCATCGACAGCTATTTCAATACCATTGTCCAAAACAAACTGATGTTGCTCTGATTCTTCATTTAGAATTGGATTGGTATTGTTGATATGAATTAATATTTTGCGTTCGATATTAAATTTATTAAGTAAAGCTACCGTACCAAAGTCGCCATTTACCGGCATATGACCCATTTGAGAGCCTAACTTACTACCAAGACCTTGTGCTATCATTTCATCGTCAAGCCACAAAGTCCCGTCAATTAATACACAGCTTGCATGTGTCAATATTTTTTCGACTTCGGGTGTACTCTCTACAATTCCCGGCAAATAAAACAGGTATTTACCAGTTGTTTTATCAATAATCTTAAGTCCTATGTTGTTACCGGCTACAACTTTATCGCGATATTTAGAATAGGGAGGGGCGTTTGACTCGATAGCTACAGGGATGAATTCGATACCATCAACACCTTTTACATTGAAGATGTCGCTTTGCTGATGGCCAATAGGTTTAAATGTTAGTCCACCGTGCCAATGTTTAAGCATGCCAAAGAGGGGAAATGCTGAGCTTAAGTCATCAAAAACAACATCAGTGCAATAAACATCGATTGGCAAACCTTCACGTAAAGTAATTAAACCGGTGGTATGGTCAATTTGACTGTCGGTTAAAATAGCACCACGAATATTTGTACCTCGAGCGCCGTGCTCAGGCCATAATTGTGGTGATTGATTAATTTGTTGCCGTATATCGGGAGAAGCATTAATTAAGGCCCAATTTTTACCATCATTGCTAACTGCTATAGATGACTGCGTTCTTGATGTAGCTTTTATAGTGCCTGAACGTAAACCTTTGCAGTTAGAACAATGACAATTCCATTGCGGAAACCCACCACCAGCAGCAGAACCAAGAATTAAAATTTGCATATATACATGTCAACTTATAGTAAAACCCTCGATATAAAAGACATCGAGGGTAAAACTTATTACTTAAAACAAATTATCGGTTGCTAATGTAAAGCGTTACTTCAAAACCTAAACGCATTTCTTCAAACTTTGGTTTAGTCCATAAAGACATAATTATTCCTCACTTTTCTATTATTAGGAACATTCACCTTACCGTAGTATTTAACTACAAAACATCATACTTTAGAACGAACATCATTAACCAAAAGGGGGGATTGCAATGATCCCATTATTGATTAAAAGCGATTGTAGCCGCAATTAACGCATCAATCATTAATGGCTCATCAGCGAGATGCCCAGACTTTTCAAGTACCCTTAAGGAAGCATGTGGGCAATGGTGTGTGAGTAGCCAAGCTTGTTCAACTGGACAGACAAAATCATAGCGTCCATGTATAATGTGCATTCTTGTATCTTGCAGCTTATTGGCAAATTTAATAATTACATCTTCATCGATAAAGCAGTTGTTTATTGAAAAATGTAGCTGAATCAATGTTGCGTTCTTATTAAACGCATCGCCTATTTTTATAGGAACAGGAGGTGTAATGTTTAGTATTTTACATTCCCACTGTTGTAACTGATTATAAGTGTCTCGACTGACTTGTTCATCAGTGTCAATTAAGTTGTTGTAAATGCTTTGAAGAGGTTTTTGTTGTTGCTCATAAGAAAGGGTATTCATTAGATTTTGCCATGCTTCTGGATATATTTGCGCAGCGCCTTGGCTACTGTACGCCCAGTTAATGTCTTGTGAACGTGCCAAAAAAATCCCCCGTAAAATCAGGCCTAAAACATGGTGAGGGTATTGTTGTGTATAAAGCAACCCCAAAGTCGCACCCCATGAGCCGCCAAACACTAACCATTTACTGATACCAATATGTGCGCGGATAATATCAATATCTTTAACCAATGCAGCAGTATTATTTTGGGCTAATTCGCCTTGAGGAGTCGAACGTCCGCAGCCGCGCTGGTCGAATAAAATAACATGATATATAGCAGGGTCAAAGTAGCGACGATGTTTTTCTTTACACCCCGAACCTGGCCCTCCATGTAAAAAAACGACAGGGATTCCATTTTGGTTGCCGCACTGCTCAACATAGATATGGTGAAGGGAGTTCACCTTTATATAATGTTGTCTGAAGGGTTCAATTTTTGGATATAGTGAGTGCAAATGTTTACCTATTGACAGGTTTGTGGATGACGCAAACTGAGGGAATTCCATTACGAAATTCTAATGTTATCCATACTAGTGATATCTACTATACCTACCAATAATTGTTCTGGTCAAGTTCAACCGGACACCTCCCTAAAGGAATTTTCATATTAAAATATTCTCAGCGGAGTCACTCATCGACAACGAATTAAACTTTTTTCAGTAACCCCAACATATCCCTCTTATAACGTCTCATATATCCTTTAAAATCTTCCAAAATCAAATAATTGATTGGCACAATAAACAGGGTAATGAGCGTCGCAAACAAAATACCAAAGCCCAGACTTACTGCCATCGGGATCAAGAACTGTGCTTGTGTTGATGTTTCAAACAACAGCGGCACCAAGCCTGCAAACGTCGTTAAAGAGGTAAGTAGCACCGGTCTGAAACGGCGGCCACCGGCAGTATATACGGCCTCTTTTAGACTAACGCCTTCGTTGCGTTTTTGATTAATATAATCAACCAAGACTAATGAGTCATTCACGACCACGCCCGAAAGCGCAAGCATCCCCATAAAGCTCAATAACGTCAGATCCATGCCCATGATCCAGTGACCTATCACCGCGCCGACCAGTCCAAATGGGATCACCGACATGACAATGATAGGCTGAGAATAAGACTTAAATGGTATCGCTAACAAGATATAAATTAATATCGTTAGCCCAATCGCCCCTACGGTTAAGCTATTAGTGGATTCGGCTTGATCTCTAGCTTCTCCAGCCATTTCAAACGTTGTTCCCGGGTACGCATTAATTTGTTCGCTTAACCACTCATTCACTTCACCTAGAACCAGTGATAGATCGCCGGCTTCTTTATCAAAATCCGCATTGACGGAAATAGTCCGCTGACGGTCAACCCGTAAAATACTATCCGGACTTAGACCCGGAAACACATTGGCGACTTGCCACAATGGCACTTCTTGATTTGGTCCAATGCGGATCATCATTTGTTCTAACGTTTCAATCGACTGCCTCGCCTCTAAAGGATAACGCACCATCACTCGTACTTCTTCACGACCGCGCTGCACGCGTTGTACTTCAAAACCAAATACCGCTTGACGAACTTGTCGAGCGACTTGATTTAAACTCAAACCGAGCAAACGTGCCTCAGGTTTTAATTCGAGTTGCAGCTCTTCTTTACCATCTGACAACGAATCTTCAATATCCGATACTGCAGGGTATTGTTCAAGTTGCTTTTTCAGGCCTTCGCCCAATGTATTCAGTGCCTCAGTATTGCGGCCTTTCAATTCAATACTAATCGGCGAACCGCCCCATCCACCAATTTCTGCGCGGTAATTCAGCTGCTCAGCCCCTGCCACCTGACCGACTTTTTTACGCCATTGATTAACCACTTCACGCGTAGTGACGTCGACGGTGCGACTTTCCGGTGGGATCATGTCCATTTGCACTCTACCAGTCGTGGAGTTTCTACCACCACTTATCGAGTACACATTTCGAATGACCGATTCGCCCGTTTCCGCGTCACGATATGCTTCTTGTAAATCTTTGGCATGCATTGTCATTGCCGAAATAATGCGGTCGGTGCTTTCAAAAGCAGTACCGGCAGGCATGACTAATGTGGCTGTCGCGACTTCGCTTTGCACTCTCGGGAAAAATACAAACTTGGTGTGACCCGCTGCAATCGTACCTATAATTAAAATCAAACTTGCAAACATCGCGGTCCAAGCAGCATAACGCCATCGCATTGCCTGCGCTAGAATGGGCTGATAGACCTTTTCAATCATTGCTTCTAAAGAATTGGCTATTTTTTGCTGAAGTTTAGATAAACGCGACGTATTTTTTTCGGTTCTCATTTTTACGTGCTTTAAATGCGCCGGCAAAATGAATTTAGATTCGATAAGTGAGAATAATAAAACCGGTATAACAACCAAAGGGATTGCTGCATACCAACTACCGCGTCCGGTTTGAAAAGCCAGAGGTAAAAACGCCGCGGCGGTGGTCAATATACCAAAAGTAACGGGTACTGCGACTTCTTGCGTACCTTTAATAGCTGCATTAAGCGGATCTTCACCTTTTTGTAGATGAGAATAAACATTTTCACCAGTAACAATCGCATCGTCTACGACTATGCCCAGCACTAATATAAACGCAAAGAGACTCATTAAGTTTAAACTGACATCAAACAAAGGCATAAACAAAAATGCCCCCATAAAACTCATCGGTATACCCAAGCAAACCCAGAACGCAACCGACGGGCGAAGAAACAGCGCGAGCATAATAATCACGAGTAACAAGCCTTGCCATGCACTTTTGGTTAGGGTTTCAAGACGTGCTTTTATCGGCTCACTGCGGTCACGCCAAAAATCGATGGTCAAGCCATCAGGCATATCCAATTGTTTTTTGTCGATGTAATTACGAACCGCCGTCGTCACGTCGATAATGCTTTCATCGCCAGAACGATAGACTTCAATTTCTATCGCTGGCACACCATTAAAACGAGTCCGCAGAGGGGTTTCTTCAAACTCGTCACGGATCGTCGCAATATCACCAAGCGTGATCATCGTGCCATCTTGTGTGGTAATGACCGGTATCGTTTCAAAATCACTCGCACGATACGCTTGGCCGCGACTGCGAATAAAAATATCACCGCCTTTGGTTTTTAAGTTACCGGCAGACACATCAGTAGAGTTTTGACGTAGTATTCCAGCAACTTGCTCTAAACTAATATCGTATTGGCGGAGCGCCCACTCTGCTATTTCAATTGAAATTTCAAAAGGTAAAACATTATCAACTTCAACTTGGGTAATTTCTGGCAAACCGGCTAGTTCGTCGCGTACATTCTCGGCAACACGACGCAAGGTCATATTATCGTAATCACCGAATAAAACGACGCCAATCGCATCTCGCCGCCATTGTGGTACTTGCACCAATAGGTTTTCAGCTTCCACGGGGAAATTATTCACACCATCGACACGGATTTTGACTTCGTCTAACACTTCTCTAACGTCATAACCTTCTTCGACTTGTACTGTTACGGAGGCACTCCCCTCAAGACTTTGCGATGTGATTTGACGTATACCTTCTATCGCTTGAATCGCTTCTTCAATTTTTATCGTAATGCCTTCTTCCGTCTCTTGTGGCGAAGCACCTGGTAAAACCATAGACACTCTGACATTACGTTGTTCAACCTCAGGAAATAAATCGATAGGAATTTGAGTCGTCGCAACATAAATCCCTGAAATAATAATCACAAAGAATAGAATATTTGCGGCTACGTCGTTTTTTGCAAACCAAGCAATCATCGTCAGAACCTCTTAATTTAACGCGTTATTATTGTTTTCTTCGACAAACACCAATGGGGTAACTCGTGTGCCATTAGGCAAGTTAGCCGTTGGCGTTAAAATCAATTTATCTGAGGCTTTGAGTGTAATGTGCATCGGTTTTTTCTGGAATTGATTGTCGTTATACTCATTGTTCTCTGTTGTATCATTTGATGCGACAACCACTGAGTTTGCATCTGTCCAAAGTGGCATAATTTGGCGTTTTCTTAACATCCCCTCATCAACGACACTGACTCGATTGTCTTGTGAAACTGCGCGTCTTGGGATCACGAACACATCCTCTAATAAACGGCCTTCTACTTTCGCCCGTAAAAATTGGCCGACTCTGATCGCCGGGCGACGGTCAGTATTGATGAAGGGATTTTCAATTTGCGCCACTAAATAAAGCATTCGCGTGGCTGGATCAAATACCCCCTCGCTGCGCACAATACTGGCTTTCCATTCATATGTGGTATTACCTAATTCACCGACTAAACTCACTCTTGGTAGGTTCATGTCGTCAAGATCAGTATCTTTGATATCTAAATAAGCTAAATCACTGATTTTGACTGGCAGTCTAACTTCAACAGCATCAGTACTATAGATCTCAGCGATGGCTTGCGAAGGACTAATCACTTGCCCTACATCGACCATTTGCTGCAGCACTTTACCATCAAACGGCGCTTTGATTTGGGTTCTTTCGAGGTCTAGCTGAGCTCTGGATAATCGGGCTTTTGCAGCGGTTAACGCGGCCTTAGCAGCTGCAACTTGAGGTTTTCTTAACGCAAGTAAACGCGCCGCTTCTGTCGCTGGACGCTCATTCCACTGCTGCTCTGCAATTTCAGATTCTGCTACTTCTTGTAAATAACGAAACTCCGCTTCAGCAGTAGTAGAGGCTGCAATATCTACTTCGACTTTTATATCTCGGTCATCTAACTGAACTAATACTTCACCTTTTTTAAAAGAACGACCCGCGCGGATATTTGGTGAAACATGTAAAACACGGGCACTGACATCTGACACTAAACGAGTTTGAGTTAGAGGCTGCGCAGTACCGTAAGAATCTATCCAAACTTGAAAGTCGCTTTGCACTAAATCGGCTATATCAACGGCAACTGATGGCGCTTTGCGCTCACCACCCCAACGCTGTGCTTGAGGTTTACTACCAAATAAACTCATCATGATTAACGCAGTGACAGCAAGAATAATTATTGTTACCACTACGTGTGCAATCCAGTTTACTCGCTTGTTATAACTCTCAGGATTGGTCGATGCGTCACTTATAGGAGGCTCCATAATGGGGGAAGATGATTTAGTTAAGATTTAATTAAGGTTTAATTTCTAAAGTTATACACTATTTTTGTTAAATTAGAACAACTTATCAATCATTTATTTTCGTAGGATTTTCTTGAGAGTCGCTAGAAACTGACAATTCTTTGGTGATATCATAATCAAAAAAGAACGAGATCTTGTTTTGTGCGCAAAGCGTATGAAATGTTAAGACTTATACCTCCAAACACATTATAGTATACCCCTATAAACGCGTAATAATCGTAGAAGAATAAATGGAGCAAGGCGCAACGATGAGCTTATTTTGGATCACCGCATTCTTATTGATTGGAGCAGTAGTTCCCGTACTCACAGAACGATTTGGGCGTAGAATCAATACTCTCGCCACCATGTTGGCTCCCGCCATTGCGCTAGGCTACATCATCAGTTTACTTCCCGCAGTGCTTGCAGGTGAAGTCATTGTCGAATATCTAGAGTGGATCCCCTCGGCAGGCCTCACATTATCTATGCACCTTGATGGTTTAGCATTAATGTTTTCTCTACTGATTTTGGGTATCGGATTACTCATCATTCTATACGCTCGATATTACTTATCAGAAAAAGAAGCAATTGGTAGATTCTTTTCTTACCTAATCTTATTTATGACAGCTATGCTATCCATCGTACTAGCAAACAACGTACTTCAGCTTTGGATGGCGTGGGAAGTCACTAGTATTAGTTCATTTTTATTAATCAGTTTCTGGTCGACCAAATCTGAATCACGCAAAGGCGCACGTATGGCGCTTACCGTCACGGGTGCTGGTGGCTTGGCTCTACTTGCAGGCTTATTGATCATAGCTAACATTGTTGGCAGCTATGAGCTCAGCACCATATTAGCCAGTGGTGAGGTAATCCGCGATCATGCACTTTACTCTGTTGCATTAATATTAATATTACTCGGTGCGTTTACCAAATCTGCGCAATTCCCATTTCATTTTTGGTTACCTCATGCTATGGCTGCGCCCACGCCAGTTAGCGCTTACTTACACTCAGCCACTATGGTTAAAGCCGGTATCTTCTTACTAGCACGTTTTTATCCCGTTTTATCTGGCACCGAAATGTGGTTTTTAATTGTCAGTATGACAGGCCTCACCACCTTATTAATTGGCGCATATGTCGCACTTTTTAAACATGATTTAAAAGGCTTGTTGGCATATTCAACAATCAGCCATCTGGGTTTGATTGTGTTGCTGCTAGGACTGGATACACCGTTGGCCGCAGTAGCTGCACTATTTCATATTATGAATCATGCCGTATTTAAGGCCTCTTTGTTTATGGCCGCAGGAATTATTGATCACGAGTCCGGCACTCGAGACATGCGCAAGCTCGGTGGTCTGTGGCGTTTTATGCCTTACACCGCAACACTCGCCATGGTAGCAGCAGCATCGATGGCAGGCGTCCCCTTGTTTAACGGCTTCTTGTCCAAAGAAATGTTTCTTGCCGAAACGCTACACTCATCAGCGTTAGGCTTTTTGTCATGGATGATTCCTGTATTAGCCACACTCGCGGGCGTATTTGCAGTCGCTTATTCTATGCGCTTTATTCACGATGTGTTCTTTAATGGAGAACCCGAAGATTTACCTAAAACACCTCATGAGCCACCGCGCTATATGAAGATCCCTATCGAAATATTAGTGACATTATGTTTGTTAGTGGGCATCTTCCCTGAATTTATTATCGGCGGTTTACTCAAAGCGGCAGCATCCAGCGTCCTCATGACCACAGTACCTTATTACAGCCTAGCTATTTGGCATGGGTTTAATATGCCCTTGTTAATGAGCGCTATCGCGATTGGTGGGGGCTTGATTGTGTATGCCTATCGCAGTCATTTGTACCGTTTTCAGGCGCAATTTCAAGAAACGGACGAAAAATTAATTTTTGAAGGCGCCGTGCAACGACTCGTTAGCTTGGCGACAAAAGCACATGAAACAATTAATAACGGTTCATTGCAGCGCTATATTGCCGCATTGTTGATGTTTGCCATTGCTGTAACAGCCATTCCGTTGATTAACCTTGATACAGCTAAAACCCACTATCCTGATCAAGCATTGAGTGGCATAGAAATAACTGCAGCGATTATTCTGTGCTTAAGTGCAATCGCCACTGTCATATTCCATCGCAAACGAATGGTTTCACTGATTATGATATCGGTTGTAGGGCTTATCGTATCTATCGCATTTGCGCGCTTTTCAGCTCCGGATCTTGCCCTTACTCAACTTGCAGTTGAAGTCGTCACCGTCATATTATTGATGCTCGCTTTGTATTTTTTACCACAAAAAACTCCGGCAGAATCAGCTCCCTCTAGAGTTGCAAGAGATGTCGGTATTGCTGCTGCAATAGGTGGTTTGGTTGCAACAATCAACTATGCATTTATCACGCAGCCTTTAACGACGATTTCTGAATTTTTCTTAGCTAATAGTAAGACCGGCGGTGGCGGAACTAACGCCGTAAACGTTATATTGGTTGATTTTAGAGGCATCGATACTCTTGGTGAAATTCTAGTATTAGGTATTGCTGCGCTCGGTATTTTTAACTTACTCGCGCGAGTTCGTTTAGCGATGCCATCGGCTAACGAGCAGGGTTTACCTTGGACTGAAGATCGCCATCCGCCTATATTGGCTATGATTTCTCAAAGTTTACTGCCACTGGCATTACTCGTGTCTTTTTATATCTTTCTGCGTGGTCATAACATGCCTGGTGGGGGCTTTATTGCAGGCTTAATCACCTCAGTCGCGCTTATACAACAATATATAGCACATGGAGTTGATTGGGTTAAACCGCGCATAAAAGTAGACTATCAAACGCTAATAGCGCTGGGTATTTTAATTGCTACTTTAACAGGTATCGGTAGCTGGTATTTCGATCGCCCATTTATGACGACTTGGTTTGACTATTTTGATATCCCATTTATTGGCGAAATTGAATTAGCTAGTGCACTGATTTTTGATTTGGGAGTTTATTTAACGGTGATTGGTGCTTCATTATTAATTTTGGCGAGCTTGGGTAAATTAACCTCATCGCATCGCCCAACAGCGGAGGAATAATGGAAACATTATACGTAATTTGTGTTGGTGTCTTAACCTCCTGTGGTGTGTACCTCTGTCTTCGTGGCCGAACATTCTCTGTCGTGGTCGGTTTGACTATGCTCTCATACGCCGTCAATTTATTTTTATTTTCTAGTGGGCGATTAAATCTCAAAGATGCGGCTATTTTGGGTATGTCTGATTCCTATGCTGACCCACTGCCGCAAGCGTTAACCTTAACAGCAATAGTCATTGGCTTTGCGATGATTGCCTTTGTGGTGATTTTATCAATGCGCGCACGTGCTGATTTAGGAAATGATTTTGTTGATGGCAGTGAGCCGCCGGATACCAGAAAATTAATCAAGCCAAATAGGGACAAAATATGACTGCTCATTTGGTGATCTTACCGATTTTAATCCCTTTATTGGGTGGCTTATTAATGCTTTTACCACCCTTTGCTGGGCCAGAAAAATATCAATACCGACGTGTTGCTGCAGCTTGCTTGATACTTGCTCAATTAATTTGCTCGATTGTGCTGATGATATCCGTCGTCACAACCGGCCCTACATTCTATGCCGTTGGCGATTGGCAGCCACCTTTTGGGATCATATTATACGCGGATCTACTTTCGGTAATGCTCGTTGTTCTTGCTGGATTCTTGGGTCTTGGTGTAACGATTTATTCATTTTCTGGAATAGACCGAGATGGTAAATACTTCCATCCACTTATTCAGTTTCAATTATTAGGTATATATGGTGCGTTTTTAACCAACGATTTATTTAATTTATTTGTCTTTTTCGAAGTGCTACTTATCGCATCATACACGTTACTTATGCATGGCGAGGGCAAGCAAAAAACTGCGGCTAACATGCACTATGTGATTTTGAATTTGATTGGCTCTAGTTTGTTTTTATTTGCACTCGGCACATTATATGGCATCACCGGCACTCTCAACATTCCAGATATGGCTGTCAAAGTCGCGCAATTATCTCCGAGCAATCAACTCATTGCTCAAGCTGGCGGTTCGTTGTTATTGGTTGTCTTTGGATTAAAGTCCGCGATGCTTCCCTTGCATTTTTGGTTACCTCGTACCTATGCCGCTGCGAGTGCACCTGTTGCTGCACTTTTTGCGATTATGACCAAGGTCGGTGTCTATTGCATATTCCGTGTTTACACGGTGGTATTTGGCGAAGAGGCAGGTGCGTTAGCGAATATGATTCAGCCTTGGATTTGGCCTCTAGCCATTCTTACTCTTGTATTAGGGACGATAGGAGCGCTAGCTAGTACTAACTTACGAATTCTTATCGGTAATCTTGTTCTTGTGTCAGTTGGTACACTTTTAATTGCGTTTGCACTGCGAACTCCAGAAGCAACAGCGGCAGGTCTGTTTTACCTAATTCACAGTACCCTGATAACTGGTGCATTGTTTTTAATCGCAGATATGCTAGGTCAACAACGTGGTAAGGCGCTTGATTATTTTGTTATTGCTCGCAAGATAAAGCAACAATCATTACTGGGAATATTGTTTGTAATCGCTGCAATGACGGTTGCTGGCCTACCACCATTTTCAGGCTTTTTGGGTAAGTTAGTGATTTTACAATCTGCGACCAATACTGACGAAAGGCTATGGGTCTGGTCAATTATTTTACTATCTAGTTTAGCGACTATTATTACCCTATCTAGAGCCGGTACGACACTGTTTTGGCGTTATACGAAAAGTAACCAAGCATCCCAAGCACACGATATATCCAAATGGAAGATTGGTGGTGCCGTCGTTTTACTCGGCGCATCTCCTGTGCTGTCGTTATTTGGTGCTAGTATCGTTGAATACACGAATAATGCAGCAGCCCAATTACATGATGTACCTCAATTAATTGAGCTCATGAATCTAAAAGGAGATGCACGATGAGTTTCTTCTCTAATAATTTTTCTCGCATAATGCCGATGCCGTTACATAGCTTCTTTCTATTGATTGTGTGGCTCATGCTTAATACAACGCTAAGTTTAGGACACATTCTATTAGGTAGTGTGCTTGCTATCGTCATTCCATTATTATGCGCCCCTTTAAGGGTGCCACAGCCGAAAGTTAAAAGACCATTGAAAGCCATCAGTTATGCATTAGTTATTCTTAAAGACATCGTCGTTGCAAATATTGAAGTCGCTCTTTTGGTTATTGGGCCAATGAACAAAATTAAACCGGGCTTTGTTGCAGTGCCAATTGATTTAACAGGAACCTTACCCGTTACGGTTCTTGCTAGTACCGTCACCATGACCCCAGGGACAGTTAGTGCTGATATATCTAAAGATGAAAAGTGGCTCTATGTACATGTGTTAAATATGCCGAATGATGAGCAAGAGGTCATCGATTTAATTAAGCAACGCTATGAATCGCGCGTAAAGGAGATATTCGGATGTTAGAAATGACCGTTATGATCGTTGGGGTGATGCTATGTATCGCTCTGGTATTGAATTTGTGGCGACTGATTATTGGTCCCGATATTGTAGACCGAATATTAGCACTTGATACAATGTATATTAACAGCATAGCCTTGATTCTATTATATGGGATATATAACCAAACACCGTTGTATTTTGAGGCTGCTTTGTTAATTGCTATGTTAGGGTTTGTCAGTAGTGTTGCTTTTGGTAAGTATTTGTTGCGCGGCGATATCATCGAATAAAGGATACATATATGAGTTTTTACACAGAACTATTAATATCTATATTACTACTTTCAGGTGGTGTTTTTGTACTTGTCGGCTCTATTGGGCTATTACGATTACAAGATTTCTATGCACGTCTGCATGCGCCTACCAAAGCCACGACATTAGGCCTTGGCGGAATTCTAATCGGTTCAATGGTGTATATGTATCATTTACAAGGGTATGTCAGTATTAACGAACTACTCATTACTCTATTTTTAGTTATTACTGCGCCAGTTACAGCGCATATCTTAGCCAAAGTAGCGATGCATCACCGTGTTAAATTAATTGAACGTACAAGCAATCAAGATCTAGTTGAAACTGCGCGAAAGCAATTGCCAGCTAAAGTCTCAAATTCGTCGCAAGAGAGTAAACCCAAAGGTACTAATCACGAAGTGTAAGGAAGGACACTAACATGGAATTGTTTAACCGGAATTATCACGCTCCAGGTACTAAGCCAGGCACACTAAGCAGTCAAGATCCAACTGACTTTGTTATTGATAGCGTGGTATATGATGAAAATCAGATCCAGAGTATTGAAGGCATTGATGAATCATCAATGACCTCACTGTTGAGCACACATGATTGTAAAACTTGGCTGCACATCCAAGGACAACCCTCCGATAATTTACTTAAGACAATTGTCGACATGACGGCGATGCATGAACTACATGCTGAAGATATTTTAAATAGAGGGCAAAGACCCAAGGTTGAAACGGCTGAAGATCAAGTGTTTTTAATCCTCAACTTACCCTTAAATATTGATCAAACAACACGTATAGAACAAGTGTGTTTATTTGTGACTCGCACTTTATTGGTATCATTTTGCACCGGCGATTTTAATCCGTTTAATAAAGTAACCGAACGCCTCAACAAAGGACAGGGAAAGCTTCGCAATCACGAACTAGACTATCTGATGTACGCGCTAACAGACTCAATTATTGATTACGGATTTCCATTACTCGAAGTTTATTCAGAGAATATTCAAGGGATAGAGGACGAGCTACTCAATACCAAAAATGAGCAGATGCTGACGGAAATTCACAAAGTCCGCCGTGAATTATTGCTAATACGACGCCGTTTATGGCCTCAGCGTGAAGTCATCAACGCACTCTTACGTGCTGATGACTGCCAAATACTCAGTGCTAACACGCTCGTGCATCTAAAAGACTGTTATGACCATGTGATTGCCATCATGGAATTACTTGAAACCTACCATGAAATGACATCCAGCTTAATGGAACTATACCTAACAAGTGTCAGCTTGAAGTTAAACGATGTAATGAAATTTTTAACCATTTTCACGACCATTTTTATCCCCCCCACTTTATTAGTGGGGATTTATGGGATGAATTTCGATCATTCGGTAAGCTCAACTAATATGCCTGAACTCACTTGGGAATATGGGTACCTCGTTACTTTAGGTCTTATCGTCACCATGATTGGTGGTATGTTTATTTTTTTTAAACGTAAGAAATGGCTATAACGACTATTACGTTTTTATTTCTTCAGCTTAATTACGCCATTGTTGTCAGTGAGCGTAAATGCAATGGATTTGCTAGCCTCTCCTGAATACAAACTAAGGTGTGGGAATGGAATTTCTATTCCATTATTATCAAATGCCTCTTTAATTTGCTGATACATCTCATTCTTTACTACTAAGAAGTTTTCTTTTTTTGCCCAGACTGAAAATTGAATATCAACTGACGACGTACCAAATCCCTTAAGAATAAATAACGGTGCTGGCTCACTAAGACATAAAGGATTATTGTCTGCTAGGAGTGCTAATAATGCTTTTACTTGTTCAATATCCTCCTTATAAGCTATCCCTAATATTAGATCCGCACGACGAATAGGAAAACGAGTAAGCGTCGTCACTTGGGTTTTAATCATCGACTCGTTTGGCACTCGCACATATAAATTATCGAACGTGCGAATTTTTACTGACAATAAATCGATCGAGATGACTTCTCCCGTAGTTTGCTCGACACGGATGACATCTCCTATAGAGAAGGGGCGTTCCATCATTAAAAACAAACCACTAATGAGATTAGAAGCCGAAGTCTGTGACGCAAAACCAATCGCGACACTCAAGATTGCGTGTTTCGGTAAAAACAGTCAGTCATTTCGGTTTTATCCGATCGCTTCATAA